>Ga0315909_10000172_pt1 | contig 86235 bp, 103 predicted proteins | sample LakEriMetagenome_11_FD_203527 | JGI IMG/M metagenome (GOLD analysis project Ga0315909, IMG submission 203527) | Freshwater fungal communities from buoy surface, Lake Erie, Ohio, United States - Buoy 2 MA125 | ecosystem: Environmental > Aquatic > Freshwater > Lake | place: USA: Lake Erie, Ohio...
AGGGCTTGTACCACCGACGTGAAGGTTGCTGCCTGTCTCGTAAACAACGCTGTTGCCTGCGCCAGTCGTGCTGGTGAATTTGGCCAGGTAGTTTGTCGTACCGCTAAGAGTACCTGGACCTGTAGAACCAGTTACGCCTGTGGCACCTGTTACACCTGTAACACCAGTAGCCCCAGTAACACCTGTAGGTCCTGTAGCGCCTGTGGCTCCTGTTACACCAGTTGTACCAGTAACGCCTGTGACGCCTGTTGTGCCTGTCGCGCCGTTGGGGCCAGACGGGCCAGTCGTGCCAGTTACGCCAGTGGCTCCTGTGGCTCCTTGAGGACCTGTAACTCCAGTAGCGCCTGTGACACCAGTTGTACCTGTAGCCCCTTGAGGCCCAGTAACGCCTGTCTGGCCAGTTACGCCTGTAGCGCCTGTTGCGCCAGTAGCTCCTTTTATACCCGTTGCGCCTGTTGCTCCAGTTACGCCTGTGACACCAGTCGCACCGACTGCACCTGTTACACCTGTAACGCCAGTGACACCAGTTGCGCCAGTTGCGCCAGTTACACCGGTCGCGCCGGTTACGCCTGTGTTACCAGTTACGCCCGTAGCTCCTGTGGCACCAGTGATACCGGTAGCCCCAGTAACACCTGTAGCGCCAGTAGCTCCTGTTACACCAGTAACGCCGGTTGCACCAGATACGCCTGTCGCACCTGTTGCTCCGATGTCGCCAGTTCTGCTGAATCCAAACTGATAGTTGTTTGCGTTGGTAGGTATTGTGCCAGAGACGTAGGAAACAGGAATCTTGTAATAGCCTGTGGCTACGGTTACTGCACCTGTAATCCTGAATACGTTGACTACAGTGTCAGCTGTGCTGTTAGCCGCTATAACCAAGTAACCCTTGGTGCTATTGGTCGAGTCATCCCAGGTGTCGTACCAACCTGTCTGAGTGTTGCCCAGGGCGTCTAGGTTGTCGATGAATATGTTTGTGACGGAAGCCATCGTACCGCTGCTATAGCGGAAGATGCCGTTGCCTGGGTCCGAGTCTGTAGTTGTAGTGCTGAACTGATACTTAACGCCACCACGATCACCAGTTACACCAGTAGCACCAGATACACCTGTTGCCCCAGTTACACCAGTAGCTCCAGTAACACCAGTAGCGCCAACAGCTCCTGTGATACCTGTAGCGCCTGTGACGCCAGTTGCTCCGCTTGCTCCTGTTACACCAGTAGCGCCTGTGGCTCCTGTAGCGCCAGACGCTCCAGTTGCACCAGTGACACCTGTTACACCTTGTGAACCAGTAGAGCCAGTTACACCTGTAGCGCCTGTTGCACCTTGAGGTCCAGACGGCCCAGTGTTACCAGTTACGCCAGTAGCGCCTGTGGCTCCTTGAGGTCCGGTTACGCCTGTTGTGCCTGTTACACCAGTATTACCAGTAACACCTGTAGCGCCAGTTACACCAGTTGCACCAGCTGCGCCTACAGCACCGTCAAGGTTAACTGTCCAGCTAGCGTGAGTACCAGAGCCTACGAAGGCATCCTTCGTGAATATCAATGAGCCTGTGCCAGAGTTGTAGCTGCTGACTGTGCCTTCTTGGTAGTTAGATACAGAGTTAGCTACAACAATCGTCTGGCCTACCGAATAAGCCAAACCTGTTCCAACAGTTATTGTTTGAGAACCGCCTGTACCAATCGTGAAGCTGGTAGAGCTGGAAGTCAGGTACTTGTCACCAGCTGTACCTGTTACACCAGTTACACCTGTGGCACCAGTTACACCTGTAGCACCGGTTACACCTGTGGCACCAGTAGCACCAGTAATACCTGTAGCGCCTGTTACACCGGTAGACCCTGTAGCTCCAGTGACGCCAGTAGCGCCGGTTACTCCTGTAACACCGGTAGCTCCAGTTGCGCCCGTTACACCAGTTGTTCCAGTAACCCCTGTATTACCAGTTACGCCCGTAGCGCCTGTGGCTCCAGTTACACCGGTCGCTCCTGTTACACCAGTTGCACCAGTAGCTCCTGTAATACCCGTTGCGCCTGTAACACCCGTTTGACCAGTTACACCTGTAGCTCCAGTAGCCCCAGTTACACCAGTAGCGCCAGTTACACCGGCTGGGCCAGTAGCGCCCGTTGTGCCAGTAGCGCCAGTAGCACCAGTGACACCTGTAGCTCCCGTAGCGCCTGTAGCGCCTGTAATACCTGTGGCACCAGTTACACCTGTAACACCCGTCGCGCCTACTGCTCCGGTTACGCCTGTGGTCCCTGTAACACCAGTAGCGCCAGTTGCGCCCGTTACACCTGTAGCTCCGGTAACACCTGTCTGACCCGTTACACCAGTTGCTCCAACTGCGCCTGTAATACCTGTGGCACCGGTTACGCCAGTTGTACCTGTCGCACCCGTAGCTCCCTGAATACCCGTCACACCAGTAACACCGGTTTGGCCTGTTTGGCCAGTGACGCCAGTTACTCCTGTAGCTCCGGTAGCGCCTGTGACACCGGTTGTACCAGTGACGCCGGTGACACCAACAGGACCAGTAACACCAGTAATGCCTGTTACACCAGTAGCCCCAGTAGCGCCGGTTACGCCTGTGGCTCCTGTAACTCCTGTAATGCCTGTTGAACCAGTCGCGCCCGTCTGGCCTGTGACACCAGTTGCACCAGTCGCCCCAGTAGCGCCAGTGACGCCAGTAGCACCAGTGACGCCAGTAGCTCCAGTAGCCCCAGTAACACCAGTGGTCCCTGTAGCTCCAGTAGCACCGGTAACACCAGTAGCACCTGTAACCCCAGTGGCCCCAGTAACTCCTGTGACACCTGTAACGCCCGTAACACCTGTGACTCCAGTCTGTCCTGTGACACCTGTGGCTCCTATCACGCCCGTGACGCCGGTAGCGCCAGTAGCACCTGTGACGCCTGTTGCACCGGTTACACCAGTAACGCCAGTAACACCTGTGACACCTGTTGAACCAGCAGACGAGCCGCCAATTGGTGTGAGGACATGGCTGACGTAGCAAGCGCCACTATGCGTGAAGTAAATATTCACGTTTGTGGGCGAGTTCGTCCTGGCTACGGCTTTGATGAGCAGACGATCATTTACTGAGATAGGCGTGTCTGAAGCGTAGTACTGGTTAAACGAGTAAAGCTTGACGCTGGTTGAGTCGAGAACAGGGCTGCTCGCTTCAAAAAGGAATGTGCGCGTGTTGTCTTGGCTGAGTATGTAAACCCTGAAGTCAACGTACGAGTAGTAAGCCAGGTTGCTGACGTACAAGTAAACATTGAACAGCCAATTACCAGCAGGAATCACCGAAGTGCCTGGCTGGTTAATCTTGCTGACGTAACCGTTGATCAGAGCAACAGGATTGAAGTCCTCGTCCAAATAGCTGGACGATGCCGAATTAAACGAGCTGGACTGATTGACTGTCGCGTAGCTTACGGAGTTGTCAGCTGTGTCTGTAAGAACATCCAGCGTGTTGAAGTTGGCGTCGTAGGTCTGTGGAGTTCCAGACGGAGGAGCGCCGCAGTCTTCTGGCGCAGGCGTGGTGGTTGTTGTTGTCGTTGTGGTCGTGGTTGTTGTGGTAGTGGTGGTTGTCGTTGTGGTCGTGGTTGTAGCAGGCTCTGTGAACGAGGTCTCTGTACTCGTGATAGCCGTCCAGTAAGAGCCGTTCTGTGGAAGAGTAGGAAGCGTAGACTGGCTGAAAGGGCCTATAGAGTTTGAATAGAAAGCTTGCTTTGATCCACCGCCGACTATGACCAAAAGGTCGTTTGCGGCAGCATACGCGCCGTCGCTGGGAGCAGCCTGCCCTGGAAGGCTATAATTGTCAAAAAGCCAATCGTCGCCAATGCCGTCTGTGGAGTAGATAAGGCCGTGCTCGTTGAAAGCGTAGGCCAAAAAGTTATATTCAAGGTATGTCAGATTAGCCCAAGAGCCTACGCCTGGGCTGTTAAACAGTTTGGTCCAGGTTACTAAATCAGAAGACCTGTAAACATCTCCGTTTTGCTTGAGCAGAGTAAAGTCGGAGTTGCCGTAAACTATCGAACTACCGTAGCTGACCGCAGGCAGGGTGTATACCGTCCAAGTCACACCGTCGTTTACAGAAGCGTAAACCTTGTTGTTACCGTCAAGAACAACAAGAGTAGCTTCTCCAGGAGTTTCTGATTGTCCGTAGCTTGAACTTGCGCTTTCTGGGTTAACGTAGCCAAATGTTATATCGTACGGCGCGTAGTAGGAGCTGCCTGTGAGCGTGCTGGCTGTCCAGCTTATGCCGTTACTTGACGAGTAAACCTGGTTGCTTCCAGGACCAATTACCCAGAATTTACCGTTTAAAAACCTAACGGCTCTCCAGTTTCCTACGGCAGGTAACTGTCGCTGCGTCCAGTTTTTACCGTCTAGAGACGTGGCGTAGTAATTAGTGCTTTGAGCTATAGCGACGAATATGCCGTTACCAAAAGCTACGTCTACCCAGAGCCTTACGTCTGGAAGAGTTCCCTGTTCCCAGTTGATACCGTCGTAGCTTCTGGCGGATACAGCAGAGTTTACAGCTACGGTAACAAACAACGCTGGAGAAGTGTTCGGCGTGAACACAGGCTCCTGAGTTGTGGTGGTTGTAGTTGACGAAGTGCTAGAGCTGGTGCTAGAGCTGGTGCTGGAGCTGGAAGTTGTAGTGGTCGGGTCTGGGGGAATGTCTCCGCCAGTTCCTCCTGCTTTTACTTCAAACAAATTGTCTAGGCTAGCTTCTGTAGCTTTTTTCGATGTTCTGTTCTTGCGTGACCTAGCCAAGGCAGTAACCCTCTAAAAGCTAGCTTATGTATTTGTGTTTATACCACTGTCTTCCGTGGTGAAGTAGTACAACCTGCCATAGGCTTGCTGCCCTGTAGAACCAGTTATGCCTGTAACACCTGTTTGCCCCGTGGCTCCTGTTACGCCAGTAGCTCCTGTTACTCCAGTAGCCCCTGTAGCGCCTGTTACGCCTGTCACACCCGTGGCACCGGTCACACCAGTCGCGCCTGTTTGACCGGTAACGCCAGTAGAGCCAGTTGGCCCTGTGGCTCCTGTGATACCAGTCGTGCCAGTTACGCCTGTATAACCAGTTACGCCAGTTTGACCCGTCTGCCCTGTTACACCCGTTGCGCCTGTAGCGCCAGTAATTCCTGTAGCGCCTGTGACACCCTGGGCTCCTGTTTGGCCAGTTACGCCCGTGGCACCTGTAGCGCCGGTCGCCCCAGTAACGCCTGTTGCTCCTGTCGCTCCTGTGACGCCTGTTACACCAGTTGCTCCAGTAACACCCGTGAACCCAGTAGCGCCTGTTACACCTGTTTCGCCAGTCGGGCCTGTAGCGCCAGTTGCGCCTGTGACGCCTGTTTGTCCTGTTACCCCAGTTACACCTGTGGCACCAGTTGCGCCTGTAATACCCGTAGCGCCTGTAACACCTGTTTGACCCGTGACGCCAACGGCACCAGTTTGACCAGTTACGCCTGTAGCGCCCGTAGCCCCAGTTATGCCAGTTTGCCCCGTTTGTCCGGTAACTCCAGTAGCGCCTGTGGCTCCTGTGATACCGGTTGCCCCTGTGTATCCGGTAACGCCGGTCGTACCAGTTACGCCAGTGACGCCAGTAGCCCCAGTGACGCCTGTGGTGCCTGTTACGCCTGTGTCGCCTTTTACAGCACCAAGAACAGGGGTTAGAAAGTTACTGGCATAAGCGCTGCCGCTGTGCGCCATGTTGACAGTAACGGCTGCGGTCGAAGTAGTTCTGGCGTATATCTTTAAAACTATTCTGTCTGTAAGTAAAAAGGGTATGTCTGACTGCTGAGTGTAATCAGCTTTGTAGAGCGTGTAAGAGTTGGCAGTTACTGCTGGGCTGCTTATGGAAAAAAGAAAAGTTTCGTTATTTGCGTTGTCTATTTTGTAGACATCAAAGTCTACGTATGTGGGTCCGTCACCCACGGAGTCTAAGTACAGATACGAGTTAAACCGCCAGTTTCCGGCAGGTATTACTGTAGAGTTTGGCTGGTTAAGCTCTGTGACAAAACCGTTGATAAGTTTTCTGACAGAGCTGGTCACTACGACAGAGTTGTCAAACTGTGCGGCTGGGTCTGGGCCAGCTGTTGCCAGATTGTAGAACTGGCCGCTGGAGCTTGAGCTGTTAAGTACAACGTCGAAAGGGTAGAAGCCGTCTTCAGCAGTTTCTGTGAATGGTTGCGGAGTAGTGCTGGTTGAAGTGTTTCGCACTTCTGAAGCGTTGCTTTTGTTTTTTCTAGAATTAGCCAAAGTTAAACCCTCTTTAGGGGTTATCGACTAAAGGAATGTCACTTTCTATAGTCGTGAGAAAGTACATTCTGCCAAAAGCCGCAGCACCTGTAGTACCAGTGGCACCAGTTGTACCTGTTACACCTGTTTCACCTGTTATGCCTGTAGCACCTGTAACACCAGTCAAGCCTGTAACGCCGGTGGGGCCTGTTGCGCCTGTGCTTCCAGTTACGCCTGTCTGACCAGTAACGCCTGTAGAGCCTGTGGCTCCAGTTATGCCGGTTGCTCCGGTATAGCCCGTTACGCCAGTTTCGCCTGTGATGCCTGTAGCGCCGGTAACCCCAGTTGGGCCGGTGGCACCTGTGCTTCCTGTTTGACCTGTGGCCCCAGTAACGCCAGTTACACCAGTTTCACCAGTCGCGCCTGTTACACCTGTGGCTCCAGCAGCGCCAACAGCGCCGTCCAGGTTTATTGCCCAAACGCTGTAAGTACCAGAACCGACAAACGCATTTTTCTGGAATACCAAAGACCCATTTGCTGGGTTGTAGCTAACTACAGTGCCTTCTTGGTAGTTGTTTACGTCGTAGGCGATTACTATCGTCTGACCTACAGAGTAGGAAAGATCGAGGTCTACAGTTATTGTCTGATTGCCACCATTAGCGAGGGTAAAGGCGGTAGAACTTGTCGTTTGATATTGATCACCAGGCGCGCCTGTTACACCAGTAACGCCTGTTGCACCGGTAACACCCGTTTCACCAGTTACACCCGTTGCGCCAGTAGCGCCTGTGATGCCGGTTACACCTGTCGCGCCAGTGACACCCGTCTCACCTGTGACGCCTGTTGACCCTGTGGCTCCTGTTACACCGGTTACACCAGTAACACCTGTTTCGCCGGTAATTCCGGTAGCGCCAGTTACACCTGTTTCACCAGTGACACCTGTCGAACCTGTAGCGCCTGTTTCGCCTGTTACACCGGTATAGCCAGTGACACCAGTAGGCCCTGTAGCTCCTGTTACGCCTGTGGGGCCTGTAGCTCCTGTTACGCCTGTAGCCCCAGTGGCTCCGGTAACGCCAGTAGGTCCAGTAGCTCCTGTTTCGCCAGTGACACCTGTGGCCCCAGTTACACCGGTTTCACCAGTGGCACCAGTTGCACCCAGATCACCGGTTACGCCAGTGCTGCCCGTAGCGCCTGTAACACCAGTTACGCCAGTGACACCTGTTTCACCGGTAACTCCAGTAGCGCCTGTGATTCCGGTTTCGCCGGTAGCTCCTGTAACACCAGTTTCACCCGTTACACCAGTTGCGCCTGTTGCACCAGTAACGCCGGTCTCACCTGTGACGCCCGTTGACCCTGTAGCTCCTGTTTCTCCAGTAACGCCAGTAGCGCCAACAGCACCGGTTACACCAGTGCTGCCTGTTGCTCCTACCTGCGTGTACATTACCTGCGTAGCAGTGAGAATAACGGAAGGTATAGCTGGTGCTGGAGAGGCGGCAGGTACGTACTGCAAGAAAAGATTAGTATCGGTAGTCTGCCAGAAAAGCTCTATGTAGTCGTTGTCTTCTACTTTTAAAACAAAGTTAACAGAACCTATAGCGTGGCCATCTACGCTACCGTGGTTTTCGACGACACTCCACTTGCTGTCGCTGTCAGGTAGGTTATTGCCGTTTTTCTTAAGCCATACGTTTGCGTCTTCTATTTGATTATGGGCGTTTGCAAACTGTACTGAGAAAATTATGCTGTAGACGCCAGCGTGAGCAAAAGTAAGCCGAGTATTAGATACCAGGCTTACACCGTTATTGTCTGGGTCAGAATTATTTAGAGTTATCGCGTAGCCAGTGTTTATCGCTGCCGCTGTTTGATCTTGCGTAGACCAGAAAGAACCCCAGTAGCCCAGGGCACCGCCAGCGCCTGTTACGCCTGTTGGGCCTGTAGCGCCTGTTACGCCTGTTGGACCGGTGGCTCCAGTTACACCTGTTACACCTGTTTGACCGGTAACGCCTGTCTCGCCTGTAACACCAGTGACGCCTGTCTCACCAGTGACGCCTGTTACACCTGTAGCTCCAGTCGCGCCTGTAATACCGGTAGCGCCGGTTACTCCAGTAACACCCGTAGCTCCTGTAACGCCAGTTTCACCCGTTACGCCAGTTGCGCCTGTAGCGCCTGTTATTCCAGTAGCACCGGTAACTCCGGTTGCGCCGGTAGCGCCTGTGACGCCAGTGACGCCTGTTTCTCCGGTGGCCCCAGTAGCACCAGTAGCGCCAGTAACACCTGTGGCTCCTGTTACGCCTGTGGCACCGGTTATGCCAGTTACGCCTGTAGCGCCAGTTTCACCTGTGGCACCAGTGACACCTGTTGCTCCGGTTGCTCCGGTTACACCTGTTGCCCCTGTTACGCCAGTAACACCCGTAGCCCCAGTGACGCCCGTAACTCCGGTTTCACCTGTGACACCAGTTACACCAGTAGCGCCAGTAGCGCCTGTTGCACCTGTAGCACCAGTAACGCCGGTCTCGCCGGTAACCCCTGTAGAGCCTGTGGCTCCAGTTACGCCTATAGGCCCAGTTATGCCTGTAACGCCGGTAGCGCCGGTCTCACCAGTAGCCCCAGTTGCTCCAGTAGCGCCAGTGACGCCCGTAACGCCTGTGACACCGGTTACACCAGTTTCACCTGTTACTCCGGTTACACCGGTTTGACCTGTTACGCCAGTGGTACCTGTGACACCAGTCTGACCTGTTACGCCAGTGGCTCCGGTTGCTCCGGTGGCACCCGTAATACCTGTTGCGCCCGTGACGCCCGTAACGCCTGTGACGCCCGTTGCGCCCGTAGCTCCAGTAATACCGGTAGCGCCAGTGACGCCAGTAGTCCCAGTAACGCCAGTAGAACCTGTTGCACCTGTAGCCCCTGTATGCCCCGTCACACCGGTAGCGCCAGTAGCGCCTGTCACTCCGGTAGCGCCTGTGGCACCAGTAATGCCAGTAGCGCCTGTTACGCCTGTTGCACCTGTTTGACCTGTAGCCCCAGTAGGCCCCGCTACGTTCAAAGCGCTTACAACGTCAGATACGGTAGCCTTACCAGCAGGACCACCGTCTGGAGATATGGCTAAATAATCGGTGGGCTGAGGCACGCGATTATTTAGCTGGTCTATTCTTTTATTGTCTAATGGGTCTGGCATCTACGCGTCCTCTAAGAAAACAGCACGGGATAGTGAATCCCGCGCTGTCTCGGGAACAACGAGTTATTCTAGAGAATGCCTTGTTCTTTGCCGTAAGACTCAAGGGCTGCCTGCACAAGAACCAGAGCCTCAGCGAAGTCTGGTCGAGTTGGGATCAGAGCCCAGACGTCAGGAATGAATATGTTCTTGCGACCGCCTGGGTACACGTCCCATGTTCCGTCTTCTTTACGGTGACCTGGGAGCAAAAAGGCCTCAGCAGCCAGGGGACGGGTAATGCCGTCACCCTCGAACACTAAGCGCTCTACGACCCACTTGTCATAAACCTTGGCGGGTACGGCAGGAATCTCTACAGGTGTTGTTGCTTCGATGTCAGGCATGTCTAGCTCCTTTAAGCTGTTATTTGAATATTACCTAAAAGCTTATTCAGAAGGTAGTGCAAGTGAGGGCTCAACAGCTATAGGGTAAAGCACAAAAGGATGAGCTATCGCCACAAAAGCCTGCAAAGTCTCAACGTTAAGACTGACTTCCTCTGACATTGGAATCTCCTTGTTGATTGTTGCCTAAACCAAGAGCGTCGCCGTAACCAAAGTATCTAGCCACTGGCGTAGCCATAGCAGCTGTACCAGCGGCTAAACCCAATAGAGGCAGGAAGCTGCCGCCGCTGTCCTCTTCGCCATCTTCCTCATCTTCGTCTCCGCCCGCAAGGCTACTAAACAAGCCTATGGCTCCAAGGCTTAGCCCACCCAGCGTAAGCGCCTTCTCCCACGGCTGCATGTTGCCCCAAACTTCATTGGTCAGCTTAGACCACATGCCTGGGTTGTTCTCAAGGGCTCCGTTTGACTGGTTGTTCAGAGACGCCGCAATGTTGCGCCTGCTTTCCGCGTTCAAAACATCAGCAGCTGAGTTGTCCCTAACGTCTTGAGCAGGCACAGGCTGCAAGGAATTTGGATCGATCTTATAGGCACCCTGGTTTGCTGCCATGTCTACCTGCTTACCCTTGAACAGGTCGTCAATCAGCTGCTTGGCTGCTGCTGGGTCCTTGGAAAGCTTGAGGTCCAGGTCGGCTTTTGTGATCTTCCCAGACTTCATCAGCGCCAGCATGGCACTGTTGTAGCTGTGTCTGTTGGCTGTTTCTTGCATGCTTCTAGCTTTAGCTATAGCCTGCTCACCCTCAGGCGTGTTAATGCCTTTCATCCTGTCGCTAATGGCCTTCTGGGCTGCTTGAGCCACAGCTGGCAGCTCCTGCTCCATCGGCGCGATCACCTTCCTGTACTGGTTGTCCTGGTACTTGGTCAGGAAAGGTACGACTTTCTCAGTTGCCTGCTTGGAGACAGCCTCGTAGTTCTGAAGCGACTCCATGTAGGCTTTTTCGTTATTAGCTCGAATGTCTTGCTGCTCTTTGGTTAGAGGCTTTCCAGGAGGAAGAGCCGCCTGCTGCTGCGTCATCGCTTGAAACTTTGCAGCTATCTGCTGGTTGGCTTCGTTCAAACCTTTCGATGTCTGGTTGTAGGCTTCAAGCTCGTCAAGTGAAACGCCTAGCTGCTGCGTCACCTGTCCATTGAGCTGCATGCGCGTGGCGTTTCTGGCGACGGGGTCCGCTATGGAGTTGAGCTTGGCAAGTTGTTCCGAGAAACCAGCTACCTGTGGGTCGCTTCCAACGATCCTGTCGGCGTTGATCGCTGCCATATGGGCTGGGAACTGGTTCTCCACAGCCTTGAACGAATCGACAGAGATCGGCGCGTTGCCGTCGATGACGTTCTCGGGAGACACGTCGTTGGCGCGCAGAAGGGCGTCCTGGATGGGGGCTGGAGACAACGCTTTCTGTCTGTCGAAGTAAGCCTGTTCTATGTCCTTTTGAGTGCTGTAGGGATTCAGCTCAGCCGCAATGACGTCCCTGTTCTTGTAGATTTCCTTTCCGCCCATGAAGGTCGGTAGGCCAGAGCCGATCATGTTAGGCGCAGAAGAAGCCAGGCCAGCCAGGCCTCCAGACATAAACGCCTTGGCTGGCTCGTAGATAAGTCCTCTACCGCCGTAATAGCCGGTGGCCGCTATGTTGGCGATATGGCTGGCGGCATCCTCACCGACGATGGGAGTCAGAGCTTCTCGACCCAGACCTACCTGCGTGTTAAAAGTGCCGATGCCTTGCGCCAAGCCGCCAGCCAGCTCACCAACAGCCGCTGGAGCCTTGGCCGCTCCCTGAGCAGTAGCTGCCACAGCCCTGTTTCCTAAGTTGGACCATGTCCTGGTCGCTGGGTTGTTCAGCAGGTTGGCTCTAGTAGCCATATTTCTGGTCAACGCAGCCGTGCCAGCCCTACCAGCTGCTCTCAAGCCAGCTCCAGCCCCTGCGCCGATCAGCATGCCCGCATTTGAGTTGAGCATGTCCCAACCAGTGCCCGCTATATCGCCAGCGTAGCCCAGGGCACCTCGATTGGCGTAGTGCTGCTCCAGCTTCTGTATTTCCTTGAGCGCGCTGGTGTCGCCAGAGCGAGCCCGCAGTCTTAGCTCTTCTGGGATAGTGCCAGACAACCTGTTCAGCGTCGCCTCATCCAAGCCTGTCCAACGCTTGGCCGTGGCGTTTATGTCTCTGGAATATTGCTCGGCTGCCGCCTGCTGAGCGTTGATGTTCTGGAACTGGCGCTGCCTGGCGTCTGTGTCTAGCGTGGCTTTGACGCGGTTGTCAAAGTAAGCTTGGGCCAGCTGTTTTTGAGGAGTCTGTTCTTTGGAATTAAGGGCTTCTACCCAGCTAAAAGGAGCCCCTTCGTAAGCCTGTTCCTGGGCAAACTCGTTAAACCTGGACGCGTCCCTGTTCATGACGTCATACATCATTTCGGCAGACAGAGGTTTGTTGGGATTGCTCAGGACCTGACGGTCGTTGATATCGGCAACGGGTGCGATGGCGTTGAAGCGGTTCAGGTCGGGAATGGATACGCTGTCAGGGTTTACAAGACGCTGGTTAACACCGTGTCGTGATAGATTGTCCTGTCCTGAAGTGACACCCTGCCGTATTTTACCCTCAGCACTTACGTAGCCAGGAAGTTGCCTTAGGCTAAATGGGTCTTGAACAGGCTGAGGCTGCGGCGGCTGCGCTTTAATTCTGGCTCGAAGAAAGGTGGGCTCTGGAGTAGGTTGAGGCGGCGGGGTTGGAGCTGTGGGAGTCTGCGGTTTTTCTGCAAAAGCTTCCTGTATATTCTTTAGATAGTTGGGCGGTGTCTCAGCTAATTTGCGCAGGAAGGCCATCTTCTGGGGTTGCTGCGGCTGACCTAGCTGCTGAGCCTTCTGCTGCACAGCCTGCTGAGAGTTAGCGCCGTACTGCGGGCTGTTGCCGGTCAGCGGGTTTTGCTGGACTGGCTTGATACCGAGAGTGGGTCGGTTGGGGTTGATAGCCGAGGGCAGCGGCACCGAGGGTTTGCCAGAAATCCTGTTGCTGAGAAGCGCGGCAGCCTTGTCGAGAAGCTCAGCGCTTAAACTGGCTTCTTTCTCTTTGTCGTTTTCTTTCTTCTCTGGCAAAGCTTTCATATCTTTCGTATGGTCTGCCCACCTCTTGGCCATCTCTGGGTGGTTTGCAAACATCCAGCGCATCTGTGCTTTTGATTTGAATGGCATCGCTTTTACCTGTGTAAACAAGGGCCTGCTTCAAAAAGTTACCAGCGCGCTCAATCACACCTACGCCGTGGTTGCACCTGTGGCAAAGCAGGCCTCTAACCTCGCCAGTAACGTGGCAATGATCAACGACCTCTATTTGGTTAGAACAAAGCTTACACTTTCCACCTTGATTATTATACATCTCCATGAACATTTCTTGCGATAGCTTGTACTTCTGCATGCGTCGCCTATTCTGATCGTCGGGTACGCAGGTTTTGCACCATATCTGTCTGGCTGACACAGGCTTGAACCACCTGGAACAGTGTTCGCAAGCCTTTTCTCGTTTGTCTGCTGCGTTTCCCAAAACAGCGCTGATGGCTCTAGACTTGTTTAAACAATCTTCGCTGCCACATGTCTTGCGGACAATTGAAACGCTTCCATCTTTGTTCCTGACAACTTTGGCAGGCTTGTCGCAAAATAGACATGTTTTTTGGCACACAGTTATAACCTCAAGACGACGATCTTCTTCTGAGGCGGGCTTTGGCTCTTTTTATTAGCAGTCTAAAGTACAATATAGCGTTATCTACATCGTCGTTATATGTGGCGTAATTGTACAGATGACCAATAAAAAAGTGACATCTAGAACAGAGTACAACAAGATTCTTTTCTTCAAGCTCAAGTTCTGGGTATTCGTGTACTGGTTTTTTGTGATGTACTTCTAAATCTTTGTCACTACAGCAAACAGAGCATTTTTTATTTTTTACAAAGTTGTCTCTACAAGACTGCCAGAGAGGATGACGTCTACTTCCTTGTGTTTGAAATGCTTCAGACCGTACAAACAAAGATGTAAACCAATAGGTGAGTTTTTTGAGCATCTCAAAACCTCACCTTTTTTAGACTGGGTAAATGCCGCCAATGTCCTTTCTGACAATGTCGTCTTGGTTTACATCAGAATTCCAATAAGCCTCTATCAAGTCAACACCACTACCGTTTTCAGGAGCGTAAAACCTGTGCCAAACCCTAGGAGGAACTATGAGCCTCTCGCCAACTTCAAGTATCACTGTGTGCGCTATGTCAGATATGTTTGAAAGCGTAGGCTCGGCTCTGTAGAAATGAATGTAAAGTTCACCTTTCACGGTGTAGAACAAGTTGTATTTGTTCTGGTGGCAATGACACGACGAATAGCCACCTGGCTCTATAAAAGCGTGATGCAGCTCAAAGTTGGCATTATGAAAAACTGGGAAGTTTGTTCCCCAAGCTTTCTCCATAGCCTTTATTACGTCTGTGCTGATCACGCGCAGGCCCTCAGCGCATGTTGTCCTTTATGGAATACTTCAACTGTATATCATAATCAGGTTCCGTGTCCTTAAACAATTTGAGATTGATAAGTATTTGTTTTTTACTTGTTCTTGATATGACGTCGTAATGGATGTGGTCTGTTTCCATTAGAGCAGCTTTTAAGCATTGTTTTAAACAAAGCATAGCCTGCTGATTGTCAAGCTGATGGAAACTAGAGCGGCTGACAAGGGCGTCAACCCTGTCAGCCGCTACCATCACAGCGCGCTCGACAATCTCGTCTTTTTGACTTTCTGTCATCATGTCTACCTCGTGATCGGAACTGAGGTATCAATTTGACGGTAGACGACTGGTCCACCTTTTTTCTCTGCGTCAGTGATAGTTACAGAGCTTGCTTTATTATTGCTTTTTTCAACAGCGTTAACCAGAACAACTCGGCTATAGTCAGCGAGCTGCAAGGCCAGGCCGTTGTCCAGGAAAGTCATGGTAACTGGAGGATTCTTTAGCAGTTCCTCCTTGCAAAAAGCCACGAATTCTTGAATGGCTTTAGCCTTCTGCTTGGCCGACGTGCCTTTCTGGCCAGACATGAATCGAGCCATCATTGAGTCAAAAAGGTCAAGGTCCTCGTTGGTGGTGATGCCGAAGCCCTGCGATTTCAGAGCCTGCATTTCTTCAGGAGTCATGGCTGTCCTTTCTCTAGCTGCGCTAGAAACCTGTCGTAATCTTCCCGAGTATCCACTCCAACAGACGAGCTTACCGAGCTGATGACGTCTATGGTCAAACCAGAGTCGAGCAGTCGAAGCTGCTCCAGCCTGTTGGTTTTCTCGTTCTCTGATTGCGGCAGAGCTGAAAAAGCCAACAGGCCTTTCTTGGTATAGCCATAAACACCAACATGTCTTTCCAAGAATAGATCGGCAACACCACTTTGTAAAACTTTCCTGCTGAAAGTAACAGCGCTCTTTCCAGACGGATCGATGTATACCTTCACTACGTTTTCGTTAGACTCGTCTTCTGGAGCTAGCTGCTCGCATAGCGTCACGTAGTCAGAGTCGTGGTTTTCCAGGAAGCTAAACAAGTTGTCGATGTTGGCAGGGTCTATAAGCGGCTCGTCCGCCTGGACGTTGACAATGCGCTGGACTCCCAGAGACTGGGCAGCTTCACAGACCCTGTCCGTGCCGCTCTGGTGCTGTCTTGACGTTAAGACACAGTGCGCACCAAAGCTGCTGCACGCCTCCATCACTTCCTGGGAATCAGTAGCGATGACGGCGAAGTCTGCGGCTTTGCTTTTGAGTGCCTGCTCGTAAACGTGTTGCAAGAGATACTTTCCGCTCTCTTTCAACAGAACTTTGCCAGGAAGACGTGTCGAATCCAGACGGGCTGGAATGATGACGACGTTTTCTCCGTTCATGCTTTATCCTTTCCGTATCCAAATTGCTCGAGCGTGCTGCTCCAAAACTTGAAAAAACTTTCTTTGTGCTTGGCTAGCAGCTTGTGGCTTGTGTTCTTCAGGCTGTGTACAGACTGAGGATCGTTGTTTATAGCCTTGAACATATCGACAATCTTTCTGTGGTTGTGCTCAACGTAGCTGACGCCCAGTTCTGTTTGCTTTGTTTCACATGGAATAAGTATGCCGTTAACCCTGTCTGACACAAGCTCATTCATGGGTGAGTGGTTATAGGTAATGACAGGGGTACCCATAGTCAAGGCTTCTATACCAACATATCCAAAGCTTTCTAGCTGGGTTGGCCAGAACACAGCGTCGCAGAGCGAGTAAGCCAGAGGACCTTCCGACCAACCCGTACTGTCGTCGATCAGACCCAGAGAGTTGCCGCCTGTGAACGTCTTCTCGTGCTTCTTGATGTTGGCCTTGATCTGGCTAGCCACCTTGGAAGAGTAGAGAAAGTCCACGTCGATGGCTGGGCAGGCTTCCAGGGCCTCGTTCAAGGCGTCAAAAAGTTTGTTGTAATCCACGCGCTTGATCTGATACCCAGGGCAGGCGGTGATGACGCGCAGCCTATCGCCGTTGACTCTTTCGTTGTTGGTGCAGGGCCAGTTGCAGTCGAAGTAAACATGGCTGATATTGGGCAGGTTCCAGTAGGTCTTGAAATACTCGGTCTGTACCTTGGACGGGCAAACAAGTAAGTCGCACGGTTTTACTGACGCCACCGTTTCTGAGTCAACGCTGTCCCACGTTATCGACGAGATGCAGGAGATACCCCGCTTCTTGACGACTTTCATTTCTTTCGATGTGGGGTAGCTGAAAAAGATGACCAGCTGACATTCGTCTAGCCAGGAGGAGAAATCAACGTCATTTGACGCCTGGACAAAGTCGTCCCAGTAAGCGTGAAGACTGGCTCTGGTTGTCTTGGTAGCTTTGTCGAAGAAAAGTATGCCGTAGCCTAAGTCTCTGATTACTTCGGCCGTGCGTAGGGCTGCGTAGGTTGAATCGTGACGGGTGTAGTTGAGAACTATACCTACGCGCATGGCACACCTCGTCAGTTATGCACATAAAGGTAACTGTCTACCTTAGCGTGCCTCCCTTCTACTGCTTTATGAAGCTTGTGTATGAAGCTCCAGTCACCAGCAAACGTGAAGTCAGTCCACTGTACCGACTGCACCAACCCCTTTGAAGCCATCCAACAGCCAACATCAATCTTACCACGCTTCATCTCTGTCTTCATAGGCTGCCATAACTTATGGCTATGTACCATGTTGCAATAAACAAGGTTAGTGCTATCTTTCTGCATCTGATACAGCATGCTTTCAAAATAGTTTGGAGTGTACCAACAATCTCCGTTGGTTGTGCAAAGCATGTCGCAGCCGTTATCGATCAGAAACTGAAAGCCTGGGTAGCGCCTCTCATGTCCAAACTTGTTCTGCCTGGTGGGTGTCTCCTGAAAGACAAAGCGTGGGTCTGACCCCGCCACAGACTTGAAGGCTTGCTTGACCTCCTGGCTGGCAGGTCCGTCGTGAGACACCAGGATTATGAAGTTCTTCCAGGTCTGCGTTTTCAGGCAAGCCAGCAGGGACTGCAAGCAGTCTGTCTGGTTGTATGTCGCCACGACCATGCCGACTTTGTGATTGTTGCTGAGACTCTTGAGCTTCCAATAACGCATCACTTATCCTTCTTAAGCCTGAAAGCGCCCCTGTCCTTACCGTTGGGTCGGCGAGTGACACTTCGATAGTGCCACACAAACGAAGAAGGACAGATGGCGATGGTTTTACCCATCTTCAGCCACCTGCCCTCAAGCTCATCTTCGTTTTTGGTCATTTTGTGTTTCGGATTGAAAACACACTCTGAGTTAAAAGCACCGCTGAACCAAGTGTCGGTTTTAGCCGCCATGCAGAAGCCGTTCACTGTCGTGAACCAAAGCTCCTGAGGATACTTGACTTCAACGAACTTTTGAACCGAATCCAGATACTTCAGGTCATCCGTTATCTTGTAGCCCTTCATTATCCTGGCTATCTGTTGTTTCGGTTTGTGACCTGGAGCGTTTGTTACGGGACCGACGAGATCGGCGCGACCCTCTAGAAGAGTCCTCGACAGCGTCCTGCTCCACCCCGCTGGGAACATCACGTCGCTGTTCGTCACCACTGTCAGCGGTATTCCCAGCTCCTTGGCCTTCGACAAGCCCCAGTTCCAGCTTCTGGTCAGGTTCTTGTCGTTCTTCGGGAAGCGGTGCAGGATCAACCGGTGCTGGGGAAACTTCTGCCAGATGTCCTCCCTCCACTCGGGGCTTGCATCGTCCACCACCATCACAAGGCTGTCCGGTGTATTGGCAATCGCTGTCTGCACAGCCTTCAAGGCATACCCCAGATGGTTGTACGTCGGTATAACTATGGCTATCTTCGGTACGAAAGTTCTGCGGCTCTGGAGGGACCTCCACGGCTGGAGCAGGCGTTGACTCCTCCAACACTACAGGATCGGGAGAAGGTGTGGATATAACCTCAACCACCTCAGGCACAGACTCGACAGCCTCTGGCTCGACTTCTGACATCGTCACGCGGACGAACTGCACAGACAGGCCGCTCTCGGGATAGTCGTCAACCGGTTCCAGAACTTCGACGCGCAGGCCGCGTCGGGACTTCAACTCGTTCTCAACCAGGAAGGCACAGCCCTTGGTGAGATCGCCAGGGTAGTAATCATCCAGCAGGATTATGGTCTTCTCGTGCGCCAGTTTCAAGGCGTGCTCGAAGTCGGACTGCACCGTGGCCAGAGAGTGACCTCCATCCACGAAAATGATGTCCATCTTAGGCAGAGTGGGCACAGCTGCTGGCAGCGTCTTTTTAGTATCACCCTTAAACAGCTTGATAATGCGAGCCTTGGTGCGCGTACGCAGGTACTTCATGACCTCGTCATAGGACTTGGCCAGGGTCTTCTTGCCGACTTCGGCCTCGTTGACCTCTGGGGTCATTTGCTCAAACATGTCGAAGCCGTAATACTCGACGAAAATGCGGCCGTTGCGAGCGGCCCGCTCAATCATCTGACGGCCGTGGGCTGCATCAAAAACGCCAATTTCCAGAATACGAAGTGGCTTGTGCTTCTTGGAATTGCCCGAAACTGTATCGACAGATTGGATTAGATGCTGGTACCTAATAGTCATAACTGCCTCCAGTTGAAGATAAATTAATTTACTATCGTGCTTTTATAAACGCAAGTCCTTACCTATCAACAGACTTCCTTAAGTATGTGCTTGTATCTTCAGGTTTAGGAAGTTTTGGTAGCTTTAGCTCTGTGCAAATACGTGTATAGTCTTCTGAGGCGTCACATGAGCCTACAAACGGAGAAAGAGTCATAACGTTTATTTTTAGCTTTCTGAGCTCGTGTCGAGCTTTGGCTGTGTAATCTCTGTATTCGGCGTAAACATCTTTGGGCTCTAAACCATGGAACTTGACGTGCTGGTGATGCCCGTGGTGATCGCCGCCAACAGCTGTCATGTCTACGCCGACAAGTATTATGTTCTTAGCGCCCATAAGAGCTGCTAAGTTCATAGCCGTTTGCTGCACACCTCGGCCTATAAACAAGTGATCCGCTTTTGGTTTTGTGAAGATAGAAAAGTCGCGATCAACTGTTTTGAATATGTAGTACTCAGGGTCGTCCAGTGACTTGTTTATAAACTCGCCTTTCTGCTTGACCACCCAGTTTGTTTTATTCTTTGTCCTGCTCTGCTCGTACTCAATAACAAGTTCTGGATGTACAGATACGGAGTAAACCGTAGGCAGGTGCTTCCAAGCCTGGTTGAGGCCTATGGTGACTTTGTCTGAAAGGTACTGCTTGTCAAAGACTCGAAGGCTAGGCCCCGTGCCGACAATGTAAATGTCAGAGTTGGCGTGCCTGTTGGCTAGAAGGCTAATCCGCATCTGGACCAGCTCCAGCCAGGAAGCTGTTTTGCGTGTCAAATCCTCGGCTTCTAGCTTCTCCGTTCTCAACAAAGCCGAGAATCACGTTGTCTGTCAGCATGTCGTCCAAAGCCAACACGCAAGTCATGCCCTTGCCTAGGACCGCCTGGCACAGCCCCAACCACCAGTCACCGCTCTCAACGATAAGGTGTGCGTTCAGGCCGTTTTCCAGAACCTGGTTGGCAGACCGAGTGGCTATAGCCAGAAAGGCGTACTTGACGTTCTTGTCCATCAGCTTGTGCAGAAAGCTAACAGCCTGGTTGACTGTCATGTGCTCAAGAACGTCAGCGCTGAAAATGGCCTGGAAGTCCTGCTGCCAGGGGTCGGCAGAGAACTTCTCTACAAAGGGATCGTACGGTATGGCGTTGAAACCGTAGTTGAGAATGCCACCGTTACTACCACAACCAAAGTCCAAAACTTTGATTGTCTGCTTGCTGGGTCCCAGCAGCCAGTCGAAATAGGTGAGGTAGCGTTTGAAGGTGTCGTTGCCAAAGGCATTTTTCTGGTGAAGTTTTTTGTTCCAGTCTGGAAGATTGTCTAGAAGCTTTTTACTTTCTGGGTTCTGCATATTACACCGAGTTTTGGGAAGGAACCAGCATGTCGAAGTGCTTTCCGCAGTACCAGCGATGCACGACCTCTTGGCAGTCTTGACCTGTCTCGCTGGAGAATGAGGAGCTGATGCACAGATGGTGTGTGCCGTTTTTACGGCAGTTTTTAAACTCGCACCTCTGTACGGCTATGCAAAAAGGAGAATCACTTGCAGCAGTTAACTTCGACGCCATTGAACTTCTCCTGTCTATTGGCTACAAGGTTTAACTTCAGCTGCCCATCCTTAGTGATAACCTCAAATTCAGCTTCGCTATCTTCTCCATTGTAAGAAGACGTAGCTAAACGAACAACCTGGTTTAGAAGAGACAGCAGCTCTTCCTGAGAATCGTCACATTGCAGACTTAGTTCAACTTTTATCATTTCATAATACCCAAGCCGCGTCCATGCGTTCCCTTGTTGTGCGTCAAGAAGGGGTGCAAAGGACTGTGCGGAACAACGTCAGCGTGCCCGCTAGCGTTTGTTGCTAAGTCTATAGCTTTGAGCTTGGGCATGGCTTCAGCCGTATTTTGCAACGTATAGCTGTCGTCCCACCTGGGAAACTTTCGGAACGATCCGTCTTGCAGCCGGTCATAAGCGTTCTGAACCAGGGTAAGCCCGCGATTGGCTGAGAAGCCGACAATGCCAGTCTCCCAGATTTTGCGCTTGGGTCCCTTAAGAAAAAATACGTCGTGACGATTGAACCAGGCATTGACGTCTGTCTCAGAAACGCGCTTCTTAAACAGCACGTCAGAGTCAAGCCATATGGCGTGCGTATATCCCAGATAGCTAGCCTGCATGAAACTGCGCAGAGCCAGGAACTTCCTGAACCACCTAATGGCGTGCTTGCAGAACCAGGAGCCAGGGCAGCCTGGCTTGTGACGCTTGTCCTTGGGATCATCTGGTTTGGGACACTTGCACGGCCCCGTCCAGTCACCGCCAAACTCCTTGTGGATGATGTCTCGGTTGCTTGAGACAAAGAACTGCAAGTCAGCGCTGTCGGCTGGGTCGGGCAGCAGGACGACCGACTCAGGCTTTTTGTTGCGAAAGTCAACCAGCCGTTCACCTGCTACGAATAGCTTGCCGCAGGATTGCGACTTCTCGTAGCTCTCGACGAGAGACTTGCCAGTTGCCTGGTAAAGGTCTTCGGAAAAAGAAGTGATCCAGGCTACGCTCATCGGGCTAGTTCCAGGTACTTCTTGTAGTGAGGATGCAACCCGTTGGAGATGCGCTTGTCGCCGGTTGGTTTGCCCCAGCGTCCCAAAGCCTCCTCAAGGTCCGCCTTGGTAACGACACCGTCGGTCAAAGCGTCTTTGAGTTCCTTTTCCCACAGGTGGGCCAAGGGGTGGTTTGGCTTATACCAAGGTTGTTCAGGCTCCTTGGTGTAATGCAGCAGCCGTGTCTCAGCGCTGTGGACATTCAGGTTGTTCCAGTAAGTAGGAAGTTGCAGCGGCGGCTGGCGCAGCCAGTCAAGATGAATGAACTTGGGATAGTCGTGGCCTTTGCGCAGCATAGTCCACAGTCTATCGGGCTGCCAGTCGGCACAGGCCGCGCAATTGATCAACATGACAGCCGACTGCGGCCAAGGCTTCTTGTTGAACTTGTCAGGTTGGTAGGTGCAGGCTACCTCGCGGTCAGACAGCATCAGTTGCTGCGCGTAGGTCAGCAGCTCAGCCACGTCCTTAAGGACTAGCATGTCCGCATCGACATAAATACCTATGCCCTCAAAGTTCTGACGGGTTGGAATGAGAAAGCGTCGCAGGCTGAAACCAGTACCCTGGTGCAGGCCAGGAGGAATAACCCAGCCTTCGCCAATCATCGATGTGATGTTTACCTTGCAAGTGGCCCTACGCTTGATGGAGTAAGCCAGGACCTTTTCAGGAACCTTGGTTTTTTCCTCTGTTCCAATGTAAAAATTAAGCGTGTCAGTCATCGCAGGTAATCCTTTTCAAATCGAGCTTATGCCTTCTAGTGGATATGGCTATTTCTCTAAACTGGACATCGAAACTTTTACGGCCGTTAGTCAAAGCCGTCAAGTCTGAAAACTGTTTATCGTATTTCGTTCCGCCGTCTATGCCTAATAGCGTTATGTTCTTTACACCAGACGAGGCTAAAAGATTGACAACAGCCACGCTGGAAAAATAGCGAACATACACAGTTCTGCCTATATCTCTTCGCTTACACAAATGACCTAGATGGCTGGACCTGTAGGTCAGCAACCTGTTTTGCTTGAATAGGTGCCTAAAAAGCTCATGGTGAGGTTTATCTTTGCTGGACACAAGTGCGTCAGTTGACAAGTCAGAGTTGGCTTTATTATTACTGTGCAGAAAATAAGGAGTGACAAGTGTAACTGAACTGTTTGTGAGCCTGTCGGAAATCCTGTCAAAAACGTCTAGGTCAGCTACGTGTACGTAATCAACGCCGTCAATTTTGTTGACGGCGTGATTCAAGGCTATCGAGTTGTATTTGCGCAGATCAAACGAGGCTATCTTGCTGAACGAGGGACCTTTGCCGACGACAAGCCAGGGCTTTGTTTTTACCCTGGGAGCGACATTGGCCGCAAAGCCTGGAACAGCCTGCATCAACCACCGCCATACTGCTGCTGCATAACCATGTTGCCGCCAGCAGTTTGGGCCTGCTGGCGTATGTTCTCGATGGTCTGCTTGACGGCAGCGTGCAGCGTCGGGTCCTGTCCCTTCAGCTTCGTCATCTCGGACTGCCTTTGGGATTCGGGCATGCCCAACAGCTGAGAGGCAATAGCCTCGGCCTTGGCTTGCAGCTCCTGCGGCGTGATCTTCTGATTCGGAGAAGTCGGTGCTGCGAGAGCGCTGGCTTGGGCCGCAGCGTCCATAGGACCGGCTGGAGGCTGATTGGGCGGCGTAGCACCGCCGCCTGGAGCGGGAGCGCCGCCAGGGGCAGCGCCTGGAGGAGGCTGGGGCGGAGCTGCCAGCTGGTCCATGACAGCAGCCGTCTCCATCTCCTCCTGAATCTTGGCCTGCTCCTCCTGCTTGAAACGCTCCTCGTCCATGAGCTGGCGCGTCTCCTGCTTGAAGTCCAGACCCATACCCCGCAGAGCCGTGGTCTGGCTGATCTGCTGAGCCTGCATAAGTTGCAACTTCGCCATAATATTGTTCATGTCGTCCGTCAGCGTCGGCGGCAGCAGCTTGACGGTGGCGGGCTCCCAGCCCATGCCGTCAGCGGTGCGCTTGGCAACGAACGTCAGGAAGTCGTTCATAAAGTGCGTCAGGTAGGTCCAGCTGGACTGGAACAGCCGAATTGCAGGCAGCATGGCTTGCAGACTAAGCGTGCCGTTGTACAACTCGGCAGGCATGCCGAAGCCGTTGAGCAGCGTCGTGATGCCCTGCTGCAACAGCTCAGTCGGGGCGAGCTGGTTGGCTTCGCCGCCCAGCATCTGATACTGGATTGGGTGGCTGAGGAAGTTCCAGGCGGCTGGGTCACGTCTGCGCTTGCGCAGCATGCCGCGTACCTCCGCCGCAAAGCCGCCCATATCCAAGTTCATCAGAGGATCGCCCGCCTCGGGATTAGACGAGCTGGACGGAGCCGGATGGATAACGCGGAATGGCACGACATAGTCGAGGGCGATGGCCTCGTTGTAACGGTGCAGAACCTGGCAGTACCAGGCCTGGCGGAAGTTGACGAGGGTCCTGGAGATGCCCCAGCCACGCGAGCGCACGCCAGACAGCGTCGGCTCGTACATGTGGAAGATAACGTCTTTGTCAAACAGCAGATAGCCGTTTGAGTTGACGGCTTCCACCACTTCCCATGGAACCTGAGGCAGAACCTGCGGATCGCCTCGGCGAATCTGTAAGCGGTAATCCTCGGGAATACGCCAGATGTAATCTTTGTGGTCAGTAATGAGGTCGTAGCGAATCTCCATCTCGTAGGGAGACCAGCGCTTCACTGTAACTTGAGTCTCGTCGGTAAGCCGACGGTCGATACGGTTCCATTTGCCGCTGTAATGGCACTTTGGGTTGGGGCACCTGGCGATAAACTCGGGCATCTTCCATTGGAAGCCGAATACCGGATTGCGCATAACCTCTTGCAGAGGAACATCGAAGAAGCACTTAGGGCAAGAAAGGTAGCGCCTGAACGGCAGCACCAGACTGGTAAAGCTGTTGCCGTAGCACAGGAAGTCCAGACCGACAGAATGCAGAATATTTTTTACTTTAAGAACATCAGTCAGAAACGTGTAATACTTCTGACGCTCATCCTCACCCAGGTCGTCGCCGTTGACGCCTTGTATCTCAACATCGGTTATGAAATAGCTGATGACCCTGCGTGCAGCCTCGCGGATCATAGAGTTTGTGTGAAATGTAAACTCGCAGAAGCGTAGCGCGTCACGGATGTTTTCAGGCATCACCGTTGACGCGTAGTCCATGAAGGGGTCAGGAAACGGTTCCTCACCCCTGTTCAGGGACCAGTTCTTACCGATAGTGCTATCGAATAGATCGCCAGCAGCCATGCTATTTAGCCTCGGCGTTGCGCATTCTGTCTGACACTACGTCAGATAACGTTTTAGTCAGGTGTGACTCCAGCTCAGAGCACGCCGCCGAAGCCACCTTCGAGGCTTTCGTAAGCGTCTTCGGCTCGTCCGTCAGACGGACTGGGCTCGGAGGCGTCAGTCCCTCTTGTATGACTGCTCTCTTCTCCATCGCTGCTGTCCCCTTTAGCTGAGTTTACTATACCAAGTTCTTTCATCATAGCTGAATCTAAAGTTTTAGCTCCAGCTATAGGAACTATGCAAAGTTCATACGGGTCGCAGTCAAACTTGATGGGAAAACCTTTGATGGTGGGGTCCAATAAAAACAGGTTTGTCTCGCCCTCGACGTAAACACCTACTGGCTTTTTCTGCTCTCCTGAGCGCATGTTGCAGTAAGGGTAGAACTCGGCAGAGCCGCCAAATCGCTTGTCTGTGACAAAGACTATCTGCTCTCTTAGCGTTAAGACTTTGTGGTACTTGAATGAGATAGACCCCAGCCCAGGCATGTCAAAGAACACTTTAACCTGAGGAGGGCTGACGGAAGCAGGAACTGGGTTAGCTGGATGGGTGTGATCGACATCCTGAATATTCGGAATAGCCCTGCCAACTTTTTTGGGCGGGCTGATGGTAGGACCAGAGGCTGAAAACTTCATAAGGTTTTCGACCACAGCTGCCTTTTGCTTATCGTCCACAGCCTTCTCCTTGGGACCTAAGGCAGAACCGAGCTTACGCATATCAATAACAAACGACTCACCAAGGTGAGCCCTGTCTGGATCGACCACAATCTCGTAAATCTTTTTGTCTGCAAGAGTTGTTGGTTGAGTCGCGGATGAGACAGAATCGAAGTCAGCGCTCATCACTGTTCCTTTCTATGGTATGCCCTGAACTAATATAACCGTTTTATTGTAAACGGAAACCTGTGTTTCTCTGATAGCTAAAAAAAAGCCCCACAGACTAGCCCGAAGGCTATCTGTGGGACTGTGTCACGCTGTAACGGAATCCCCAAAGCTGAGGACTCCATAAGGCGTGATGGCATCTAGGCCCGCCGTCAGGACAGGCTTGCGCTGGGGACGAGCGCAAGCCTTGACCTCCAGGACGTAGCCGCCATGGTTGGGGCTCATCCTGAAGTCTTCTGGGATGAGTTGCAGGGGAACTTCCCCCGCACTCATCAAGCCGTCGATGTAATCCTCGACGAGCCTCTCGGCCTGGGACGAGGCCATGAGTTGCTCCCAGGTGTAGCTCACCTTGGGCAGCAGATCGGCGACGACGGTGCCTTGCTGCACCACGACGCCGATCTTCAGCCAGGGCTTGAGCCTGGCTGTGGGAGGGAGGGACATGACCGGACCCTCCCTGAAGCCGACAAGGGTCTCAACCTCGTCGGCTATGATTTCCTCGACCTGCCCCGTCAGGGGGGCCTTGGAGCTCGGGGCCGGTACCCCGAAGTTGACTCGGCTCAGGATAAAGTCCTGAACCGCTGGATCGTCGAACTCCACGTGGAGTTCGGGTGTGACCCGTGCCACCAGCTGTGGCATCGGGGCTGGGTAGGCCTTGTCGGCAGACCTACCCACTTCGCCCATGAGGGCGACAAGACGGGCCGTGCGCCCGTCCTCGGCCCTGCCGCCGAGGCGGGAGGGCCTTTGCCAGCTGCTGGACGGGCAGCGCAGAACGCGCTTCGTCCACAGCTGGCCCGTGCGCTGGGAGTGGTGGATTTTGTAACCCTCAACCACCCCAGCGTGGTCGAGGGTCATCATCATCCCCTCGTCGAGGGGAAAGGTCCCTTCATCGAAGGGACGGGCGTGGGTCGGCACCCACGCCATGACTTTGGGAGCGCTCATGTTAGCGCCCTCCCAGCGACTGGATAATCATCCAGACGCAGAAGAAGACCACAAACCCCCACATGGGGACTACGATCTTCCCTTCAACTTCTTTCTCTTGCATTCGCTCTCCTAGCTAAAGAGAAATGCCCAGAGCGATAGCTGCTGGGCATTTGATTATGACGTGTTTGTAGGGCTGTATTTAGCTGATGAGTCCTGACTCGTTTATCTGGTCCTCTGGCTCCTCGTCAAACAGCGGTACGCGTACCTTGTTGTCGTACGACACAAGATACGGACTGTGGCCAGAGGTGGTGTGCCAGCGCTTGCCTTCAAAGATGTAAGCGTTAAACCTCTTGTGGGACTGCTTGTACTCTTTGATACAGTTAGCCACTTCCTCAGCAGAGCTGAAGGTCAGAAGCTGCGGAGCGTCGAACTCAGACACCAGAACGATATGCAGCTCAAGAGGCTGCGGCTGTTCCGTCTGTGAAGTCTGCTCCGAGTTCTCTGTACTCTGGGAAGGTTCCATCGGCTGTGTCCTCAACAGGCATATAGATAACGACAATAGACAGAATGATAACTTTTCGAGTGTACGTATTGTCAAGCCATTCGGCATGCATGGCTGGCGCAGATACGTTCACTATTCGGCTATGAGTACTGTCTACCCAGTCGCTCACCTGCTTGTCGATATCGTCGGTCTTGTTAAGCAGGGACCAGAAGTCCTGCCCTGGACTTCTCTCCAAAACAAACTGCGACGAGAATGTTTTAGTCTTATGGTACATGGTTGTTTATAGCCTCTTGCAAAGCCAGGGTCTCAGGTTCAGGGTCATCATAAACAATATACGGCTTTAAACCAGACTTCATGTAAGCCAGACGGTCTGGTCCAGACACGCCCATAACGTAGATTTTGGCGGCGGTAGGATAGTTAGGAAAAGAGACGCTGGAATAACGCGCGTCACCGCTCAAGCCCCTATCTGCTTTTTCGCACAGGTCGCCCCAGTCAGATAAAGGAACTGTGATCTTTTCCGTGGAGCCGTTCCACAGGTAGGGGTCTGGCAGATAGACGTTCTGCACAAAGCAGGAATAAACTTTTTTGTCCAAAGCCTTGAAAAGAATGCTGTTCAAAGCCGTGCGCAAAGCAGGCCACAGCTCTTTTTTGCAGCCAAATATAACGCTGTTCCAAAACGGGTTGACCAGGTTCCTGAACAGAGGCCTGTCATAGCTAAGAAAAAACACGGAATCGCTCTGACCAGACCGGTATACGAACTCCTGTACGGGGTCCGTATCCAGTCTGATCTCGGTGAAGAGGATTCCGTGGTTGAAGAAAACAAAGTCTGACTGCATGTCAGACAACTTCAGGGAGATACCAGCCCGATCTATAGCTGGAAGGTTGGAAAGCTCCTGGGCCGACAAGGAGTCGGCTATGCAGATTCCCTCAGGCTCAGGAAGCTTTCCGTCCATGCTTAGCCGTTGCTGCCGAAGTTTTTAACGATCTCTTCGTTAAGACCGATGGCTTTGTAAAGCTCATGCTGCTTTTCAGCCTGAGTTTTGACGTTGGCCAAATCGTCTATGGTTAGGCTTACGCCATAATATTTGAAGAGACCAAACACGCCAATCCTGGACTGCTCCTCAACAGTATTGAGAAACAGTTTGGGAAGGTCGTAAACGCAGTTGCGCACGCGGCTGTCGTGCAGAAGCCACAGAAGAGCAAAGGGGTTTGGCTTGATTCGCAGCGACTCAAAGCAAGCAATTCGCATGAAGTTGCTGCTGTTCATCAAGAAAACTTTTGCGTCGCCGTTGAAGTGCGCGTGCGCAAAGGTGGTGAAGTCGGTTACTGCGGTGGGACCGTTCCACCAGCGAGACTCCTTGACCACGCCGTCCTTGTCCACCTGCATGAGATAAATCTCCTTCACCTGAGCGGTGAAGGGTTTGGAGGAGGCAGTTGATAGCTGCTCAGCCACAGCCTTCTCTACATACTCGTCGATCTTGGCCTGGTCTTTGTAATTCCTGGGGGCTTTGACCTCAGACAAGTAGTCGCTGGCATTTTCGGCAGTAGCTGTTGTGTGACCGATGAAGTAAGTCATGTCGTCGTTTCGTCCACTTCTTGTGAGATTGTGTCAAAAGTCAATCCGTTGGCGTAATGCTCCATGGTGAGCAAACACACAAAGGCGCTGTCCGCAGCGTTGTCAAATCCAGCAGTCTCGTAGTTCTCTGGATCAAACTCAGTGCGGAACAGGGTGTTGCAAGCCTTGATCATGTCAGACTTGTTGGCATTACCTTTCCCAGTCGCTCGGCGCTTGATGGTACCGATGGGAAAGCTGCCGCAGGGTACGTTGTTCTCTTCGGCCCACGTGCAGACCGTGGCCTTGAGGGCTCCGAAGAACTCGCAGGACGTGGCGGCTCTGGCCAGAATTGCATGCATGTTGAACTTAGTAAGCTTCTCGGAAGGCGTGTAACGCACATCTTCAAAAGCCAGCAAGTCTGGTTTCAACGCATGCAGAAACTGCCTAAGCCGAGCGAAACGAATGGCTCCGCTGTCGTAGGGACCTGCTGACAGGTCCCACTGGCCGATATGCATGTCCAGTTTTTCTGGAACTATCAGCTCGCCTTCGCGAACGTAGCAGTAGCTGTATCCGCAGTTTGTGCCCAAGTCCAAGCCAAGAACGATATTGGTCTTATCGCTTTTGGTGTTAAGCCCTTCTCTGAAAACCCAAGGATCGCTGGAGATGTTGTACTTGGGCACGCTCTACCTAGCTTTCTGTTGTAGCCAGCTGCTTATATTCTTGAAGCAGATGATGTGTCAGAACGCAGTCGAAGTCAGCTTCGTGGGCCTTCTCCATGCTGAGTCCGTGTTTGTTAGGTAAGTCGTACTTGACCGCGCAATGTCGGTCAAGCGACCCTTTTACTTTATGCCCGCCCAGGTGGTAAGCCCTGCGAGCAAAGTCCAGCCATGACTCGTTTTGGTCGATGTCTGGAAATATCTGGACGCTTTTCTCGATGGACAGGGTGTCAAAATAGTCGTCAGGCTTGAAGCGAAACCGCATCTCGCCTCCCGACATGTCGCTTATAACCCTGTCCAATATGGGCTGGTCATGACGCAAGCCGTTATGGGCTATAAACCCAAAACCGTTTTTGCGACATTCAGAAAACAGCCTATAAAACTCAGAAAGAACTTGCTCTGGGTTCTCGCCCTCGGCCATGCGCTCCATGGATACGCTGTAAACGCTGCCCGTGGCGTAACCGTTCTTGAACTCAAACTGACGCTTGGTTGTGGCTATCCTGTTTACCAGCCAGCTGTAGTCTTCGCTGGAACAGTTAGCAGCCCAGTTCATAAACCTGGCACCTGTGTCCACCAGCTTATTTTTCTCGATGATTGCCCAGCCAAGTTGGGCAGGCAAATCAACGTTGACGTTAAGCCCTGTGGTTTCGATGTCAAATACGAGGTAGCTGTCAGGTAACGGCCCGAGACGTGTCTGGGCGTACCTGAGCCATTCTCCAGGTTTCATTGTTGAAGTCCTTTACGCAAAAAGTTTCCACGGCTTAAGCACGTAGTGGTACCACCTAAGCCTGGACCTTTTGATAAAAGCTTCTTTAGCCTGCTTGCCTATTTCAACGATCTTGGCGTCGTTATAGGGCGGATCGTTGGAATCGATGTAAACATCTCTCACAGCATAAAAGAAAGCGCCTGTGGCTACTTGACCCAGCCTGGTCAGAATCACCGCCTGGTGACTGACGGGCAGGTCAAAAAAGCCACAGGCCGCTAGTGCATCCTCAGGGCGCTTGTATTCCTTGCCGCCCTGAGCCAAACATTCTTTGAAGTAGTTGGCGTAGCGTTGAATGAGCTCACCAAGGTCGCGGTCGTTGATGTTGAACTCTTGGATAAGGAATGCCGTAATAGGCTCTCCCTTTTCCTTCTCAAAAGCAACCAGAGCAGCCTGCATAAGATTAGGCCAAGCGTAAGCTATGTCTCTGCTCGGGTTGTATCTGCGTGTGTCAACGTGCCCCTTGATGTTCATTACCACGGCAAACCTAGCCTTTCTCTCCGTCACTATTGTATCCGTGCAGCTCGCGCCACAAAGACATAGTAACAGGGAAATGCTGTTCTGCAAGCTTAAGCATAGCTTTAGCGTACTGCCTTATCTCAAACTGGGCGTCTGAGCTAAGTCGTAGGTCTAAGAAATGCATCAGAGAACGCAGGTTGCATGTGGCCCACATTGAGCTGTACATGCCTACTGGCAATACAACTCTGGCTAACTCCCTGGCAACACCGTTCTCTATCAGTTTCCTGTAGGCTCCAGCAGAAGCTGAATAAGTGGCCAGAACAGCCAGAGTCAAAGACTCATCGACGAACGATTCACCAGAAGCCTGTCGGTTGGACTTAGACTGCCTGCGCATCCGAACGGGCAGGTAGAACTCAAGCTCGATGTCCTTGCCACCCTCCAAGTAGCGCATCGACCATTCGTTGTAGCTCCAGCCGACCCTGTGACGGTGCCATTCGCGAAACACGAACAGTGGAGCCTTGACCTCGAACACAAGCTGGTTGTGCTCGAAGGGGGTCTCGTGCTTGTGCTCGATGAGAAAGCGCATCAGCTTCTCATCGCGCTCCGTCATGGCATCTACCTTTTTGGCGTGGCTGACGCGAGCGGAGTTGACGACATCGATGTCGGCCCCAGATACCCGCTCAAGCCTGACCAGGGATCGCTCGTCATTCAGCGGGTCGATTTCCGTCAGCATTCTCGGTAAAGCTCCTGAAAAGATATGCGCCAGTCGTATCCTCGTGCCGCTGGCAATTGACGCACTTGTCAACGGCATAACCCACGGACAAGGGATCGAACACCGATTCCTTGCCGCAGTATTGACAGAAATCGCTCTCAAAGTCTTTGACGTGAACAGAGGCCAGGCAGGATTCCGTGCCGCGCCAGCAGCGAAAGCACGGAAGCTGCTCGGCTGTCTTGTCCAGCGGGCAGTTGAAGTTTTCCCTGTACCTGCGCTTGATGATGTCCTTGTTCCACTTCTGCATCGAGGTGGTGACGCAGACCTCCTTGAAGCTGGGCTTGTTGTCCCTGGCCAGGTCGGGCGTGCAGAGAGCGCCAAAGCGCATTCCGAACAGCTCGCGCTCGTCGCGAAACGGCATGTTCTTGAACGGCGGCGTGAACCCCAGGTCAGCGGCCATGTAGCGCAGGTGCTTCAGGGACATGAACTTGTCGATGGTGATGCCTGCGGCGTGGCCACATAAAATGAAGCAAGTCAGAATACAGCCACGCTGCCTCTTGTCTTTGGACTTGGCGTTGCGCAGGTAAGGTCGGCAGTAGGTGACCTGCACGGCGCACCAGCCAGCCTTGCGCACGGAGATGTCCTGCGTGATAATCTCGCCTCGTCGCAGCATCTCGGTGTTGCCAGCCAACCGCCAGGCCGTCTCGCTGAGAACCTGCTCGGTGAGAGGCCTGCCGAACAGGTGAGCCATAGAGTCCTGTATCTTGACCATGGATAGGTCTTGCGGTAGCACCTCCAGCGACCGCTTCATCAAAGACTTGAGCTGATCCTTGTCGAGGGTCAGACCGACGTAATCCCGAAAAGTCTGTTTTAGCTTGGTGACACGAGTCTTAGTCTCCGATATATCAAAATACTTTTTTATTTCAGTAGTTTGATCTTCCATGGTTACAACCTACCTATCGGTTTGGCTGTCTTGCTGGCTCCCCTGCGCTCGGCAGCGGACTCTTTGCCTTCAGAGTTGGCATTGATCGCAACGCCTTCCCTGAAATGCTTGAGGCGCAAGCCGTGTTGATGCAGCAGAACGCCCAGAGCCACATCTCCACCGCAGTGCTGTAGCTCTGGTATGGGCCAGCCAAATGTGTTCAGGACCTGTGTCTTTATACACCACCAGCCGCCTGTAGCGAACTGCGGCCTGTCTGGAATAGTTTTGCCTGTGTACCAAGGCTGTTTTACACACCACTGCTTCTGCGACGGCGTGTAACCTATCGTGTAAACAGAACCCAGCATATCGCATGAAGACATGGCTTTTTCTACAGAGTCAAGCCAGTCAGAAAGGTTGTCAGCCTTGACGTATGAGTCATCGTCGAACCACATAACGTAGTCCGTGCTGACAGGTTTGTCGTAGAAAAGCCTGCGCATCATTGGATACTTGAGTATCTGAGGATCGGCTGAGATAATCTCGGCTTCAGACGGGGCGCTATCCGCCACGTAGTCGCGAGTCTCCTGAGAAACCTCGTTCATGCCTATGCGCAGGTCCACCCGACCGGACCCGCAGAGCTCGAAAACAGGCTCGAGACATCTGCGGGCCAGGTCTGGGTAGTTTCCGTAGAGAAGCACACAGACAGTGAATTTTCTGTCTGACATAGCTTCTCCTACTTGGCGCGCTTCTCGGAAGTCAGGCGGTTTTGTATCGCCTGGACCTGGTCCAGGTACTCACCCACCTGCCCCTTCAAGGACTCCAGCACCTCGACAGAAGACTCGAAACCCTTGAAGACTTCCTTCTCGCAGCTGCTACCGTGAATCTCAGCTGTGGCGATGGTGAGGTCACCTACAAGCTCGACCAGCTTATCGCCAAACTTGGCGGCAGCTGTCACCAGCTTGCGCAGCACCACCTTGGGTCCGTCAGTGGACACCCAATCGTCGCCGCCGTCGGTGGCGTGCTCCTCGGGCAGCTCCTCAGACTCCTCCTCGGAATAGTCCTCGTTGGTTTCGTGCGCTGGCTGGGACATCTCGACGGGACCGGTGGCAGTCGGAAGTGCGGCATCGGCCCCGTCGGAAAACTCAGGCAGAACCTCGTCATCATCGACGGTGATGCGCTTGCTCTTCAGCAGGTCGTGCAGGGCGCGAACAGACAGCTTGTTCTCCAGCGCCTGGCCGATCAGCTCCTCACGCAACGCCTCGTCGTTGACATGGACGAGGCAGTTGAAGTGAGACCAGGACAGGTCGAAGTTGCTGTTGTCAAAACTGTCCAACAGGTCCTGGAACTTGTCATTGTCCTGGTAGATTTCATAGAACGTGGCCAGCTTGTAGGCGTATGATCGGCTCACTCCCAGGCTGTCGGCCAGAATCTCGACAGGATTTTGGCCGTAGTCCACGGCTGTCTTACCGTCAAGACTTCGGCCGTTCTTGACGCGATTGATGACCTTGCCACGGTCACGGTGAAAGCGAAGGTTGCGACGCAACATGATGCTGCGCTCAGCCAGCTCCTGCTCGTAAACCTTGAAAAGGTTCTCGTTCATCGCAACGGGCTTGGTTTCTTTGACGACTACTGCGGTATCACTCATGATGGAGCTTCAACTTTCCTGACAACAACTTGAATGCAACCTGCTCTATGTTGTCTTGAGCAGGTCTATCGTAAATAGGGTTGGCGCTTTCCGCTAGTAGAGCTACGAACAGGTCCAAGTGATTTTTCTTGGGCCAACTTTCGTAGCTACTGCTAGCTAGACTTGATATCGAATGCTTGGACGCGCCAGACATAAGCAAGGAAGTGATGACCTTGTCAGCCACTTTCGGTTTAAGTTTGGCACGGCACAGTTTCTTTACAAGTTTTGACTTTGTCAACTTGTCTTTTTTAAACTCACCGACAAAGCCCAGTCTTAAGGCCTGCATGCTCTCAAGAAGCGTGACGACCCTATAGCCTTCAAACTGTTTCATGCTGTTACAGCAGGCCGTAAACATCGCATTCATTCTAAGGCCAAAGTCGTCTATACCCTTCTCGAATCGAATGGGTGGACCTAAGGCTGAACCCAACGAGTCAAAGCTTATGCAGATTTGAAATGAAATATGCTTGGCCGCATATTCACTGTGCGTAAACACAAACCCAGTCTTAAAACCCAATCTGTCCAAGCTGTAAAACTTGTTTGAGTTTGTAGGCATTACCTGAACAAACAGCTTTCTGCCTGACAACTTTGCCTGCGACGCCTCTAGTAAGGTATCGCATCGTTTATTCTCCTTTAGCATTTTGGCTAGCGAGGAGTATGCGTCACAAAGAGGTATACGACTATGCTGTTGAGATAACAAAGTCTCAATAACATTTGTCCTTATATTCTTTATGACTTGCTTGCGTTCTAATCCCTGGCTGAAGCGCCTATTAGCGACCATGTTGTAAACAGACACGGCATCGATGTTGGAGTAAATAATCTTGTCAGACTTTTTACTGAAACTCCTGCCGCACAGATCAGCCACAACCTTGTAGAACCCAGATGACATGGCGTTGCAGAATTGCCGTAGCGCCAACCAGGTCAGCCTGGAGACGCCGCTTATAGTCGTGAAGTTGTTGCTCAGCAAAACTTGCTGAGTTGTATCCAGAACAAAAACAGACGTGTTTTTCTCCAAATCGTTCAAAACGTCCATCAAGCTGTTTAGCTTGGCTTTGTCAAAAACGGCTTCTGGAAGCTCTACGGCAATCTGCTTGTCCATCGGTCACCCTGGTAGTTGCCAAGACAGCGTCTTCAATAACTGAGACAGAGGCTCGATTATAAATCTTTCCTCAGAGCTGGGCATCTTTCGTGTAATCCAGATACCGTCTGCGTTAGCCAGGTACGACGGAGTGTACTGGTGAATGCAGCAGATACCAAAAGACGGCCACGTGAAGACGCAGCCCGTGCTGCGCTCCTCATCCTCTGGCTTGGAGTCGTGGACCTCCTCCCAAGCCTTGTAGCACGGAGTCATCGTGAAGCGCTTCAGCAGCGTACCGAAGACGTCGCGCTGCCATTCGACGCGCCTGGTGCCGAGCCAAATTGGAAAGCTCGGATACCGGTTGACGAACCAGCTCAAGTTGACGGCGTTGACGCCCGTGTCCTCACGGCACTCGGCGAGCATGCCTTTGAAAGTCTGCGAAGCGTCAGCAGCCTTGAGAATGGCTTTGACGATCTTCTCCTCGCTGGTAAACGCATGGCTGTCGTCAGTCTCGGCTCTGAAGAAGTCATCAGTCATCGAGCTTGACTCCGCCAGTTGCTGTTTCTTCACAAACCTTATCTATCAGCATGCGCATAACACTGCCTTCAAGAAACTGGTCAGCCCAAATCTTCTCAAGCTGATCGCGACTAAACCGCTTGGCTAGCAAAACCTTGAAACTGTAACCCGACCAGGCCATCACCACGTCAAATCCGTTAGAGCGCTGCATGGGCACTACTGCCAGAACGTAGGCCTTTTCAGACCCGCTGTCTGACGAGTAACGCAGCGTGCAGCTGATGTGCGTCGTCCTGTCTGTCGGGCTGTTAACGGGGAAGGCCTTGGAGATGCGGCGGTCGGCGCGATTGATCTTAGACATGACTTACTCCACTCTTCTTGTGACAGGCACATTCGCAACGACGGGCTTTGCCGTCTGCGTCCAAACCAAAAGTAAACGAGGACCCACCGCAGTACACGCAGCCAGCTGAGTGGTGGCGAAGCATGTACTCCAGACGCAGGACCTCAATTGACAGCTTTTCTACCTTGTCGTTAGCCTCGGCTAACTTGTGTTGTAGGTTTTCGTTTTCAAGCATTAGCAAATCCTTTGAGTCTTTTAGCTCTACCCAGCTTTTATTGCAAGCTGTGAACATTGTTTTGAAGGCAGACTCAGAAGCTTCCATTTTCGATTTGCGGCAATCACTCACCGCTCCTTCTTAAACCAATACTTTCCACAACCGTTGCATCGGTCTAGACCACCAACGTCATCGTCTTCAAAGACGTCCTCTGTCCCGCAATAAGGACAGGTTCCGCCAAACTGAGCGCCGCTTTGCTCTGAAATAGCCTCTTGCTCAGAAATCGTTTTGCCGATGGCTTTTAGAATAGTGCTTAAGGCATTTACCTGCTCTTTTAAATTTTGGTTTTCTTGTTCTAATTGAGCTATACGTTCATCGGACATGTTGTTACTCCGTGTTATTTAAACATGCATAGCTCTTTGAATAGCCTGTCAAAGTGTATCCTCTAGCTTTCTAGCCGTTACGGGCTTTCCCTCAGCTATTTCAAGAATAGCTTTTCTGATCGCTTCGACTTCCTCGCTGTACAGCGGATCGTCCGAAGACCGCTCTAAACCTTTGGCCAGGGCGATAAGGTCATGCCTGTCAGCCTCTGAGACTTTGGGTTTAAGCCAATCCGCCAGCCTAATGTTCATACGATGGACGTCATAAACAATAAGCGGTATGACGCCTAAGAAGCTTCCAACAAACATGCCCAGCGCAAACCAAATATACCAAGTCATTTTAGTTGTCCTTTCAGCGCTTTATTGCTTTTACGCGGCGCGTCAATCGTCTCCTCAGCTGCCTTCTCCAGAAGTTTGACGATCCGGTCGTGCCTATCCCAGTATTGCTGCCTGGGACCATAATAAACCCCTTCTTCCTTGTTGTCCTTGAGCAGGCTCAGGACGTGGGCCGCTTCCACCAAGGTAAAGGTTACCGTTATTTTCATGGCTTTCCTTAAAGCTGAGCGGCCAAAATTACCAAACAATCACGTAAGTGCTTTAGCCTCAACAGCTTGCTTGTTTAAACGCAAAGCGATAAACTGCTCGTGGGAATGGGGAACCCGTTCGGAGCAGGGGTGCAGCGCAAGCCACACCCCTGCTTTTATCCCTGTTACAAAACCTCGGTACTTATTGACAAGTACATACTTTTTGTACGACTAGACATTAAACCTGGCCTGGCAGTCCAGGCAGTCAAAGGTGTTCTCGTAAACTGTGCTTTCAGAGATGTGCTCAGAGCCGCACACCTTACAGGTACCGTCGTATGGCGGTGCTTCATCCTCGGTCAGGTCAATGTCTGGGTAGGCCAAGTAAGGCTCCTTAACAGATACCTCTGATATATCGACTGTCTCTCCAGCCTCGTTTTCCCATATGAGGTCGTCTCCTACGACAAACTGCTGAGACAGCCAGGATCGTGTATGTGGGTCGTAAACCTGGCGCATATAGCCGTGTGTAATCTTGTGCAGCATTTTTACTTCCTAAAAGGATAAGCCCATCCAGTTCCCTCGTAGCGCATGTCGGCAATACCTCGCCTGTTTATGCGCCCTGGCTTGCGCATACGCATTCGCTGCCTAGCCTCTTCGCTTCTGACGCGTCTATAGTTTTCTTTGGTTTGCTGGACATCTTCGTCGTCTTCGGCCTCTTCCACCACTATTTTTTCTGCTGGAGTAGGCTCGTACTTTTTGATTACCTTCTCGTAAACTTTGGTATGCCACTTACCAATAATGAACAAAGTGTCGCTGTAGTCTGTTGGCATGGCTTCTCCTGGTCAGAAAAACCAGAGGTGAATGAAGAAACGCTGTAACGCCAGAAGCGCTACAGCGTTTCAAGTCAGCCAGCGTTGTCAGTCCGCTGACTCTACGTCCAGGCCGCCGAGATATGAAGCATCCAGCTTGGCCTTGTCCACTTGTTCGCAGTAGGGCACGCCCAACTCAAACTTGCGGCGATTACGCACACCAAAGAACCGGTCCAAGCCCTTGACGATCTCGGGCTCTTCCATGATGGCCTTACCCAGCTCGTGCCAGGAGGTCTTCTTCAGGCCGAGAGTCGGACAGTCGGCGGTGCGCCTGCTCTTGTCCACGCTCTCGATGTTGATGATCTCGGAGATGCGGCGCTTGCGCGTCGCGTCAAACGAGGTAAGCAACTCGATGCTAGCGTCGTGCCAGTCCCAGATGGTCTGCTGCTCGCCATTCTCGTCGAAGCGCCAGGTCATGCGAACCTTGAGCTTCTCGTGGTTGGCTGGAGACAACGAGTTCTTCTCGGTGGCGATCTCGATGTAGCGACCGCTCTCGTTCAGAGTCTCAATGTCGTCCTTGCGCGAAAGGCGCAGCAGGAAGGTCGAGGCGAACTTGATGGCCGTGCCACCAGGAATCTTACGGTCGATGGCACCATTAGCAGCCCTGTGTTCCTTCAGGTGGTTCACACCGACGAACGACACGGGCCAGCGTGCCATCTTGTTGCAAAACACCTTGAACCAAAGGTTGATAGACTTCGCGATCTGGGAGTAGCCTGGATCGGCGAAACCCTGCGACCAAGTCTTGTCCATCTCGTCCTGGGTTGTCACAGCGGTCAGCGAGTCAACGCCCAAAGCCACGGGGTAAGGCATGGCTCCTAGCTCGAAACGCTCCTCGGCCTTCTTGACCCAGTCCGTGCAGCTTTTCTGCCAGTCCTCGACAGAGTCGCTCTGGATGACAGGGTAGGGGCTGTACGGCCCAAGTTGAAGAATCGACTCGCGCAAGTCTGGGCTGTCGCGAGGCTCGACCAGGTTGTGGACGTAGCCGCCGTGCATCTCTGACGGGTCGTAGGCAACGAGGTCGGTGGTGTTGAAGATGTGCCACCGATAAATCTCAAACAGCAAAGCTGTCTTGCAGCTCTCGGACACGCCCACCAGCTCAGTCACGCGACTGTATGGGAACACGTCGTTGCTGAATATGTAACGGAGGCTGATGGCATTCAGCGGAAGGCCGATCACAATTTTGTCGAAGTTCTCCTTCTCTCGCTGTGCCAGCTGCGTGGCGAAAAAGTCATTGTTATTGAACTGCTCAACTGCGGTCGTCTTACGCTTGGCCATGTAACAACTCCTGAGGCAAAAGGGGGCAAGGAACACACGCAGGAATTTCTTCCTGCGTGTGTTCTGTCAACAGTCAAAGGTGATTAGTTGCCTGCGGGGCGGGGAACAGAACCGCCGCGCATGGCCTCTTGACGAGCGCGCATAACCAGGTTGAGCGCGTTGGACATGTCGTCCTGGTTGGCCAGGGTCTCTCGGACTACGGGAGCACCTGTCGGTTGCACCCCTGGAAAACTAGTCCCAGGGGTATTTGTAGGGGGATCGATGCTTTCGCTGCTCCTAGGTGCTGGAGCGCCAAAGCCCGAAGCCCTAGGTCGGGCAGGGGCCGGTTGGCTGGCCGCTGGAACGTGCTGCACAGGAGCCTGGGCAACGGGAGCTTGAACAACCGGTGCCACCTCGGGAGGACGAGTGCGCCCAAGGCGAATATTGCCCTCGCGGCGGATGGTCGGATCGAGCACGTCGCCGTAGACGTCGTCCAGAGCGTAGACCAGCAGGTCAGGATAGGGTCGGAACACCTGCTCCAGGTATTTGACCTGCTCCTCGTTGCTGGGGAAGTAAACGGCATCCTCCCAGTTCTTGACGTGAGCACGGACGATGTCTTCGTACTCAGCCAGATTGGAACCAATACCGTTCCAATCTTTGGTGAGGAAGGCGTCGTAGCCGATAACTTCACGACCGGAGCGGCTTTCTCGGGACTGGCCGAAGCCTCCAAGATGCTGCTGCGCGTTGCGGGGGTCCTTGCCCTTCGGGAACAGTACGACAAAGCAACCGTCATTCAAAGCGATGGGGTCGCCGTGAAGATAGTGGCCAGCGATGTTCTCGGGATCGCCACGGAACTCTGGGTTGCGCTGATCCATGGCCGACTTGATGGCCTGGACAGCGCTAACCGGAAGCAGCATGAACACAGTCTCGTCGTCGGCACCGCCGCCGCGAGGAGGGTTGTAGGTGTTGCCCTTGTGCTCAAGGAGCGCCACCTGGACCAGCCAGCACTCCTTGGCCTCAGCCAACTCAGCGCCGCGTCCCTGCCCGCCCTGCATCATCGATATCCAGTTGACGGAGAAGGGCTGCTTCTGGGCCAGCGCCGACTTGACTGCCGTGCGCATGAGTACCAAGGGGTTCCTGCTCATGTCGTATCGGTTGTCGAGAGGGTGGCACAGCGCCCACGCCCTGCCCATGCCGGAAGCCTGGCAGCTGACATTGGCCGTGACGATGGGAAAGAACCACTGACCGTAGTTGTCAGCGCGAGTGTCGAAGCGCCAGGGATCGAACTCGACAGGGTTGTCGGGGTTTAGACCTGGGTAGATGCGAAAGACGTTGGGCTTCCCGCTGAAGTCTGGACGCCACAACTCGCCATAGCCGCGCTTCAGAATCATCGTCTGAAACGGGCGATCCGAGGTGTTGAGAGCGCTCAGGGTTGCGGAAACGCGACGGGAACGAGACATACCATCATTCGTAGACATGCTATACCTTTCAAGAAAAATCTTTATACAGGCAGCTGGGCATGACGCCCTTTTGCCCTGAATACTTACCAGAGTATGGAACAATCTTTCCGTACGGTGTCTCGTAAGAAATCTGACAGACACACGTACCGGCGTACACCTTCAAAGGATGCACAACAGTAATTTCCAAAGTCCACTTGCCTTTGAAGCCCACGTCGCCGAAACCGGCTGTAACGTGAACCTGCATACCAAGCCGACCAACGGAACTGCGCCCCTCTATGTGAGGAACGTGATGAGGGGTCTCGGTGTACTCCTCAGTCTCACCCAAGTATAGGACTCCTGGGTTAAGGTATAAACCCTCTTCGGGTATTTTTATCTCCTGGACCGGATTGTCTCTGCGCATGTCCAAAATAGCGCTTTTGTAAACAAGCAGCCTTTTGCCAAGGCGCAGGTTGTAACTGTTTGGGTTCACCTGCTCCAGCTTAAACGGCTCGATCACAATTCTTTTTTGGGCAATCTCTTCGACAATAGCCGATCCAGTGAGAATTGACATTTACACTCCGTAGCTTTCACTGATGCCCATCTGCTGACACTCCTCCTTGGTAACAGGAACCGACCATTTGCGGAAGATGTCGGGAGGAGGAACCTGCAAATGAAAAGGTCCAGCTTGAGTGTATCTCGTGCCATCCAAGTGACAAGGGTAAACCTCGACTCTTTTACTCATGCACGTTGGAATGACGTCGGTTATCACCCAATCGACGCAGTGATATGGGACTTCCAGAACCACGGCATCATGCACCTGTAGGACGATGTCGTACCACAGGTCTGGGTTTTCCTGCTCATACCTGTACCAGTACAGGTGGTCCAGGGCGCGGGACATGGCGTCTGCCACAGCGCTCTGGATGGGGAAGTTCATCGCTTGCCTCTGCTGCTCGCTGACAACGTCCCTTTCTCGCGTGGGGACGAATCGACGATATCGGCCAAAGCAGTTGACGATGTAGCCAGGGTTCTGGCTCATCTCCCTACAGCTGTGGAAATAGTGAGGCAAAGCTTCATACATAGCCACCAGCCCGTCGATGAGGCGCTGGGCCTGCTCGACGCTGACGTCTGCACCTTCTTGCTTGGCTTTGCGTGAGGTTGCTTCAGCTTGCTGGCCGTAAGCGTAGCCGAATACCACAGCCTTGGCCGCAGTACGCAGTGCCGCCTTGCCGATGCTAGCCAAGCCTTTCTTGGTGGCTGGGCAAGCCAGACCGAAAGCAGACACGGCCACATTGCTGTGGATGTCGTAGTACTCTGGATCGGACTCGTCCAAACCAGAGCGACGTACATGGTCGATCATGTTCTTGTCGCCAGACTGCCACGCCATGATAGCCAGCTCAGCACCTGTGTAGTCGGCATCGACGAACACATGGCCAGGTCTGGCCTCGACAATGGAGCGCAGGGGAAACTTGTACCGAAGGCCAGTCTCGTCGCCGTGTCGTTTGAAGACCGCCTTGTACTTCTCCTCAGCCGTCTTTCCCAGATTCTGCAACGGAGGACGAGCGCTGGAGGCTCGCCCCGTCTCCTTGGTCTGGAAGAACTGGCTGCGCACCCTGCCGTCGATATGGACATACGACAGCAGGCCTGACTCGTATTCAATGCGCCCGTCCTCGTCCCTGACTGCCTCGCCCTCCTCAACGCCCTTGCCTGGCCTGAGCACGTACTTGGTCAGCTGGGCAACATAGCGAATATCCCGCAGCAGGGCCACGCACTCGTGCTGATCGGCCATGATCTGCAAGACTTCCTTGTCGGTGGAGACTTGATTCTCGGCCTCCTGGCCCTTCTGCATGATCTCGCGCCACAGTTTGGGGCGCTTGCCCGTGGACTTGTAGGGAGTCAGCTCCAGGGAAAGCGCACCCTCGGGTCGGACACGCCTAGGGCCGAAGGTCTCCTTGTCGAATATGCCGTTGTACTTGACGCCGAAAAGCATCTCGCGGCAGTGCGACACGCTGTTGGGATTGAAATCAGGCCAGTTCAGTTTTCTGCGCAGAATTTCCAGAAGACTGTCCCTGGTGCGGACATAATGCTCGGTCAGCTCCTCGGCGGAATCCAGGTTGATCTTCAGGCCGGTCATGTGCATCTCGCCGAAAGCGAGGGCGGCGCGAGCAGACACCCAGAAGGGAATACGACAGTTGTTGCCGTAGGCGTCGCGGTCCAGCAGGCCAGGGCTGTCGCCCACGCCGTTGTAGACATCGAAGAGCCGTCGCGTCGTGTCGGCGTCGTAATTGCCGTACGGCACGATGATCTCGTCTGGGCAGTCGCCGTAGCCCTCCAAGCCGTCCGAGTCCAGCTTGTTCTCCTCGCAGTAACGCTTCTTCCATTTCTGTAGTTCAACGTCGTAGCGAGGAACACCGACGAGGCGAGTGCCCAAGACCTCCAGCTTGAAGTCGCCCGTCTCGTTGACCGAGTGGGCCGCAAGCAGGGTGTCAAAGCCGCCTTGTGTCTTTGTCTTCTGGTAACCGAAGAGCTTGGTGGTCCCGTCAGCCTCATAGTCGTCAATCGGAGCGCAATACTCCTCGCGGATATCCAGACCCACGCTCATCAGCCACGGCATGTCGGCGTTGAGGTAATGGCCGACAACACGGACTGGACGCTCAGGCGTGGACTTGAGTATTTTGCGCAGTTCTTGCACAGCGGCTGGGATGCCGCCCGCTATAGGCTCCTTTCCGCCCTGGGTGTGCATGATGACAGCAGCTGCCTTGCCTGGCTTCCAGCTGATCTGGATGGTGCGAACGTAGGAGTTCTTCTCGCCAGGAAAAGCGCCATTCCACTCAGCGTCTATGGCTATGACGTCGTTTGTCTTATCGCTAAGAATTTCTTCACGCAGGTCTGCCAGCTCCTCCACGGAACGTATAGTCCTGTGGTCGATCTGGTCAACGACTACGCTGCTGCCGTTAACGCACCTGGCCAGGTACTCTACAGAACATTTGATCTCGTCGAACTTCTCGGGCTTCTTGACGGCGATACTGGGACTGATCGAGGTTATGGCGTTGGCCTCGACAATTTCTCCATCTATGGCCGTGTACGTGTACTTGAGCACGCGTCCTTGGGTGTTGCTGATAGTGTGGCCTCTGCCGAGCACGGCGGAGATGGCTTCTGACCCAAGCAGAAGAATGTGCTTGGGTTTGACGATGCGTATCTCCTGGTGCAGAATAGGCAGGCAGTTCTTCATCCAGCATGCCTTGAAGTTGGTGCTTCTGGGGTCTGGGTGATCGTGCTTGATCACGGGAGTAGCGTAGACAGGCACGGTGTTGTCCAGACCAGCGCCCATGAAGCACCTGTCCAGAATGTCATGAACGCTGCCTGTGATGGGCCTGCCCTCACGAATGTCGGTCTTCGTGGCATGCTTGTAGATCATCATGATGTCGCAAGGCTGCGGCCCCATGACAACATCGGCGTCCCAAATGCCACCGATCAAAAACGGCAGAGTATGCATTCGGGCCATGTAGGCGACGGGCATGGCGAACATATCATCGTACATCGCTCTGTAGTAGAGCTGCTGCAACTCAAACTCTTTGGTCTTGTAGAGAATTCCTTTGTTCTCAAGCAGACTGGAATAATTGTCGAAGTCAGGTCCTGGTCCTGGCATCTCGTCCGAATCGATAGGCAGCATTGGAAAGAGTGAACCTAGACCCGCCTCTCCGTTCTCCTCTCCGCGCAGCATGTGCAAGAACTTGATCTCGGAATAAACACTTCTGAACAGGTGACTCATGCCAAACCCCTTTTCTCAATCTCGTGATTGATGAGGCCCCAGCACTCCTCCCTGGTCATGCTTCCTGGGTCCTTGGCCGTACTGACCACGGGAAAAACCCTTCGACCCAGGTACGGGTACAGCGCCGACGCGAAGCCGACAGACTTGTCGGAAGCGTCGGCATCGAGAAAGATGGCGACGGGCTTGTCAGCAAAGCCTTCCTGAATCAGCTTTTTCTGGTTGTCGGTCATGTCCGACCCCAGCAATGCCACAGCTTCAGGACCTACTCGCCAAACGTCAGCTGCGCCCTCGACCACAACGCAGATATTTCTGGTCTTGGCCAGGTCGTAGTTGTAGAGCATGTCTTTCTTGGACATGCCCCTAAGGTTGAAATACTTCTGTACGTTGCTCTCCTTCCAGTTGGGATCGCCAATATAGCGACCCTGCCAGCCCACAAGCATTCCCTTGAAGGCTATAGGTATGAAAATGCGATTGGTCAGCGGATAATAGGTGCGGTCAAAGACGCTCTCACAGTAACCTACTCCGAAATTCGACTCAAGCTCGTAGGGGTCGTAGCCCCTGCCTTGCAGATAGGTTATCGCGTGGTGCTCTGGCGGCAGCTCCGAGAAAAGCCTTATGACACCTGGAAGAGGTTTTTCTTCCAGGGGTTTAGACGGGTCTATCTCAGAACCTTGCGTGACTTGCAACACAACATGACGCTGGCCGTTGAAGATAATGTTGTACAGCTCCTTGCGGTTCTCCGATCCGAAGATACCGTCAAGGCAGCGAGTTTCGTTGTAGCAGACTGCCAACCATCGATGCTCGGCAAACCTGTGATTAACCCACAGTCGCTGTTTCCTGTCTCCACAGAAGGGACAGTTGACGCGATAGTATTCGCCAGGGGACAAAACCTCGGTAACAACCCTGTAGCCGATTAGCCTGTCGCGCATCTGTAGCGACATGCCTTGGTTGGCGATCTTGACTACACCGAATTTCTCCTCAAGTCTTGCATACAGCTCTCGACATAGTACTCGCATGGTTCACTCTCAGTTTGGGTTCATGTCGTCAGCCGTGACGGATGGGACCCTGGCTGAGCGTGTCGCCCTCCTCTGTGGTGCTTCGTTAGTAACGGCAACGTTCCTAGCTTCTACGTGTTGTAAAGAATTGTTTACTATGCGGAACTCGTCGGTGAGGCGCAGACCCTGGCAGTAGGGAATGTACTCAAGAGACGGCATCTTCCTGGGTGGCTCGACGTCGCGTGCCTTCGACATGTTCATGTTGACGACAAGTTTGTCGTCGCTGTCCTTGGTGGGCTGCGACAGAGTGAAGCAGAACCAGCAGTTTTCGCCGAAGTCGGAAGCCTCGGACGAGTCTATGTGCGACAACAACGTGCCAGGCTTCTTGCTCAACGCAGCCTTGTTCATCTGCTGCAAAATCAAGGATGCGCAGTTAAACTTGTCAGCCACCTGCCGTCTGACGTAGTCGGGCAACCTGCCCAGGTGGTGTCGAATCTGCTCGGCGGAAATGCCGTTCAGGTCCATGTACCGCCTGGTGAAGGCCTTCGCATAGTCGAGTATGAACAGCGACACGCCCTTGCCGGACTCCTGGCAGTACGTGTCCGTCATCATCTCCAGGTCGGACACATAGCCCTTGCCGAGAACGTCAGACCCTTCGGTTGCCCCAGACAGATCGATGATCTTCAAAAACTTATCGATCTTTTCTATAGCCTCTTCCAGCCGAACGGTCTCGGGAAGGGCTATGCCGTACTTGACTTGGTAGTCGTCTGGGTCGGTTGGAACATAATCACGCAGTGGGTTGATGGAGTTGAAATGATCGCGAATGCGCCTAGCCGGAATCTTGGACAGGAACGACAGCACCCTAAACGATATTTCCTCGGGAGCGCCCTCGCAGTTTGCGAATACAACAATCTCAGACTCTTCTCCACGCAGGTGCTTGTTCCACTCTAGGCTGATACGGCAGGCAGCCGCCTGTGTGGCAACGGTGGTTTTACAGCCGCCGAACACGCCAAACAGACCGCTGACTGTCTTCCTGTGCAAACCGCCCTGGGTCAGCGCGTTCAGAAAATCCATGTGCTGGTCGAAGGACACATAGTTGTTCAGCCGCTGCCGTACTTGAGGAACAGAAGATATGGTGCTGCGATTCAACAACCGCTGAACTTCCAGCAGATTGCGACTGGCCGCCTCAAAGATATCGCCTGGGTTGGCTAACGACGCGTTAGAAGCGTTGAGCAAAGCGCTGCGCGTCGGCATGACTACGCGACGATCAATAATCAGTTCGCGCAGCAGCTGCGTTGCCACAAATTCTGTGGAACGCACTTCCTCTGGTGTCGAGATAGCCAGTAGCGAGTAGATGGCCAAGGTTTCTTCGCTGGCCACTTTCTCAGAAAAGCCTGAGTGGTTCTCCCTTGCCAGACTGGTCATCTCGGCTACCGCCAAGCCCTGCACGGGCAGTTCGTTGGTAGCGTCGAAGTGCGACAGTAGCATGCGTAGGAACGCTGCGTGAAATTCTTCGCCAGGGTTGTTGAGAATCTCAGGAAGAAATGAAGGCTTTACCTTGACGAACAGTACTTTGTTTCTGACCAGAACACCGAATATGACTATCAGATGTTCTGGTGTTATTGCCCTCTTTACAAGCGGCTGTCGATTGCCAGGTCTCTGGCCAAACATAAAAACCTCCGTGACTACACGGCAGAAAGCTCAGCCTCTTCAACAATGTCTTTGGGAATAATTTCTTTCCACAAAGAACTGTCGTAAGACCTTTTCTGCCTGAGATATTCGATGACAGCAGGCGACCTTGTTACCTGTGCTACAGCGTCTATTCCGTTGACGAGAGCAAGGTGGTGCCTAAACAACGCAGAAAAAGGCAGGGTTAAGTCACGAACAATACTGTCGATGACTTTCTCTGGAGTCCAACCGTAACGTGATATGTAAACACTTCTGTTCTCCGCTTCTATCTCTAGGTTTTTAAAGTATTGGTACAACTGTTGGTTTAGCGCGTCAACAGGTACCTCTTCTTTTCTACACAAATCCAGCGCAGCGCTGGACATGCAATCTGTCGGTTCTGGAGCGCGGGGGCCTCTAGTGTGTGTAAATCTTGTCTTGATCAGCTCTATGGGGTCCACGCCTGACTTAAAAGCAAACTGAGCTATCTTTGGCCATATAGGCTTATAGCTTTTACCGTATTTGTCTTGCACTGGTCTTCTAGTAGAGCCAGGCCTGACATCGTCTGTTCCGTCCCATTTAGGTATAGGTGATAAACCATAGGAGCTAGGCCGACCGCTCAGTCTCGACTCAAACTTTCTCCTTTCTGTAACGTATGTCTGCCGTATGCGCTGGTGCAGCTCTGTCTCTGCGTCTCTTTGCATATCACAGCTTACCCCTTGTCCTGGCTGGAGGCTGCTCCCAGCCCTGTCGAACATACGTCCGTTTGCGCTCTTGGCTACGCCTGAAGAAACCGCTGTCGAAGTAGTCCATACAGTCTATGACCAAACCGTGATCTTTGCCAGAAGCGTCATGCCTACGAACAACACGGCCAGGAGCCTGTATGTCCATAATCTCACTGGCACGAGCGTCTGCTCGTATCAGTACTGACAGCTGAGGAAAGTCCACGCCTGTGGACCATACATCTGTAGCTATCACCTTCTTCAAGGTACCAGCTTCAAAATCCTTAGACATCTTGTCTCGAATCTGCGGTGTCATGGCAGGCTCGGTTAGCTTGTCGAGCATACCCTTCTTGACAAGCGCCTCGTACTGGTCGGTATCCATTTTGTCGTAGCAAAGTTTGAAGTCTGGCAGCTCTTGCTTGAGATAAACGGCATGCTCGAGCGTGCGCACCAAGATAAGCACCTGGTCGTCAGAGTCAAACTCGTTTGCCTTCTGGGCAATGAGGTTGTTCCTGAACTGGTTGCGCCAGATGCCCCAGCGCTCCTTGGCGGTGTCCTTCTTGAACTCGCATGGATTAACCGGCATGCGCACGTCAATCCACTCAACCTGAACAGGCAAAACCAGTCCGTGCTGTACAGCCTCCTGGTAAGTCATCTCAAAGATGCGTGGGCCGAACAGGCCTTCCAGTCGGTGGTGAGCACCGTCGAATCGACCCTCTGGTGTTGCCGTAAACCCGAACATGCGAACATGCTGGTACTTGGCTAGCTCGACGGAATAAGACGGGGCCGCTGCTTCATGCACCTCGTCGTATAGGACGATGTCAGCGCACTCGCCTGGCGTGTGGTCAACCAGATGCAGCGAGTCAGCCGTGATAACGGTAACCCGACCCCACCGACGCTGACCGCCGCCGACTTGACCGACGTCAGGAATGAACTTGACCAGATGGCGCAGCAATCGCTGCATAACATCTTTGCGCTTGGTGATGACGTGGATACGGGCGTTGGGATGCATCATGCAGATAGCGCCGAACAGGAACGACTTGCCGAAGCCTGTCGGTGCGACAATGATGCCTCCCTCGCTAACGGATATGGCAGCTATACACTCGTCCTGTTTGGCCTTCAAGTCCATCCGCGCGAAAACACGATTAAAGTCTGTGTGAAAGCGCTCAGGGTTTGGCAAAGGTGGAGGGTAGTCCACAATCTCAACTGGCGCGCCGAATTCCTGACACAATCCGTAAACCCTGTGGCTGAAGCCTTTGGGAAAAATTAGACGGCCTGTCTCGTCGTAGGCGAAGAGCTTTACTTCCTCGGATTGAAAGGGGGCGTATCCGCCTCGCTGATAGGCGTCCTGTCCGCGCAACTGGGATACGTGGGTGTAGGTCAGCTGGCTTTCAATCTTCTTGATCATGCCAAAAGGCGGTTCACCACTGACTACTTCCAGCTCCGCCAGGTTGCCTTTTCTGTGCAGTCTGAAACGTGAAGACGACATGTTGACTCCGTGGACAAAAAGACATCTATGTCGGCAGGGGTGTGCCGACATAGGAGAGTATGCGCCTGTAAGAAAAACAGTCTAGGTTTTCTTACAGAAAGTTTCCCTAAACCGAACTACTTCTTCAGGGCTGGCGAAGAAGTGCTCTGGAACGAACAGGGACTCGTTCCAGGGATTGGGCATAGGGTACAGCAAGTTTAGCCAGCAGCCGTGTAGATACGATAGGAATTTCTGGCACGTGGCAAGAACAGCCTCGTCAAAATATTCTTTACGCTCTAGAGGGCTGCCGCTGATAAAAGACGACGCGACGTTAAAATAAGTGCCTAGCAGGAAATCCGTCTTGCCTGAGTCAGGCGTGATTAACATGGCGTCCCAGTTCTTGTAGGCCTGCCAGGAGCTGACCACAAAACCTCGGCGCTGTGCCTTGGTGATAACGCCATCGTGGCCCTGCTCTTCGGACAGCCCGTGCTTGAGCTTGTTGACACCCATGTAGTCGTAATACTTCGACAGCTTGTTGGGGAAGAAAGTGTCAACAAACCAGCGAGGATCAATAGTCTGAGCGACGACCAGCATGCACGCATGATCGTTGACGCCTGGGACAAAACGCAGGTATTTAGCCAGAGGAAGCTGCTCGTACAGGGCCATCAAAACATCCAGGTTAGCCGACACTGAACCAGGCTCAGCCAGGATGTGCGACATCGTGTACACGATGTGATCGTCTTTGGTAACGCTGTGAAAGCCACCCAGAGTCGATGGATACTTCCAGCGACGCATGTTGAGCAAAACTTTTTCTGGGCAATATTCATCGAGATTGATCAGCTCGACTTGAGGGCTGCAAACCTGTACGTCTTTCAGCTCTCCCTTAACTTTGGCTTCATACAAAGCCGTTATCATCCTGGCATTTCTGCTGTCACCAACCAACCGAACAGTCAGTTTCTTGTTTAGAAAAGAAGGGCTGTCGCAGTAGTCCTCGTAGAGTATGTTGGACGGCCTTGGTGTGCCGTTACCTGAGATATACCACACTTCATCGTCGAGAGAGTTGTACAACTTGAGTGTGGTTGTTTCATCGGTAAGGACACCCATGGTGCCTCCTCAGACCTAATGCAGGTCTATTGTATGGTCGAATAAGTGTCCAATGTTCTTCTCGTGAGTTACCACGAGAATCTGCACACCGTTAGAGGCTGAAAATTGTTTTAATCGGTCAAAGGCTTTCTCCAACGCGCCCAGGTTAGCCTCGTCCAAACCCACCGTGGGCTCGTCAAGGCAAAGTAAACCCAAGTTAGCAGCGAAAGTGGAATTAACAGCCAACCTGTAGGCGATGGTCAGGATAACCTTTTGACCGCCCGACAACCTGGCTGCTGGTACTTTCTTAGACCCAAAATTCGCTGTGAATGATAGGTCTTGCTCTAACTCTATATTAAACGGAACGCCAATCTGAGCCAATGTGTTATTTAGCTCTGTGACAACCTTAGCCATGTACTTGTACGACAGCACCATAGGAAGCGCGTTGTACTTGAATACCTTTTTAAGGTTGTCAATGCGCTCGTTCCAAGAGTCGTGCAGCGCTGCGAGGCTGAGCTGGTTGCGCGCCGCTTCTATCTTTTGATTGCAATTTTTGACCTCAGCTTCAGACAGGGCAATGTCCGTCTTCAGCTTCTGGATGCGCGACTTGGTGATTTTCAGCTCGGAAATCACGGTGTTTGCCGAGTTGACGCTGCTCTCGTCCAGGTCGGAGTAGCCCTTCAGCTCATCCAATTCCTTCTGCATTTCAGCTGTCTGGTGGTCCAGAGAGGTGCCAAGCCTGCCGCCCAAGACATCCAGGGCGTTGATTTTGTTACCAGTGGCGACGAACGAATCTTTCAGGATTTTCTTCTTTTCCAGTATTCCCTTGGCCTCGTCCCTGGAGACGGAGGGTTGGGCCACCTCAACCAGATCGGCCAGAGTTTTGTTGGCTGTCTCCAGTCGCTTGACGAAGTTGGTCTTCCAAGCCAGGTGCAGCACCTTCTTCTTGTCAAATGCCGCCGTGCTGGCGATCTGCTCCGTCAAGGCCGTGATGCTGTCGGACAGAGCCAGCAGCTCCTCCTTGGCCTCAAGCCACTTGTCCTTCAGGTTGCTGGCTGGAGTACCGCAGGTGGGACAGCTGGCTGACTCGTCCTCTGGGTTGATGGACGAGATGAACTGGTTGTGTTGGCGCTGCTTGAACTTCAAGCTGTCCAGAGTCAGGGTCACGGACTCCAAGTCCGTCAGGTAGTCGTAGGGTTGCTGGGGTTCTGGATTCAGCAGCTTCTCGGCCTCCAGGATGTTCAGGGCCTTCTGGGCCTGCTGCTGCTGGTGGAGGTAGCTGTCGTACTTGATCCACAGCGCCTCGACTTTCAAAGCCTCCTCAGCTGACGGCTCGATCTGGTCTATGGCGTCATGCAAAGCCAGCAGCTCATCGGTGAGCTCCTGGGTCTTGGCATCGTGCTCCGTCTTATCCTGCTCCAGCTTTTTGATCGCCTCCAGTCGGCTGGCTACAGAGTTCTCCAGCTTTACCTTTCTTGCCCACAGGCTGACGATGTTGCTGTACTGCAAAATTTCAGAGTCGAGATCGGTCTCGGAAGGCAGTGCTTCCAGGGCAGTCGTGAGGTCCTTGACAGCCTGCACCGCCTTGCTGAAATTGTCGTTAAGCTCCTGGAGGTTCTGCGAGGCGATGCCGACGGTGGACAGCTTGAGGCTGCCGTCAGACAGGTTGTCGCCAATCTTGTTCAGCTGCTCAATCTTGAACAGCTTCTGGAAAGCCGAGATTCGCTTCGCTGCCGACAGCGCCAGAGGACCAAAGTTGTCCCACTGCTCGACGAAAACGTATTGCCCGAGAATCTCCTTGTCTACCTCCAGGATGTGCAGCAGCTTCTCCAACACTTCCTTGTCCGAGGTGTATATCTTGTCGTTGACAAACAGCTGGCGGTCCACGGGCTCCAGCCGACGTAGCAGCCGCAGGTCCTGGCTGTTGTGTGAGAAGTGCAGGTCCACACTGCACTCTCCGCCGTCGGTGTTCAAGGAGATGTTCTCGGCTGCCTTGCCCGCATTCCTGCCGAAGTCGCCAGTCAAAGCGCCGTAGACGGCGTTTAGGATGTTTGACTTTCCCGAACCGTTAGGACCGACGATGACGTTCAGACCCTTCTGGAACTCGACGGTCCTGCTGATGTGCTGGCAGAAGTTGCGCAGTTTTACCTTCTTAAGAAACATTGGCTACTCCCTGTAAATGCTCGTTGCGCATCTCTAACAGCTCCTGCTCGACATTTCCTGAATTGAAGATGCGCACGGCATCCTTGTGGGCGACAGTGCTTTCGGAGAACCCTGTCTGTTCCACGCATTCAGATATGTCAACAAGCTCTTGTATGTGTTTACGTTCCACAGCTGCCGTGACTTCACTTGAGTTGAAGTCAGTCGGAATGATTTCGTAATTCCAGTTGCGGAACTTGTCACACAGCAAGTCGTAAGCGTTAGGAATGTTGTTTTGATATCGCACACATACCAGCGGAGTGGCTATGTGTTCTGGCAAATCCCTGTGCGGCCATTCGATCAGTAAGTCCTCGTTAGTCAGGTTCATCAGTATGTCAAAATGCTTTTCAGACTTGAGCTCAAATAGAGCGAATGGCCTAGTCTTAAGACGATACTGAGTCCAACTAAGATCACTGTTCAAAATGAATATGAACTTGTGAGGAGGCTCATTAGTCGCCTGCATATTAATGGAGCCAGAAGACAAACACTCTGTGCCGTCTATGCGCAGAATCTCAGTCTTGTGGTAATCGCCAGTGTAGATAACCTTGGCGAAAGCGGCGTTTTTGAACATAAAGTTCTCGTCGCTTTTCTTTATAAAGTCAGCCCATACCTGGTGCGTCACGTATAGGTCAAAGCGGTCCTTGCCTGCATAAGAGTGCATGACGCGACACTGATCGGCAAAGCGGTTGCCTGAGAACTCGATGTCTTGACCGACGACACGAAGACCCTGTATCTCAAACTCCTTGAACGGCTGGGAAGTCTTGAAGCTGTCAATATGGACGGCGTTGGAGCACAAGCTCATCCACGGAACTTCTGACAGCTCATGCTGGCCTTGCACGTAGAAAACAGGAATGCCGACGCGCTCCAACCGTTTCATCTGCTCAAAGCAGAATACGACAGACTCACTGGGCGGCTGTTTGATGTCGAAAAGATCGCCAGCAGCAATTAGAGGAACATCCAGCTTTATGCAAAGATCAACGATCTGTTGCAGAGAGTAATAAGAATCCCTGTGAACATTTGGATGTTTCTTCCAAGAAAAAGGACTCAGATGCCAATCGGACGTCAGCACCAGCAGGGGTTTTACAGCCATAAATCTTTCTCCTGGGTTGAAGTGCTGATGCGGGTCTATACAATGTCCCAAGAGGCACGTTGAAAGGAGTTCAAAATGCTCGTTGTGACGCGGAGACCTAAAGAGATTATCAGAATAAATGAGAACATAGTTGTAGAGGTTTTAATCATCAACAATGGAAGTGTCAAGATAGGCATACAGGCTCCAAAAGATATACCGGTGATGCGTGGTGAATTAAGAGGTTCGTGCAGAAAGACTAGAAAGGATAGCGAATAATGTCAATCAAGTGCGCTGTTGTCGTGAGTCATCCTGCTGGCGGCGGCAGTCTTATCGCTAAGACGCTTATGGCCATGGGCTTCAAAACTCCAGGCATTCCGTCAGACGAAACCAACGACTGGAACCTGGTGGCTGTCAATCAGATCATGTGCGACAGAGCGCACAAACCAAAGATATCCCTAGGCATGGCCAAGCACGCCATGGAGCCTATGACGGGATACATCGACGACAAGATCAAAGAGGGCCAAAACTGGATCATGCACGATCCAATGCTGTGCATGACATTTTTCGAGTTCGCGCAGCTGCTGAAGGAAAAGGGAGTAGACTACAAAATAATAATAGCCCTGCGTAAGCCCCACTACAGCGCGCTGGAAATTGTCAGGTCAGACAAAGAATGGACGCTTGAAGAAGCCTCCAGCCTGTTGGGAAAATACATCGTAGCCAGGTCTCTAAACACAGACCGCTTCTATCTGGAGAACAAAGAAGACGTGTCGCGTGTGCTGCATCTGGACGTCAACAGTCTGCTGGACGACACAGACAAGGCAGTAGAGCTGTTGGCTACAGAAATTGGCGTCGAGCTGACTGACGAGGCTAAGGAAGCAATTGGAAAGCTGCTCAAGCCTGCGTCTTGACGCCTTCAGCCGTTCTGGTGGTAGACATGTCAGGAACCATGTCTACCAGCATCAGCTGACCGCCGCTGTTCACAACGAACTCTGCGCCAGGAACAACAGAAGACACGTACTCGGAACCCTTGACAAGGATGTCCGGTTTGACCGCCTCGATCAGAGGCACCAGCTCTTCCTGCTCAAATGTGACAACGGCATCAACGCACTCCAGGGCCGCAACCATACGCGCCCTGTTGGCAGCGCCGACAAACGGCCTGCCTTCCCCTTTGAGTGCCTTGATGCTGGCGTCGCTATTCACACCAACGAGAAGATAGCCACCAGCGAATTTAGCCTGCTCGAGCAGATGCACGTGGCCTGCGTGCAATAGGTCGAAGCAGCCGTTGGCGAATACAATCTTCTCGTTGGTAGATCGGAGTTGCTGCGCCCAAGACAGCGCAGCCTGCTGAGACATCAGCTTGGACAGAGAGCTAACCTGCGTGGGTCGGGCCATAAACAGGTCCAGCTCCATGCGGTGAACAACAGTAGTGCCAGGCTTGGACACAGCCAAAGCGCTGGCCGCGTTGGCAAAGACGATAGCGTCCCGAATCGAGCGGCCCTCGCAGATGGCTACAGACAGCGCGGCTATAAAAGTATCTCCAGCTCCTATGACGTCTGTCTTGCAGGTTGTGAAGGCAGGCAAGCTGCCAGCCGTTTTGGTGTTGTTGTCGTACCAGCTGCAACCGTTTTGCGCCCGAGTTACCACGGCCAGGGACAGGTTGGGCAGACGCTGCGCCAACTGCGCGGCAAGAGACTCGCAAGCGGAGTCGCTTTTGGAAGACACGGCTCTGGCATCGACACCAAGCACAGCACAAGCCTCGTTGAAATTGGGCGTGATACAGTCGGCGCTGTGCCAGTCCAGCATGCCCGACGGCTTGGCGTCTACGAACAGAAAAATATTGGGGTGGCTTGAGCGTATATCCTGTAGGGCCTGGCGCAGCTCTGGGCTGACAGCTCCCTTGGCGTAATCAGAAACAATGATGGCCTTGATGTCCCTGCTAACGCTTCTGAGCTTGAACAGAACATTCTCCTGAAACTTGCCGTAAGTGGGCGAGGCGTCTGCCCGCATCTCTCTGTCGGTGCGCAGCACCTGGTAGCCTCCGACCATAATGCGCGTCTTGACAGATGTGTGGTACTCAGACAGCGTCGTAACATCTGTCGAGACATTCATAGTGTCGAGGCTGAATGTCAGGCGCTTGGCTTCGGGGTCAGCTCCGACCGGCGAGAACAGGATAACGGGGCTGTTGAGAGCCTGGATCGACGAAGCGACGTGGGCGGCACCGCCTGGGCAAAACATCTCGTACTTGGTGGTGACGACAGGAACGGGGGCCTCTGGCGATATCCTGTGTACGTCGCCGTGGACGTAGTGATCCAGGATGGAGTCGCCGACAACCGCGATAATGGTAGACACGTCAGTCCTTTCTCAGCTGTCGCCGCCGTCGCATTTGAAAACTCTTGGGGTTCTTTCCCTGGAGTTCGAGTCGCTACAGTTGCCACAAATCCTGTTGGCGGTCATGTCGTACGACTTGAACTTCTTGCCACACTTCAAACAGTTGCGCTCACCTGGCTTTCTGTTGGGAAAATACCCTTTGTCTTTCATTCCTTGGGAACCTCAGTCGGACAAGTCATCGGCGTCCTCTGACTCGTCGTGCGCAGCAAACAGCCTGCCCCCAAGCCCGTCTTTGCGCTTTCGGTTCCTGCAAAACTTCTCAAGCATCACGGAAGCGTCCTTGTAGTTCTTGAACTCCGTGAGCGTGAAAGTCACTTCAGGATCACCGACGGCCTTGGCGTAGGGCTCAGTCCAAGCGTCCGCTCTTGTATGCTGCCATCTACTGTTAAATATTTCAAGAACATCTATTGCTTCTTGATATGTGTAAGTCTGTTCATCAAGCGGAAACGTTTTAAGCTTAATAAACACATATATTTCCCTGTCGTCTTTAACTTGGCCGTAGTTTACTTTGACATCCTGGTCTGACGGCAGATAAGGAATATGAGGAACAACCACTTTAAACTGTCGTCCCTTGAAGTTCTTGAGGAAGTCTTCAATAGATGGCTGCATAAGCTGACCCATAAAAAAATAGGCTTGAGTTTGTCGTCTCAAGCCTATAGGTGGATCACTTTGTTGTCAAAAGTTTACTGCGAATAGCTTCTACAACTTTGTTAATACCCGAACTGTTTGGCACATCCGCTCTCAAGTTAGGCTCGTCGTAAATGCCCAGGTGAGCCAGAAGGTTCTTCAAAAATATCATGTCATAGTACAGCTCAACCAGATACTTCTCTGACTGGGCTGAACCAATGGTGACATCAAAGTAAGAGCCTTTGAGCCGCTCCCGCATGTCGCTCAGTCGAGCAAAAGGATCAGCGAAATGTCGGCTAATCAGCGTCGGGTCGTCTGGGTTGTGGTCAACCGTCGTGCTCATTCGGGCCTCCGCTGCCGTAGAACTCCCCGAAGGATTTGAAACCTCGATCATTTTTTGTCTTTCTTTTCAGGAAGTAAACCAACTTCTTAGTGCCAGCGTTGGCGTTTAGAAAGTTGAACGGGTACAGGCCGAAAACAAAAGCGGCCCTTACTTTGTTTCTTGACGCCAGGTTTGGCGTGAAGTCTTCCAAAGGCTCGAACGCCTCGGAGTCGCTGGCGATCAGATAGCGCGTCACAAGGCTGAAGCCCCCGTGAGAGGGCTCGAAGTAAACCAAGCTAAATCCACCTTTTATGTGTTTACGCCTAGTTAGTTTTCTAGACATAACTACAGCTGTTTGCAAGGCTTCTTTGTATAGCTTTATGCAATTCTTTACTGATTTGTTGCCATACCTAACCTTGCGATACATCGAGTAAAAGATGTAGTTGTCTGACTTGAGCGTGCGCTTGAGCACCTCAGCAGCATATCGTCTAGACCAGCACCAAGGGCATGAGTAGAACTTGCAGGGTCGCAGCTGTTCGTTGGTCTTGTCAAACTTACCCAGGCTAGGTGGGCAGTTTCTCAGGTACTGCACCCTGACAGGCTTGTCGGTAAACATGCCGTACTTCATAAGCTTATAGGTTTTGACGCGCCACAGGCTGAGCACCTTGGCGATGCCCATGCGCAGCTCTCTTTTGCTGCGCATGGTTTTCTTGAATAGCGTTACAGACTTGCAACGGAAAAACGCGCTGCGACGAAAAGACGCCAGCTTGAACTCCACATCCATACGGACCTCCGTGAAAGCCCAAGCTGGCGTCTTTGGAAAAGGCGTCAGGTTTGGGTCATCAGTTTTTTGACGTGTTCAATAAGGCTGTCCTCGTCAGAAGACAGGGCATGGATAGGATTGAAAAACTCAGTGACGTCCTGGTTGGACATCCTATGCCAGGGACGAAACTGGTCGTCATCCCGCTCAGTCCTCACCCCGTGGCAGGAGCAGTGATCGAGATACTTGTACCAAAGCTCGCCATTACGATCCCTGGCAACAGCCTTACCGAAACCCTCCAAGAAGCCAGCGCTTTCGTACCAGTAGACTACCCAGACAAAGCTTTCGTCGCTGACAAGGTCTTCAAGAGTCAACGAGGAAGGACCCGCCTTGTGCAGGGCGGGTTTGGTCGAGGTAAGCATGTTCACTCCTGGTTGAAGTCAGTCAAAACAAAGACAGGCGTTCCTTCTCCGACCCAGGCTGACGTGACGTTGAAAGACATGTACTCTTCCGCGTCTTCCTCGGTCATGCCGTCTCGTTTCATCAAGATAGCTACGCACTTGCTGTGGTCGTAAGCGACGGTCTCGTGCTTAGAGGCCTGTACGCTGACGCCAATAATAGCGTCGTCAAATCCGTCCGCGAATAGAAGCTCTATACCTGTGTCTTCCGCGTACTCTTCAAGCTTTTGTCGCATGCTCATGCTGTTGCGCCTCTTCTTCAGTGGGGTTAATGTGGGCAAGGGCTTGGTCTAGCAACTCGACAGCTTTGTTGAACCTGTCTGGGTCTAGCCCTACTTTGTCAAAGTCAGCAGCCACGACCTTCAAGTAATCTTTTACAACCGACAAGACGTCATGCGGAGTAACCTCTTCGCACAGACGCATGACTATCTCGTCCCACTTTTCAATCAAATGTTTAAAGTTATAACCCTTGCGCATTCTTGTCCCTTTCGATAGCCAATAGCTCGGTCAGCTCTCGAACTTTAGCAATCAACTTTGGAACTGCGTACTTGGCTTCACAGATAAACTCCATGTTGCGGTCGTAGCAGTCGTTTACGTCTGCCAACCTTGGAGACTGCAACAAAGTGATGGCAACGCACTTGTCAGATGGATGTTCATAAATAAACCCGTTGTGTCGATAGCCTACGCCTGGGTCGGTAGAAATCCATCTTGCATTCATGCACATGTCATCATCCCCAGCCCTGGGATACCACGGGCCTGGCGTTGTCTTGGAACAGAGCTTGTCAAGCATTGCGAGGTAATCTTCGTCAAGATTCTGCCGATGATGCGAGACATCAACCTGTTTGTCTTCTTGCTCGTTGAGTCCTTTGAGAAGCTCTTCCAAATCGCCGTCAGTTAGATCGGAGTCAGAAGACATCGGTGCCTCCTTATTTGTCAAGAAACTTATCTCGACAGTTCGTAAGACTTGATCTTAGGTACACGTTTTGAATCTGTTTCAGCTTTGCCTTCAAACTCAGCTATGGTGAGTCAGGGTCTTTTCGGTCTAATTTGCGATAAGGACTTGAGTAGACAGTTGGGACATAATCGCAGTGCTCAACGCAAATTAAGCATGTCGATATGCCTTCGCCTTTAAGGTTCATATCACGCATAATCAAGTCTCTGTCGCACCTAGGGCATGTGGAGTTGCTCTGAACGCCGTAACCAAGCGCGTTTTGTTCTTTAGCCCACTCTTCTTCGTCTTGTCTTAGTAGGTGCTCAGATACTTCTGGAGATATCCAGTTTTCCGGTTCGGTTATCGCTAGTTTAATATCGTCTAGCATTGTCAAAAAATCTGAGCCATCACGATACATTTTACCTTTGAACGCAATTTCAGGCGTTCCTAAGATAATATTTCCAAATCTGGGAGAAGCTGAAACACTCCAGTTCCAGGTTTTATCGTTTAAAAAAGGACCGTACATCCAAATTTTAAAATCGTATTTGGTTAAATCTAAACGCATAAATTGCCTTTCTTAAAAGCTAACCCTGGAGGGACTCAGACCCTCATTTCCCCTTACGCGTTGGGGGTGTCCTCGTTGCGGCTCTCAGGCGACGCGCACGCTGATCCGCAACATGCCTCAATTAGACGACAGGGTTTACGGGAAATTACTCAGAGTCTTTCTTGGGTGTTTTTGGCTGCTTGGGGAACTCGCCCACAGCCTTGACACGCATCGGCACGGCCACGGGCAAGCCTCGGTTATCGCGCCAGAGACGCTTGTCCCAAATAGCCAGGTACGGTACTTTGTCGCTGAAATAAATAGCAACGTACCACTGATTGGCTACAGCGTCCTCAGGGTGACGCCACATGTCGGCCTCGGCTCTGGGAGAAGGAATAGGGATAACCGTGGAAAACGTCCTGGCGGCAGGCCTGACTTCAGCCTGCGCAAAACCAGATTTTTCTAATTGCGTTTCTGCCTGCGGTCTAGAGACAGTGGCAACCTGCTCTGGTTTGCCCTCAGTCAACTGGGCAGTTCTATCAAGCTTTTTTAAGTTGTTTTCTGCTTTCAAAGATTTAGGCATATGTACCTCTTACGTACTCCTATAGCTTGTGCAATATAAACACAACAGCGTAGCCTTTTGACGGGCTACGCTGTTGTAGTAAAATCTTAGCTGTTAAGACAGCTGGCTCACACTTCTTCAGAAACGGGCTCAAGAGCGCTCGTAATCCGTTGGCGAGGCACAGGCGGCTTTACGGCCTCCGCGACCACCACGCGCGATTTCTGAGGCACAGGAACGCTAGTCTGAGACTGTGCTTGAACTTGAACGAACTGGCGAGTCTGCTCGGCCAGCTGGTTCAGCTTCTTGACATCCACCAGGTGGCGGATACGCACCGGCTCGGAAAGTCGCACACCGCAAGATGTCAACTTTTTGTACCGAGCGTTCACGGAAACAACCGCCATTCCGAGAGCGTTGGCAATAGCTCGCCTGCCCTTGGAAGCGTAAGTTTCCCAGACACGGACAAAAGTCTCGTCGTCGCACTTGCGCGCAATCTTCTCAGCCTTGCGAGCCTTGGGGTCGTTCAACATAACCTACTTCCTTTCTGGGACGTGTTTAAATTAGCGAAGATAGGGACATAAAACCGTATGCCCTATTTCCGAATACGTCAACTATCAAACAAACGCACCCAAAGCGGAACTGTTGAAGTTGTGACTTTATTATATTTTATTTTCAATAAAATATATTCTATTTTTTTCTTGCATTGCCTGGGTCCAGACAATGACAAAAAAAGGTCTAGTACACTCATCTTATTAATAAGATGAGTGTATTAAACGCACAACCTCTACATCTCCGCCTGTGGGTCATACTACTCCTGAAGAGTAATATTTAGTTATACTACCGACCAGTATCTGTGCTTGTTCTTCTTGGCTCAGTTTGTTTCTGGCACGTGTGATAGCTTTCAAAAGCTCCAAGTCTTTTGCGATGTCGTACAGAAGTTCAAGGCAGAACACACCACGAATGGAATTAACCTTTTCGTGATTCTTGTCCAGGACGGCAGCCTTGCCTTTCCTTTTCCTTCGATGTGTGTCGGTTACCCGATCAATCAGTAAAGCTGGAAATCCTTCTTGCTTCAAAAGCTCGGAGTCCAGTACTGCCCATCCGTCGCAAAATTCCAAAAGCGCCATAACCAGTTCAGGTTTCACACTCAGCCAAGTCGCCAGAGTTTTCATCGGTAGTTCCTTGCACCTCGCTAGACGCGTGTCCTACGTCAGCAAAGTTCTTGGTTGTTACTTGGCTCGTCGTCTCTATCCAGACGCGAGCTCCGCAGGACAGTGGTTTGTCCGGTCGATAAATTATTTTACAAGGCCCAGAGATTTCGACCTCGTGGGCGTAAACGTTGGTCTTGCTTGTCTTGACTGTTAAGACAGGCTTCTGCTCTCCTTTCTTTTTGTTGGCGCGGATGACGTGCTGGTTTACGTGTATTACGGTCTTGCTAACTTGTTCTTTTGAAGGCATTGACGTACTCCGTAGCCGCTGTAACATTCTCTTTCTGCAAGAACGCATGTTCAATCACAGCGTATCGCTTGTTGTACTTGGCTATGTACTTGAAAAAGTTAGCGGCTCGGCTCAAAATATTACGCGCCGTTTGCCAACCAATTTCGTCTTTGCTGGCTTCTTTAACTAACTCAGCTGTGTACACAGCCATAGAGTTTAGAGTTGAGTCATTTATTTTGTGATCCAAAGTCAAAGATATGCATGCGTACTCAGGCCATAAACGTGGTTCTTCAGCGTACCCCTTCTCGATTTCTGGTGGTAAGGCGCTTACAGTTTTGTTGAGATACTTTGCCAAGTTTTCTGTAGCCGAGTCAATGTAAGACGCGCTGTCTGTGTCTTTTGACAAAAACTTTACTGCTGCTTTCAAATATCTAACAACGTTTTCCGCTAAACGAACATTGTAAATAAAAAAGATGTCATCTAAATAGTTTGCAAACCTAAAGCTTGCTTTTAACGTTTCGTTATAACGCTTCGCTTCCTTATGCTCTGGAGCGTCTGTATCCTCGTACCTGCTTGCGATTCTGGCATTGTACTGTTCTTTTGTTAAGCTGCTTTGTTCTAGCTTTGTGTTGATCAAATCCCAAGCAGCCGCATACGCGTCCGTTGCGGCGTTTAAACGAGCATCGTCTTTAGTGACTTTAAGGTACGCCACAACCTTAGCAAACTCGTTTACTACCCTGTGCGTTCTGTCGTCTCCAAAAAGAGACGCAAACCACTTTTGCCGCCTGCCGCACATCTCGATGATTTTGTTGAACTTTCGTATTTTTTTGTCTATGCTTTTGTCTATAGCTTCGCTGTGTTTGTTTTCGCTATAAGCTTCTTGAAAGTATATAAATAATTTTTCTAACCCCCAGTAGTATCCGAGCCGTTCGTTTACTGGTACAACATACCTACTTTCAAATTCAGGCCATGGTGTTTTCCTTACCTCGCTGACATATTTTGCGCACTCATAAAACTCTTCAAGCAACGGGGTCTCAAACGCCGCATCGCCGATCAGCTCTGGGTTTTCTTTCAGGTATTTTATAATACCGTAATTGCTCCAGTTTGATGGCGGCTTCTTTAGCTTCTTTTTCTGCTTGGTTTTTGCTTCGTCTTTTTTGTCCAAGCTAGTAAGCAACCTCGATATCGTGTTGAATGCTTCGCTCATACTTCCACCATTCTGGTATGTCCCTGTCTCGCCACGCTGCCATGCTGGCTTTGTCGTGTATGTAGTAGGCACGATAAGCGTCTACTGCGTCGTGGCACTTGTATTTGTCAGGCATCGCCTGAGCAAAGTCTGTAAAGCTGCTTTCAGGTATGTGCTTGGACAGCCTGAAGCATTGATTGATTATGTGGTAACACTTGTGGACTTTGCCGTACCTAAACCTGTACTCGTGGCACAGTTCTAGTCCCAGGTCAACCAACCATAGGAAGTTCTGACGTGTCTCCCTTGTCCATATTGAACATGGGTGGTTCTTGTGCGCTTGTTTGTACGGAGCGGTGCCGCCATGAAAAATAACGGCCGTACACAGCATCTGCGCTGATTCCAGGGGCATCTTGACCACGTGCTTGTCCAGGTGATACCTGGCGCACAGCTGCGTGTCCCTGTCCAGGATGAATATGTTCATTCAACATCGTCTTCAGACTCTTCCAGTAGCTCTTCCCTAAAGATTGCCACCTTTTCTGACGCGTTGAACCGAAGAGAAACTTTTCTCGGGTCGATCCAGGTCACGGTTATCCATATCTTTTCGTCTCCTATCATAAGCATTACTTTCTGGCCAGGTTTGCGAGTAAGAACCAGTCCTGGCTTTGCTTCGTCTTCTTCGTCCATGTTTTCCTCCGCAAGTTTTGCGGAGCTTGCGTCACTATTCTCCGCATTTTGGCTGCGTTAGTTACCCGACCTTTCGTTTAACACTTCCATGACTATGTCGATAAGCACGTCAGTGAACCCTTCGTTGTAATAGTCCATCAACCTATCAACAATTCTTTTGAACTCGTCGTCACTGATGTTGGAAGGTTTGATCTCTATTAGCTCCAAGTCCTCGTCTGATACGAACAGAAATGGAGTGCCTTTTCTGTCAATTTCCAATACCGTCTCCTTGTGTGAAAAACCCCACCCAGCCGAGAAGGCTGGGTGGGGGTGGCGTCCTGTGTGTTGCAAGGGCATCACCCACGATCCTTGGGTGATTTTGGTGGCTTGGCTCGACACCTTGCGGCAGAGCCAGTCGTTGGGTACGAAAAGTTTACCCCCTACCCTTGCAAGAGCTATTGACCATGTAACCAGCTCTCCACACAGGTGATCGTCTCCAGGCTGGGCCTGGTGTTTTACAGAGCTTTGAACGGATAAGCTACTCCACTCATCATCAGCTTTTTGCCGTCCCTGCTAGTTCTCAGTGTAGTTGAAGACTGTTTCCGCTTCTTCAAAAATCTAGCCAGAAACGCAGTGTGGATCAAGAACCTGGTTTCGTTTTTCTTGAGAAGGACGTAATTTTTGCTGGCGTTTACAACCCAACCTTTGCTGTTCTGGTTGTACTTTACGACGTCCAGGTGCTCTGGGTTTATTCCCTCAGACTCTTTGACCCTTTGCTTTTCAGCCAGTTTTTCCAGCCTGGTCTTTCGGTTTTTGGTGTCAGCGACCGACACAGAACTTACGACTTTTCTTTCGTATTTTCTGGCGATATCGTCTTGGGTCTCGTCAAAGTTGAACAGCTTTTCTAGACACCCAATTTCATTGAGGATGTTTTGGAAGTCAGCTGTGCTTTCTGCTTTTGGTTCTGGCTTGGCTGTCTTGCTTGGATCGACAGCCCAGAAACTGTTTGCTGCCTTGTTTTCTTCCGGTAGCGTTGAGGGCTTTGGTTGTGCTGGTTTTGGCTCTGTAGGCTTTTCTTGAAAGACTGGCTTCACAAAATACACGTTGACCAAGTCTCTAGCAGTCATGAACTTTGTCATGGCTCTTCCTTGACTTATGTTTAGTGGTGACAAGACCAGAGCTGTAGCGCTGGTCATTGGGCTCCCTGGGATTCGAACCCAGAACCAAAGGATTATGAGTCCTCTGCTCTAACCGTTGAGCTAGGAGCCCTGTGTACGCCACACCCGTTTAGACGAGCGTACACCTTAGCCGTTACCGGCTGTTTTTTCTTTCCTGGGTCAATCTAATAATATCCTCCAGCTTGGCTACGTCTGCCCTGGGCCACGGACCATCGAACGCAGGTTCTTCTAGGGGCACACCTTCTTCTTTCAGCCTGAGGTACCGGTAGTAAACCCAGGCCTTGCTGATTTTAAGTTCTTGGGCGATTGCGTCTATACCCTCTGCGTGTAACATTGTCCAAACGTAAACGAAATACTCGTCTGTGACCTTTCTACTAAACTCTTTACCTTTTCGGGTTTTACCGTTAATTGATATAGGGTTGTTGAAGTCACAGTTTTTGTTGTTGATGTAGTTGTTTAAAATTACGTAGCTGTCTTCGATATTGATGTTGTCTGTAGAGATGTTCATCCTTGATTCCTCGTGTTGTGGTTGTTTAAATTGACGCTAACTTAAACATTCAGGCTGATAAGGCTACTCAAAGTTTGTTTGACTTGTTCGAGATTAGCTGGCTTTAACTTCCTACTGCTCTGGTCTTCTTGGGTAAACACTGGAATAGCCTTCAAAAATAAATCTTGGCTAAGCTTAAACTCGCTGGACGTGGCTTTGCTGGTTATGCGTTTAAATTCAGCCATCAAAGGTGTTTCTTCAGGGTTGCTTATTAGGCTTTCCTGAAACTCTTCCTGGGTCAAAAGAAGCCACTTATCTAAAGCTAACTGCCTTTTGTGCATATCTCCGTTTGCAAGAAGCCAGGCGTAGACAAACGCTGAGCGCAAACCTCGTGAAGGACTTCCGCTTATAAACTTATTTCCTAAGCAGGAAGCGGTATACGCTTCTGAAATCTGTTCAGCGATAGCCCCGCTGACCAGAGTTTTTGTTCTGCTTAGACCAGTCATAGTTCTGTAGAACAAGGTACACACTTCGTCGTGAGCCTTGTCGATACCGTTGGAGACCGCGTTGCTGCGCAAACGCGGTTTGTCCATGATCTTAAACTCTTCCCACGGAGCGTCCCACTTCAGGATGATCGGTATTTTTTCCAATTTGCTGAGTTTAAATCCATAGAGCCTGCTTTGGCCATTCGTGACGATAAGATCGTACGAGACGCAGATAGCGTCATTACTAACTTTCCAGCGGCCAGCCAGCATCTCTTCAGCGTAATCTTCCTCTCGGGCTTTATCCCGCCTGCGGTTGTTGGTGTTGAGGCTGAGAATATAGTCTGCCAATTCCTGAGTTAGCCAAACCATCCTGACATTACCAAAATCTTCCACAGGCACAGGCGCGAATTTTTCAATCATTGACAGGTGAAGTTTGCGAGCTTCGTCTGAGTAAGAACCGTTCGGCACGACGACTTTGGTAGACATTTTAAAATCTCCTGTTCTTCTGAGTTGCGGTCCTGTTCTTGTATTAGTCGCAAGATTTGAATCTGTGGAACAGAAGGCCAGTCTTGCCTTCGCTGTTGATTGCTCTGACGCTTGAACCGTAACCGGCTGGGTCATACCAGTGGTAGAACCAGTCGGTAAGTTCTTTTTCCTTGTCTGTCACGCCGTCACCGACAACGGTGATCTCGACGATTCCGCCGTAGTCATACTCGTAAACATCCCAGCCCTTGACGGCTTCAGGATTTTTCTCCGAGTATCCGCGCAGCCAGCTGATTCTTTCGGCAGGTACTTTTAGGCTCATTGGTCGTACCCCAGGATTTCGTTGACTTGGTCGAGCAGGCTTTCCTCTTCCAGCCCTTCGCTCAGCTCCCCTACCGTGTGCCTCAGGTTGTTCGTGTGCCTGGCCAGCTTTTTGACCAGGTCTTTCTTGTCCTCGGTCAAGCCTTCCAAAATGTCGTTGACCAAGTCTTCCAACGCTGCATCGTCCATGCTTATCCTCCTCGACTACCGCAGTAGTCCCAAGTTCTGTCTTCGTAACACTTTTCGCCCTTGAGACGCAGACGGCCCTGGAACCCAATGCCGCCTTCGTAGTACCGTAGCTGTATAAGCAGCTCGGGGTATTGCTTGGCCAGTTCTCGAATTACAGGTTCTGGCGGAGACCAAGCTGTACTGAAGCTGAGACCGTAAATAGACTTGCCGTCTTTTTCCTGGTAGCTGGAACCAGAACAGTCGGCGTTCCACTTTGTGCCCCAGTTCTTAACTCGCCAGTCGTACCAGTTCAGCACGCCATACGTTTTCATGTTGAAGTTGTAATTGTTAGCCATACGCTCGTACGACATGACCTTTTCTTCTGTCAGCGTGTCGCTGCCGTCGTCAATAGACGCATGACTTCCGATAACTGCCAAGAAAGCTTTGAGTCTATTTTCTGGATAAGCTATGGTTAGAGCTTCTGGAACAGCCAGATTTATTTTTCTTTTTTTGTCGCCGTCGTACTTATTGAGAACTTCTTGCACGTCCTCTTCTGTACCAAACAACGCTGTATAAACTGACTCTAGGCTTCCTGAAACTGTGTCCTTTATAGTTATCGGCGTCGGTATTATCTTTTCAAAGTCTAGCGCTATTTCGCTTTCTCCTTTAATTCTCTTGCGCAGCTTCAGCACTACCTGTGGTTTTCCCTTTACTAGTAGATCGTTTTCGCACCAGTTCGGCATTTTTAATATTGCCTTTCTTATCGATGAACCCTACCCACTCGTGTATGCAGTCAGCAACGTGCATACGCAGCACGCTGGTTGGACAGGTGGTTAGCATGTTTTCAAACATATACGTGACCCACTTCAAGTCTTTTAAAACTTTCTTGTGGTCGTTCCAGTAGACTTTCAACTCCGCAACTAGGCTTTCGTGTTCGTTGCGGAGTGATTCTCTTTTTGCTTTGTAAGCGTCTTCGTGAAATTTGTAATGCACCTGCTGCCACTTCTCCAGCTTTTCTCTAAGCTGCTTCTCATCCTTGATCATTGGAACTCCTAGCTGTAGGCTTTGAATGCCACTATCGCTGCTACCGCTACGGCTAAGCAGACAAGAGCTTGAACGCTTATTTTCTTGTCAGTTAGCATCAGCGGTAGCGCCGAGTACATGACTGTTATGATTAGGTCCCAGATCAGCGATGCCGCCACGATTCGTTTCGTGTCGTTTAAGTGTCTTACCAGTAAGACCCACAGTGTTGCGGTCGCTAGAGTTAAAACCCAAGTAGCCGGAAAGACAAACCAAGCGTTTCTCAGGTTTTGGCTGTAGGTCAACCAGCTGAGCAGGCCATACAGGGCTATGGCCGAAGAGAAACACAAAATGACATACATAAAAGCCTCGGGGGAAAGAACTTGCGCTCTTTCCCCCGATAAGCTTATTCAGGTTTTATGTCAAGTTTTTATGTCAAAAACCTGACCGAATCTTAGTATCGGCAGCATGCGTAGAACATGCCATTTGCCCCTTGCGCGATTCCGACTTCACGCGGTGCCCACTTATGCCTAAAACAGCAATTCATCTCAGCCTGGTGCGGGGTGACCCCACAGCCCACGCCTTCATAGCCGCTATTGCCGCCGAAGTGGCCGATGCGGCAGAGCGAGGCCATGTAATTGGCTGCGTGCTGCGCTGTTCCGAGAAACGGGCGATTGGTTTGTTGCGCGTTATTGGTGCCATATGTTCTGCGATTAACCAGTCCGAATGGTCCGGCAGAAACAACAGAAACGCTGGTCATAACCAACAAAGCTGCAAACGCAACGCGACTACGCATACTAAATTCCTTTCTTTACCATCCTTGAACTAAGGAACCTAACGGCAAAGCAGTCAGTTCTTCAGCTGAATGTCAGGCTGCTTGCCACTCTGGTGTACCTTAACGCCCTTCTCCTTGGCGGGAATCGTGGCGCTAAGTTTGCCATCCTTGCTGGTGATAGGAGCCAGTGTCCCATCTCGCAGCAACAGGGCGGGTTTGCCGCTCTTGTCCACCACCACAGACACGGGCTCATGGTGACGGGTTTCAACCCGAGACTCACGACGCTCGCGAATACGGTCTAAGGGCCCTGCAACTGCAAAGTTAGCGCTGCTCAAAGCAAGAACCGCAATCAAAGCAAACTTACGCATTTAACTACCTTCCTGGAACAAACAAAAAACAGACAAGGAATACTTGCCTGCAATGGACCTGGCAGGAATTGAACCTGCGACCAGACGTATATAAGACGTCCGCTCGTACCACTGAGCTACAGGTCCAGTCAGACTATGGTATCGAATATAATACCGTAGTCAATACTCTCGGCGGGAATTGAACCCACAACCTACGGAGTAGAAATCCGTTGCTCTATACAGTTGGGCTACGAAAGCCTTGGTTTAAGATAAGTTTTCTAAAGTTTCAAAATAAACGTTAGCTCTGCGTACGTTATCTTCTGACGCTGGTAATCCTACGCTTACAAAATAATTAGGCTCTATACCTAAAGCTTGGTTAACCGCTATTCTGCCTTCTTGAGACGCTTCAAAATAAATATATTCCATATTAAAATCATCGTCCCAAAGTATTCTTTCTTGCATACACTCTATTACTTCTTCCCAAGCTTCGTTATTAGTGTCTTTAATTCCAGTTATTTCTACTTCTTTGTCTAAGTATTTGATATTACACTTGTTTAACCAATGTCTTAGTGATTTATTTTTCCAAGTTGCGTATTGAGGTTTGTTCGTTTTAGGATCATATAGCTCTATTTCGTCGTTAACCGTTTGTTTTAAAATGCAAAACACAGCGTGTACTATAGCCTCTGACCACGCGTACAGTTCTTTTGGTTCTGTTTCATCTACAAGTTCTTTGACCACATAAGCTAAATTTACTATTTTTTCTTCGTCTGGCATTTTGTTAAAAACTTCTGAACAATAATCAACGGAGACAGGTTCATTTTCATCGTCTTCTTTTAAATCTGTATAGAGTAGTATAGTGTCATAAAGACAGAATGCGCCGAAAAGAAACAATTCTTTTTCAGGGCCTCTTAAAACTCTAACTCCTGCGGAAGTTGCCCAGCTCATAAAAACTCCTTTTCAGTTAAAAACATATAGCCACCGATGGGAATCGAACCCACAACCCCTGGTTTACAAAACCAGAGCTCTACCGTTGAGCTACAGTGGCAAGACCGTGCGGAATGCCGGTTCCGCACGGTCTTAGATCAGAAGGGCAGTTCCATGTCAGTCTTGATACCGTTTATGGTATCGGAGAGTTTGACAATCAGCTTGAACAGCTCGTCCTTCTTTACTGCGTAGTGTGAGGCTGTGACAATCTCCTTGTCAACGTGCATCACACGCTCCGTGAATGTCTTGATTACGGAGTTTACTTCAGACTTGTACGCCTCGAGGGCTTCCTTGAAGCTCTGCTCCTTTTCGGCGATGCTGTGCTCCAGCTCGGTGTAGTGATCCTCCAGCGCCCGCAGCCTCCTTTCCAGGTTATCCAGCCGCTGTGACGTAACAACGTCTGGCGCTGCCAGCGCTGGGATGGGTTGCGTAACCGTCTTCTCTTTCCTCAAGCTGAACATGTTTACTCCTTTTAGAAGTCGATAAACCGCGACAACTGCGGCGCAGAGACCGTCCTGGTCTGAACCTGCTCTCTCTGTATATCTCGAACAGTTACCGTACTCCTTTCTGGAAAGATATCAAAACTCATAAACACCTTCTCGTCAAGGCACACGGTGACACACACCTCTCTGACGGAGGTGCCAGGGAAACAGTTATCCCTGTTGTTTTCCTCCGTAATGCTAACAATGGAGGATCGGAAGTCCGTAATTCCGTTTGAGAAAGATTTCTTGAAGATCAAACGCCCACCCAAGTAAACATAAAGCGCATCAGACTTGTGCTGCCTGTTCTGGCTAAGCTCTCCAAACCGGAGAGTATGCACGCACATCATCTCGAAAGGATCAGAACCCTGTACTGATACGCTGGCGACATTCTCATCCGCGAAAGTGTAGACAGTTGCTGGATCACCCAGATTCAATTCGTTAACATTGTCCAAGCTGCCCGTGTAGTTATGCTTGAGCACGTCTTCCCACGACCGGCTGTAGTAGCTAACGTCAGCAGGGTCGGTGGGTAGCAGGCTTTTGACGGTAGCTTTTCTGTCTTCCTCGTTGATCACACCTTTGTTAGTCGAAACAGCTTCGGTGTAAATTCTTTGGAAGTCGTCGTAAACCCGCACCTCATTATTGACAGCGGCATACACTTTGTTCCTGCTGCAAGACAGAGACAAAGTGTCGTCTGGCAATTTGAAGAGCATCATCGCCTTTTCCAAGGCGTACTCCGAATAACGAATCGATGGGTTGCGGTATGGGAAAAAGCCGTAAGCTTCCTTGCCCATCGTGTTTTGCGAGTCGCAGCTTCGAAGCAGCATACACACCCAGTGCTGATTCGAGTCTATTTCAAGCAGCGTCCTGCGGCTGGTGTGGATGAACTTGCTATTCAACCTAGCTGAGTCAGAAGCGCTCAGCATGCAAGTTCCCCGACGATACCTGCTTACCAGATTCAACTCACTAAGCTGAATAAACTTGTTTCTGTAACCGTTGTAGCTGTGTTTGAAAAACTGAACTATGCGAGCTGCTGACATGTTTCTAGCTACGACGTGTTGGGCTGTAACAGAGCATTCGTCTGCGCCTATCCAGCTTCTGAAAGAAAAATGCGACAGCGCCCTGGTCATATTCTTACAGTCGCTGGTGAAGAACTCGTCTGGCGTAATCGACAGATCGCCCATCATTAGAGTTGACATTGCGAATATGTCCTGGCTGTCTAGCCTGGAACCTTTTACCGTCTCTCCCGTTTTCTGGTCTACGTAGGACGGATTAGCGCAAAACGTGTCGAACAATATGTCTGGGTAACGCCGCAAAGACTTTTTCTCAGCGTCGTACTTTAGAATACAGGCGTGAAACTTTAAAGGGTTGCCAGGGTCTTCGTAAAAAGCCAGGATTTGGCCGTTGCCAAAGAAATTCTCGTGAATGGCAACGTGCAGCACTTTGCCAGGCAAGTCCACTTTCTTGATAACTTCATTGGATGTCTCGTTCACCAGGTGCAGGCGCTTGGGAGTGTCAGCACCAACGATGACGCAGCTGGGCCATTTGTTGCTCAGGCTGGTCTCGCGCCAGACTCTGGCGCGTTTTGACTTGGTTAGAACACCTTGGGCGGTATCGCTTGAGCTGATCTGGAACGACGATATCTTTGCCAAATCAGCCTTGATCCTCACCGCTTCGTGGAACGTGTTCACTTGCGTGTTCATGTTTTTTCCTTAATGCCTCTATCTGTTGGGCCAGCTCTGCTGCGGCAATGTCCGCAGCTTCAAACATCTGGTTAATCTGGGCAGCCTGGTGCATCAGCATTTTGGACGTCTGTCCGCTGATGCCGACCAAGCTGGTGGGGTTGCTGACCGAGCCATCTCGGCCCAGCAACAAACCGAAAGGAAGGTCGGTATTTCCGACCTTCCAGTTAAAGACAATCGCTACCGTGTCCAGGTACGGGTCAGTCGAAAAGCCCGCCTTGGTCGCTTCCTCGAAGTGGGTCAGGGTTTTCTGGACCGGCAGCATCTCTGACATGTTCGTCCTCTGTCTTGTCGGTAAGACTTTCCAGGGTATCTAAGAACCCTGTTGTTGTGCGCACAGCCAACCACCAAGGTATGACCGACCACCAAGGTAATATAGGGAGGCACAGCAGAGTTAGCCAGAGAGACGAGTGATATGAAAAACAGAACCGACAAGACAGAAGCTCACCGAACTTTCGAGTTACCCACCATTTGCCTTCGTCTCTGAATAACTCAGCCCAGGCTCTGTAGTATGCGAATATTGATCCATCAAACCAGACGTCGAGTATGGCTTTGGAACCTAACACGCACAATACAAAAGCCATGGGCTGAGTCATCAGGCTATCTCCTACGCAACTTCTTCAGGCTTCTTGACAGTTTCTTTGCTGCACACAAAGACAACGCTTTCAGCGTCGTCTAGGTCGTCTTTCACTGCCAAGACGTAGTCGGTAGAGTAGTTTACCTCGAAGAACTCTTGAGAGCAAAACTTCCTCCAGGTTTCCACCAGCCGAAAAACAAAGCCAGCATAGTCTCCATATTTTGACTCAGGCTTTACACACTCTTCGTAAAACGTGAGGCCGTCAATTTTCTCTGCGATCTGTTTGATCAATTCCTTGACAGGGAGCACAACGGCGCGTTGGTAGTCATAGTACTTGTTCATTTTTTCCTTCCTTCTGATTTTGCAGGTGATACGATTTGACCGAGCTGCTGAATGACAGCAGTCGCTCAAACTTGTCCTCGTACTCTTCTGGGAAGTCCAGAACAAAGTAACTTCCCGTGCCCTTGTATAAATACTCAGCCAGGTGCGCTCCGTCGATGGCCATTTCCAGGATTCTTCCCAGATAGCCAGCGTCAGTTTCCAGCTGGGTGTAAACTCGGTAGCGGATTCTGCCGTTCCCACTCTCGCCAGTAGGCGCTGGACGGCCCGACTTCTGGACGTTCGACGCAGTCATCAAGGTCACGGTCCTCGATAAATTCGCGTACAAACTCAAGAGGCGACAGGCCAGCTTGGATCGCACGCTCCATCTCTTCTTCGCTGATGTCTGCATCATTTTTCGTAAGGAGAGTCCTTCTCCGTAAGTGCCACTCGCACTGGGCTTTCCATAAACCCGTTTCAAGCTGTTCGCTCATAAGGCTCCTGTAAATACTAGCGGCCAGGGTCTCCCCTGGCCGCATCGTTCACTTGGTTTTGTCCTGCACGTATGAAAAGCTATAAAGCGTGCAGTACAGAATAACACCAGCAAACACGATAGGTACAAAGCCGCCGGTTACGAAACAAAGCAAAGCACAACCGGCCAGCGTGAAGATAAAGATTCCGCCCAGATCGCCTAGCAAGGTAGCTCCTGCTAGTTTGGCCACTCAGCAGATGTGGCTCTATCCGGCACCGGTTCTCCTTGGGTATAACCCTGGGTAGTCGCGGAGGGTAAAGGCGGCTCCAGTGGATAATCTCTCAGCCTAAGAGCTGGAAGACTCACGGTACTCATGGGCTTGCGATAGGTCCCTACAAGCCCCCGCCTTTCAAGCCAACGTCTGGGTGAGCGACTGGTCATATGACATACCTATGAGGCCCAATACAGAATTATCACAATCACCAGTATAACAGGCCAACACTCAATAATGATATTGTTGGTATCATTGAATAGACTTTTAACAAACCCTTCCTCGTCTTGGCTGTTCTTCATATGGACTCCCCCGAAAACGACATCGTCAAAGGCCTAGTTCAGAAAGAAATGAGCAGGCTATCCGACAGCGAAAGAATGAACGTCTTTCTGGACATCATCAAGCAGGGACGCATACCCAACTTCTCTCCACTTCTGCCTCTCGTCCTTACTCTGGACGGGAAGCCATATTCACTTGACAACCACTTCCAGTTCGAGACTTTGTTCTACGTCAGAATGCCGAAGAACACAGTGCTCAAAACTGGTAGACAGGTGGGCAAGTCTACAGTCGGCTCTGCTCACGGTGTCATAACTTGCACCTCCATTCCGTACTTCCGCACTTTGTACATTACCCCGTTGTTCGAGCAGGTGCGGCGTCTGTCGAACAACTATGTGCGACCGTTCGTTGAACAGTCGCCTATACGTTCCCTGTGGTTGGGGAACAATACGGAAAACTCCGTTCTCCAGAGGTCTTTCCGTAACCATTCAATGATGCAGTTCAGTTTCGCATCACTGGATGCAGACCGCGTTCGCGGTATCCGAGCAGACAGAATCGTTATCGACGAGGTTCAGGACATGAACCGCGACCTGTTGCCCGTCATCAAAGAGACCATGTCCGCTAGCAAATGGGCGCTGAGTTCGTTCTCTGGCACGCCAAAGACGCCCGAGAACACCATAGAAGGTTTGTGGCTGATGAGCTCGCAAGCCGAATGGTGCATTCCGTGCCGGTCGTGCAAGAAGTTGAATGTCTCATCGATAAGACACGACTTGGAAAAGATGATCGGTCCATATAGCGACGACATCTGCGACACGAGACCAGGCACCGTCTGCGCCAAGTGCTCCAGGGTTATCTATCCTGGCGACGGTCGCTGGATTCACAGGTACCCCGAGCGTCGCTTCCAGTTTGCCGGTTACCACGTTCCTCAGCCCATCATGCATATCCACTACGCCGACAGGGCGAAGTGGGGCGAGCTGCTGGCCAAGCGCGAGGGCTATGGCAACTACACGCCTGAGAAGTACATGAATGAAGTCCTCGGCGAAAGTTGCGGCACGGGCGTTCAGCTGGTGTCGATGTACGAGTTGCAGGACGCCTGCACGCTCCAGCACGATAACGACTCGCGCAACCCGCGCAAGTGTCCCGTGGACTTCAAGAAGTACCGGCACACTATGCTCGCGGTTGACTGGGGTGGCGGCGGAGAAGAAGGCATCAGCCTGACCGTCGCCGTCGTTCTGGGAATCACCAACAACGGCACCATTGATGTGCTGTGGGGCAAACGCCTCATGACGCCGCACGACCATATCGAAGAAGCTAAACAGTGCCTGGAGTTTTACAACATATTCAAGTGCTCGTTCCTGGCGCACGATTACACGGGAGCGGGCGCTCTGCGTGAGACTTTTCTGTGCCAGGCTGGAGTGCCGTACAACCGGCTGATTCCCATCCAGTACGTGCGGGCTGCGACGGCCAAGATCATGTCGGTTGTCAAGCCTACGGCCAACAACCCACGTACCTACTACCGAGTGGACAAGACTCGCTCGCTGCTGACGGTCTGCGCGGCCATCAAGCTCAAGAAGATTCGGTTCTTCAAGTACGATTATCGCTCGACCGATGACCCAGGTCTGATTCACGACTTCCTGGCGTTAGTCGAGCAGAAGACCGAGACGCGCATCGGGTCGGACATCTACACCATCACGCGCAATCCGCAGCTGAGCGATGACTTCGCTCAAGCCGTTAACATCGGGGCGTGCGGCCTGTGGTACACGACTAACTCGTGGCCCAGCCTAAACACGCCCAACAAGTTCATTATTTCAGATGAGATGGAACGCCATCTTAACCCATCTACGACTTGGGAGGCTGAGTAGCTTCCTTCTCGTCCTCAAGCTCAATCAGCCTGTCTATCAGCCACCTGGCTTTCTTCAGGTCGATCTTGCCGTTCTTCTTGGGCCAACGCCACATATATTTAAGAACGTTGCCCCACAGGAAACCCCTGAACTCATCCTCTGTCAAGGCATTGCGAATAGCCTCTATGCAGGTGACTCCCCTGTAGCCGTCGTAGTGGTCTGGATTCTCTGGGGGCTTAGGCACGCTTGGGTCTCCTTCTCTTGATGGGTCTGTTGGCTTCGATGTTCTGCACATACTCTACCACTTGCTCGTCCCACCATTCTCTGGAGACAATCCACCTGTCCGCTGGGCAGTGCTCAGGCAGAAACATGTCACGCAGGCGATCTCCGATTTCCAGGTGGTCTATGAACTTGAAGCCTATCTCCTGGTAGGTTTTGAGAATCTTAGCTTTGTCGATCAATACGTGTTTATCCTTGAGCCACACGTTGTTGACAAAGCTCAGGCCGCTACGCAACTCCTTGGCCTGCACCAGCTGTCGGCAAATGCCAGCCAGGCACTCCAGCATCGTCTCGGTCGAGTTATTGTCGTCGATGCTGATTCGCTCTTCGGCGGCATCGAGCGCAGTTGTGTTCTCGCAGCCGTTGACGCGCAGCCACTCCTTCATGCGTTCCAGCACGCTTAGTAACGTGTTCTCCCTGGGCGGCAGCTTCAGGCCGTGCGTCTGCAAAGCCCACAGAAGGAAGTGAGGTAGCATCTTGGGATAAGACGCTATGTTGTTCAGGCCGCGTAGTGAGGCGTCCAGATTCATGACCGTGTAGTTCTTCAGTAGACGCACCATGGCGACTTCCTGAGGTTTCAGCTCGATGAGGCAGTTTGGCTTGGCGTCTGCAACGAGCCAGACCTCGAACGAGTTTTTCAGCCTGCGCCTATGGTTCGAGGGCAGCAGCATAGGCCAGCGCCTGCTGGAGTCGCTAAACTTCTCGCCGTCCTCCTCGACTATGCCGAGCCAGCTGCATATCTTGTGGATTAGCTCCTCTGACTGCTTAGCTGTGGAGAAGAAACACGGCATCGGATTGAGGCCTATGGCAGGACCAAGCACGGCCCTGGCTGTGTAAGCTGCCAGCAGCCAGAACGTTGAGTTCATCGGCGCATCGTCGGTCACCGCCAGGAAGTCTGACAGCGTCGGCTTGCTTAGATCGTCTGGAGGCAGGATATTCGATCCTGGCGCTACGGTCTTTTGCAGCACCGCCATCTCGTCAAGCACCAGCTCTCCGTCGATGCTGATAGAAAAGCCTTTGAATCGGAACACCTGCTCAGAGCTGCTCCAGCCGAAGTTGTCTGACACATGCACAACCCTGGGCGTGTGAAAAGCCACAGCGATGTCGTACAGGAACCGGCTGAACCGCCTGTCAGTGTCCACGCCTGTGATGTTGTGCTCGACCAAAACGCCTTGAATGAAATCTATGCCTGAGTCCTTTAGCTCTTGGGCAAACTTGAAGAAGGAATAGCGCTTATCCTTGTATTGAACATATCCTGCTATTTTTTCTTTGCCTTCTCTATCGTTAAATATAGCCTGGATTACCACTATCGCCGCAGAAACAATCGAGTGCTCCTGCATCAGCAACCAGCCTTCGCTGGTCTGGTAGAACTTCTCACCCATGACAGTGACGACACGCCTGTTGTGTTTGTCCAGGCTTTCCAGCGTCGAGTAAATCCTGGGGTAAACCCCAGACTGTATGTCCTGTAGGTCGCCGCTGGTGAACTCGATGTTGCCAACCGTGGCCTGCTGCTCAGGCAGGCGCACTGTGCCGAGCCAGTCCTCCAACACCTGCTTCCAGTCCTTAGAGCCAGACCGCACCGCGTCGAGCCAGACGCTGCTAGAGGTTCTAGCTAAAACAGTGTCGCTGCCGCCATCCACGTAAACACGCGACTTGGACGCCTTGATTGCTGGAAATGTCTCGATGCCCAGCTTGGGATTGCAAAGCGTGAACTTAAAGGGGAACAGCGCCTTGAGAAAGTCCAGCTGGCTCAGGTCAGCTATCGACACGACAGGAAGCAGGGGTTTACCCTCGCGCAGCTGCTTGGCGTGTAGCCGTATGGCAGCTTCCAGCGTGTCCAGCACCACCAGGTCCTCGTGGGCCGTGTGCTTGACAATCTGGTCGAAGAACGACAGGGATGCCGACTTCTGGTGTATCTTTCGGTGGTGCAGAACCTTGTTGGCGTAAACCAGCTTGCCTTCGTGCAGGCTGATAAACTTGAACTCCCTAATGCGTCCAGGCAGGTCGAAGAACGGCACTACCACAACCTTTTGCCAATGCTTTCCGACAAACGTTCGGTATTCGCCCGAGTGTCGCTTGTACTCGGTCGGGTCTTCCTCTTCGTGCATCTTGGGAGGAGCCGTGGCAGCTTCCGCGTCCTCTTTGGTTGCGAAGCCGATGAGCCTGCCCATGCCTCGCTGCCAGGAGGCTGCGTCTTTGGGAGTGGCGATACCCAGCTTTTCGCAGATGGCCCGTATATCTGCTGATGTGAATATCAGATCGCTGGTTCTGCACTTTTCCCAGAACGCATTGTGCTTGAGCTGCGCTTTGTAGCACTTATATTGATATATGTCTAAAGCAGCTGTAAAGTAAAAGTACGGCTCAATCAGATCGACAGCCTTCAGATTGAAGGCAGTCTTTCTTATATCCTCGTTCATTTTTTTAGCGACCAGCATGATAGGATCGCCAGCTGCTTTACAATTATTGCAGTGGAACCACACGCTGCTGTAGAATGGATCAGGGTAAAGGGTGTTTGTTTTAACACCCCCACAGAATGGGCAGTCGATCAACGCTGGTAAGGCATTAACGTTTTCGGCAAAACCGAAACGTCTAATAAGCGGTTCCCACTTGACCAGTTCAAGCAAAGGCGAGGTGGCTCTAATCATGAGTAATATCCGTTTCGACCAGCAGGGTGATGCTAACGGCCAAACCCTACACAGGCTGGTTAAGCTTTACGGAGCGCCTGAGTTTGTTAAGGCTGCTTCTTCGACTGCCATCAATTACGTGGCGGAAGAAAGAAATCCGACAGCTTTCGCCGACCCCACCACCCTTTCGTTTCCGTGTCACACGGCTCCAGCCACCTACGTCTCCATGATGTACTTGCTGGATAACGAAGGAAGCCTCGGTAAAAAAGCTTCCCACATTCGTGAGCGTATTGTCAAGGCAGCTAGCTTTTTCGGTATCAAGAAGCATGTTGATAACCTGCTTGAAAAACACGCTGCCATGAACTCCGATAACCTCGATACCCTTCCAGACGAGAAGTTCGCTTTTGTTGTCGCATACGACAATGGCACCAAAGAGCGCCATATGCCTCTGCGCAACTCTGGCGAAGTCAAAGCTGCCAGCGAGTATCTGCAAAAATACCGCGACGACTTTGTTTACTCGGATCGCGTCAAGATTGCCCAGAAAATTCTGAAGGTTGGCATGTCAGAAAGCCTGTCCGAGTCTGACAAGACCTACCTGTACAAGCAGGCTGGGGCTGCGCTGGGTAGCGCCAAGAACGCCGCCGAGCTGCTGTACAAGCGGGCTGTTGTGCTGCGCCGACTGGGTCGCGACCTGGATGTCCAGAAGACTTTGGCCAAGACAGCCGAAGCTTTGCTGGTCAACAAAGAGTACGCCCACGACATGGGCAGCATGACCAAGATCGCCAGTCTTATCGATAAGATTGACCGCGAGTACAGGCTTCAGCGCATTACCTCCATCGGCAAGCCTGAAGACCTGTTCCAGTTCACGGTCAAGCAAGCTAGCGACTTTGATAGCGACAGCGTCCAGCTGACCACAGGCAGCTTCTACAAGAAGTCCGACCTGGAAGCCCTGCCCGTGGACGGGCTCAGGGACATCCTTGGGTCGGAGTTTGTGGACAGGGTTTCTGCTGGCGGTCTGATGCTGGACACCGAGAAGCTTGCCGAAGAGCTGCGCACGCTGCCTCGCGGAGACGCCCGTATGTTTGAGCGTCTGGCTGAAGCCGCCAACGTCAAGCCCTTCGGAAAGGAAGCGTCTGTCAAGAAGGACGTGCTGCTGAAAATGGCCGAGGCTTACAGGGCTGCGAAGTAAGCCTGTCTTCCTCGACCTGCTCCTGAATCTCGTCAATCATCTGAACCACGCCCTCCAAAAGATGGGCGTGGCTTCTTTTTAGAATCTCGGACAATGACAGCAGCAGCTTCTTCTGGTCGTGCAGCTTGTTCAAGTCGATATACAAGCTGACGAACACGTCATCAGACTTTCTCTTTGACTCGTCCCTTACTGGGGTCGAAACTGAAACGATACTTGTCTCCGTCATCCTTATCGTTCCTCACTAGCTGTGCTTTGAAACCCATGGAAGCAAACAGCTTCTGTGCCGCTGTGTTGTTCTCAGACACGTCAGCCAGGATGAGTTTCTTAGTGTCTGGATAGCTTTCTATAATCCAGTTTAGCAAAGATTTAGCCGCACCCTGGCGGCGGTCATTTTCATGCACAGCGACGTGCTTAATCTTGATTTCCTTGTCGTTGTGCCGGTACAGTGTGTAGCCGATGATGCTGCCTTCGTCGTCCTCGACTACGACAGCCGCATGGTCGCGTGGCCCGCCTGGAAGGCAACGCTTCAGCAAGCCTAGCGTTTTCATCGGGCTTCTTTTTAGCACTGTCACAGCCAGGCTTACCACAGCCTCGAAATCCTGCGGGCTAATCTGCATCCACCTGGCTTTCATGTCAGTTGCTCCTGAAGTTAAAATAGAATCGCGGCGAATGGGTGAATTCAAGAACTCCAACCACGCCATCTATTTTACGTTCTACCGTTACAGTAGGCGCGTGAAAAGCCTTGAAGTTGAACTTTTCAGTAGCCTCAGCCGTGGTAAACACGTTGTCTTTACCGTGCAGGTCTTCCAGTGTCTTTCGCAGCTCTTCAGCCGACTGCGCCTGGGACACAAGTAATCTGGAAGAAGCTGAGTCGTAGTTGCGGATCGATACCATTACTTGTCTCCAAACTTGTTGTCCCACAACCAGTTCTTCTCTGCGTCGAGTGCCTCTTCGCGCAGGTTGAAAGGGCCAAGAATAGGACCGCCGACCCGTGTTAGGTCGGCGGTCCATCCGCCCTTTCCGTCAGGTTCGACGTCAGATGCCCTTTTGACTTCTGTCTTTCCCTGCTCCATGAGGCTCTTCAGGGAATCGTCGTAGAGCATCTTCAGAGAACCGTCAGGTCGGACTTCAATAAGCATCGCTACCTCACAGACGGGTTTGAATGCGCTGGTCCTGGGGCTTGTTGTAGAACTCTGGCTTGTAGGTTTGCTCGGTGGTCTTGCCGAGCGCCTCCTCCAAACCCTTGGTCAGATTGGTGCAACTGCCGCCAGAGCCGCCTTCCACCTCAACCTTGGTGTCGCCAGTCGGGCTGATCGTCACGATAATTTCTGCTGCCATTTTCTTTATCCTTATGCTGAGTCGCTCGTTGTTGACGTAAACACTGTACGAGTAGTCCAAGTCACCGCTTAGATATTCTATTGTTCGCAGGGCAATCGCTTGTCTAAGCGACGCCCCACACGGCCCTATAGCTGCGTACAGGGCCGTTCCGAAAGTCTCCTGCCATACAAGCTCAAGAGACTGATTGTTCTCGAATACGCCAATGGTGGGGGTCGAGGGGGCGTGGAAGCGTTCCACTCGCGGGACCAGAACGCCTCGACTACGCCCCCTCGGCTTGTAACCCGTCAACGGCCATGCCCTGACTTCCTTGTGGGTCAGGTAGCAGTCTGTGCAGACAGCTGACAAAACCCGCTCACTGGCTATGACCGTGACCAACACGTTAGCGGCCCAGACGCATCTGGATAGTGCCGTCCGTGTTCAGGCTGCGATGCAGGACTCGGTAGCCCTGGCGCTGCGCGTGCTCCACGGCTACGTTCTCCGCATACTTTTGACGGAAAGCGTCAAAAGCTTTTTGCTCCCCCCACTGGCCGTTGTAGTTATCAAGCATCGCCGAGCCGTCTTTCATAACGGCCACGGGATACTGCCAGCCCTTAGGCCTGAAAGCGAACTCGCATTGCAGGTTCTTGTGCTCGCTCTGAAACAGGCTGACCTTCTTGACATCCATGAACTCGTAGCCGAGTTCCTCGCAAGTCTTCTTGGCGATCTCGCGGTCGGAAATCTGGGTCTGGATTGTGGCGGTGTGAGACATGGGAATCCTTCTTCCTTGTAAAGTGTTAACGCTAAGACAAAACAAAAACCAAAATCACAGGTCCAACCCACGCATGAACTGACCGAAGACAGCACTGTGCGTCTCCTCTGAAGTCAGGTCCTCGCGGATGTTCTTGAAGTGACCTGCCAGCTCTCGGCTGGCAGTCTCGGAGCTGTTGATATCTTTCGTATCGACAGCTCCGATGATGGCAGCGGCATTGCGCAGGCGCTGCTTCAGGTCGTTAGGAGCCATGAACGAGAAACCTTGCAGCTTCTCGAACGAGGCGCGCAGGCTGTTGAGCGTGTTGCTCTTCAGCGAGGACCCACGAGCCAGTATACCTTCAATGTTCGCCAAAGACTCGGCGAACTCCTTCAGGGGTTCCTGGATCATGGTCTTGATGGCGTCGGCAACAGCCTGGCTGGTCTGCTGCTGCGCCTCGACAAGCCACGCCTCCGAGGCGCTCTCGCTCAGGGCCGTGCCTGGGTCGGAAGCGGCCTCGTTGACCACGCCAAGAATCTCGGACAGGTGAGCCCGAAGCGTCGCCTCATCGGCGCTGCCTCGGAAGGTCTTTACAAACCCCTCCTCCAGCCTTTCCTGAAAGTTGGCAGGTAGCCCAGCCCCCAGAGGAAAACGGATTGAGGATACAGTGTGAGCTGCAACGAAGCTCTCACCATTCGGAAGGTACTGGCGGAGCGCCTCGTACTCGAAGGGGTACTCGGATTGGATTTTGGCGACGTGTGCCTCCCAGAGGGGACGCAGTTCAATAGCCTTATCTCGGTACTCACCTCGAATCTCTCCGAGTCGAGTAAATGCCTTCTGTGCTGGAGAACTTCCATGCCTGTCCCTCGCAATCGGAATTAGATAAGCCCCTCCGATAAAGGGCGTCCCGTAGGAGTACGGTACTTGTCGGGCATGACCAGCAATGCGGCCAAGAGGATTCTTGATGTTGTTTGGAACAACCTTGAAGCGAGCGCCAGCCAGGAACTCTGGGGCGATCTCGTGCTCGCCCACGGCAACCGTGGCGTTCTTCACCAATCGCTCGTAGCCGACGGCGCTGACACTGACCTTCAGGGCCAGGCAGTTCTTGGCCAGAGTGCGCAGCATAACGTCGCTGCGTGCGCTGCTGAGCTGGGAGATGTCCAGCTCGGGCACGTTGACCGGAGGTGCCTCAGCGACAGGCTCGGTCTGGGAAATGATGGCAATATCAGTCGTTGTCTCTGTGCTCATGTCTACCCCTAAATATCCCCTTCCAAAAGGGGGCGCACTCGAAGTGAGTGCTCCCCCTGTTCAAACTGTGTAAACAGCGCTGTTTAGCGCTTAGCGTTTGGATCGCCCATGGTCATGTCCATGGCGCGAACATGCTGGCGCACGACCTTGCGGCTGCGGCCAGATACGTTGCGAGCCCGCTCAGCGCCGAACGAACGAATCTGTTCTATGTTGATGGGATCGACTTTGGTGACGGGGTTCACCAGCTTCAGCTCGGAGACGAGCTGGGCCGCTGTGAACTTGCCCTCGGTCGATGGGTCCATCTCGTATGCGTTCAGCTGCGCGTCGGAGACCGAGTTCTGAATCTCGGCACCTACGAATCCCTCGGAAGCCTCGATGATCTCGGTCCACTCGTGGGCGTCGAACGAGGTGGGGTCGATGTCACGAGCGCGCATATGAATCTCGAAGATTTGACGGCGCTCGTCGGCGTCTGGAGTATCGACGAAGAACACCTCGTCGAAACGGCCCTTGCGCAGCATCTCGGGAGGAATACCAGCCACGCGGTTCATGGTCATCACCACGAACGTGCGGGTGGTTTTCTCAGCCAGCCAGGTCAGCAGCTGGCCGAAGATGCGGCGGGTCACGCCGCTGTCGCCAGAGCTCTCGACCGCACCGCCGAGCGCCTTGTCGGCCTCGTCGATCAGCAGAACTGACCCGTTCATGCTGTCGGCGACCTGAATCGCCTCACGGGTGCGGCGCTCGGACTCGCCGACCAGGGAGTTGAACAGGGCACCGATGTCCATCTTCAGCAGCGGCAGGTGCAGCTGCTTGGCGATGGCCCGTGCGCAGACCGACTTGCCGGTACCAGGCACACCCAGCAGAACGATGCCCTTCGGCATGGCCAGCTTCAGCCGCTCGGCCTCCTCGGTGTAGGCGACCTTGCGGCGGTTCAGCCAGTTCTTCAACTCCAGGAAGCCGCCCAGATCGGTGCTGGACATGATCTCCTTCTTGGAGACGTAAGTCAGCACTTCGGACTTCTTGAGAAGCAACGCCTTCTCTTCCTCGACCGTGTCCATGACCTCCTCGCAGAACCGCCCGTGAGTCAGCACCGACTCGGCCAGCACGTCGGTAGCGTCAGGGCAGGTCAGACCAGACAGGCTGTTGACGATCTGGTGTCGCAAATCCTGAGTGCACTCGCGACGGGACTCGTCGCGAATCGATTGCTGGATACTCTCAAAGACAGTGGACAGCTGCTGCCGGTTTGGCAGCACCATCTCGACCATCTTCATGTAGGGCATGACGTCGGGATTCATTACCGACCCCGTGGTCAGGATGAACAGCGGGCGGCGTTGACGGCCATTGTTGAACGCCTGCATCGACACCAGCCGCTTCAGGCTGGAGACGAGGGCTGGGATTGCGCCCAGGTCGTAATGCAGGTCGTGCATCGCCACGATGGCGTTGCCTTGAACGGCGTTCTCGCCGCTGGCAACGGCTTCGAGCGCCTGGACAGGGTTGATCATGTTGTTGGTGCCGAACCCCTTCGCGGGGTCCCAGGTCCTGAAGTCCAGGTTAAGGTTGTCCGCAATCTTCTTGAGCATCTGCTCGGCGGCGTTGATCTGGCCGCCGCACACCAGGTGGACAACCTGGACGCCGCTGCGGATGTAGTTACGAATCTTGTTCTCGACTTCTTGAGCGTCACGAAGCATGGTAGTACCTTTCAGCCTTTCGGGCCTGGTTAAGAGAAACTGTCTTTGAGTTGCTTACTTGGGCAAAGACGCCAGCAGCTTTCGGGCAGCGCCAGAAGCGTCGCCGTTAGCCAGTGGCAGTTTTTCCAGCTGCTGCACCATGGCAGCAAGTCTGGCTTTGATCATGTCGTTGATGTCTTGCGTCTTGGACTGTTCTGTCTCAAAGATGGCTTGAAACATCTCGGGGTCGTCAGAGAAGTCGTACCTGACCTTCTCGATAACTTCCTTGTAGTCCTTGCGCAGACCGACCTTCAAAATGTCTGGAGGCGTAAGAATACCCTCAGACTTCAGCATCTCGGAGATATAGTCAACGATCTCCTGAGTAAACGGTTCTTGCTCGTCGTCCTCGGGAGGACTGAGCATCAAAGCTTCAGTCATGCCCCACGCGCATTCTCCAGCGTCGGCTGGGTCAAACACGGTGGGGTCGAAGCTGTCTCCAGAAAGGACGTTGCACAGATTGATGAAGTCTGGCAGCGACTGGAAGAACGAGTCTGTAGAGACAATGGCTATAGCTGTCATCAGTCTGTCAAGTATGTTGCGAGGCAGCTTTATACCGTAGTCACTCTCGATCTCGCTCTCTATCGTCTTGGGGTCCCAATCGAAGGCTTCTGTGCCATAAGTGTCAATGAACAAAGTTAGCAGCGTTGTGGCAAAGCTGTCGGCGTTAAGCCACACCGCTTTCCTTGCTTCAAACCTTGTTCGCAGATTATGGCGCAGCTCAGCCATTAGATGACCGCCTCCTGGACAGGGTAGTGAGCACGTACCAGTCGTGTGGAGGCGTTCTTGAAGTCCTCGCCCAGGAGAGACTTACCGTTCTCGTCCACCCACTCGGTCCAGCTTCCGCCTGTGAATCCAGGAACGGACAGCCCGTTCTTTCGTGCAAAGTCCAGAGCCAGGTTGCGAGCTTCGAGGCCCTTTACCTGCTCCAGGTTGTCAGCTTCGACTACAACGGTAGCCTTAGGCCCAGACCTCTCGAATGATTCTTCTACAATACGCATGTTTGTTCCTTTCGTAAAAGACCCGCCTACATCCTACTGTTTTTAAGGTTCTTTTCCAATAGCTAAGGAAAAACCCCGACTAACCCGCAGCTCTCGAAAGAGTTGCGGGTTGTGGGGTTTTATAGTTATTTGCATAACTGGCGCAGGTAGCGCTTTTTAGCGCCACTGCTGGTAAGGACTGTTGGGCGCATGGACACGCCCAGCTCGATGAGCCTCTGCTGGGTAGCAGTCAGCTCGATCTGGACCTTACCCACCACAAGCTGATTCTTAAGAACGATAGTCCTCATTAAACGTCTCCTTGACTGAGAGGGCTAATACTACACCAATAGATTATGACCTGAAATCGCTGTGGATTTATTCAGGTCATAGCTAAAAACAAAACCGACCAAGCCAGCGCTTAATAGCACTGGCCTAGTCGGTATGTTTATCCACGACTCATCACGTGGTCCCATTTAACTTAGGTGGGTTACCTAACGACGTTGACTGCTACACTTCGCAGTAGCTTCCATCAACGCGACCTCATAGCGCCCACCGCTCTCCGCTCTGGTCTGTGGG
>Ga0315909_10000179_pt1 | contig 84065 bp, 76 predicted proteins | sample LakEriMetagenome_11_FD_203527 | JGI IMG/M metagenome (GOLD analysis project Ga0315909, IMG submission 203527) | Freshwater fungal communities from buoy surface, Lake Erie, Ohio, United States - Buoy 2 MA125 | ecosystem: Environmental > Aquatic > Freshwater > Lake | place: USA: Lake Erie, Ohio...
ATTGGTTCAAAACCACTCTGTTATTTACTTTGACAGGTGCTAGTGCGCAGGGCGTGGTAAAGGAGCAGTGATGCTGCTGTTCCGAAAAGGTTCGATTCCTTTGACTTGTCAATTTAATTTATAATCCGGTAGTAGCTGAGATAGTATTAGCACTTCGCTGAAGACGAAGGGACGTTGGAGCGTTACCAACCTATCGGGCCATTTTTTGAACAAGACTTGTAAAGGATTGTTCATATCTGAACAAAGAGTTATTGCCTCTATACTCCGATATCAACTATCCAAGTGGATGCCCTTAGATGTGGCCAGACGAGAAACTTGGGAAGACGGAGAGTGGGTGCAGCTACCACTCATATAAAGTTGATTTGTTCAGAATACTTTTTTGAAATAGATTGTGACGTGATATCAATTTATTGGACTAATTTTTATCTATCGCGTCATCATGTCGTGATTCATGTCGTGATTTTTGAGATAGACACATTTCTCTGGGGTTCGATTCCCTCTGGTGAAGGAGTATAAAATGTGGAACGGTAAGGCTATACAGCCGTTTGGGACTTACTCTCTAGAAGTAATTATCCCCCGTGAAATCCTCAATGTTTACTATTTATACGATATGATAACATTTAAGAGTTTGTTGATAGAATCTCTAAAAGATAGTGTATATCTAGAACCAAAGAGTAAGTCTGAGGTTATAGACTTTATAAACAAACATTATCTAAAGAAGTATCCAACAGCGGTTACTGTTAATTATGGTGTGATGTACAAGATGCCTGATGGCAATGTAGATATGGTTGGGGTTATTGTATATGGACAGACTACCAAGCCACAAGATTTTCAAGAAATAGCTGTGGATGATAAAGGTAATAGTTTACTTAAACAGAATGAATTATTAGAATTGTTAAGATTATATCTAAAACCAGAAGTGAAAGAAATACCTGAATTAAAAAATAATTTGGCATCATACGTAATTGGATTAGGTAATAAAACGATCAAACAAAATTATCCTAAAGTAAAAGTAATTATTACTCGGTCTGATAGTGAACAAGGACACACTGGCACTGTATATCAAGCTACAAACGCAATTTATCTAGGTAAGAGTAGAACTAGAAAACGTTTGTGGGATAAAAATGAAGATAGATGGGTTAATAGAAAACCGCAGATAGAAAAATATGGATTTAAAACTGCTGGAGATGCAGTTCGTGATTTAAAAACAAATCCTGACAGTCCGTTTGAATTACGGATTGATTACGGTAAACATAAGTATATTTACATTTTATCCGGTACAAACTCTAGTGAAGGAAAGAACATTCTGGCAAACTTGGTTAAACCAGTTCAACCTTATCCAAAGAAACCAGTTAGTACTTAAAATTTTTTTAAGAATATTGTTGACGGAACAATAAAGTGTGGTAAGATGTTTATCGTTCGTTGACAATAATAGATACAAATTTTACAGGTGATACCAAAATTTCGGTGCACCTGGCGGAACTAGATAGATCTTGGAGTAGGGCACGAAACAAGAGAACAACTGTGAAATCCTAGGAAAACCATTTATGCAAGTGTAACTCAACTGGATCAGAGTATTCGGCTCTTACCCGAAAGGTTGTGGGTTCAAATCCCATCACTTGCACCAATTTCACCAACTCTATGAAGCAGGTCGTGTGGTAAAAGAGATAGCGGGATTATTGTTGACGACGAACAATAACCGAATATGCCTATGAGCTAACTATCGTGTTGGTGATTAATTTTAATGGGGGTATAGTGTAATTGGCTAACATAGCACACTGTCACTGTGCAGACTTGCTCGGTTCGAATCCGGCTACCCTCGCCATTTAATAGGCATTTAGCTCAATAGTAGAGCATTCGACTGATAATCGAAAGACCACGGGGCGGAACCGTGATTGCCTACCATCTTAAATAAGTTTGATATATTTATAGTTATGATTAAATTATCAAGTTTACTAAAAGAACAATATTTGGGTAATTGTGTAGGATTAATATGTCAATTTGGATTGGGTGATGATTCTACAGAACCGGCTATGTGGATGCAAAATACATTAGGTGATGATGATAATGTATATAGAATATCTTCGGAGGTGTTCTTTAAATATGTTAAAGATGTGCCAAAAGCAGCCTTATCTGGCACTGATCCTGAATATTATTATATATTTGACGGTAGAGGACATCCAAATGGTAATGTAAATTTTTTATTATATTCCACAAATAAAAAGAATGATGACATTCATTATTTTTTCAGTGTGTATCCAGATCCAAAAGATGAAATCTTAAATACTCCAAAATTACAAAATGGATATGGAGCTGGTAGTAATATGCATAACTAATAATTTTAACGCACTCGTAGCTCAATTGTATAGAGCCATCCGTTTCTACCGGAAAGGTTGGGGGTTAGAGTCCCTCCGGGTGCGCCAATTTATAATGCTGTCGTAGCTCAATTGGATTAGAGCATCTGACTACGGATCAGAAGGTTGTAGGTTCGACTCCTACCGGCAGTACCACTTTTGCCTTCATAGTATAAAGGTATTACACATCATTGGTAATGATGAAACGCTGGATCGATACCAGCTGGAGGCTCCATTTTTAATGGTGTATGTAGCATAACTGGTTTAATGCCCCAGATTGTGAGTCTGGCAGATACGGGTTCGAATCCCGCCGTACACCCCACTTTATGTTTCGTTGGTCGAGTAGTTAGGCGGCTGTCTGCAAAACAGCATTAGGTTGGTGCAAATCCAACACGGAACTCCAATTTTATTTATACATTCAAATGTAACGGTTTTGTTACGAACAACTATTTATTTGAGTATGAGTTCCAAACCGACATCTTCATATGCAAAATATCTTAAGATACGGGATGAAATTCTTAAACACAAGTGGATCGAATCTGAAAAAGCCAACGCTGATATTGGATTTGAAAAAGCACTAACAGATTGGGTGAACAAACACCGTCTTGATTGGATCAAAGAAAATTCTCACAAAAACAGTTGACAGAACAACATTCTCGGTGTAGGATGTATCCATAATGAAACTGGCACTTGGACTTCTTATCGGACTTACAATTTACATCATTTTTCTCTTGATGGTTGCTAGGTTCTGTGGTATGAATTCTAGGTACGAAGATGATGATCTTTAAACAAACGCGTTCGTAGCTCAATGGTAGAGCAGCAGACTTTTAATCTGTTGGTTGCGAGTTCAAGTCTCGCCGGACGCACCAAATTTTTTGTGTTGACAAGTTCAACACTCTATATATACTCTAGGGTATATTAGATCTTTGACAATTTCTAGTGGCGGAATAACTCTTCTTATAGGGGTAACGCACTGCTGAGGTGAAGAACCAAGGCAAGGTATGAGTAATAATACTATGTGGCAAGTCTATGGCGGATCTAGGTCGATCAACCGAAATCCAAGCGTAACGACATCGTAGCTAATATAATATCTGATATATCGTAGGTCGTTGTGGGGAAAATAAGGCCCACCAGTCATCAACACACGGAGTAATTGACCATGTGGACTGTGGACGAATGCATGTAGTATTGTGAAAATTGAAGGTAGTCAGGAGTCCTTCCAGAATTTTAACGCGGGTCAGATGTAATGAGAGCATGCTCACATTCTAGTGAGTTGGTGAGGTGTGATTCCTCGGACCTGCTCCAATTTTAACGGTCCATTCGTCTAATGGTTTAGGACAGCAGGTTTTCAACCTGTTAATAGGAGTTCGATTCTCCTATGGACTACCAATTTGGTTGTTTCTCGTAAACAACATGGTGGAGGGTTAAACCACAACCCCTAGAGTATTGAAGATCTCTTAAAAAACTTCTTGGTTGCGGGGCTAGTACATGGTACACTTTGTTTGTCGGATGGATAAAGTGTTCAATAGATACATCCGACCCAATTTCAATTTGGTTCTTTAAAATTTAATAGGACTGCGGGGACAAGCCGAGGGACGCTAGCGTGGCTCATAACCACGGCGAAAGCTATGGTGGGTTCGACTCCCACCTCCGCTACCAATTTTAATGGCTGGGGTTTCGGTAAACGGAGAATCCTCATAAGATTTTCTAAGTGGGGTCAGCACCCATACCAGCTACCATTTTAGTTCTTTAACAATTTTGCGGGGTGTCAGAAGTCTGGTATCTGGCCGGTTTCATAATCCGGTGCCTATGTGCCTCGGAGGTTCAAATCCTCCCCCCGCTACCATTTAGTGGCCTCAAGATGTAAGGTGCATGGGGAGACTTATAATCTCTATAATCGCTCGATTGGCGTTCTGGGCAGTTCGATTCTGCATGAGGCTACCATTTTTCAAACGCATAGGGACGGGTTCAAGGTCCGTCACTCTCTCAAATCAATGAGGAGGCGTAGTGTAGGTAGGAAGCACGATGAGTTTGATGATTTACGGGTATGTGACGGAATGGCAGACGTAGTTGACTCAAAATCAACCGCCGAAAGGCGTGGGGGTTCGACTCCCTCCATACCCACCAATTTAATAGTGCCACCGTGGTGAAATAGGCAGACACAGCGGACTTAAAATCCGCAGGGAGTAAAATCCTGTGCCGGTTCAAGTCCGGCCGGTGGTACCAAATTTAAAGTCAAACATTAAGTTGTTTGGCTTTTTTTGTGCGTATATATGGTCTAAAAAACGTCGTAGTTTTCAAAAAAGTAAAAACTATATATCACTGGAAAAAATTCGTTGACACTTTTGGTGTTTAACGGTATATTGTCCACGTACATGATTGAATGTGTATCTTTGAATCACATCAATCTATAACAAACTTAATGAGTGTTAAGGTAGTTATAAAAAGTGTAGTAACGAAAGGAAATAAACATATATGAAGAAGATGATCGCAGTATTGGCAGTTCTTTGTGCTGCCCTAATCGCTAAGGCTAATGACTCTAGTATTGGAGTCGAAGCTGGCTATAATAACCACTATGTGGTCAATGGTGTTTCTCGTTCTGGGGGAACTCCGTTTGTTGGTGTCAACGCAATCAAGAGTCTAAAGTATGCTGATGTGTATGCTGGTGGTGTGTTGCTACCAACTGGTGATCAAGATCAGAGTCACTGGACACTTGGTGCTGGTAAGAGTTTTGGTTTGACCGAGAAGTTTTCATTGCGTACTACCGCTGATGTTACTCGTCACCAAGCTGGCGGATTTGGTATTCCTAACTCTACTGAGTTTGGTGCCAAGGTTGCCTTGAACAACCCATATGTTACTCCATATGTTCGTGGTGCATTCGATATTGACCTTAATCAGCAAGGCGTGTTCGTTGGACTTAGCCGTACTCAGAATTTGTTTTATGGTGTGACTGTCACCCCAGCTGCTGAGTATGGATACGTTAATGACTACAAGTCCCTTAGCTTTAAGGGCACTGTTGCTCGTCCGTTCACTTTTGCTTGGGGTACTTTGACTCCATTTGCTGAAGTTGGATGGTTCGATAACGATTTCAATGCTGCCAAGTATAATTGGGCAAATCGTGAGTTCTCTGGAACCGTCGTTTATTCCGGTGGTCTTAAGTTGACCTTCTAATTCTAGACGATAATAGTTGACAAACAACCGGCAATGATGTAATGTCATTGCCGGTTAACTATTTATAGACACAATTTATGGCACACTTTATTAAACTCAACGTACTTGATCCTAGTCATGACGGTAACGCTAAGCAACGTGAGTATAATCCAAATTTGATTAACTTGGATATGGTTATTAACATTGAACCGTCCAAGGTTCACAGTTTGATTTTTATCAAGAATCGTCATGAACCTATTCGGGTTAAAGAGTCACTTGATGAAATTCTAAAACTTAGCAATTGTTGTGACAAGCCACGTTTGAATGGATGAAAAAAGAAAACCACCTTTGGGTGGTTTTTTCATTTTAATAATATGTTATTTGATATGTACCATTAAGACTATGAATAAAGGTTCGAAGATTTATGTAGCCGGACATAACGGAATGGTTGGATCTGCTATTTGGCGAACACTATTGAATAATGGTTATACGAATTTAATAGGTGTGGGTCATAATGGATTGGATCTTACCAATCAACAATCTGTAAATAAATTTTTTGAAACTACAAAGCCAGAGTATGTGATAATGGCAGCAGCAAAAGTTGGCGGTATTATTGCCAACAGTACATACCCAGCTGATTTTATATACAATAATTTACAGATACAAAATAACATCATTAATGCGTCATACGTATATAACGTAAACAAATTGTTGTTTTTGGGTAGCAGTTGTATTTATCCGAAGTTTGCACAGCAACCAATTAAGGAAGAGTATCTGTTAACCGGTGAATTAGAACCAACCAATCAGTGGTATGCTCTTGCAAAGATTGCCGGTATACGTACATGTCAAGCGTATCGTCAACAATATGGGTGTGATTTTATCAGTGCTATGCCATGCAATCTGTATGGTATCAAGGACAACTTCGATCCAATTAACTCTCATGTGTTACCCGCATTGATTCGTAAATTCCATTTGGCAAAAATCAAGAATGATTCTCAAGTTGTTTGTTGGGGAAGTGGAACTCCTATGAGAGAGTTTTTGTATGTTGATGATTTAGCGGAAGCGTGTGTGTTTTTGATGGAAAATTACAGCGCTGATCAACATATCAACGTGGGATATGGATCTGATATTACCATTAAAGAGGCAACTGAAGCTGTATGTAAAGTTGTGGGGTATGAAGGTGAAGTTGTATGGGATACTGCCAAACCTGATGGTACGCCACGTAAGATCATGGACAGTTCTAAAATCTTATCGATGGGATGGAAACCTCGTACAAATTTGATGGACGGTTTGGAAAAAACTTACTTTTGGTTCAAAAATAATGTACATTTGTGAAATTTAACTATATGTATTGTCATAATGAATTTATCCGTACAGTCAAGTGTAGCCAGTGGACAACCAAGTCCATCGCTACTCCCTAGCGCAAGCTAAACTAGACTAACGGTTAAAAAACAATTGCTCAGATTTGAAACCGTTGGTCCAAAAGATCAACGGTTTTTTGTTTGAAAAGATCATTGACATTTTCAGATTCGGTGTTAGTATGTATGAACGATTGAGATGCACGGTTAGCTCAGCGGCAGAGCACCACGTTTACACCGTGGCTGTCGGGGGTTCAAATCCCTCACCGTGTACCAATTTTTAAAGAAAGAAAAATATGGAAATTGATGTTGACAATAAAGTTCTTTTCGAGTATCTTAAGAACATGAAGATTACGGAACAGTATCCGTCATATGCTTACTATAAGGCAATTATGACTGTGGCAGATGAAATTCTACCACAACCGGAGACAAAGTATTTGGATCTTCTTGGTGTTCATTGAAAATTTTTATCGGAGTGTAGCTCAACTTGGTAGAGCACTTGCTTTGGGAGCAAGTTGTTGCAGGTTCAAATCCTGTCACTCCGACCAATTTACGGGCGTATGGTGAAATGGAAGACACGTGAGTCTTAGGAACTCATGGAGCGATCCGTGTAGGTTCAAATCCTACTACGCCCACCAATTTGCTAGTTTGAACGTAACCACACGGTGGACGAGGAGATATACTCCGCTTAGACTCATAGGTAATTCTATGAAGGCGGCTTCGAACGGTAGACAATTTTAAACGGTGAGGTGGCAGAGCGGTTTATTGCAGCAGTCTTGAAAACTGCAGTGGGTAAAACCACCGGGGGTTCAAATCCCTCCTTCACCGCCATTCTTTGAAAATAAAAACGAGTTCGAATAATTATTATTAATTTTTGTTCGAACCCAAACTATATATTAATGTGAAACCATTAATATTAGAATTGAGAAAACAAGGCAAATCGTACAAAGAGATACAAAAGTTGTTGAAGTGTTCAAAAGGAACTATTTCATACCATTGTGGTGTTGGTCAAAAAGAAAAAACAAAAACAAGAAACAAATCAAATAGAAAAACCTTAAAAGGTATATTGAGACGGAAAAAAGATAACTTTAGTTTTGTAAATGGTAGACGAATAGGAAAAGGAAAACGAAAAAGTTTAGACTTTTCAATTAAAGAATTTGAAACAAAAATAACAAACAATCCGGTATGTTATTTGACAGGCAGAAAAATAGATCTTTTAGAGCCAAAAACTTACAATTGTGATCACATAATACCAGTATCTAAAGGTGGTGGATGTGATATTGACAATTTGGGTTTAGCGTGTAAAGATGCTAATATGGCAAAAGGAGATTTATTGCTTGACGATTTTATTAAATTGTGTAAAGATGTTCTTGAACATAATGGATATAATGTTCAAAATAAAACATGATTTATGGTTGGGTGGCAGAGTGGTCTAATGCAGAGCTTTGCTAAAGCTCCGGGGTCTTAAAGCCCCCGAAGGTTCAAATCCTTCCCCAACCGCCAATTTTGCGGGTATGATGTAATGGTAGCCTGAAGCTCTTCCAAAGCCTATGCGTGAGTTCGATTCTCACTACCCGCTCCAATTTAAGAAAGGAAAATATATGGGAACTAAATCAGTTAAGGCGCACTCCCGAAAGGGACATAATAGGACGATCAAGACGAAGACTGGAACTAAGACAGTCCGAGTCAAACATTCGAAGACGGTTCACGCTAAACGTCGTACTAAGTAAGGAAATATATGGCAACAACATGGAGAAGAACACATCATAGAAAATCGACGGTTCGAAAGATTCGTCGTAAAGGTGGAACATCTTATGTTAGAGTGAAGTCGAGTACTGTTAGAGGACATCGACGTAAGAAGTAAGTAGATTTTAATTGCCCGATAGTGTAATGGTAGCACAAGAGACTTTGACTCTCTTTGTATTGGTTCAAATCCAGTTCGGGCAACCATTTTAATGAAGAGATATAAGTTAACCGAATTAAAAGCTGGTGAAAAAGGACGAATAGTCGAGGTTAACGTTGTTAGTCAAAGATTGCAGGAACTTGGTATTATCAAGGGTTCTTTAATAACTGTTATGACGAATAATTTGATTTGTATGGTTTGTAACACAAGAGTATGTCTTGGCAAACCGGTGACAGACAATATTATTGTTGAAAAGATTTGACCATTAGTGATATAGAATTATAAAACACCACCAGTTGAGGTGGAGAAGACTGAAGTTGACGAGATAGATATTGATGTAGCTGTTAACAGATAATCAAGAACGTTTTCGTGAAATCCTCGTATATTCGCAAGTCGTGGTCATCCAATTTAATTTTTAGTTTGACGTACACTATATATAAACACTGAAAGGTTTATTATCGGAACACGCAATTTTATTACAAAAAATTGTTGATCAAGCTAAAAAAGATGCATGACAACCAACTGGGGTTGTGACAAAATCAACATCAAGTTTAACGAAGTTGATTTGAGTATATTTAAAATGTATGTCAATATATAAAGAATTAAATCATACGATTTATAATAATATCACACCGTATACAAACTGTGATGTGATAAAATATATAGACAACTCATACCCACACACGAATGTAACGCCTGCTTTATTAGATAGTTTGTTTACTGAATATTTACCAGAGTCAGTTCTAGAAATAGGATCAATGGTAGGTGGTAGTTGTATACGGATTATTGAATCATTGAATAGATGTGGATTACACAGTTCTTCGGTGGTATGCATAGATCCATTTACAGGTGACACAAATATGTGGGATTTGGAATCTAAGAGTGAAGGATATAAGTTTTTACAGTTTGAAAATGGTATTCCTACGATTTACAAACGGTTTTTAGCAAATACTTACGAGTATCGAAATAAAATTGTACCGATTAATTGTACATCTCTTACTGGAATAAAATTGTTAGCTAGAATGCGTTATCATAATCGTATATCTAGTTTACCATCTATAATTTTTCTGGATAGTGCACACTATAAGAATGAAACTTATAATGAAATAATAGATTGTTATGAACAATTGATGCGTCCTAATATGGTATTGTTTGGCGATGACTGGTATTGGGACGATGTACGACATGATGTGATTCGGGCAGCAAAACAGTTTGAGTTGAATATTAAAATGCGTAATAAAATTGAAAATAAGTTATTTGGATCTATTGTGATTGATAATGTTTTAGTATATGATAATCAATGGATGTTATTTACATAAAGTTGATCGTATATAACGCAATTATTTATAAATAATAATAAAAGATAAGGGTTTGACTCATAATATATAAATTGTTATGATTACATTTCATAGTTTTTCTGATAACGGCTGTAAAATAAATTTTACTTACGATGGTAGACCAAATAAAGTTAAAGTAAAAGTGTTGGATGGTTATACCAAGTTAATTTTTTTTAATATATTAGTTGATGTATATCCCAATGAGTTGTTATGGGTTCGTACTCCGCAAAACGTCGTTCATAAAATATATGAAGTGTATGACGAATATGAAAATGAACTTTTATTTAAAGTTGAAAACTTTGATGGATGTATCAATCTGAGTAACATCGACTCACGTGGATATTTTAAAGATATTGGATTAAAATGTACGACGACTCATTTGCTTGCAATACCACTATATGAAATTTTTTGTAATCGTGTTTATAATCACCCTAAATGTTTTGTAAAAACTAATGATGTTGTGGTCGATGTTGGATCAAATATTGGATTTTTTACATATAAATCTTTGTATGATGGTGCTAAATTTGTTTATAGTATAGAACCGAATTATAAATTATCAAATACAATTGCCAGTCATAAATTCACAAACGTAAAAGTTGATACGATTGCATTGAGTAATAAAACACACGTTGAAAACTTTTATATTAGATCGGATGGTATATCGTCATGTCTTGAAACGTTTGACAATACTATAAAAAAACAAGACTCTAATTATATTAGAGATAATGACATATTTGAGTTGACCAGTGTTCAAACGATTGATGTGATGCAATATATATTCGACAATAATATTTCTAAAATCGATTTTCTAAAATTAGATTGTGAAGGATCCGAATATTCTATTATAGACCGAATTGAAGAGTCATATTTAAAATATAATGTCGATAGAATGGTAATTGAATATCATTTCATGAATATTAATGAATATAAAATCATGTATGATAAAATGGTTAAAAAAATTGATAGATGTGGGTTTAAAATTGATGGTAATACTAATTTTTCTAATTATGGATTGTTATTTTGTTGGAAAGAATCCTAATTATAATTTTGTGGTTTAGACTTATCAATACTATTTATGTGACATTAATGGGCTGTTAGTGATAGTGGTAGCACAGGAGCTTTGCAAGCTTTAGGGAAGGGTTCGATTCCCTTACGGTCCACCAAATTTAAAGAGCGCGGGTATGATGTAGTGGTAGCCTGCAACCTTGCCAAGGTCGATGTGCCGGTTCGATTCCGGCTACCCGCTCCAAAATTATAATGAATGTCAATCACGACTTAAAAGTAGTATGGTGGTTACCAACCCGAACTGCTAGTCGATCTGTATCTGAAATTCTTGCATACTATAAATTCTATAATTATAGATTAAATATACCGGTTACTGAGTCATATACACACGAAACAGATATCCCACCGGGGTGTGATAATTATACGTTAGTATGCAATATAAGAAATCCTTATGCAAAAATAGTATCAACATGGCATTTACGTCATTTTGGAGAGGATCCAGAAACTGGAAATTATGTTGCAAAAAAACCATTTTCAGAATATCTTAATGAAGAGTGTAACGATAGGTCTGAAGAACATTTTATCATTAGACACAGTAGTAAACCTGATTTTTACATACGTGTTGAACATATGATTGAAGATTTGCACAAATTGCCATTTTTAGATTTTACAGATCCGCACACAAACACTTTGGTAAATGGATTGACTACTAATAATTATCAGTTTGAAGGCAATTCTCAAACGTTTGAATTGCGACGGGATCCGAAGAATTCACAAATGACAGATTATAAAAGTTATTATACTCAAAAAGAACTTGATTTTGTGTGGGATCTATACAAAGATGTATTTAATGAATTTGGATATCAGAGAGAATTTATCTGATATTTATTTGTGTTCTTTTTCATGGGCGTGTACTGGTTTCGATTCAGGAGTTAGTGTACGTTAGGCACGTAGAGGACGATAGTTGGCCTCTTAAATCATCTATCAAAAAATTAACTGCTAATAAGAAGAGCAAGGTAATCAGCTACAACTTCACTTCTAAGAAGACCTCTAAGAAGAGTGGTTTGGCACTCGCAGCCTAAGTTGCTGCACATTCATTGCAATGATGTCTGATAATTGTGATGAGTGTAAACTATCAGGCACGATGACAATACGTTTGGGATTGTCATTTAAATCTTTCCAAACACCGATCATACACAGTTTGATATTTTAGATGTGTGTTGACGTAACGAAAAGTATCTAAGCGTGTAGTCTGATGTATAACGATTTTTGAAGACGGCGGTTCGACTCCGCCCACGTCCACCATTTTTATTCCGGTTCAAAGTCGATGTAACTATCAATTACGATACAGTTATGTTTTTCGGGATCAATGTAACCTTCGTCGGTTAGGTACTTGATCATTTTCTCACGACAAGTTTCATCTTCGTATAGATCACATTTTTCTGGGTGACGTAGTACAACGAATCGATCTGCCCAGATTGTGATACGATGGTTGTGAATATTTATATCGTGAAAATTTACCTCTTCCATACCACAATACATATGTATGTTTGTTATGAGTAACATCAAATTATCAAAGCAAGAAGCACAGAAGAAAGTATACGAACTTACTGAAAAACTACTACATACCAAGAAGGATTTTAAGGATGTAGCAGCTGGATATAAGGAACGCATCAAGGAGTTGGAAAATGAAATCAAAGCGGTTGTGGAAGATGCTGGAGGACTTCCATTGGCGGCTGATGTAGAGACAGAATAGTAATTAATTTATCAAAATAGAAAATTCAAACCACAAACGAAAGTTTTTGGTTTTTTTGTTTTACGGAGGTACTTATATTCAAACTGTTATTCGAAATTGAACTATTAAAATTGTATTCAACGCAATTGTTAAGATCGAATTATTACTAATTATCAATTTTTTACTAAGCACTAAAAATGAAGAAACCAGTAAAAACTAAAAACAAAGATAAACCTAAGAAGGTTACTAGAAAACCAAAACAAAAGGCAAATGAACCTGTATATGATGTAGGAAATAGTAAATATTTCAAATCGGTACAACGGACGGTCACAAAGACTTCAAGTACAGAACATTGGATATTTTTGGATGTAAAAGATGATAGTAAGGTTGACCGATTTACGTTGAAAGGTACGAGAGTTTTAGTTGCCAAATATCCAGATTATTACAAACTTTATCTTTATAAGACACATACACCAGATGAAATGAGTTGGCCGATTGGCGGAGTAACTATCTATAATGCGACGGATGATATTATGCAATCCTTTTATTATGAAAGTGTGGTCATTCATCCTGATGGTGGTTCTTATAAATTTCAAACATAATTGAAATAATTATATATTTATGTATATGAAGATTGTCGTAAATCGTTCAAGAGGAATAAATTGTGGATATAAACTGTCTACCATAGCATGTGAATTGCTAAATGTTGATGAACCACATTCATATTATTGTTATGAAGACCGGACATTGCCAGAATTAATTCATGCGGTCGAATTCCTTCAGGAACGTGTCAATGGTGAAGGAGCGGATTTGAGAGTGTTAACAGTACCTGACGATCTTGAAACAATAGATGAAATGGGAAGAGTTGTTAGACATTGGCATCTATCGGAACGTGATGGATACGAAGTCATCAGAGAAAATCATCGAGTTTGGTAAAAAGATGTTGACATTTTTAAATTCTGAGATATGATGATGGTGTAAGTCGTAGTACAAACATTAACAAATAAAGAAGTTACACATATGGAAAAGAAGAAGTATGTAGTTGTACGTAGTGGTCTCCGAGTGTCTGATACGGAGTATGATACCCCCGCAGATGCGTCCGAGGAACTGATGCACTGGAAGTCAATCGTCAAACGCTGGCCTGATGGCTCAGTTGTCGAGGTGGTTGAAAAGGATGATAAGAAGCATCGTATCTGGTAAAAGTTATGGGACTACGTGAACAAATTAAGAACGCTGGATCTGTTGCGGAGATCAATGATTTGATCGCAAAGAGTAAGACCTTTGAGTACGCTTCAGATAGAACAAAGAATTCTTGGAAGTCTACTGCCAAGTTCCGAATCGTTGAGTTGAGCAATCTGATTCCGGCACAAACCGCTCCTGATCTTAGTGTCAAAACTAAGACTAAGGTTAAGAAGAACTAAACAACAAGTAAAACTACTACGATTTACAAACGCCATCTTACGATGGCGTTTTTTATTGGTTTTATCTGACGCGTAAGGATATTTATTAGTGTTATATGGCAGGTAAAACAAAATATAAACCATTTGTGTTGCCCTCTGATTTCAAAGAATTGGAGTTGTATGTTCAGTCTAATAAAACGGACTTAACTGAACGTGTTATATCATCTATTGAGTTTGCGATTCAAAAAAATCTACCGATGGTAGAAGTATTTAATTTTAAAAATTCCGATTTTGTAATTACTATTTCCCGAGAAGCATTTCGAGATAATATTCAAAATGTTTACAATTTTTATCTTCAAGAAGAAAAATATGAATTGTGTGGACGAGTAAAACATGTCGAAATGTTATTGGATAATGCAGTTAAACCTAAAAAACTGAATGAAAAAGAATAAAAAACAACCCGGTGAAGATAAGAGTCCAATAGTCCCTCAAAAACATAAAATTAAGAATGAGATTGAAATATATCAACGAGAGTTAACAACCAAACAGAAACAATTTTTAGATATCGCATTAGACAAAAACACCAAATTGATGTTTGTAAGTGGTCCGGCCGGCACTTCAAAAACATATATGGCGATATTATCTTCGTTACTATTACTCAATCAAAAACGAGTTAGTGATCTTTTATATTTGAGAAGTGCCGTTGAAAGTTCTGATAGTAAACTTGGCTTTTTGCCAGGTGAAGCTGATGAAAAGATGGCGCCATACATTCAACCACTTCTTGAAAAGTTGTCTGAGTTGACGAATAAAGCCAGTATTGATTCTCTTCAAAAAGAACAACGAATTGATAGTATCCCCATTGGATTTTTGAGAGGATTAAATTGGAATGCTAGATGTATTATCGCAGACGAATCTCAAAACATGACATACAAAGAACTGGTGACCCTTGTTACACGTGTTGGTGAATTTAGCAAAGTATTTATATTGGGCGATCCGGATCAAAGTGATATAAATGGAAAAAGTGGGTTTTTAAAAATGATGAATTCATTTGACGACCAAGAAAGTTGTGAAAATGGAATTTATACATTTAAGTTTGATGAAGATGATATTGTAAGAAGTGCTTTAGTTCGATTCATCATAAAAAAATTGAAAAGATCTACATAAAACTAGTATTTATATTAAAATATGCCAACTCCTATAATTATCGAACAACCATCCAGTCAAACAATTTTACTGGGCGATGGTGCTGTATTTAATGTTAACGTTTCAGATGAAGGTCCACTTAGTTATCAGTGGTTCAAAGATAATGTCGAAATCGTAGGCGCCACGGGTAATACTTATATTATTCAAACGACTACATTGAATGACGCTGGCAATTATAATGCAACTGTAACTAATGTTGACGGTACTACTACAAGTGATATTGCCACATTAACGGTTAATACACCAGTTCCACCATCCCCTGTCACCCCTACAATTACATCATTTGCTCCAACATCTGGACCATCTGGTCAATGGATATACATGTTTGGAACTCACTTTATTACAGGTGATACACAAATATATTTTAATACATCAAAATGTGATCCGGTTTATGTATATAACAATAATCAAATTGGATTTTCTATTCCAACCGATGTAAATACAAATGGAACTTTTACAGTTGTAACATCGGATGGCGAATTCACAAGTAGTATTGAGTATGTTTTTGCACCAGCAACGGTAACACCAACGGTTACTAATTTACGTGATCATCCAGATTCAAGTTCTAATTGGGTATATGTCGATGGTACACAATTTGTAAATGACCAAACTACATTAACATATGATGATAATAAGACCGTTAACGTTTTTGTTTATACTACAACGTCTGGGGGATTTTCTAAAATCAACGTGAACGATGTAATTACATCAGTTTTATTAACTACGCCATACGGGTCTGCTGAATTTACGAGCAGTGTTGCAATTTTATAACACGTAAATAAAAAATTGACTTATTCTCTTTTTCAGTATAGGATGTATTTCATGACAAAATCTTATACTGAAAAAGAGCTTTTTGCTAATTACGAAAAATTTCTAAAACAACTCGAAAAATTCTTCTCCGGTGAACGACTTCAAAAGTTGCAATACCTGTATAGTGAGAATGAGTACGGTTATCGTGCCATCATGGCACCTGCGAGCGCAAAGGAACATTTCCACAACGCTTATGTTGGTGGTTACCTTGACCACATCATGAATGTTTTGACTACTTCCTTTGGTGTCAAGAAGTTGTATGAAGCCCGTGGTGGTACTATCGACTTCACTGATGAAGAGTTGGCGTTTTCTGCCATCCATCATGATCTTGGAAAGTTGGGTGACAAGGAACAGGGCGAGTATTATCAGATTCAAGAGAGCGATTGGCATCGAAAGAATCGTGGTGAGATTTTTAAGTTCAACCCCAATCTACAATATATGGACGTGGTTGATCGTGCGTTGTTCATTCTACAACAATATCAAATTCCTTGTACTTGGAAGGAGACATTGGCAATCAAGTTGTCTGATGGTTTGTACCATGAAGCTAACTCTTCATATTTGAAGTCATATAATCCAGAACATGAACTGAAGACAAATTTGCCGCGTCTACTTCACGTTGCTGACTATATATCATGTAGATGTGAATATGATATGTGGAAGCTCGAAAATTAAGTTATGAACGATGAATCAATTTTTGTACAAATAGCCTCTTATAGAGATCCAGAATTGGTACCAACCATTGTGGATATGTTTGAAACTGCCAATAATCCAGAAAATTTAAATCTCTGTATTTGTTGGCAACATGATGATGTTGAAAATTTAAGTTTTTTACAGAACTATCCAAACATCAATATCATCGATGTTCCTTACTATAAAAGTAAAGGGGCATGTTGGGCAAGAAATTTGATTCAACGTTACTATAACGGAGAAAGATACACATTACAATTAGACTCTCATCACAGGTTTGTACAGGGATGGGATACCTTATTAAAAGAAATGTATGCGCAGTGTGTTGATATGGGAAGTAAGAAGCCTATTATCACCACATATGCGCCTGCATTTGATCCATTTGAACTCAAAGAATCTTTTGAACAAGTTCCTTGGAAAATGGACTTTCATACGTTTACAGATGAAGGCACTGTAATATTCGTACCAAATCCGATTACAGATCATGATAAACTAACTCGGCCTATTCCTGCAAGATTCTATTCTGCTCATTTTGCATTTACTGATGGATCTTTTTGTGATGAAGTTCCACATGATCCTGAGTATTATTTTTATGGCGAAGAAATAAGCATTGCTGTTCGTGCGTTCACTCATGGTTATGATTTGTATCATCCACATAAGGTTGTTTTGTGGCACGAATATACACGGTCTGCTAGAATAAAACATTGGGATGATCACGATTTAACAAAACACTCGGTTGTAGAAAAATCTTGGTGGGAACGTGACAATCAATCGCATAAGAGAAACAGAGTGTTATTTCAGATGGAAGATGACGTGAATGTATCTATTCCTAAGACATATCAAATGGGATCAGTTAGATCGATTAGAGATTACGAAAGGTATTCCGGTATTAATTTTCTAGATCGGACTGTTTCTGTACATACATTATCTGGAAAAAATGCACCAACACCATATAATCAAAATTATGTGTGTGGAAAAACCAATAGTTATTCCGATTTAAAAACTATAACCAAGAACGTTGTTATTGATACATCTGTATTATATCGTGATAATACACACTCTTTGAGAGTTGAAATATATAATTCAAAACATAAACTAATGGTGTCTCAAATTTTAGAAAAAAATTTAATTGAGACGTTATTGAAACAACCATCTTCTCCAAGTGTCTCTGTTAATTTTAGTGTAATAACGCAAGAGTCATATTATTGTAAATTGTATATTTTGGATGAATTTGATAGAACTATACATCAAATGCAAAATAATTTATGAAAAAGTTGAACGATGTAACTTTGGTGTGTGTGTCTTCAGTACGACTTCAACAATCGTTGATGTCTATGCGATATTGTATGAATCAAATGGAATTTGCAGATGCAAAATTCATTACACATGAATATACTGTTTCTGATGAAGACGGGATTAAAGTAGAACACTGTCCACATTTAACATCCACGGAGGCATATAGTCATTTTATGATTTATGACTTGCATCGATACATTGATACCAAATATTGTTTAATAGTTCAGACAGATGGATTTATTGTTAATGCCGATGCTTGGGATGATAATTTTTACAATTATGATTATATTGGTGCACCATGGCCTTTAATTGAAGGTCATTTTTTAGATCCGAGTGGAGTCACACGACGTGTTGGAAATGGAGGATTTTCTTTTAGATCAAAGAGACTTTTGGAAGTTCCTACAAAAGAATATGTTCCTTTTGTTGCCACAACGCATGGTGATTACTATAAACATCACAACAATGGTTACTGTGCTGAGGATCTTGTTATATGTGTTCACAATGCGTTATTGTATGAAAAACATGGGTGTGTATTTGCACCATACGAAGTTGCGTGTAAATTCTCAAGAGAATGTACAGTGGATATGAACCTACAAAGAAATACGTTTGGGGTACATGGTCCTATGAATATATGGATTCCAGAGTTTGATTTTTCCAACAAAACTGAATATTTTATCTAGGTTTTCACTATATATTGTTTGGTAAGACAAAGCGTTTTACCCTCTTAAGTCCAAAAGATTAAGAGATAATAGGTCCAAAAGGACTATTAACGAAAGGAAATATAATATGAGTAATCTAAGTAAGATCAATAAAAATGCACTTCGTGCAGTTCATCGTGATGAGTTTTTAACTCCATTTGATAGAATCTTCGATGAATTCTTCGCTGCTAACGTCCCTAACTTCACGCAAGATTTTGGTGTGGACTTTTTTGAAAAGGGATCGTATCCAAAGGTAAATGTTATTGATTTTTCAGATCGTGTGGTAATTGAAGCTGAAATTCCCGGTCTGGATAAATCGGATGTAAATGTCGAACTTGAAGCTAACGTCTTGACTGTTGTAGGAAACAAGTTAACCGTACCAGATAAGGTTTCTGGTGAAACTGGAACGTACATACGTCGTGAGTTGAAACGTTCAAGTTTTCGTCGAAGTTTTACTTTGGGTGATAATATTTCTAAAGACAAGGTTGAAGCCGAGTTTCAAAATGGTATGTTAACCATTACGTTACCTAAGGTTAAGCCGGTTAAGCCAGATGTCAAAAAGATCACTGTGAAGTGAATAAACAAATAAGTTATGTGACCCCCACCCTAATAGGTGGGGGTTTTTTACTTTGTTTGATATTTATATACTATGAACAGAAACATACTGAACTTTAATCTGTTACTTGGCTTTTCAGCATTATTCATTGCTGGATGTGCCGCTTTTTTCTCCATTTGGGGTATCGGATTATTGTTTTCCGGTGCGTCTATTGCCGCTATGGTGATGGCTTCTTCGCTTGAATTGGGTAAATTGGTTGCAACATCATTCTTATATAGATTTTGGAAAAAGTCCCAATGGATGTTAAAATCTTATTTATGTGGTGCGGTATTCATTCTTATGTTGATTACGTCGTTGGGTATATTTGGATATCTTACCAGTGCATATCAACAGTCTTCTATCAAATACACTATGATGATGGACAGTATCAAATTGTTGGAAGATCAAAAGAAACAAGAACAATCAAAAATCAATGAAGTTAAATTACGTATTGATTCATTATCAGCATTAAGAAAAACACAGGAGTCCAGATTAAGTGAGATCAATACAAATGCGTTATTGGCACGTAATCCAATCCAGTTTCGTCAGGTACAAGATCAGACTATGGAATTGATTGATCAAACGGACAAAAACATTAAAACGGAGAATGATAAGTCATCCGGGTATTCTGCCACGATAGATACTATTGACAAAAAGATTGCAGATCTTAAGTTGAACACTGCATCTAATAAAGACATTCAGACTTTCAAATTTGTTGCGGACGAGCTGAATATGAACTTAAATACAGTCGTCAAATGGTTTATTCTAGTATTGATTTTTGTATTCGATCCACTAGCGGTTGCGTTGATATTGGCATACAACATGGCAGTTAGTAAAGAATACGCTATTTATATTCCGGACGATAAGAAACAGACACCAAAACCAATTGAAGAGCCACCCAAAAAGATTGTAACCACACCTGTTGTTGAACAGTCTATTACACCAATCGAACCAGTAAACACACAAGAGGCAACTCAAATCGTTGAAAAATACGATACAAATAACGACGGTAAAATCGACGAAACTGAATTGCAAAATATAACTAAAGAAGAACTCAAAAAGATGGATAATCAGGGCGATGACTTCTTTAAGAGATATTTCGTACAGAGATAAATCAATTTTTTTTGACGTTTACATTCATTAATACTATTTAATTTTGTCTGTATAAACGTACAGACTTAAAAATAATTTTGTTAACAGTATATGAGTCAAGAAGAAACCTGCGAAATCGTTCAAATTCTAAAAGAAGCCAAAACTACAAAAGATTGGGATTTAGTTGATGAAGCGTTGATCTATTTAACAAACTATTGTACGGAAGAAGAAGACGAGAACGAGGAAGAAGAATAAAAGTTATGATTATTATTTTAAGTTTGTTGTTGGGACTATTTGTTGCAACAACTGTGATACTTGGTTATGTGACATATAATTGTCAAAATAAAATTGACATATATGAGAGTTGGATAGTAGAATTCAAGGATGATATAAATGAGGTGTATCGTCAAATAAAGTTGGTTGATGATAAACAGATTTTTGAAAAGGACGACGATGTAGGCGGAGTCTTTTCTGATTTATATTTGATACTAGAAAAACTCAATCAAAGGACTAACTCCAATGTTCAAGACAAAGAAACAAACTAATAAAAAGACAGTCAAGAAGAATACTAAGATCATAAAGAAGAAAACCAAACGAACACCAGTTCGTTCTGTAACCAAGGTTGTAAAAAAGAAGACAAAGAAGATTCGTTCCGCAAAAATTAAGACCCCAGTTGTTACTATTGCGGAAACACCGATTATCGAAACCACAAAAACTAAGAAAACAAAGAGGGTTCGTAAACCCAAGGAAAAGATGTATTTTACATCCGAGACTGAGGACGCAATTATCGAATATAATACCAGTGATGATCAATCACAACGTGATGAAATCTACAATACTAAGATCAAGTATGCGTTTGAAAAGTTAGTTGAAAACGTGTTTAACACGTTTAAGTTCTGTTATTTTGAGACAAGTCCTTTGGAAGTACAAAAGGAAACTGTTGCTCATTTGGTTGCCAATATTCATAAGTTTGAGAGCGGTAAAGGTAAGGCGTTTAGTTATTTCAGTATTATTGCTAAGAACTATCTGATTTTTCAGAATAATAGTAATTACAAACGATTCAACCAACATGTTGAAATAGGCGATGATAACGGTGAAAATACTTACAAGTTGCAACACGAAGATTGTCACTATAGAGAAGAAGAAAACCGTGAGTTTCTTCAACTAATGGTGAACTATTGGGAAAAGAATGTGGGTAAGATTTTTACCAAACAACGTGATATCAATATTGCTAATGCGGTGATTGAACTTTTCCGCAACAGTGATCGTATTGATGCCTTTAACAAAAAGGCATTGTACTTGTACATTCGTGAGATTTCTTCATGTAAGACGCAACAGATTACTAAGGTGATTAATCGAATGAAAAACTATCAGAACAATATCACCAAGTCGTATGTAAATAATGGCAACCTCTAGTAGTCTGCTAAAATAAAATAAGGAAAACCACTCCAAAAGGGGTGGTTTTTCTATTTATAACAGTAAGTACTGAATATGGACAATGATATTGAAATATACAAAAACAAGAAATTTTCTGATTTGTGTAAGGATATAGTTAAGAATTCTGAGAACAATCGGGATCAACTTGACATATTGATCAGTGATTTGCGTTCGATGATTAAAACTGCAAATGATGCTTTGATGATTGTTCCTTTGATAAAGGAATATTTGGATGTTCAAGTAAAAAATGACGAACAATTAGTTAAGTTAGCTGCGGTTATTCAACGTATCATGAGCCGACAAACAGTTGGTGCAGACGGAGAAATGACAGGGTTTTTGACCGAAGAAGAAAAACGTCAGATTATGCAAGAAATTAAAGTGATTGAAAAATCAGGCGGTCAAATAAATATAAACAAATCTTGATATGAGTACAAACTCTCCAATCGCAATGGATCAGTCAAAAGATGTAAATCTTTTGGCAACAAAACGTGATCTTAAATTTTTGTTAACAGATGTTGCATCCACTCCTCAATATGAACCAGCGGTGGTGTTGGATATTATTTTGGACGAATCTCATCCTGAGATTATAGAAAATGGACACTATTTGGATCCGGATCAATGGCCTGAAAATTACATCGGTCAAAAACCTTCTATTGATGATTATGATTATACATGGATAGGACGTGTAAAAGTACGTCTATTGAATTCTCAAACAACCTTGCCTAAGGAAGGATTGTCATGGGCAATGCCTTTGGAGAATAATATCTCTGAATATCCGTTGGTTAATGAAATTGTGGGTGTGGTTAAGTACAATAACAATCTGTATTACACCCGCAAAATAAACTATAAGAACTTTGTAAACAACAACGCTGATATAGCGTTTGAATTGACTTATGGTGCCAATATGGGTAACCGTGAGGAATACAAAAGCGATACGGATCCGTTTATTGATTATAAAGGACCAGTAAGTAAGTTACGTGCTCAGGGTGGATATGGATTTGAAGGAGCATTGGGAAGATACTTTCTTCATAATCCAAATATCAGATCATTGAGACGATTTGAAGGCGATACCGTAATAGAGAGTAGGTTTGGACAATCAATAAGATTTGGTGCATATGACGATAATCGTGAAAATGATAAAGCATATGATAACAATCCCGCACACAATTTTAAAAATGGATATTTTGATTATAACATAGGTAATAAGAAAAAGAATAATTTTTTTAACAACAAATATGAAGTCGGTGGTGGTAATCCTATGATTATTTTTAGGAACCGTCAACGTCCGTTAAAAAAGACAGAAGAAATTCAATTACATCCAAAATTACCTAAAATTACTCCAATTGATGAAGATGATTTAACTCACCCAGAAAGAAATACTGGTGGTTATTTGTTGGAGGATATTAACAATGACGGTACATCGATTCATATTACGTCCGGTTGTACGATTTCAAAATATGTAACCACATGTTACAAAAAGATGTTTGGAGTGTCAGGAGATCAAACGGGAGAAGAAGTAACTGCGTTTGCTCCTAATAATGCCACTACGTTTTCTTATCCAATATTGAACAAGGACCAATATGTCCTTAACACGGATCGTATAATCTTAAGTAGTAGATTTGCCGAAACGTTTCATTTTTCTAAGAAGAGATATGCTATTGTTACCGACAGCGAATATACCGTAGATGCACATGAACAGGTAGTGATTAGTACAAATACAAAAACAGTAATTAACAGTCCTGCTATTTATTTGGGTCAATATAACGAAACTAATGAACCAGCGTTACTTGGACAAACCGCTGTTGATTGGTTATTTGACTTGTGTGAGTGGTTAAAAACTCACGTTCATTGGTACTATCACTCACATCCTGATGCTGGAGGGGCAGTTTTACCTTTTACACAAGTACCGGTTCAGTTATTTGATTTGGAAGAACTCCAAAAAAGACTTTCAACATTATTGAGTAGACGTGTATTTTTGACTGGTGGTGGATATGCGCCGGGTCAAAATGGTGGTAAAATAACTGATGGTGCCGAACCTGTTAGTATCAATACTGAAACAGGCGAGGGTGTTCCGGGTGGATTTAACAATTTTGACAGACGTGGAAGACAAGTTTCCGATATAAGTCAAATTCAAATATAAGTCATTTTACACTATCAAATTTGATATTTAATATTACTATGACAAAAGAATCATTGAGACAACTAATAAGAGAGATGGTACAGGAAGAAGTCCGTGCCGCGTTACCAGAAGTCATGGCTGAGATTTTCACTCAAAAGAGTCAGAAAGTCACAGAAACAACGGTTAGTGCATCGAAGAAACCGATTGTTAAGGAACAGCCAGTCAAAAGAGAGTTCAAAAAGTACACACAAAATGAACTTTTAAACAAAGCATTGAATGAAACTGTGGGTGGTATTCCAAGAGAAGGTGACATGGTTGCATCGTCATTATCGTCACCACCATCTGTGATGGACAATTTGGATCATGCACCTGCTCCGGTGGCACAAGCTTTGACAAAAAATTATTCTGCATTGATGAAGGCGATTGATAAAAAGAAGTCTGGTGGTACAACAACATCTGCTTCAGTATCAATGATGTAATATGACTACGTTGTATCCAATTGGGTTGACGTTACCCATTCAAAACGGAAGTGGGGGATTTTTTAATCAAACCATATATACGTTAGAACAGGTAAAGAACAACATTCGTAATTTATTGAGTACCAAGAAGGGAGAGCGTCGTATGCAACCTACATTTGGTCACTCATTGAATAGTTTTGTATTTGATCCAAACGATACGACTTTATCTCAACGGGTTAAACAATCATTGACTAGCGACATTAATTTTTGGATTCCGATGGCAACAATAGACAATATTGATGTTAAGGTTTTAAAAAGAGAAGATGTCGATATTTATAGACTATACATCAATTTGACTATTTCTGTGAATAATGATCAGACACAAATTGAAATGTTTTTGGAAAATAACTAATTATGGCATCAACAACACAGAAAACGTTTAAACCGTTGACAAATAAGGACATATCTTATTTGAACAGGGATTTTTCACAGTTCAAGAAAAATCTTATCGACTATACCAAGACGTATTTTCCAAAGAATTATCAGGACTTTTCTGATTCTTCACCGGGAACAATCTTCATCGATATGGCAGCGTATGTTGGTGATGTTTTGTCTTTTTATTTGGATCAACAGTTCAAAGAAAGTCTGTTTCCATACACTGAGGAACGTAAGAATGTATTGGCATTATCTAAGTTTCTTGGCTATAAACCCAAGGTTTCTCGTCCGTCTTTGACAAACCTTGATGTATATCAGTTGGTACCGGCAATAAAAACTAACGACGGTGATTACATTCCAGATGAAAAATATACCCTTAGAATTAAGGCTGGAATGCAACTTATTAACAGTAATGGATTAGGATTTGTAACAACAGATGTCATTGACTTTTCAGTTGATACGTCCAATTCACCAAGAGAAATCACAGTTAGTTCCAGAGATGATTTTGGAATTCCACAGTTCTTTTTGATTAAGAAAACTGCAAATGGCATTTCTGGACAAATTGTAACAAAGACATTTGTTGTCAATGAGAATGTTCCTTACTACAAATTGTTTTTGGATGAATCGAATGTCTTGGAAATTTTAGATGTACGTGATCAGGATAATGTTTCTTGGTATGAAGTTGAATATCTCGCACAAGATATTGTGTTAACATCGTATGAGAATACATCTTTGAATGATGATCGTTTTATTCAATATCAATCCTCTGTTCCAAATATTGTTAAGTTGTTACGGACTCAACGTAAGTTTGTCACCAATATTGATCAAAACAATTTGACTTATCTTGAATTTGGTCCCGGTAATGATGGTGTTAATGACGAAATAATTATACCTTCCGCAGAAATTTTAGGAGTTAGTTTATCAAATCTTGGTAATTTAAATGCCAACATTGATCCATCAAACATTGTCAATTCAGACTCATTTGGTGTATATCCTAGACAAGGAACGCAATTCACTGTCAAATATTTGGTTGGTGGTGGTGTAGAATCTAATAGTCAAACTGGAGATATCAACAAAATTGTCAGTGTTGAGTATGAAAACGACATTTCCGTGATGTCTACCGCAGAACAGAATTTGTTTCAAGTGGTCAGAAACTCTTTGGCAGCCGAAAACAATATACCTGCTGTCGGTGGTGATGGACCAGAATCAAATGACGAAATTAAACAAAATGCCACTGCATTTTTTGCTGCACAAAATCGTGTAGTGACCGCAGACGATTATATCGCACGTTGTTACGCTATGCCATCCAAGTTTGGATCTGTAGCAAAAGCCACTGTAATTTCTGATAACAATCTCAATGCAAATTCCATTGTGGATGGTGAGTTGACACAACAAAATGAAGTGTTAAGTAATAGACAAATTAGTGGCAACCTAAAAAATCCATTTTCAGTTAATGTTTACTTGTTAAGTTATGACGTAAATAAAAACTTAACGAAACCAAATTCAGCTTTGTTGTATAATCTCCGTCAATACTTGAGTCGTTATCGTATGATGACTGACGGTATTAATTTGATTGATGGATATATCATCAATGTTGGAGTTGAATTTAAGATTGTAACATACAACAATTTCAATAAGAAAGAAGTTTTATCGAATTGCGTTCAGGCAGTAAAAGACTTTTTTAATATTGATTTGTGGGGATTCAATCAACCCATCAATTTGAGTCAGTTAGAATTGGAGATTGCTAGAATCGAAGGTGTACAGTCGGTTGCACAACTGAGGATTAACAACTTAACATCCAGAAACGGTAATTATTCGGATGTTGAATACAACATTGATGCGGCAACGGTCAATAAAATTGTATATCCATCACTTGATCCGTGTGTGTTTGAGTTGAAGTTTCCAGACGTAGACATTAAAGCAACAGCCGTATAATATGCATATTTTTATCTATCCATCTAAAGACACATACATAACCAATTTATCAAATTCTGAAAATAAGAATTTTGGTATTGATGAGTTGGTTAATATTAGTTGTGTTGCCGCTCGTAGCCGATCTGTAACCAATTATCAATCTGGCAGTTTGGATTCCAACGACAACCTTCTTAACAATACCATAAACTTTTATGGGTCGTTGATTGGATACTTTTCTGGCAGTACTACCAACGTAATTTTGTCAGATGATTCTGATAGTTCTACGGTGGTTTATGGAAATATGGTTGGATCTGTCAATGTAACATCGTCGTGTGCTAATTTCACCACATCACAATTTACCGGAAATGTAACTGGGAGCGTGTCTGGATATGTATCAAGTGCCACTTTGAACGGTGCCTCGTATACTACTCAGACAGTATCTTTAACATCCGTAAGTGGAAGCGTAACTAATTTGTCTGGAAGTTTATCTGGATCTTCTGTGAGTGGAACAGTATCAGGAAGTTTGACCGGTATTGTAACCGTTTTTTCTGGTAGTTTGTATGGTGTGTCTGGAAATTTAGACGGTGATATATCTGGTAGTTATTCTTATTATAACCCCAAGTTTGCATTTACAAGTTATTCAAAGTTTAGTCGAGCAATGTTAAAGTTTGATGTATCTGATGTATCAAGCTCTATTTCATCCGGGGATATTACCGATCCTAAATTTGTACTCAATATGAAGGTTCTGAAACAACAGGAACTTCCATTAGAATACACAATTTATTCATATCCAATTAGTCAAAGTTGGGAAATGGGTGATGGAAGATTTGCTGACAACGGATCTACAACCGGTGCAAGTTGGAATTATAGAGATTATACAGACGGTACACGTTGGTATCCTTCAAACCCAAGCGTTGATTTGTATGATTATTTGACTAATGAGTCTAATAAATCAATTGCATTTGGTAATGGTGGTGGTACGTGGTATTATTCGGTTCCAAATACGACAACGGTTCCCACATCAAGTTTTTGTTCTACGTTGACAACTGGAAGTTCTTTGATTACATCACAGAGTTTTGGATATGAAGCATCTGACATTAAAATGGATGTAACTCCAATTGTTAAGTCTTGGATGTGTGGATGTATTCCAAATGAAGGATTCATTTTGTTAACGTCTGAAGAACTTAACACCCAAAATATTTCAAATGGAAACCTAGGCTTCTACAGTAAAGAAACTAATACGATTTATACACCTTATTTGGACGTGGTATATGATGATAGTGTATATACGACAGGAAGTCTAAGTCCAATCACAAATGATGTACAATTGTCAGTGATATTAAAGAATGTCAAGAAACAATACAAGAGTGACAGCGTTGCTAGAATTAACGTGTTTGCAAGAGAACGTTTTCCTCTAAAGAATTTTACTAAAGCAACACAACAAACTGCATTTTTAACACCAAAATATTTACCAACTGACTCTCAGTATTCAATCAAGGACACTGAAACCGAGGAAGTTATTATTGATTTTGATGAAGGTACAAAGTTGAGTTGTGACGCATACGGTAATTATTTTATGCTGGACATGTCATCTTTGCCACAAGAAAGATATTTCAAGATTTTAATCAAGACCGAAGTAAATGGTGCTGTAGAAGTGTTTGACAACAATACTTATTTTAAAGTAATAAGATGATTACAGAAACACAAAGTACATTTAAACGTGATGGATCATATGCTAATCAGTTTGACGAGTTTGGTAATTTGGTTATTGTTGATTCAACTGAGAAGTATTTGTCTGTCACATTAACAAGAGAAGTATACGAAAATACTTCAGTATCAAACATATATACAGTTGATATTGAAGAGTTCAAAGATATTCCAGTTAAAGAAGATGCGGTTGTGTCAACATTAAAATCTGAGAAAACAAAATTACAATCTCAGATTGACACTTTAACATCCGAGTTGTCAAACATGGCCAACTCGTCTGGTAAAGACGCTTTGATTTCTGCAAGTAAAGATATCATCATTGGATTACGTATTAAAGCGGGTGAAGGAAAATTGCCTTCCGATTTCAATACTGTATTTCCTTATTTGCCATTGAAATCATCAGAAGCAGTACAATCGGACGCATCATCAACGGGATTGGGATCTGGTACCGCAAATAATTCCACAACAGTTACTAATAATAGTTCTACGCAATCAACTACATTGGTTGGTGCTCAAAAAGGATTAATACCTTCTCCACAACAATGTGTACGTCAGGCGGATATTCAATTTTCACCACCGTTGGAATTTGTTACATATTTACCACCTGCGCCTGTACCACCACCTCCACCACCTTCTGTACTACCGGCCCAACAATTGTCAATAATACAAACGGCAAAGGTTGTATCTACAACTCCCGTTTCTAGTGTTAATATACTGAAACTAGTTGAAGAACAATATGTTAAATGTGGTGGATTTGTAACGAATAAAAAATTTAGTAAAGGAAGATACGTTATATACGTTGATCTTGGAACTGATATAGGTGAAGTTACATTTAACAGTGATGCACGTGGTGTGCCGGATAGATTTATTGTTGAATGGGATAACAATATAGTAGCTGATACAGGATATCGTGGTGATGATACTCTTTATTCAAATGATTTGAAAAACGCTTTACAACAAGATGGATTACCTGATGCTAAAATTTTGGGTAAAGGTGCTTCCACAATTACTTTCCAGAAAACAAAATCAACACCATCAGTAGCAACTGTTACTGTATTGGCTCCTATTAATGGAACCGGGTGGGAATTTACAATGAGATGTCCGGTAAGTATTCAACCCACAATTATGAATGTTCAGGCGGTTACACCTAATGAAGACTGCGTTAATCCAACGACCATATTTAAGTTTGCTGGTAATGTTGATCATACCTTACGTATTACGTTACGTGGAACTTCCGTAACGTATTCTAATGAACAGTATCATGGTACATTACCACGTACTGTAAGTGAGTTTTCAAATAACGGTGTTGGTCCATACAATACCAATTTGAGTATCAAGTGGACCGGACGTGGATCTGTACAAATCAGTCAACAACCAAATTCTTCAAATAACTATACTGCGATAATTGACATATTTGACGGTAAAGGTGGTGAAGGTACATATAATCTGGAAGTATTACAGTTAAAGTGTTCACAACCTATTACGGTTAGAAAAGCACTTAATGAAAGTAATCAGACTGCATATGGTGTAACCGCATCTTCATTGTCATCCGCAAGTGGTGGTGGAAGAAATCAGTTTTTTGGTGGTGGACCAAATATACAGATTACCCGTCTTCGGTAATATATATTGATAGTCATATGGCATATCCTTTTCCAACCACAACAGATTATGTTGATCAGGTAAATAGTTCATCTTATTTTCCTGATGAGATTTCTTCTTTAATGAAGAAGGTTCCACCGTCACCAGAAAGGTTTTACGGATCACAGATTGATGATTATATTGAATTGTCAGTGTTCGATTCACAAGAAAATCTCAATCTTTGGCAACCAATTTATCAAGATGAAACGTTTCAGTCTCGTACTTTAGAGTATCAAGACATTCAAAATAATACAATTTCTGTTACATACGACGAGTTTATTCCAACATTTACGTTGTATGAGAATGCAAAGATTTTGTTGGATCCACGTTTGGATTTGGCAAGATACGGTATACAAAATGGCAGTTATAGAGTTGTATACAACTTTTTGTCAAACATTGTTGGTACACATGACAAACAGTGTTTTGTTATAAAACAGATTTCACCGTCACGTAAGGAAATCAAAACATCATTGATCCTTGAAAAGGAAAATTTTAATAACCAAGACCGAATTGATTTTCAGAGCGAATATGATTGTTATGTAACCGGAAAAATTGAAGCCAGAGATGTTATTCCATATTTTGAATATTATCTCAAACAAACTTATTTGCTTAATTTTGTTAACAGCACTCCAGATGATATTTTAAACACATTCGATAAAGCATATGCAGTCATCGGCGGTGATGGATTGTATAAGTTGATGAACGAAATATATAATGGTTTCGTCATTCCGGCCAATTCTGTCAATAACTTGTCTAAGGATATTCGATTTATTGGTATTGCCGATTATATCAAAACATTCTTGTATGAAAATTATGCAGAGTGTTATACATCGGAACAATATTCAAAAATATTGGATACGATTGTATCTGAGACAATTAAGATTAGACTCAAGAATATTCATGATGTTGATAACAATGACACATTGATTTGTTACTCTTACTTGTATACGATTTTCAATCAACAGATTCAACAGTACTTTATTGACATTAAAACAGAGTACGATAAAAAGTATGTTGGTCCGTTGAAAAATTCAATTAATTTTGGACAAAACTTGATGATCAAGATTTTGTCATTTAAGGTCTTCTCGGATGGCACGTTGGTGTTAAAACTACAAGACCAGTTGCCAAATACAATCGGAGTTAACAGTACGTTTTGGATTACCAATACGTCACTCGCTCCAATCGTACAGAACATTGTTTTAACTACAACTCCAAAGTACAATACGTTCACAATCAAACCAGCAAATACTAATTTGAAGGTTAATGATAAACGTACATCTTTGTCTGTTAACTATTCTCAATCTGACGCATCAAATGCAGAAGATATTGATCTTATCTTAAAACAAAGATTTTCTACAATTGATGTGGATTATACTAACTTTGAAAACTTTGTAATTTATTCTTCTGCAAAAACAAGAATTGTCATTTACAAGAACAAACTCAAGTCGATCAAGATAAAACAATCTTCATTGGATTCACTAAATGCGTCTACATATTCTGATCAATATATCACCGATAAAATTGAATTGTTAACAAAAGAAATTAACGATATCAAATTGTCGTTTGATGGATATGAGTACTACTTGTTTACAAATAGTTTATACAACAATGTAGATAGATTCCCTCAGTCATATGAAGATGAGGCGGATGAATACGATAGAAACAACCGTGACAGTTTAATAAATAACCTACCAACATATTTGTTGTCGGATTCAAATAACGATGATTTCTTGATCTTTTTGTCAATGATCGGTCATCACTTTGATAACATTTATATCTACATCGACAAGTTTCCAATGTTGTCATACAATGTGACTGGAAACGATGCTGTAATTCCAAACAAAATTTTGGACGGAATGTTATCATCATTTGGTTGGAAAATGCAATCTTCGGTAAACGATGTGAGTTTGAACAACAATTATATTGCTGGAACAAATTACGCATCTATTGCGGATAAAACAAATATCATCAATAATCGTATCTTGAATAGTCTTCCTGCAATATTGAAGGCAAAAGGCACCATTGAAGGTGTGAAGTTGTTGTTGGCTTGTTATGGTGTTCCTCAAGATATTATCAGTGTTCGTGAGTTTGGTGCTTACTCTGATATTTCACAATCATTGTACACTTTTGATAGACACGAATATTTGTTAAACTTGTCACCTCAGTCATATGTTTTAACACCATATACAAGTTCGATACAAACTGTCGAGTTTAAGTTTGCGTTCAGTAATAATTACAGCAAAACTTACGCACAACAGAATCAAATTGATTTGTTGAGAAAGTTCCCAGATTCATCATCTGATTATGATTATAGAGTTTATGCGTACAAGGAATCTCTAAGTAATAATGGTCGAATCGTATTTGAAATTGGAGATGCTGAACTGTCTTCTGATTTGTTGCCAATTTTTGATGGTAATGTTTATAGTGTGATGATTCGTAGAAATGACATTTCTTCATTGTATACTGGGTCATCAAATATCAATCATATACCTACAAAGTATGATTTGTTTGTTGAAATCAATGAAAATGGAGATGCTCGATTGATTTCTTCTAAATCTGATATATTTGAATACGATCAAAACGTTGCATTTAGTGAGGGGTCTTCAAAGTTTTTAAGATTTGGATCAACGCAGTTTAGTGGATCTATTGATAAAATTAATTTGTGGACAGTTCCTATTACCGATGATAATTTCAAGGAACACGCAAATAATTTTGATTCATACTATGAGTCGGATTACGATGATATCCGAAATAATTTGTATTTACGATTGGCATACAATTATCCAAGACAGTTAAGTACTTCGGTTGAAACCTATCAATATCAATCAAAGTCAGGAACTTTGATTTGCTATTTGTATAATCTTCCAACCAAATCAATTGGCGCAGAAACAACATATAGTTCGATTGAGAATAACCCTGATTTATATGACGATACATTGGTTATTCGATCAATGTATTCTGGAAGTTATTCAACCAGTTCGTTGTATCCATACGCAAACGTTTGTTTGGGAGTAACGTCATCAGCGTTCCCATATAACTTCATTCAATACAATGTTAATCAATCTTACAGGTTGTCTAACTATGGTCCTAACTTGTTGTGGAACAACAAGATTTCGATCAAAGATCATCAACCCGTATCAGCGTTAACGCCTTTTGATAAGAGTACTCCATTTGACAGTGATACTGATTCTCCTTTGGTTGGTATTTTCATGTCACCCGTTTCAAGTAAAAACGAAGAGATTTTAAGATATTTTGGTGATAAAAATGTATTGAGTGAATTGGGAGATCCACGTCAAGAATTTTCATCAAGTTATGATATTCTTGAAGACATGCGTGCTTCGTATTACGCAGACGGTTCACCTACAGCAAGTGGTAGAATTTTGTATCAAGAATTTACAAGTATTTACAAATTGTATTTTGATTCAAGTATATTTGAATCCATTCGAAACGTTATTGCTGCTCGTAATATTTTGTTGAACGGTATTTTGATTGAGCCAACTATTCTGGAACGTATTAAGTTTCCTACAAAACCGATCCGTTCTGAAATTATAGAAGATTCGGTTCAGTACTCCAATTTAATACAGTCTTGTTCGGCTGCAAACATAACCGTTTGGAGAAATGATCAGTATCAAACTGAGAATTCTAGTTTGTATCAACAGTACATTGATAAGAAACCGATTTCTACAGTTCCTATTTCTCAATCATTGTTGATAAACAACAATTTCCAGAATTTCCAAGCGGGATATTCTTATATTAACGACGTTACCTCTGATGAAGAATTATGGGTTAGTAGTGATCTTTATACGGGTACATCGTTTGGTATTATGTACTTTGATATTTTAAGCAGTTCTAGGGGAACTGAAGTATCGGAATCGGTACCTCATTTTACTTGGATGTTGCCATATAGTTCATCTGTGGCTGAGTATGATTACAATGGGTCAATTCAATATTATACTAAAGTTCTCAACAAATTGATTGTAACTCCAAAGAAAGCATATGATTTGTATCCATATGAGTTAGCAACTCCATTTAGAGGATCCACTCAGAATTTCCTTGGAACTAGACACAATCCTATCCGTTGGGATTTATTTAAGGTAATTTCCGATGATAGTGTCAAATATGGATATTTTGTAAAATCAAAACAAACTGTTAATTACACAGTAGATGAATGTGGTAATCCAGATAAAAGTCTTCCAGTAACCAGTACAGTTGTAACCAATACATCTGTATCTACTGGAAACAACGGAGTTTTGACAGTTCAATAAAAAATAATAAACAAAAAGACAGTTAAAACAATACTTATAGACAAACACATATGGCATACGTCGATAACAAATCAATCACTGTAGATGCGGTCCTTACAAAGAGGGGTAGAGAGCTTTTGGCTCAGACTGGCAATCTAAATATTACATCATTTGCATTGGCAGATGATGAAGTTGATTACAGTCTATATAATCCAAACCATCCACAGGGTAGTGCATATTATGATATTGCTATCAGAAATACGCCAGTGTTTCAACCTTTGTCTGACGAAACTCAATCAATGAAGTATAAGTTGGTCACTCTTGCTCAAGGCGTGACATCTATACCAGTAATCAGTTTGAATATTCAATCCATCGACGTTCAAAAGGATAACAAGTCTGACAATATTATTTCTCCAACAACCAACCCAGCATATAATCTTACACTTGGATACACTGCCATTTTGTCCAATAAGAAGATTGGTACTTTGATTGTTGATCAAACCAATGCTGCAAATACAACTACTAGTACAGTTCCATCTTTTGCTAATGATTTGATTAGTACAAGTTCACAGGTAGTTGTCGGTAACCGTTTTAAGTTTGTGCCAAATACATCATTGACAGTAACAACCTCCGCAACAATTACTGTGGTTGGTAATGAAAGCGGCGGTACCGTTGTTATTCCTGTCACTGTAAGAATTTCCTAACATATGATCTATAAACAATTTGAACAGTCTGATATTGTAGTAGGAAGATCTACAAAAGTATCCACGGGTATTTTCAGTAACGGATCTGTCTATCAAACTCAAAGTGCGGTTGCATCAGGCAGTTTGCAAGCTACCATTTCTGGTTCTAACAGATATGATGTATATAACGGTTACTATTATTTGGACGTATATCCAAGTTTGGCAGCCACATCTAGTTCCAACGATCTTATTCTAAGTGTTGCATATGGAAATAAGAACGGGTATGGAACCAGTTACGACGAATATACCAACATCAAAGTTTCACCAACAAAGGCTATTTATACACAATACGTAAATGCTATCAATAACGGTGAAGACTTTTCTGTTAAATCACAAAGTACTCCCGCATCTAGTGTAACAAGTGTGAGTTTGAGCAGTGACTTTATTGTACTATCTTACAATTCTCAGAAGATCAGAGATGGTATTGATCCGGGTCAATTTCAAATAACTTTGAAAAATGATGTAAGTAATCAATTTGTTCGTTTAATTGATGATTCCAGTATCACCACACAAAGTGGATCTGCTGCATATTATAATTTGATTTTGGGTCAATATAGTGAGACTACTGGTGAAGCATCATATTGTCCTTATACCGGTACAATGGCAACATCAAACGGATTCCTTTCATCCAGTAACAACTATACTGGATCTAAATCGGATGCACAATATCATCCAACTACGGGAATTGGCCTTGTATTTCCAAAGTCTGGTATTGTGATTTTGAATTGTGACTTTTTGAATGATGTTTTGACCAACACTGGGGGCGGTGGTCTTGCTAGTTCAAATGCTTTAATTACAATTCCTAATTCTGCAACAAGAACAACTGCTCCTGTTGGAAATGTAGTACCTGCTACTTCAAATGCATTGTATAAAGAAGCCGTATATAACGCAATTAAATCTTCAGGCGACAACATGCGTGTAAGACGTAGTGAATACGTTCCATCACGTCATTACTTTGTACGTGTGAAGAACCGTGATTTCAATTATACAAACAATCCTACGTTCTCATATCAACGTGCACAAGACGATCAAGTGACCGGTGAAATTCGTCAACGTGGTGATATTATACAGACAGAGTTTTTAACTGATCCTAAGGTTTATCCAACTTCCGTTGGATTGTATAACAACAATAACGAATTGGTAGCGATTGCTAAATTAAGTAGACCTGCTCAAAAGACATTTTCCAATGAACTTTTGATTAAAGTCAGACTTGATTTTTAATCGTTTAGTTTAAAATCCAATCGGATTGTGATCAAATCCATTGTTGGATTATACTTATAATGGAAGATGATCAAGAACATTCAGACGAATGAAATTTTTAGCACACCGTTTACTTCGAACAAGTCATGGTCATTAAATTCCAGTGGTTCGATACAAACGGTGGAAGAAGGTTATTTTGTAAGTAGTAGTTATAACTTTTATGACTCCGCTTCGGCGGCGTTGTATGGTTTTACTGCAGCTGAACAAAACTCCAACGGATCTTATAAGAGACTTGTTTATCAATTAGTTAAAAATTCTTATTACAATCCAAACATTGCTCAGAACTTTGGATTGGAAACAACTGATACCGATAAGGTATTCAAAATATTACAGAACACTTGCATCAGAATAACTTTACCAAGAGTTTATTTTGGTGACTCTATTTTGAGAGATTCTGTTGTTATTACGGATTATTCTAAGGATAAAGTTTATACTTTCTTTGATGACACATATGGCAACTTGTATGTGGATGGTACTCATTTCATCAATTATGTTGATTTGACTTCAAATGTATATTCCCCACCAACTGTGAATTTTACTGGTTCACCATTGTCTGGATTTTCTCCACTGTCAGTTGTATTCACTCCTGCCGTACAAGGTAATGCCACAGAGTATTTGTGGAATTTGGGTGACGGTAATACATCTACATCATCTACAACATTTACTCATGTTTATACAGAACCGGGAACATATACGATTTCTTTAACTGTAACTGGGTTTGGTGGCACAACAACAAGAACTCGTACAAATTATGTGGTTGCTAATGCTGTTATTCCAGTACCTACAGTTGACTTTTCGTTTACTCCTCCTGATGGATACACTCCATTGACTGTAACCTTCACAAGCATTACAACAAATGTCGATTCGTATCTGTGGGACTTTGGTGATGGAACAACAAGTACGTCTGCAAATCCAACCAAAACATACAGTACATCTGGTATATATACCGTATCACTCACAGGTACCGGTGGCGGTGGAATACGTACAACAACAAAAGTTAACTGTATTGAAGTTGTTGCCATACCGTTACCATCTCCAAACTTTATTGCCACACCAAATACTGGATATGCTACAATAACTTCGTTGTCGTTTATTGATGGTACTACAGTAAGTAATCCATCATATCCAGTCACTTCATGGGCATGGGATTTTGGTGATAGTACCACAAGCACATCACAAAATCCAACCAAAACATATAGTTCGCCTGGAACATATACTGTTTCTTTAACTGCTACAAATGCCGGTGGTAGTGCAACACATACAAAGACCGGATATGTAACAATTGCAGCCGTAACGATTCCTGTTGCTAATTTCACAATCGATAAATCTTCAGGTGACATCCCATTGGGTGTAACGTTTACCAACACTAGCACGGGAATTGGTACGTTAACATATTCGTGGGATTTGGATGATGGCACCGGTGCGCAAACAACAACAAATCCGTCGCCTAATCCATACTCATTTACGGTCAAGGGAACATATGATGTTACATTGACTGCTACAAACACTGCGGGATCTGATACTGAAACCAAGACTATTATTGCATCTGATCCAGCGGATAGATTGGATTATTCTCCTTCAACACAATTAATGAATTGGGGTACAGATGGTGGTACAATTTTATTTTCAAATCCAAATGTAACTCTTGCGGATTTCAAGACTTTGATAGATGTGTCAAATATCAAAGCAATACAAATTAATTCTACTACGAATCCAATCACCACGATATCAAACACCAATTACTATACGGCGTTGGAAAGTTTACTGATTTCAAATCAATCATTGACATCTATTAGTGGTATTGGAGTTACTAACTTAAAGAATTTACTTTTGGAGGATAATCCATCGTTGAGTTCAATCACAATATCTGATCTTCCAAATTTGGAAATTATAAGTTTCAGAAACAATAATTTGTCCGGAACATTAAATTTGAGTTCACGTACACCGTTGTTATTGTTGACCGTCGCTGATAACAATATTGCATCATTAAATGTTACTGGTAATACTGGATTGACAACATTGTATACGTACTTGAATTCTAATCTAACTGTAATTACCGGATTGAATACTTGTACTGCTATGAATGTATTACAAGTTTGGAACTGTAATTTGGTTGGTGCAACTTTTGATATTAGTGCATTAACTGCTCTGGTTATTTTACAAATAAGTGGAAATTCCAACCTATCTACGCTCGACGTAACCAACAATACAGTTTTGAGAGAATTGTATTGTCAAGATGATAATTTGTCCACATTGGATGTAACAAATAATACAGGACTAACTATATTGGCTGCAAACGGAAATTCATTGACTACATTGAATTTGACAAACAATATCAAGTTGAAAACGTTGTTACTTTACGCAAACACAGGATTGGCGTTACCAACAGGGTTTAGTGGATTGACCGATTTGGAATGGGTCGATATGTATAACTGTAATGTTACTGTTCCTTTTGATTGTACACCATTCCTCAATTTGAAAAAAGTCAGCGCTGGTAATACATCTTTACCTTCGGTGAATTTGAGTACGTGTACAAAACTTGAGTGGATTTATATTCGTAGTTCACCGAGTGTAACAACTTTGAATCTTCCTGCTACATTGTCAAATACTACAATGATGTATGCCGACGGTTGTGGTTTAACTGCTGCCGCAATTAATGACATACTTATTAAATTGGATGCAAATGGAGTATCCAATACACAATTGGTAACAAATAATTATATAATCAAACTAGATGGTGGAACAAATGCTACACCTACAGGTGCGGGTATTACTGCAAAAACTAACCTAATTGCTAAAGGTTGGAATGTGACAACAAATTGATATTATGAATGGAACTATTGGACCAGTAACAATGTTTGGATATAAAGTTGAAGCACACGGTAAGTTTGCTGCAATTGGAAATCCAAATCCACAATATGCGTCACAGGCAGGAACAGGTAGTATCGATTTATACCGATTTAATTCGACACAGGGTGTGTATACTTACTATGGAACTGCACAGTCCATGAAAGCATATGGTACATCTGGTACAGGTGGAACTGGAGGTAGCAGTGGAACCGGCGGATTTGGTGTAATTACAAAAGATACATATGGATTGGCGTTTGATGTTTGTAATAACATTTTTATAATTGGTAATGAAAATTTTACTGGGTCATATGGTGGTTCGCCATATTCTCATACTAGTTTGGCCGATGTATATTTGTTAAATCAATCTTCATCTAATGCCAGCACTTTGGCAGCGTCATTGTTAAGTGTATCAAAGATACCATCACCTATTAATACGTCTTACAATAGTTTTGGTCATTCAGTTGCGATTAATTCTAAATATATCACGGTGAGTGCAAATGCATATGACCGAGTATATGTTTACAGTTATACTACAGGATCAAATAGTATATCGATACCCGGATCTCCAACGACTTACATTGATGCGGTCACCGCTGGTAATTCTTTTGGATCGTTAGTTAAAATTGATAAATCTGGAACCAATTCAATTTTGATATCAGAAGATCCAACAATACAAAATCCTAAGGTTTATTTATTTGAAAGTCAATCTGGTGGATGGTCATTGACACATACATTTTCATCAATTACGGGGTCACAAAAGGTACCGTTTGACGATGTAAACTCGTATCAGTATGTTAAGAAGTCGGCGGATGGTTTTGGTACTGACATGCAAATTAACGGTGATACAATTGTAATTGGTGCGCCGTATGATGCAAGTTATTATGAGTTTAGTGGATCCACAACACAATATGACAGAGGTGCCGTATACATTTATAAGAAAACCGAGTGTGCATTAAATACTGCCGAAGCTAATGGTATTTATGCTGACAGTGGACAAGTTTATTGGGATTTGGTTGAGAAGTATATTGGTGATAAAAATACTCTCAAACAAAATAAATTGGGATTATCGGTTGATACGTTTAATAACAAGATTATTGTTGGATGTGTATCGTCAAGTAATCCATTAGCTGTAAAATCAACCGTATCTAGTTCAATTAGTCAATCTTACGATGACACTCAAGTCATTAACGGACAATTTATATTGTTTGAAAGAACCGGTTCGAATGTTGTACCGGTAACATATGATTATAAAAAGAAGGCGATTGGATATCCTTACATGTCATATGGATATGATGTAGCAATCAGTGATACTGCAATTGTTGTTGGTTCTCCGTTTATTATGTCTGATTTTACATCAAGCAATTCGTTTGTTGTAAGTCCATCGGTTGCACAGTCAACGCTACAAAACATGCGTGGACATGCTTATATTTCTACATTAAGTTCATTAAGAACAAATTACCATGCTGGTAACATCTTTTACAAGAACGGTGAAATCGTATTTTCAAACACCGGTTCACAATTTACGAATGTATTGAAAACTACTGATACAAACGAATACAAGTATGATATCAACTATAGTAGTAAATACACAATCAATGAAAAGTCGGTTATTTGTGTTGTTGATTCTGGTGAGTTTAATATTAGTACCAATCCTACCGCATTAGATGTTATTAAACCTACATTTGATTTGTTGGGTAACGGTGATGTTGACTTTAGAGACATCAATTTGATTTTGTTGTATATTGTCGATATCAACACTCCGGGCAATCCTAATTTTGAACAGGATGATACTTTCTGGGATGAATACGTTATTGAAAATAGTGCAGAACGTAGTTTGTTTGAATATTATAAAACGTATTATGAATACGGACAGTATACTTTGAAACAACAATATGCTTCTTTAAGACCACGATTGTTTAGTCTTGAATCACAGTTTGATTTTGACGGTGATGGAAAAGTGAGTATCGAAGACGCTAAGATTCTATGGAAGTTCTTTATAGGATCATTGAGTCTTGATGCATACAATAATTTAATTAATCCATTTTCAACAAGAACAACTCTTTCGGATGTAGTTTCATATATAACATCAAAGACATCAAAATATGTTAACACAAATGGAATACCTAGTATTAAGTCTGATTTCTTGTCATATCAAGAAAGTTCCTCATTGGATATTACAGGATCTTACTTGGCACCCTACATTACAACAATTGGTCTATATAGTGGGTCTGATCTTGTCGCAGTAGCCAAATTGTCGTCTCCAATCAAAAACACTGGTGAATATCCACTAAATTTTTTGGTTAAATGGGACGTATAATCATATTTATAATAAACAATAGACTAAATTTATGGCCGAACAAATCAAAAGAACCTCTTTAACAAAGAGTCTTGAACAAAGATACGCTTCTGACAAAACTGGTGGAGCATTTGATGCCAAGAAAGCTGGTACAAACACTGCTATTCTCGGTCTTCAGGGAGATTTTGGATATTCAAAACTTTCTATAGATTTGACCATTGAACCGGGATTTACAATTGGTATGGCTACCAACAAAAAAGAGAACTTCAAAGACAAAGTTTTGGGTGATGCAAAAAATCCAGGCGAGGGATTTTACAGAGTAAAAGATACTACAAAGTACAAGCCATAATCAAACAAAAAATAAGTTATGACATTAGGATTAGACGCTAGTACGTCTACCGTTGGATGGGCAGTTTCAGAAAACGGTAAAATAATTGACGCTGGCTTTTTAGATATATCACATTTAGAGACTTCCAAAGAGAAGTCTTTTTTTGTTTTAAAGTTTCTGGAATCAACCAAATATTACGATGTTATCACATCTGTTAATATGGAAGCCGCGTTGAGTGGATTTATGGGTGGTCGTACAACTCAACAAACCATCATCAAATTGGCAAGATTCAATGCGGTTTTTGAGTATATTCTTTCCGAAGAAATGGGTGTTAAAATTAACCTATGTAATGTTAACACCATGCGTAAACAACTTTTTGGTAAAGCCAGAATCAAAGGCATGAAATCCAAGGAGTTCGTTAAAGCCAACATCGTCAATTTCTTAGAAGTTGACAAATATGACAAGAAAAAGAAAAAGGGAAGTTGGGACGAACGTAACGGTGACATGTACGATGCCGTGGTATGCGCTTTATTTAAACCTTAAAATAAGTTGATTTGGACTTGGTATCTGATACAGTATACCCATGTTGTTGTATCAGACGGAAGTCGTAACAATTCTAAATAAAGCGCTCAAACAATCTGCGAAGATTCGTAAGGGTACTGACGCGGTTTATTATTGTCCCGTCTGTAAACACTACAAACGAAAGTTGGAAATAAATACAGTTACCGGCAAATATCATTGTTGGGTGTGTGGGTTATCTGGGACATCTCTGAAAACGTTGTTCAAGAAACTTGGACTGTCTGGTGAATATCTTGGTCAAATCTATAAAAATACCGAGACGTACCGAAAACTTCCTCAGAACGATATTAACGCTATTTTGGAAATCTTTTCTGAGAAGAAGAGTATTTCTGTTGTACCCTTGGTTCTTCCAAAAGAATATCGATCATTTTATGATGACGAACTTACTTTGATTGGTAGACATGCACTTCAGTACTTAAAGTCGAGAAACATTACCAAATATGATGTATTGAGATATAATATTGGGTACTGTGAGGGTGGTCAATTTCATGGAAGAGTTTTAATTCCATCATATGATGCATCTGGTCAATTAAACTTTTACTCAACTCGTAGCATTTTTGAAGATGCTAAAATGAAATATGTAAACAGTTTTGGCTCAAAAGACATTATCGGATTTGAGATGTTTGTAGATTACAACCAACCGATTACATTAGTCGAAGGTGCATTTGATGCAATTTCGATTCGTAATAACGCTATTCCTTTGTTTGGAAAAACACTTTCAAATAAGTTGAAATCTGCGTTGATCAGTAATAAAGTACAAAGTGTTAATATTGTTTTGGACAATGATGCTTTATCAGACTCCATTAGAATAAGTGAGTTTTTGTTGAAGAACAGTATTGAAACAAAGTTGGTAAAACTTGATGGTAAAGATCCATCGGAAATCGGATTTGAAAAGACTTGGGAAGTTATAAATAACTCTCCCGTTTTAGATTTCGAATCTTTGTTTCGTTTGAAGATAAATTTATAAAATATATGATTACAAAACTAAATTGTGACGTTTCAAACTTTACGAATATTCTGCACGTGGCAGACATTCATATTTTGTTAACTAAACGTCATGCGGAATATACAGAGGTGTTCAAGAACCTATATAAGGCAATTGAAAAGACACCCGAGACCACTGCTATTTGTGTGGTGGGTGACGTGTTTCACAACAAGAGTGATCTTAGTCCTGAGTGCGTAGAAATTGCGTCTCAGTTTCTAAAAAACTTGGCAGATCGTCGTCCAACCATACTTACTGCTGGAAACCATGACGCAACTCTAACCAACAAAAACAGGTTGGATAGTTTGAGTCCTATTGTTAACGCTCTTAAACACCCAAATCTTTTTTATCTAAAGGATACTGGTGTGTATCAGTTGGGTGATATCTTGTTCAATAACTTCTCGGTATTTGATGAACATTCACCTGAGAATTATATTAAGTTTGAAAAGATTCCCAAGATTTATGTTAATAACACTTCTTATCATATTGGACTATATCATGGACCAGTTGATAGTGCTGTAACTGACATTGGGTATAAAGTTACGAGTAACACCAAAAACGAACTGTTTGATGGACATCAAATTATTTTGTTGGGTGATATTCATCGTCATCAGATTCTTCAGAACTATCACGTTATTGATGAAAAGATTCGTAAACCCGTGGTTGTGTATTCTGGTTCATTGATTCAACAGAACCATGGTGAAGAATTGAAAGGTCATGGGTTTGTTTATTGGGATTTGAAGACTCTCAAATTCAAACACGTTGAGGTAAAGAACGACCATGGATATTTTACTGTCGAGGTTAACAAAGGAACTTTGATTACCGATTTGACGGATATTCCAAAGAAAACCACGCTTCGAATCAAAGCATTTGAGTCGGTTGCAACTGAACTCAAGACGGTCATCTCACAGATTCGTGAACATACTGAGATTGTTGATATCAATTATCTACGTGTGGACCAGTTGGCCTCAAGTGTGAACAATTCAACGGTTCCAAATTTGAATATTCACGGTCTTTCAAATATTTCGTATCAGAACAAATTGATTGCGGAATATCTTCAAGATAAACATACTAATATTCCTGACTCTTTGATTCGTGAGGTTGAAAAGATCAACAAGGAGTTGAATGATCAAATTGTCAAGGATTTAACCGCTAAGAATATTCGATGGAAGCCAAAACGGTTTGAGTTTGATAATATGTTCAGTTACGGCGAAGGTAATGTAATTGATTTTAGCAAAATGAAAGACGTTGTGGGACTATTTGCTGCAAACGCAAGTGGCAAATCCAGTATTCTTTCGGCATTATCCTTTTGTATATTTGACAAGTGTGATCGTGCTTTTAAAGCCGTTCACGTAATGAATACACAAAAGATGTCGTTCAAGTGTAAGTTTAACTTTGAAATTGATAAGGTTGATTACTTTATTGAACGTATTGGTCACGCTGATAAAAAAGGAAGCGTCAAGGTTGATGTACGTTTTTGGAAAGAAGAAAAGGGTCAAGTAATTGAACTCAACGGTGAAGCACGTCGTAATACTAACGATTTGATTCGTGATTATGTTGGAACTTATGATGACTTTATTTTAACTGTATTGAGTATTCAGAACAGTAAGACTGGTTCTTTCATTGATCTTGGTCAGACTGAACGTAAGGATCTATTGGCACAGTTTATGGGACTTACTATATTTGATAAGTTGCACGGACTGGCAAATGACAAGATGCGTGAATGGGCAATCTTGATGAAGAACTTTGCCAAGACCGATTACAACGCAGAGTTGGAGACATTGACTACCAATATCAATAATGCTGAATCTGTTATTCGTTTAAAGGACGAAGAACTAAAAACATTAACGGATAGTCGTGAAGTTGAAAATGAGAAGATTGCTGAGACAACTAAGCAGTTGATCAAGGTGAATGTCACAACTACTGATATAAGTGGATTGGAAACACAACGTATTAATACCGACAGAAAAATCGTCAGTGAACAGTTGAAGTATGATACCGAGGTTCCCAACATTGAGAAGTTGAAGAATGACATCAAGCCAATCAATGACAAGGTTGAAAAGTTCAAGTCTGATGATATTGAGTCCAAGTATTCGGAGTATAATACTTTGAAATTGGAAGCGTCTAACATTGAAGGACAGTTGGAACGTAAGAAGTTGATTGTTACAAATAAGTTGGATAAGTTGAAGAAACTTGAAAACCACAAGTATGATCCAAATTGTACATTCTGTGTTAACAACGTGTTTGTTCAAGATGCAATCAAGACTAAAGAAGATCTTGAAAATGATAAGATTGAAGCTAAAGGTCTGATTGAAAAACTGACTACTGTGAAAAACAAGTTGGGTGTCGTTGAAACTGTTGCTAATCAATTTCAGGAGTATAGAAATCTTCTTAACAGTCTAACAACGTTAACCAAGAATATTTCTAATCTTGAAAATCTTCAATTACAACGTGAGAATACGATTGTAAAGGAAAAGAACTTGTTGGAATCGATTGAAGTTAAGATTAAAGAATATTATGATGCAAAGGACGCTATTGAATCGAATCTTAAGGTTCAAAAGGCGATTGATGACATTAAGGCAAACATTAAGAACATCGACTTTAACATTCGTAATGTTAACTCTAATATTACCGACACCAAGAGTAAGATCAACAATTGGACCTATCAGAAGTCTCAGATTGAAGCCAAGATTGCTGAAATGAAGGAGACTGAAAAGATTCATAATGCTTACACTTATTATGTGGATGCCGTTTCCAGAGATGGACTTCAGTATCAAATTATCTCTAAGGCGTTGCCTGGTATTGAATCTGAGGTTAACAACATACTTAATCAGATTGTTGAGTTTACCGTTTCGTTTCAGACTGATGGCAAGAACATTATGGCATACATTGTTTACGATGACAAGAAGTGGCCTTTGGAATTGGCAAGTGGGTTAGAGAAGTTTGTGAGTTCGTTGGCTATTAGAGTTGCGTTGATCAATGTATCCAATCTACCACGTCCTAACTTTATTGCTATTGATGAGGGGTTTGGATGTGCTGATAGTGATCATTTGTCTGCCATGGCTAATTTGTTCTCATTCTTGAAGAGTAATTTTGACTTTGTTTGGGTTGTTAGTCACTTGGATGTACTCAAAGACATGGTTGATACCCGTCTTGAGATCGTCAAAGATGCTGGGTTTTCACGGATTAATTTCCAGTGATTTCTATATGTATTGTTAATTACAATACATATGGCTTTAATATCAAATGCAAGAAATACCGGACAAAAGCTGAACTTATCTGATTTACGAGTCGATATTGAAGATAGTTCGTTTTTGTCCGAGTATTTTATATTATCGGAATACTCACCCAAGTTTACTGCTGGTAAGAATACTTTTTTGTTAAATGGGTCCGATAAACTTGCAGTTAATAGTCCTATTCAAATTGAGGTTTTAGACAGTCAGGGTCGGTCATTGTATGTTGAGGTGGCTAAGACCAACAACATCGCCTATAAGGAAGGTGGCGCGGTTAGAATATCGGTATACGTTTATAACGATACTCCTTATGGTGTTGGTAAAGTTATTATTGTTGGTCGTGAAAAGACAAACAAACTGATACGTTGGATTGGTAATATTCAAATCAATCCATCTGTACAAAATACATCGAAGGTCATATTTTATAAATCTCCCATATTGTCAGTAACATCGACTTTCGTTCCAATTACATCAGACAATTCTTCGGGGTATTTGACAGTTATTAATAATACTCCAATTACAACTTATGCGGTAACCCCCAAGAAAAATGATGATTATGGATTGTTTGATATCGGGTCAACTCCAATTGATTATCGTCTTACTTTTTTAGATGGTTCATTGGTTGTTTCATCTTCAATGAAAAACGCATTGGTAGATATCTATGCAACTAAATTGGATGGTGATATTGTAACCAGTTTAACATCATCAAACGTTATTACCGATGTATTGAGTGAAAACACGGTCAAGTTGAAGAACCCAATTTATTACGTCGATAATAAAAACAAGAAAATAATTTCAAATATTGTAGATGGTACTTTGTCTGCTAATATTACAAACGTTAAGTATGATGGTAGATTTATTACAAGTTCATCATACAATCAATCGGTTGCATTTGTAACATATACTAACCTAAAGACTTTTTCTGGTAACATTTATCGTCACAAATTGTATCGTAGAAGTTTAAGTGCAGCCGGTGATTTTGAGATTATTGCAGACGAACCTTTTGTTGATTCACAGGCTTTAGTAGATTCAGCCACACCAAACAGTTATTATAAAAGTCTAGGATCATTTCCAAACCCAACACATTTACATCACTATTGGTTTAGTAGTTCCAATACAATCAGTTTTACTAGAGATTCATCATATTTGATGGACGCAATGGTTATTACAAATAGCACTAATAATGAACAATACATTATTGTAAAAAATGATACCAATGGTGGAAGTGTTACACATGAATACACCCCATATGATCAAACTTCGGTGTTGAATGAATCTGGAATGGCATATGACAGTAACTTCATGCGGTTTTATCCAGATGTTACATATAAGTTTTCAGTCAGATCCAAAATTATCAAATCAGATACAACTCAACCTGCAAGTGTTAGTTTTTACATAACATCTTCTTTGATCAACGAAGTTAATGGTGATCCAAATTTTGATAATGTTCGTGGAGTTAAGGTCGGAGAAATTTATTTGGATGAACGGTCATCGTCGTTGTATCATCCAGACCCTCATACATTTTATAGTCGATTTGGTAAACAGTTTAATGGAACGATGGTAATATACACTAAAAATTGTGTATCCACATTATCTGACTTACAGTTATCGACATATTCGGAACCATCTTTTTCTCCTGAAATATTTACGTCTCGTATACCATTTCCTGTAACTGTTGCGGGTGAACAGTTTGAAATAAAATCAGAATTGTTTGATGTTAACTCTAATTTAGTATATTCTGATTTAAGAACGATCACGTCGTTTGATCCGTCTGGATCATCTTTGAATAAACTTATTCCCGGTGTTATTTCATCCGATACTACTAATGGGTTAAAAGTATTCAACTTGATTATTACCACCGAACAAACTAATCCAAAACAAGGTTTGTACATGTTAAACGCAGCTCGTTTCGAGTTTGATGTTAGTGGTAGTGGCGCACATACTGCAAACGATGCAACGTTTCATATTAAAAAAGGAACTGTAAGTATTAGTCCGCAGGCAGATGGTGGTATTGGTGGAAAAGTTTATATTAACCCAAGTACCGTATTGGAAATTAAACCAACGGCGGTGGGTAATATTAACAATGTTGATATTGGTCAAGATGGGACAAATCATAAAAAAGGCAAGTTTACTGATTTGGAAGCTACTGACTCCGCTACTGTTCCTACAACTACTGCACCTGCAACTGTTAGTGCGACTGTTACTAGTACAACATTGGCGTCAACTCCCGGTACCGTTGATGTGGTTTGTCCATTAAAAGCACCGGATGGCTGGTTATCGATCAATGGCAAGAGGGTGCCGTATTACAATTAATAATACAAAAACGACTTGTTGTATTATATTTATAGGACGATATGGTAAAACTCTCCGATTTTTTGGTTGAAGCTGCTGCGAATTCCAGTCAAAAAGACATGGAAAAAAATGAATTGCGGCTAGATAACACAATCAAGTATCTTCAAACCAAAAAGAAAGTGTTGTTGATTGGCACATCAAATCGTTGGGAAGGTCATAAGGACGATGAAGCAAAGTCAACTAAATTGGCTAAGTTAGTTTGTGAAAGATTGGGTAGTGATAAGTGTGAATTTATTGATGCAAGCAAACTCAATATTTTTGTATGTGAAGGAAATGTGTCATCCAAGTGGGGCAATCATTGTGGAGAAAAAGGTGCGGTGTTAAAAGATAAAGAAAAAGATCCAACTGGATATCATCGTTGTTGGGCAAGTATCAATAACAAATCAGATGAACTTTGGAAGATTAGCAAACCATTATTTGAGAGTGATGTAGTTTTATTTTTTACATCTATACGTTGGGGACAGACCAACAGTATTTATCAGAAACTAATAGAACGTTTGACGTGGATTGAAAACCGTCATTCAACCCTTGGTGAATCCAATATTGTTAAGAATATTGATGCTGGTGTTATTGCTATTGGTCAAAACTGGAATGGAAAAGATGTTACACAAACACAAAAAGCTGTACTGGAATTTTACGGATTTAATACTCCACAAGAGTTATTTTGGAACTGGCAATATACAGATAACGTCAGTGATGAAACCAAAAAATCATACTCGAAAGCTATTAAAGTTTTTGATGATACATTCATCGAATGAATAATTAAACAAATATAAGTTATGAAAAAAGCGTCAGGAAAAAGTAATTTGGCAATCGTTAGGGACTATCTCAATGGTGAACGTCCTTTTATTCAAGTTGGTTATACTGCAGATTCCGATTTTGCATCTCGTAAAGAGGGTGAAATTTGGGAGGACGTAAATGGTAAAAAGTGGATAAAGAAAAATGGCACCAAACGTGCTATTAACAATGTCAGTTCGTCTACGATTGAATCTACCAAACGTCATTGTAAAGATTGTAATATGGATATTCGGTGGGGCAATCGTTATGATGAAATTCTTTATAATAAGACCGGTCGTTGTCAAGAATGTCTTGCAAAGTTTGAAACCAAGTTACGTGTAGAAGGAAAGTATGATGATTATGAACAAAACAAACTATTGCGTAATCAATTGAGTCAAGCCAAAGAGTTTCGTACCAAGGTGCAGGAAAGTTTTGATTTTGTATCTTCTCATCAAAAGATATCGTTTCCAAACGGTGATGGAACTTTGGATGAATGGACGATTGAACGTAGAGAAAATATTTTGAAAGATCTGAAAGCCGATTTGAAAAAGATTGATAAACAGATTCTCAAGATTGAAAAGAAATTGGAGAAGTTAAGTCATGTCGAATGATCAAAAATCGTTAAGAGATATCATCAAGGCAGAATATAAAAAGTGTCTTGAAAACCCGATGTACTTTATGAAGAAGTACGTCAAGATTCAACATCCTAAACGAGGTACAATACCATTTGAATTATATCCTTTTCAAGATGATTCTCTACAGGAGATTATTGATAACGACTATAACATTATTTTAAAAAGTCGTCAGCTTGGTATTACCACATTGTGTAGTGCGTATAGTTTGTGGTTGATGGTATTTAATAGTGACAAAAATATTTTGTGTATCAGTATTACACAAGAAACATCTAAAGAAATTGTTACCCGTGTACGTTTTGCCAATGACAATCTTCCAAGTTGGTTGAAAGTTCCATGTGTCGAAGATAATCGTCTATCATTGCGTCTTAAGAATGGTTCACAAATTAAAGCCGTATCATCTTCTGGTACCGCTGGTCGTTCGGCCGCACTATCAATGTTGATTATTGACGAGGCCGCATTTATTGATAACATCGATGAAATTTGGACATCGGCACAATCGACACTATCAACTGGTGGTAAAGCAATCGTGTTATCAACACCAAACGGTGTTGGTAACTTTTTTCATAAAACTTGGGTAGAAGCTGAAGGTAAAAAGAATAAGTTTCACACGATACGTTTGCCATGGCATCTTCATCCTGAACGTGATCAAACTTGGAGAGATGAACAAACAAAATTGCTTGGTCCAAAGATGGCCGCACAAGAATGTGATTGTGACTTTGCTACATCAGGTAATACTGTAGTTGATGTGCCGATTCTTGATTTCTATAAACAGACAAAAGTACGTGCTCCTGTCGAAACTAGAGGTATGGATAAATTGTTGTGGTTGTGGGAATATCCAGACTATACACGTTCATATTTGGTATGTGCGGACGTTGCTCGTGGTGATGGAGGCGACTATAGTGCATTTCACGTAATTGATATTGAAAGTTTTACGCAGGTTGCGGAATACAAAGGACAAATTGGAACCAAAGATTATGGCAATATGTTGGTCAATGTTGCTACAGAATATAACAACGCCTTGTTGATTGTAGAAAATTTAAATATTGGTTGGGGCACAATTCAACAAATCTTGGATAGAAAATATCCTAATTTGTTTTATAGTAGTGCTGATTTAAAATATGTAGACGTGGAACATCAAATGACCAATCGAATCCATTCTGTCGAAAAGAAGATGACTCCGGGGTTTACTACAACATCTGTAACAAGACAGTTGATTATTTCACGATTAGAAAGTTATATGCGTGAAAAGACCATAAATATTCAGTCAACACGTACAATTGATGAATTGTATACGTTTATTTGGAATAATGGTAAAGCCGAGGCAATGAAGAATTACAATGATGATTTGGTAATGTCATTTGCAATTGGATTGTGGGTACGTGATACCGCTTTGAAATTACGTCAACAATCAATAGATATGACTCGTAATATGTTGGGTAGTATCAATAGATCTGAACAACAAAGCTCTCCTGTGTATACTACAAAAAACGCAAATGCACAACAGTCGTGGGAAATGCCTACCGGACTAAAAGATCAAAAAGAGAGTTTAACTTGGTTATTATAACGATCTTTCACTATTTATTTACGAAATATAATACAATTGTATGGCAGATCAACCGACAGATTTAAAGAGCAGATCACTATTTGCTCGTCTTAAGAGACTTTTCTCTACAGACGTTATTGTACGTAACGTTGGTGGTAAAAAGTTAAAGGTAGTAGATACCGATGAAGTAGCATACGCTACGGATAGAAACACACTACGTGACCGTTTTAATCGTATTCGTACTTCTGCGTACAATCAGTATAGTAGAGATTTCACCCTTAGTTATCAAGCCGCTCGTATCGAATTATTCAGAGATTATGATACGATGGACATGGATCCAATTCTTAGTTCTGCATTGGATATTTACGCGGATGAATCATTGACACGTAACGAAATGGGAGATGTTTTGGTGATCAATACACCAAATGATAATATCAAACAGATACTTCGTAACTTGTATTATGATATCATGAATATCGAATTTAACCTTTGGAGTTATGTTCGTAACATGTGTAAGTACGGCGATTTTTATCTTAGACTTTATATCAGTCCCGAGTACGGAGTTTATATGATTGAGCCAATTAGTGCTTATAATGTAACCCGTGTTGAAAACAGTGATTTGTATAATAAGAACTATATCAAATTTCAAGTCAACCTACCTGACGGTGGTAAGGTCGAAGATCTTGAAAACTATCAAGTAGCACATTTTCGTTTATTGAGTGATAGTAACTTCTTGCCATATGGTAAGAGTATGTTGGAAGGTGCTCGTCGCGTTTGGAAACAATTGAGTTTGATGGAAGACGCAATGTTGATTCATCGTATTATGCGTGCTCCTGAAAAACGTATTTTCAAGATTGACGTTGGTAATATTCCTCCAAACGAGATTGACTCATATATGGAAAAGTTGATTGCTAAAACCAAAAAGGTACCATATATCGATGAAAAAAGTGGTGATTACAATCTTCGTTTCAATCTTCAAAACATGGTTGAAGATTTTTATCTTCCTGTTCGTGGTGGTGATAGTGGTACCAGCATTGAATCTCTTAGTGGCATGGAATTCACTGGCACGGACGATATTGAATATCTGCGTAAGAAAATGATGGCTGCTCTCAAGATACCTAAGGCGTTCTTGAGTTATGATGAAGATTTGAGTGGTAAAGCTACATTGGCACAAGAAGATGTTCGTTTTTCTCGTACAATTCAACGTATTCAACAAATTCTTATCAGTGAATTGACCAAGATTGGTATTGTACACTTGTATGCACAAGGATACAGAGATTCAAGTTTGGTTGATTTTAGTTTGGAACTTACCAATCCATCAACGGTATTTGAAAAGGAAAAGATCGACATTTGGTCAAATAAGGTATCTGTCGCTAAAGACATGTTGGATAATAAGTTGTTTAGTAAAAAGTGGGTATACAACGAAATTTTCCATATGTCAGATGATGACATGAACAATATCAAAAACGATATTGTTGATGACGCAAAACAGACATACAGATTTAAACAGATTGAAGAAGAAGGTAATGATCCTGCCAAGTCATTCCAAAAAGTTAGTCCAGAAGAAGGCGGTGGCGGTGGCGGTGGTGGAGGCGGTGAAACCGGTGGAGAAGCTGGCGGTGAATCCGCTCCTGCTGGTGGAGGAGAAGCTGGTGGTGCAGAAATTCCTACATTGAAGGAAAAGTCAAAGCCAGACTATGAACGTCCGTCTCAAAAAGGATTGAAAAAGGCCAGTAATTATCCATTCGGAGAAGATCCACTCGGTCATCTTGAAATGAATAGGGATTTTAAAGCAGATAGATCCCCAAATCATAAGTTCACAGGATCTTCACCGTTTAGTCTTGAAAGTATCAATAAGGAATTGACTACTTTAGACTCATATCTCAAGACTGCAAAACAAGAAAAACAAACATTGATTTCCGAAAATAAACAAAAATCCATGATGGATGAATCTAACATACTAGAATAATACAATTATGGGAGTTTCATCAAAAATTGATATATTTATAAATTATAACTACTAATATGCACAAAGCGAAGCATTCAAAGTTCAAAAATACGGGAATTTTGTTTGAGCTGCTTACCCGTCAAATAACAGCAGATATTATTGGGGGTAAGGATGAATCAGCTGCCAAACAAATTCTTTTTAAGTATTTTTCTGAGAATACCGAATTAGGTAAAGAGTATCAACTATACAATTTCCTACTAAACGAAAAAGCTAGAGATGCCTCTCACGCTGAAAGAATAATCAGTGTGGTATTGGAATCACGGGCACAATTAGATGACAAACGACTAGCACAACAAAAGTACGATTTGATCCGTGAGATAAAAGAAATCTATCCAATTGATAGTTTCTTAAAAGCCAATATCAAGAATTATCGTATTTTTGCATCCATTTATAAAGTCTTCGAAAATAAGACATCATCCAAGTTTGACGTTAAAGAAGTAGTTCAATCCAGAGAATCCATCATTGAGTCTTTGTGCAAAACAGTAACTAAAAAGTCTGATAATGATGAAGGATTGTTGGAATACTATAAACAACAAAGCGAGGATATTCGTCTTCTCGCATACAAATTGTTGTTGGAAGGTATGAATACCAAGTATAAGGATTTTGATGACAATCAAAAGAACCTTATTCGTGAATACATTCTTAACGTATCAAATACCAATTCTCTTTCCAAATACGTTTGTGAAGAAATTGAAAAGATTAAGAAAATTATATCAGATTCTACATCCAAGATTAAAGATAATCAAGTTGTTTATATTAAACTTACAGAAATCACTAATGTTTTGGATAAAGTAAAACCTTCTACTGTTGTCAAAGACAATCATATTATGGCATTATTATTGTCATATGAATTGGTCAAAGAACTTAATAACTTGAAATAATATGAGTAAAGAAAAGAAACCAGAGACTCCAAATTTGATTACCGGAGAAGATGAAGCCAAGTTGAAAGAACTTATCAAGAAATTGATTAAACAAGAACTACAAGATCTTGATGAAACATCAACAACTAGTGGAACTGGTGGAACTGGTGGAATTGATGGCATTAAAACTCCACGTGCTTTTGCAGCGCCTGGACAACGTGGTAGTAATAGTGCAACTAAGGCTACATTGAAACAAAATCCCGGTTCAAAGCTTGCAGAAAAAGAAGAAGAACTTGACGAAAAGAAGGCACCAAAGAAAAAGAAGGAAGTTAAGAAGAAAAAGCCAGATGCAGATGGTGACGGTGTTCCTGATTGGGCTGATAAACATCCCGGTAAAGATGACGCTGACTTTGAAAAGAAAATTTCAAAAGCAACACCAGATCAAAAGACCAAGTTTATTAGAACAATAACCAAGGGCATTAAAGATCTTACTGAAAAGGAAAGTAAGTTAAACGAGGCGGTATCTCGTTATATTCGTTTGAAAGAAAATCCTAAGAAGAATTCTTATAAGGTTTCTTTGATTACTCAAGAAATCACAAAGATGCTTAGAGAAGTAGACTTTTTAATGAGTGTTAACCATAAACTTAAGACTGAGATGGAAGTTCCAAATGAAACTTTGTGGAAACGTACATCTGATAGAATGGCTGAAATCAAAGCTAGACTCAAGTCTATTGGTGAAAAACTAAGAAAAATACAATAATATGATTTCACTTGTCAAATTACTTACCGAGGACGAAAACGATCCTCAACATTTTGGTACATCGACTGCGGGCGGTCAACCATTGCCTGCTACTTCTGTAGACTATAATGTTAGTTCAGATTTTAGTGATTTTGAAGCAAAGATTGCAAGAACAACGGCTGAATCAAAAGCAGCATTCTTACAAAATTTGAACAATAGAGTTTTGGGTAAGAAGGTATCAATACAAGCATCCAAAGGATACGGTCAACCTGTTCGTGATTATGAAATCTCAGTAACAAGTACCAGTCTTGACTATTTTTATGATCGTTATGTAGTAATTCTACGTGACGAGGATGATAAGGAATACTTTTTGAAGCCCGGATTCAAGATTACAATTTTGGGTCAAGGTGAACCATTAAAGATAGAAAAGCCTAAAGAACCAAAAACTGCTGAACCGGGAACAAAAGCAACAACAAAAGGTGGACAAGTTGCAATTCAAACCGCTAAGCCAATGCCACAAACACAATACGTTGCACAACCACAACAGAAAAAACAAGCTTAATTATGGATAAAACAGTACAAACAGGTTGGATTTTCTTTGAACCAATTGGTGGACAGTTGAATGAAGCAACTGACGATCCATCAAAATCTATGATCGTGCAAGGTGTTCTTCAACGTGCAAACGCAAAGAATCAAAACGGTCGTGTATATCCAAAAGATATTTTGGAACGTGAAGTCAAGAAGTATGAAGACAACTTCGTAAAAGAACGCCGTGCATTGGGTGAACTTGACCATCCGGACAGTAGCGTTGTCAATCTTCAAAACGTCAGTCATAACGTTGTTGAAATGATGTGGAATGGTGATGATTTGGTTGGTAAAGTAGAAATACTTCCTACACCAAGTGGTAATATTTTAAAAGCACTTTTTAAGGCCGGTATTAAGTTGGGTATTAGTAGTCGTGGTTTAGGAAGTGTACGTAAAAATGTAAGAGAAAATGCAGATGAAGTTCAAGACGATTTTGAACTTATTGCATTTGATTTTGTAAGTAATCCATCGACCAGAGGAGCATTTTTATTTCCAACTGGTGCATTGAATGAGTCTGTACAAAATACTACTGTAAACAAATACGCAAAAATTGAATCGTTGATTCACGATATAATCTCTGAAGTTAAATAAAATATGAACAACACTCAACTGATAATTGAAAATTTATATTTCAAGCAACTTCTTTCCGAGGAAGTTGCTTTTTTTGATCAATACGAATCACTTTTTGGCGATAGAACCAAAGAGTTTTTTCAACACTATATTGACGGACTGTCTGCTCAAAAAGAATTGATTCTTCAGTTGGAAAATCTTGAGATTACCGAACAACTTATTCAAGAAAAGTTTGGTGATCAATTTGCAGCAAAAGCTGCCGGTTTGGGAGCAAAAGCTAGAGCTGGTATCAACAAGTTAGCCACCGGTGGTAAGTTGGGTGGTACACTTGGCAATTGGGTACAAAATAAATTTGGTGTTAAAGGTTCCACAACTGATGCAGGAAACGAAGCATATCTTAAAGCCAGAAACCAAAACTTCACAAGAAGTTTGGGGGATTATTTAGGTCAACTCAAGACATTTGATAAATCTATACCTGATAAAGTTGGTTCTGTTCCAGTCAAGATGAGTGGATGGGCCGGTGGAATTTGGCAGAAGGGTAAACAAATTGCAAGTGGTGCAGGTGATTTAGCATTTGCTGGTACACTTTTAACTCCAGCAATGTTGACCGGAACTGCTTTTGCTGGTGTCGGTGGTGTTGAAAAGTTGGCACGTAAATTAAATGAAGTATTTGATGCACAATGGGCAAAACTTCAAAACCTTCAACCAGTACAAGATTTTGATCGTTTGTTTGAAGTAAAGAAAAAGTTGCTTCGTGATAAACTATCAAAGATAGATTCATCTGGTAAAGAAACTTCTACCATTCTTAGTACCATCGATGCATTAGGAAAATATGGACGTGAAAATCCAATTAAATCTGGTATCATTATTGGTTTGTTAACTTTTGCAGCAGCTATCAGTGCAGGAACATTGGGTCTTGGTGTATTAGCTTCTTCACAAGTGTTTATTCTTGCCACGGCTGTCAGTTTTGTTTTACGTACAGGTCTAGGTTTGTTAAAGGGTGAAAGCGCATCAGCATCCGTTGGAGCTGGCGTTAAAACCGGTGTTGCAACTTTAGCTGGTGGTGCTCCGGTGGGAGCCACTGTAGGAGCAATTCCTTCAATTAAAAATGAATCTTTGATGTTGTCTAATATCGTACAAGATATTTTATCTGAAGCGGATCCGGCAACATCTGCTCCTGCAACAGCACCAACGACTCCTGTTACTCCATCTGCACCTACATTGAATCCAAATCAACTTAAAGCAGTTGAGAATCTTAAGTTTAACATTGGAAAAGAAATTTCAACATATCTAAAAGATGTTGCAAAGACATTTAAAGTAAAAGGTGCATCAACCTCAGAGTTGGTGGACAATTTAAAGAAAATTCCACAAGCAAAAACTGCTGTTGATATCATTGAAAGTTTGATGGCAGAGTTTCCAAAATATAAATTGGAATTTCCTAAAGATGTTGTTGTAGATGATAAAGAAGCTTCAACACCTCCAACCCCAGCTACACCAGGCGGTGGTGGTGGCGGTGGAACCGCACCAGGCGGTGGAGGTGGTGGCGGTGGAGGTGGTGGCGGTGGAACCGCACCAGGCGGTGGAGGCGGTGGCGGTGGAACCGCACCAGGCGGTGGAGGCGGTGGCGGTGGAACCGCACCAGGCGGTGGCGGTGGAGGCGGTGGCAAAACACCAAAACCAAAGCCAGGCACACCTGATCCAACAACTCCAAGTACACCCGAGCCAACGAAGCCAGGCACACCTGAACCAGCGAAGCCCGGTGAACCTGAGCCAACAAAGCCAGGAGAACCAGAACCAGCGAAGCCCGGTACACCTGAGCCAAAACTTGCCGGTGGTACTCCAATTAATTTGACTCCGGTTTTGACTAAACAATTAACTTCTGTAAAACAAAATCCATTGGTTGCAGGCGGTTTGGCTAATCGTATTAAAACGATGTCAACGTTGAAGATGTCAAATCCTGCTGATGCTAAGTATGCAAAAGCATTACTTCAAAAAATTAAATCAGTTGCATTGAGTAATCTTAACAAAGCATCTATTCAAAAACAATTGGGTGGTAATGTTGAACAGTTGAGAAAAGAATTGGTTAAAGAAGCAATGACTTCGGCAGATATTAATACATTTGCTAAGGAGTTGGGGGCGTTAATACCATTGTTGGTAAACATTACTTATGGATTACGTCAGGTGATGAATCCTCGTTTACCAAAAACTCCAGCAACACCTGTTACTGAGGATGCAACTTATGCACAACCTGGCATTGAAGGTCGTGGTGAGAAAAATGTTGCTGCGGATCCAAATGTTAATGAAAAGGATTTGAAGTTGATTAAAGCGTTTTTGACTAAACTTAATCAATTATCAGTTTCATTAAAAGCATTGAATGTGGCAAGTCCAACAAAAGAACAAGTTAAGCCTGTGATCAAGGATATTCTTGATATCTTTGATATTATTAATGGAAAACTTGTTTCTGGTATGAAGGTTGATGCACAAGTGGAAGCCTTGTTTAAAGACATTGATTTGACCCCAACTGTTAATATCAAGGATGGTTTGATGTTAAAAGTAAAACTTGGAAACGTTCCAAATATTTTCAAGTTTGAAAAAGGTGCGTGGAGTCATAGACAAAAAGACGGAACATTTGTTACAGTCAATCCAAATGAGAAAAGAGGTAAAGAAATCTTTGATCAATTAACTGCTCTCGCAAAGAATGGTCAAGACGACACGGCTCAGATTCAAAAGGATGATGAAGAAAAGGCAAAGGTAGATAAGGCCAAAAAAGACAGTGACGAGGAACAAGCTAAGCTCAAGAAAGCGGATGATGACAAGGCCGCTGCTGAAAAGGATAGGAAGGCTGGAATTGAAAGAACAAAGTCGGCCGCAGCTGGTACAAGAGCTAAGGCAACACCAAAGACCGGTTCTGATATTGTCAAACCTGGCGAGCCGTTGTCATTCGACAAATCTAAGTTCGAAGAAAACTTCAAATCTGATTACAAGAATTACTTCTGATACTTAACCTGAACAACAAAAAACCCACTCTTTCGAGTGGGTTTCTTTTTTTATTTATACATTAATTATTCCATGTGGAAATAACGTTCCAACATCATGCCACATTCTTGATATAGACCTTGCATTTCTCTCATTTTTGATTCACAGTCAGCTGCCATCTTCTTGAATTCGGTGGTCATCTTTTTGATTTCGTTAGTATGTTTACGAATGGTCTTTTCTTCGAACCATGCGTTTTCTTCTTTGTTACCTTCATGAAGTTTTTCTACCAAGTATGCTTCTGATAGTTCACCGATGTTTCCCATCTTATTGGCGACTTCCATCAAAGTTTTACGTGCTTCCAACACTTCATTGTATTTGTTATATTCAAACACCAACTCTTGAAGCATCTTCTTTTGTTCTTTGGATAGACCACGTTGAACCACTGGTGCTTGTGCGACTGGTTCTGGGTGTGTAGTTTCAGCAACAGCGTGTTTACTTACTGCGGTGATGTCAGATTGAGGTGGTGACATCTTTGATGCTGGAAGGTTTTCTATGATAGATTTTAATTTCATACTTTTGTATAAATATAGATTTTCTGTCAATTCGTTTGTTAATGTATCAAAATAATCTAATAGACCGGGATTTTTATCGGTACCCATTAGTTTACCATATACTTTTTCTAATTTGTAAGAACCATTTGGTTCTGAAAAACTTTTCTTTTCGAGTACCCATTTATGATCTTTGGTTCTGGATATACGTCGTGTAAACTTCTTTTCATCTGCAAGTTCTGTAGGAAGACTGTCTTCTTCCATGTGATATCCTTCGTCTCCGGAGTTTACTCCTGAGAACCCCATACTTGCAAACATTTCAATATCACCGGGTTTCCAATCTTTAAGAGGAACCAAATTGGTATCTGTATCTTCCACTTTCTGTGGGTTCAACATGTGACTTGCTTTTGATCGATTGATCAAATGCGGATGTTTACCTTCTTTATTTGGATTGTGTGTTTGTACTATTCCACTGATTTTGTCCATATTATAGTCCTATATTGCCAGCGTCATTTATTTTCTGAAGGAAATCTGGTAACAGTTGTGTATCACCTTTGATATTAGTGAAACTGTCAGATGTAATAATTGTCACTTTGATTGGTTCTGGCTTTTTTGGATCGGGGGATTCAGGTTTTTGTGTTGGTTCAATCAAAGTAAAACTCTTATATGCCAACAAGTTTCCAGAACGAATCTTTTTAACTACGGTGGTTTTGTTAATCTTTTCCATTTTACCACCGTTTAAAATATCTTCGGTACTTTTATAACGAATTTCAAATTGGGTACGTGAAAAGGGAGTACGTATGTTTGGAACTGTAGATGCTACTCTTTCTTCATTTGTAAATGAAACACCCACGTTTTGTTTCAAATATGATTCAAATGTATTAGGAGGATTCAACTGAATCTCCTTTTTATCAACGATAGTTTCACGTTCAGCTTCATCTAACACCTCATATATCAACTTCTTAATGAGTGTTTTAAGCTGTGTTTTTGAATCTTTAGACATAAATTACGATGCTATATAAATAGACGTTAATACCATACAAACATGAAGATTTTTATATGTTTTAAAAAAAACGTATATATTTATATTCAAATGCGGCAAAGTCTTTGCTGCCACAATAATAAAAAATTCGATTGAAGTTCCTCCTCAATAACTTCAGAACCACAAGGAAAATATAATATGTCAGATCTATTAAAAGAAGCGCTTGCGGACGCTAAGGCAGTTCGTGCTACCGCTCTTGCAAATGCAAAGGTAGCACTTGAAGAAGCCTTCGGTGAACGTGTGCAAGCATTGTTCGCAGAAAGACTAAAGGAAGAAGCCGCAGATGAAGGTATGTCATCTGGTAATGCTATTTCTTCAAACGACACTATGACACAACCATCAGAAGATGGTATGGCACAAGAAGACCAAATCAGTGATGCTGAATTGGAAGAAATTATTGCCGAACTCGAAAAGGATGCAATGGAAGAAGAAGGTGAACCAGCTCCAGCCGATCCAAACATGATGGCTGCTCCTGCTGCACCAGCAGATCCAACTGCTGTTCCAGCACCTGCTCCTGCTCCTGTGTCTGACACACCTGCTCCAGCTGCTCCTGTGTCTGATACCCCAATGGCCGCTGCACCAGCCGCTCCTGCGGATCCTAATGCCGCAGCTGCTCCTGCTCCAGCACCTGCTCCTGATGCCGCAGCTGCTCCTGCCGCAGAAGAAATCGAAGAGATTTCTCTTGACGAACTTCTCGCTGAACTTGAATCCGAAGAGGGTCTAAGTGAAGCCAAGAAGGAAGATGGTGAGGCAGAAGAAAAGGAAAAGAATGACGACGACTCTGAAAAGGATGAGTCCGTTTATGAGGAACAAATTGCAGAAGTCACCGCACAACGTGATGAAGCAATGAAGACCGTTGAAATTTTGCGCAGCCAAATCAATGAAGTTAACTTGTTGAATGCCAAGTTGCTTTATACCAACAAGTTGTTCAAGCAATTTAGTTTGAACAATGAACAAAAGATGAAGGTTGTCGAAAACTTTGATCTCACTACGAGTGTACGTGAGGTTAAATTAACCTATGCTATTATGGCCGAATCGTTTAATTTGGGTGGATCAGTTGTTAAGAAGAAAAATACAACTGCAACTACTATCACCGAAGGTTTGGCAAGTAAGGCAGTTGCAAGTACAAAACCATCACAACCAATTGTTGCTGGTGGTAACCAAATGGCAGAGAGATTCAAGACGCTCGCTGGCATTAAGAAGTAATAAAGTCTGATAACAACAAATTAAACAAACAGGAATAATATTATGAGTGCTGATGTAAAGTCACTTCTAACAACAAATATGAATCCACAGGCAGAGCTTATGGCCAAGACCCGTGGACTACAATCAAAGTGGGATCAAACTGGTTTGCTCGAAGGCCTAAATGGCGTCGAGAAGGCAAACATGTCAATCCTTCTTGAAAACCAAGCAAAGCAACTTCTTGACGAAGCTACCGCAACCGGTACTTCATCAAACAGTGAACAATGGGCAGGCGTTGCTCTCCCACTCGTTCGCCGTGTGTTTGCTGAAATCGCTGCTAAGGAGTTTGTGAGCGTTCAACCAATGAACCTCCCAAGCGGTCTTATCTTCTATTTAGACTTCAAGTATGGTACCAACAACGGTGCTTTCACTAAGGATGCATCAAACAACTATAGTTCACTCTTCGGCGGTACCGGCACCAAGCTCGGTTCAACCGATAGTGCAACTGGTGGTCTCTACGGTGCAGGTCGTTTCGGTTACTCAATTAACGATCAATCAATCAATCACATCACCGCTACCCGCGCTGCTGTGTCAAGTTTGAGTGGCGTTAACTATGACGCAACCTTCAGTGCATCTGTTGCTGCTGGCGAAGTTTTCACTTTGACCACCACCAACTTGTACAGTGCTTCAAGTGCTGCTGGTAACGTGTTCGACGCCAACGGTGTTCGTTCATTCACCATCACCGCAGGTAGCATCAACACCTACTTCCCATCATTGACCTCAATCAATGGTTCAGAAGTAACCTTCGTTGTTTCCGGTTCAAACCCAGCTTCTGCTAGCTTGACCGTTAACTACAGTGTACAACCTAAGGACAGCAATCGTGGTGATTTCGAAGACAAGACCACAACCGACAGCTTGAGCTCAATCGGTATCCCTGAAGTTAACCTTGAGTTGAAGAGTGAGCCAATCGTTGCCAAGACCCGTAAGTTGAAGGCCGTTTGGACACCTGAACTTGCTCAAGACTTGAATGCTTACCACAGCATCGACGCAGAGGCAGAATTGACTGCTCTCTTGAGTGAGTACGTATCAATGGAAATCGACCTCGAAATCCTTGACATGTTGATCACCAACGTTCCAAGCGTAACCACCTCACGTTGGAGCGCTAAGATCAACCGTGAAATCAGCGACAGTGGAGTCATCACTGATACCACAACCGCTGGTACCGGTGGATACTACACCAAGTCAACTTGGTTCCAAACTCTTGGTAACAAGATCCAAAAGGTCAGCAACAAGATTCACCAATTGACCCTCCGTGGTGGTGCTAACTTCCTCGTCTGTTCACCAGACGTTGCAACAATCTTGGAGTCAATTCCAGGCTTCGTTGTCAACACTGATGGTGACAGCGCCAAGTTCGCAATGGGTGTAAGCAAGGTTGGTAACTTCGCAAGTCGTTTCCAAGTCTACAAGAACCCATACATGGTTGAAAACACCATCTTGGTTGGTTTCCGTGGAAACAACTTCCTCGAAACCGGTGCAGTGTATGCTCCATACATCCCACTCGTACAAACCCCATTGGTCTATGATCCAGTGAACTTCACCCCACGTCGTGGTGTGATGACTCGCTACGCCAAGAAGATTGTGCGTCCAGAGTTCTACGGCAAGATTCTTGTCGGTGATCTCGATCAAGTATAATCTTGAGTAGACGATAAAGTCTAAACGAAACCCCACTCGAAAGAGTGGGGTTTTTTATTTAATAGTTAATACTTATACTTATGATCAAACTAAAAGGAATAATGTCTGGTGAAAACTATGATCCAGAACCAATGAAATTGACTCGTCCAGATGCTATGATCTCAGCAGAGTTACGGTTTCACTTGGAAAAGGGATTGTCATTGACCGAAAATGTATTTCGTACATATAGTGAAAAGTATTTTGAATTGATCAGTGAAGTTCGTAGTTTATACGATCTTGATTTTATTGAACTTAACGATGAAGACGTAGAACTAATCGAAAGTGATCTTGGTGCTACTGGTTTGTATGAAGGTCGTGAAGTATACTTGGACGCTCCTATTGAAGAAGATGAAGATCAGATATTGGAAGTTAAACACCGTGGTCGTACAGTTCATTTGAATCGTCCATTTAGAACTCCCGGTGGTGCAAAGAAGTTTGCGGTGTATGTAAGAGGTAAGAATGGTAATATTAAAAAGGTATCATTTGGTGATCCAAAAATGAGAATACGTGCAAGTAGTAAAGCTCGTAGAAAGAGTTTTAGAGCACGTCACAAATGTAGTCAAAAGAAAGATAGAACTACAGCTGGATATTGGAGTTGCCGTAGTCATCGTATCAAGAGTTTGGGAACCAAAGGCAAAGGTAGATACTGGTAATTTTATGAGTAATCGTCATGTAGAAAAAGGATGTTTGATGGCATTGGTGGAACCAACGTATGGACCACACATTGTTCGTATAGGTAAAACAGCAATACCCCCGGAGATATTGTATACAGATCCAGAAGATCCAACATATGGTTATGATGAAGAACCGCATGTTACTTTGAAGTATGGATTTTTACCAGATTTACAGAAACGTGATGTGGCAAACATTTTGAAAGGCGTCAAACCATTTAACATTGTGTTAAAAGCGTTGAGTCAATTTAACAATGACAAATATGACGTGGTTAAATTTGATGTTGATAAGAACAATCAACAATTGATGGAATTACGTCAACGTTGTGATAGATTGCCAAATGACGATAGTTATCCTGATTATCATCCACATATGACATTAGCGTATGTTCAAAAAGGTAAGTTTCCGTATACCAAAGATGGGTTAAATATTGTTATACCGATTAACGGATTCAAATATAGTGGTCCCAATGGTAAATACTATATTAACCTATGATTAAACTCAAAGATTTATTAAATGAGATAGTTGATGGTCAGGGTTACATGACTGCTGAAAAGTTTGGTAGTATTTGTTTGAATCAATTGGTTCGTTCATTTCCGGAATATGAAGTAGACTTATTTGATGTTGCTGATTTTATAAAAGATCAAAAAAAGTTCAATATGCCCAAACGTGTATTGATACATAACAGTTCGTTACGTGCGAGATTTCATATAGAAACCAATGATAAACTTTATTTTGTCAATATTGTTAATGAATTTGACAAGGTACCCGAAAGCGAATTGACTAATAAATTTACGATGGCAGATGATGATTATCTAATAAACATGCCCTCTAAAAGTTTAGAACCTAAAGATTTAAATACTCCAAATAAGTTGATGCGTTTTAGATGTACTTTAATTTTACAGGACAGATCAGGGAACAAATTATCAACATTAATTCCGGCAAATAATGTTTCTTCAGTACTGTTTACTGACTATCGTACTTTAAATGATTTGATACAAGATGTTAAAAATAAGATAAATGACGATAGATTTAATGATTTTGGAAAGTTAGATGAAGCCGAGTTTGATGTGTCAACATTGAACAGCGTTTCTGAGATTACCGATGTGGTAAAGGATGAAATGGTGAAGGTTGCTCAAAAACAGTATGATGCGTGGAAACAAGATCATAACGGTCAAAACGATGAGTTAGGAAGCGGGGGTATATGTCATTTAATTGCTGATGATTTGATCAATGTATTGTATCGTCACAAGATTGAGAATGTACAGAGTGTTTGTAGTAATTATGAACAACACGTATATGTTGTTGGACAGTTTAAAGAAGGTATATATGAAATAGATATACCGTATGATGTTTATGAAACAGGTGGGGGATATACTTGGAAGAAAATACCAGATGTAAAATTCAGTCGTAATGATATTGTCATAAGTAGGTTAAGTAGTGATCCGAGTGAGTATAGTAATTATGTTGACACCGTATAAAGAAACAGAATTGGGTAACAATCAGTATATTCGTGAGTTTTCACCGGACGTAGATAATCATGAATTAGAGTGGCATTTGGACCGTGAAGATCGTATAGTTGAGGTTATAGAAAATGAAGGTTGGGAGTTTCAGTTAGACAATCAACTTCCAATACACCTTGAAAACGCTATTTTTATACCAAAAGAAACTTACCACCGAGTAATTAAAGGAAATGGTAAACTAATAGTGAAGATAACTAAATTGTTCTAATATTTATAACTTAATGAGTGCAAATTTAGATCAAGATAGGGTAAGATGGCCAGGCAGTGGTAGCGCTGTTCCTGGCAGAACACCGTTTGGATTTTATGATACAGACGCACGATTTGTTGCTGATTGTAGTAGCAGTGCGGTTTGGGCAGCGATCCGTTTAGGATATCCAATTGAAGACATCGAAATGATCGATTTGAACTTTTATGCTGCGTTTGAAGAATCAGTATCAGAATACGGTTCACAGATTAATCAATTCAACATTCGTAACAATTTGTTGGCATTGATGGGACAATCTACATCTACGGTTGTAAATGGTCGTTCAATGACAGGTGATCCACTTCCGTATGTTATTAAGATGTCAAAAGCATATGGTAGTGAAGTTGGAGTTGGTGGCAATGTAGATTGGAAAAAAGGTAGTATTGATGTTGTTACCGGACAACAAACATATGATCTACAGTCACTATATGAACAAGCATCTGGTAGCGGTAATCGTATTGAAGTAAAGAGAATTTTCCACCACGGACCACCAGCATTTGCTCGTATCTATGACCCATTCAGTATGACTGGTATGTCATATAGTAACGTTTTGAACGAAATGGGTTTTGCTGGATATAGTCCTGCTGTTCAATTTTTGATGACACCAATTTTTGAAGATTTGCTTCGTGGTCAAGCAATCGAATTCAACGATATGGTTCGTAAGAGCAGTTATAGTTTTGAAATTGTTAACAACAAATTGAAGTTGTTTCCAATTCCTACCAACAACTATAAGGTATACTTTGAGTATGCGTTGGAAAATGACAGAGCTGCAAATTCATATTATACGGGTTCGTCAAATACATCATCTGGTAGTTTGCCAGATCAAATTTCTGACTTTAGTAATGTACCATATCAAGACATTGTATATAGTAAGATTAATGCGCCTGGTAGACAATGGATACGTAAATACTTTTTGGCATTGTGTAAAGAAATGTTGGGAGGTATTCGTCAAAAGTATAGTACCATACCAATTCCAGGCGGTGAAGTAACATTGGATGGTGGCGAGTTGCGTAGTGAGGCAAGTAGTGAAAAAGAAGCTCTTATGACACAACTTCGTGAGATGTTGGAAGCGTCATTGCCATCCAAGTTAATTGAAGAACAGGCGATGAAAGCTGATAAGAGTACTGAGATTTTGAAGAAAGTTCCGATGATGATTTATATAGGATAAACTATGGCATCACTAAGAGGAAGATATTTTAGCGCTCGTGATATTAACTTTATTAATTCTGTTAATGCGGAATTGATGGGTGATATTATTGAGACGATTGTTACTGTGTTTAAGATTGCGGCATCTGAGACCAGAGTCAATTTGTATGGTGAATCCGCACCTAGTGAGGGTAAAACATTTTATCCCGGTATTGACATTTCATCGTTGATTGAACGTGCTGATATTACTGGTGAGGATGAAGGATTTGGACCAGATCGTGATCAAGATGTGGTATTTAAGTTTAGAGAAAAGATGTGTCAACAAGTGAATTTCTTTCCTCAAATTGGAGATGTCATATTGTTTAATGATCGTTATCATGAAATTGATAATGTGGTTCAAGAACAATTTTTGGGTGGACAAGATACAAAGAGTCATAGCTTTATTTGCAATACTCATTATAGCAGATTGAGCAAACTAAACATTTTTGAGAGACAGGTATAATCTATGGCATGGAAAGGAAATCCAAATAATCCAGCACCTAACTTCAGAAATGAAGCTAGCAACGTGTCTGATGTAAAGTCTAGTGTCAACAGGGCTACGCAAATACGTAGAGATCAAGACAAGTTCAAGAACTTTACCATATCGTTGTTGGACATTGATACTGCTATTTTCGAATATCTGGATCAAGTGATTAATTTGACTGTGGAAGACGCGGGTGAAAATGTAAAAGTTCCCATCATTTATGGAAGTCCCGAAAGATGGAAGGCTATACAAAGTGATGGTGTTTTACGTGATAATCAAGGTAAGTTACAATTGCCTGCAATTATGTATAAACGTAATACCGTTGCAAAAAACGAAAATCTTACCACATTCAACCGTCATTTAAATGTTCAAGTTGTCAAGAAATTTGATGAAAAGAACAAATATGACAAGTTTTCATTGCTGACTAAATCCAGCGCTCCTGTTGCACAAATATTAAATGTCACGTTGCCTGACCATGTAACATTAACATATGAGTTTATGTTATGGACGGAATATGTGGAACAGATGAATGCGTTGATTGAGAAGATCAATTGGGCGGCAGAAGAGTATTGGGGTGATCCGAAACGATTTAAGTTTAGGGTGTATATTAACGATTATAGCAATACCACCGAAGTAAATTCGGGTAAAGATCGTATGGTTCGTACAACATTTAATATGACTGTACAAGCATATTTGTTGGCAGAATCATTTGAGAATAAGATGCCAACCACAACCAAGACACTTACTCAACGTAAAATTATTGTTACCAACGAAGTTGTTAATGGCACTCAAATGGCAGAAATTGAGAAGGATATTCGTAAGGAATCTTATAAGAAGCCTATACCTTATCACTTTGTCAATCCGTTGGTCGAAGATGGTACCGATCTGGCAACACCTACTATTAGTACATCGTTGACGGATGGAAGTAGTGCATCACAAGTTGAATCTATTGTTACATCTTATAATGCATTGGCAAGTTCCACACCCGAAACGGTATGGCACAATCCTCCACAAAATGCTACTGATTATGGTGAGGAGGGTTGGATGGCATATGACGATAATTTTCATTACATTTATATTAATGGTAAATGGTTACGTCAACCGTTGGCCAATTTCTCCACATTTTGATTATGTCAGATATTACAAAAATTGATCAAGGAATTATTTTTGCTAAATATGGAGTATCACCTAGCGCTAATGTTGCGTGGAAAACTCCACCAAAAACATCGGATGATTACGGTGAAGAAGGATGGATGTCATATGACAATGAGTTCCATTATATTTATGCAAACGGAAAATGGTTAAGACAACCAATTGCCGATTTTGAATTTTGAATTTTGTAACGCTTTTATAAAATAGAGGTCTATTTATAAATAGACAAAGAGTATAAACGTATATGCCACTCAATCCATACACATTAATTTTAAGTCAACGTGATGCTGCAAATACAACATTTGAAGAAAAATTGTTGTCGGGTTCACGGTTGATTATTCAAACTGATTCTACTGGTAACATAGTTGCATCAGGGTCAATTGACGCAGCACCAATCGGTCAAAATATTGCGGCAGCTGGTAGTTTTACTACATTGACCGCAAGTGGTTTGTCCACACTACAACAACTTAGTGCATCTGCAACTAATTTGAGTGGTGATTTGACATTGGCTGGTGCAAATCCAAATTTGACATCGACTAGCGGTGGCAATTTGACTGTTTCTACCACTGGAAACTCTTCTGTCTATATTAATAATGTTCAGTTTAGTGGTAGTGGAATTGTGGTTCCTGGCAACTTGACTGTTCAAGGTGCGATGACCTATATCAGTTCAAGCGTTGTTGATATTGGTGACAATCGTATTCGTTTGAATGTTTTGACTCCGGGCCAACGTTACGGTGGATTGGACGTAGTTGACAGTGGAAGTTTGAACGCTACTGCATCTTTGTTGTGGGATAGTCAGGGTGATTATTGGTTTATCAGTGATGCCGCAAATCCATTGGTTACTAACAAATTGATGGGCGGTCCTACTGGTTCATTTGGATCTGAAAATAACTTAACCCACGGTTATTTGCCACGTGCTCAAACGGGTGATACTCTTGAAAACTCACTATTGGTTGAAAACGGATATAGTTTGAACTATAACAGTGGACAATTTACTGTTAATGCTTCGAACGGTAATACAACTGTTGCCGGTACATTAAACGTTACTGGTTTAACAACTTTGGGTCAAGTATCTGCAAGTAATATTACTGCTCAAACAGGTAGTTTCAGTAACTTGATAATTGGCGGATCAACCTTTAATAATATTACAGTTAATAACCTTTCTACACTTAATAACGTAAGTGCAAGTAATATTGATGTAACTGGTAATGTTTACGTTGATGGAACTTCTACCTTGATTACACTCAGTGGTAGTAACGGTAACATCAGTAATAATTTTAGCATCAATAACATTTTGACTGCTTACAGTGCAAGTATCACAAACCTACAAATTGGTGGAACTGCTCCTTCAACAACCAATGATGCTGGTATTGTTGGATCAATCAGATACGATAACGATTTTGCTTATGTTTATACTAACGGTAAGTGGAAGAGGACGCCACTATCTATATATTGATTGAGTCATAATGGTACAATAAAGGCGCCCAAGATGTAAATCTTGGGTGTTTTTATTTATATCGGATGTAATTATATTAAGTTGATATTTATTAGGTATGCCAAGTCCATATGATCAATATGATCTGATACTGACTCAGAGAGATTCCAGCAATACTCATTTTCAGGAAGTGAGAATTGCGGATGTACCAAATACGGTACTTAGTTTTGATGGAAGTTCTACGCTAAGAACATTGGCGTATTCTGAGAATGATGATTCAGGAAGTTTAATTCGAAGAGACAGTTCTGGTGATGCTGCAATTGGTAGTCGATTGTATTTTACTGATGCGTCTGCTAATAATGGTACAACGGCGTTGATTGGTATAAATTCAAGTACTGCTCGTGATTTTGCGATTTATGATTATGCAACCGGTGGTGGGTATTTGTTTAATATCTATAGCGGTTCCAAGAATGTTCAAATTTATGGCGCGTTGATACAAAGTGGTTCTACACGTATTGATGCAAATGGAAACGGTTATTTTAACAATATTAGTGCGAGTGGTATCAATTATGATTACATTCAATTAGAACCAACAAATGTAAGTGCATTAACTAATATGACCGCTTCACGTATTTATGTGAGCGGTAGTACCAACGATCTTTACTTTGAACAAAATGATGGTGATTATCGTAATGTCACTCGTCTCAAATGGTTGGAAGGTAATTTGTATACTGGATTGTTGTATGGTGGATTGTTAACAACTGGTTCATCCACTACATTTAATATCAGTGCAGGTGAAGGTGTTGTAGTAGATTTAAATGCATTAACTACACGTGAACCACATCCTACAATAACAGATGTAAAATGGAATGCGTTTACCAATCAATCGTTGACATATCGTACTACACATATTCAAACGTATATTGGTATTGATAGAAACGGTGCAATCGTTCAACAGCCCAATCCGTTTACATATGATCAGTTTAATGATACAATTTTGTTGGGTACAATCATTCACCAAAATCTATCAACAATTAATGCAAAGATTACTTATCCTAATGTTGCGTATGGATACAAACAACGCACATATGATTTTGTTAAAGCATTTGGTCCATTAAAACTTTCAGGACTTAATATTGTCACAAGTGGATCTTATGGATTAACTGTTACAAGTGGTGAAGCCTTTGCGGAAGGACGTGCATATGAAGTTGATCCAAATCATCCTAGTCACGTAAATGATCCGGGTACATCAGTATCAAAAATATTTAGATATTATCAATCCGGTTCATCATTTGTACAAGATACAAACGGAGGATTGGGATATGATGGTATTGACCCAACATTATACAATCCAGATGGTTCTGGTAGTTTGATTGCAGTTGGCGGTGGCTATACGGTACAACGTGTTTTTTGGTATCCTAACAGTGCAACTAAAGGTATTGTTGTATATTACGGTAATGCGTTGTATTCTACTATTAGAGAAGCGTTGGATAACTATAACATTGAAAAGTTTTTAGAAACAGACAATACAAAACAAAATGCTGTATTTTTGGGTTCGATTATTGTTAAAGGAAATACTGATTTTACCGCTAATAACCATCAAATAATTCCTTCGGGATTGTTTAGAAGTATAGCGGGATCTGGTGGTGGAGGTGGTGGAACAATTGTCACCAACTTAACTGATCTAAATGATGTGGTTATTACTACACCAAGTGCACAACAACCGTTGGTGTATAATCACATAACAGATACTTGGGTAAATAGTTCGTCCATCACTGCAAATTTGACAGGCAGTATTAGTGGTAACGCTGCTACTGCAACTACTGCTAGTTTTGTTTCACCAAGTGGTAATGCTTTTATACAGAACGGAAATAGTTTTGGTGTCACCGCAACAATTGGTACCAATGACACTCACAGTTTGCATTTGGAGACCAGTGGTTCCACAAGAGTTGCAATCACGCCAAGTGGGTTGGTTGGTGTTAACACAATATCACCATCTTATACATTGGAAGTAAATGGTACATTTGCTGCTAATACCAAGAGTTTCAAAATTAATCACCCAACCAAAGATGGATACAAGTTGGTGTATGGAAGTTTGGAAAGTCCATATCACGGTGTTCGTTTAACTGGACGTGGAACGGCCGTTCGTGGAAACGGACGAGTTGATTTGCCAGAGTACATTTCAAAATTGGTTCATACTGATGATGTCAACATTCAATTGACCAACATTAAACATGGACGTGTATTGTTTGTGGATGAAGTAAACATCAACAACAATTATTTCACGGTGGGGTATGATAAAGCAATGTTTGATGGTGACAAAACATTTGAGTTTTATTGGGACTTTACCGCTGAAAGAAAAGATATTGATAAACTTTCAACCGAAGTAAAGGTCTAATATGGCTATTCGACAAGGCAATCCAGGCATTGTAACCAAAGATCTACAACTTTATTATAACCGGGAATCCACGAAAAGTTTTCCGGGTGAATCTTCTATAAATTTATTAACAAGAACAACTACTTTTGATTCGTCTGTCTGGGACGGATATTGTGGTACAAGAACCAATGTCACTGCTAATACAACCGATGTAGTTGATCCGTTTGGAAGATATAATGCACTAAAAGTTGTCAGAAATGGAAACAATGGATGTGATGGTGGTGGAAGAGTAGCAATGGGACTTTTATATTATGGTCCAACAATTCTTGTGGCAGGACAAACATATACAATGAGTTTTTATGCTAGATCTGCCGTAGCAGGCACTCTTTTGAGAGGAGGATTGAATGATGTACATTATACCGGATATGTTACATTGACAACTTCGTGGGTAAGATATTCGTTTACATTTACAAATATTACCGATACTTCAAGAGGGTTTCAATTTATCAGTGACCAATCAATTGCGGGTGAAACATATTATATAGCAGCACCTCAAGTAGAACAGAAATCGTATGCAACTCCTTATAATGATGTTGCAGAAGGTATTACTGTAAGAAATACAACTACTACTAATTTATTGACATCTACATATTCTACTTTGCCTACAAATTGGTCAGTGGATGGCAGTGGACAAGGAACAATTGGAACATATTCGTTAATCGATAATGAAACTGCTATACGAATTGTTGATGTAAATAGCAATACTCGTTTTTATTTTTTGTTATTTAGCGGATTCTCGGCATCTACAACTTATACATTTTCTGTAAAATATAGAAAAGTATCTGGTACCCCAACTTTAAGATTTCAAATTCAATTTTATAATTCATCTAATGTTTTAGTTGGATCTGCTTTTTTTCCAACAACCTCTCAAATTAATGTTTATGACATAAATGAATGGCAATTGGCAAAATATACCGTAACAAGTCCGGTAGGAACGGCCAAAGTAACATGGTTCATTCAGGATGGTGATGATTATACAACGTATAATCACACATATGATTTAAAAGAACCTCAAATACAAACAGGTGTAGTTGCATCTGCATGGACATCAAACTCAGTAACTTCTAACACGATATCTAGTGGTGGAGGACTTTTAGATTCAAGTGGAAACGGATATAAAGTTGATTTGAATAGTTCCGCAATAACATTTGATAGTAGTGGATTTTATTTCAACGGAGATTATGCAGGTGCATTAACTGTACCTGTTGCAAATTCCGTTTTAGATACGTTGAGTAATGTTACTCATACATACGAAGTGTGGTTTAGATTATTAGGAACACCGCCGGGATCTTCTGATGGATACTTTTTTGGTAGACAGGGATACCACGAAGGATTTGCACATTTCAAGTCAACTCCTGCAACATTTGGTGTATTGAGTTGGTATAACGATAACAATAATACGGGTTGGTTAAGTTATCCTGGCTCATTGAATACTTGGTATCATGCTGCGTATGTTGTTAATGTAGAAACAGGATTGAGATATTTATATGTCAACGGTTCATTATATTCCAGTGGAAATTTAACCGGACAACTAAAACAATATGTTAGTGGACCAAGTTATTATTATCACTTTGGATCTGCAAATCCAAACTATTCTAGTAACATTGCATTATCAAGTGCAAAAGCATACAATAGAGCATTAACTTCTGCTGAAATATTACGTAATTTCAACGCCGGTAGAAAGGCATATGGTATATGAGTTCAATTAACGCAGGGCCATTAATTGTAGATAATGGATTGCTTCTTTGTTTGGATGTAAAGAACAACAGAAGTTATTCACCTAATAGATTTATTTCATATGGAACCGGACTTGTTACTGAGAATGTAACTTTCAGTCTTAATGGTACTGGAACATTTCAACGTGTTGCTGCCGGAACCGTAATTGGTGGATATGCGGTTAAACCTTCTGATGTCGTTTATAGTTACGCATTGGGTGTATCTGGCTGTCACTATCATGGAAATAGTGTTCCTATACCGTCAGGTGTATATGTCACCCTTAACGTTGATTATTTAATAACAGGAGCTACTAATGTTGCCACAAGTTACCCGAATGACATGGTACTTGTTTATGAAAATTATGGAGGCAGTGCTTTGAGTGGAGGTACACGTCTTTCAAATAACTATCAAGATACTTGGCAACGTTTGACTTTAACCGCCGGACCAACTTCTGGTACTGGAACACAAGCAATGTTTTTATATCCGGGTTATTGTTCGCCGGGTAAATTAGCTGATAGTGGAACAATTTATTTCAAAAATCCAAAAGCGGAATTTATTTCGACGGATAGTGGTGGTTCAACTTTTAGTTCAACATCTTCTGTTGCAACGTGGAAAAATATTGTCAGTCCATCAATGAATGGAACATTGAATAATGGAGTGTTGTATTTTCACAATAGAAGTTTTAATTTCGATGGAGTTGATGATTATATTGAAGTTCCATATTCAACTACATTAGATACAAATACATTTACAGTGATGGGTGTATTTAGAACGTCTACAGGTGACGACACACATGATACGATCATATCTAGAAATTCTGATGTATATGGTACAAATGGTAATGGTTGGAATATTAGTAGAATACGTAGTGGATTGAGTCCTACCAATGCATTACGTGTAATGTTATATGGAACATCAACAAGTGCCACTAATTTGTTTGGATTTAATATATCAGACAATGTATGGAGACATTTTGCATTAACTGTGGATAGCACTACTGCAAGATTATATATTAACGGTTCTGAATATACAACCGCAAGTGTACCCGCTGGAAATTTGTATCCTGCAAGTGGAAGTCCTCCATTGAAAATCGGGGCAAATAAAGTTAACTCAGATCCTTGGACAGGTGACATTGCTTCTATTTATTACTATAATAGAGCTTTGACCGCTTCAGAAGTTTCTGCAAATTACAACATGATGCGTGTTAAGTTCGGATTAGGATAACAATATGGCACTACAATATAGTCCAAAAATATCAACTGACGGTTTAGTATTATGTCTGGATCCAGGCAATAATAAATCTTTGCCTTCATATACTCTGCCTGTGAAAGGCGGATTAGTTATGTGGATGGATGCGGCAGATGATTCTACTTTTACTTATAGTTCTGGTACGACGGTTAGTCAATGGAGAGACAAAAGTGGATCTGGTTACCATATGGTTCCTGTTTCTGCTGGTCCTACTAGAAATTCTTTTTTAAATTCAAGAAAAACAATAACCATAACAAATGCACAACAAATAGGAAATCTTTCTATCAATTTATCAACTTCTCCAAATACGGTTTTTGTAGTTAGTAGATTGACAGGTGGTGCAAATGGAAGAGTTTTGACTGCATATTATAATAATTGGTTATTGGGTCATTGGGGTGGTTATGTAAATCAATATTACGCCGAAGGTTGGATAGCTTACGCAGTTAATGCTGCGGATACAACGTGGAGAATATACATGGGCGATTGGGGCGGATCTACAAATGATACCGCAGATGCGTTTAGTAATGGATCATCAATACGAAATTCACCAGCTGGTGACGCAGCAGCGGGTCCATCTGGATTGGTGATTAATTCTCAAGGATGGGAACAAAGTAATTGTGAAGCGGCTGAAATTATTGTTTTTAATAGACTTCTTACTGTTAAGGAAAGAAAACAAGTTCACACTTATTTGGGATTGAAGTGGGGAATATCAAACGTTGATAGAAGTATTCAAGATCTGGTATTTAACAATGATTCAAAACTTGGTGAAGGCACTGTAGCTAACATGCCACGTTTTGATTATTACAACGGTGGGGCGTTAGCACTTGATGGTGTTAATGATTATTTTTATTTAAATGAAGGAAGTGCAGTGCCATATTTTAATCCCGATGGATCAACTGTAACTGTTAGTTTGTGGTTTAAAGCGTCAAGTATAAGTACCGGTGGTGCAAATAAAATGATATTTAGTGACAACTGTTCACCAGAGTTTTCATTACATCAAGTTGATAGTACTGTTTATGCATATTCATATACCGGCGTTGCTGCAACAATACAAGCAAATACATGGTATAACGCATGTTGGACATCAAATGCTGGCGCACCTAGTTCTGCTACAACTACAACTGTTACATTTTATTTGAACGGAAGTTTGGTTGGTACCGCAAGTACCAGTACTGGCAATGGTTTGAATGATACACCGTTAACCATTGGAAAAGATCCATGTGTAGCCGGAACAAATTGGAGTGGAAGTATTGGTCCCATTCATTTATATAACAGAATTCTTACCGCAAAAGAAATAAAACAGAATTATGACATGTTGAACACTCGTTTTTTTCAAACGATTGTTCAAGGTGGATTGACTGGTAATTTTGATGCCGGAAATCCTTATAGTTATGCAGGCGCAGGAACAGTATGGTATGATGTTAGTGGAAACAATTATACTGGTTCATTAACCAATGGACCAACCTATAGTAATCAAACAATATTATTTGATGGAACCAATGATTTTATTGATTTAACCACCACAAATGTTGCTGTATCAGGCAATGGTGCACGATCAATATTTGTTTGGATGAGAACAACAGCCGGTGGTCTTATTGGTTTTGTTGGAACTGGTACTCCTGCAAATTCACAAGCGTTTAACTTGGTGAAGTATTCAAGTGGTGTTGGTGTGATGGGATATAACAACGATTTTTATCCCGGTGCAGGTGCAGCTGGTGTAACATTAAATGATGGTAACTGGCATTATATTGGTGCAACTTTTGATGGTACAAACTTGAGAACATATGCAGATGGTGTTCTTGATAATACAAGCGGTGCAATAACTTATTCTACCACCGGACAAAATAACTTTATTGGAAAATCAAATCATACAGGTAATGAAAATTACTTCAATGGGAATATGGGATTAGTTCAGTTTTATAACAGAGCATTAAGTGGTGCTGAAGTATTGCAAAACTATAACGCAACAAAAGGGAGATACGGACGATGAACAGAATGGGACCAAGAGTTAATACTGATTCTCTAATCTTGGCATATGATGCACAAGATGTTAAGAATTCGTTTTTAGGAGAACCCACTACCAATCTTGCTAATAATTTGACAAGTATGGGTCCGGCCAACAATTATATTCCAATTAATACTTGCGCTCATAGTGGTATTGTACAAGTATCAACCGATGTAGTACAACCTCCCGTGCCGGGTATGACAGTGTGGAAGATTTATGATTCAAATCCAGATGGATATAGTAGATTTGGAATTGGACAAAATGGAAGTGTCACTATAGCTAGTTTTGGAACATATGATACCACATATGTTGCTAGTATCTATGTATATATACCATCTGGTGTGGTTTTAAGTGGAGCAACCGCTGGTTGGGCAACTCAAAATAGTACAGGTGTAGATTGGCACACAGGCAATTATTCCACTGCACATCCAACGTATGGATATTATAGTGGTGATATTAACAGTGTAAGCTCAGAAGCAAATCTTAATATCCGTGATAAATGGCAAAGAATTTTTATAAGATTTACTACTTCCTCAACTATACGTGCATATGGTGGGGCGGATAATTGTAAATATTTAACTGTTCAGTTTAGACCAAATTTGGTTGGAACAAACGGGTCCAGTTTTATTTATGTTAGTTCGTTTCAGTTAGAACAAAAGAGTTTTCCAACCGCATTTACAACATTAACACGTTCATCTACAGGTGGATTGGTCAACTTAGCCAACCCATCGTCTACAATAACACTTGGAAATGCAGGATTTAACGCAACTGGAAATTTGACATTTAATGGTAGTAGTAACTATTTGACTGCTGGATATACACGTGCTACATACGGAAATTCATTTACATTGATTGCTTATTACAAATACACGGGAACAGCTGGTCGTACATATTCTGCTATATTTGGTGGAAAAGAAGCTGCAACTGAGTTTTTCATTGGAAAAAATTCTGGTGATACAAATATAGGAGTTCAAGATGGCAATTATAATGGTGCATTTGTGGTAGGAAGTAATGCATTTGATGGAAATTGGCATCAACTAGTTTACACGTACCATTTTGGTACTGGAATTATTTATCTAGATGGAACTCAACGTGCAAGTGGCGCATTCACTAAATGTAACGATGCGGAAGAAATGATTATCGGCGGCGAGGCAGAAGGCGGGGGTTATTATTTTGATGGATCAATTGATCAAGCGTTTATTTATCTTCGTAGATTGTCTCCAAATGAAGTATATGATCATTATCTTCAATATAGAACCAGATACGGAATTTAATTAGATTCTATTTATAAAGTATGGCTACAAATCATGGTCTAAAAACAAGTGTGTCTGGATTGGTGTTTGCTTACGACATGTATGATCTTAAAAATTCATATCGTGGCGAACCAACCACCAATATAGCATATGCTACCAATAATTTTTTGAATTCGAACGGTAATTGGTGGGTAAATTCGGGTGCAAATGTCTTTAATGATAACGACACATCAATCGCAAAGCCAATTATACCAAATGTTGATACCAGCAATTTAAGAATTTTTAGTTCGGTGGTAACTACTGTTGGTAATCAACATTTGGGATCATCTATTATCGGAATTTCGCCAAGTACACAATATTCGATGTCCATTTATTATTGGTTCAGTGGTACATCTATGCAAGCAGCTCCATATCTGAGAACCAATGTAAATAATAATTCACTTGGAAATTTTGCATATAATGGTGATACAAATTATTTGAATTGGCCACGAAGTACATGGATTAGATTGACTGTAACTTTCACTACACAATCAAACGAAAACGGTGTGTACATGAGTAGTTACACCGGAGATAATGTTGGTGAAAAGTTAGCATATTTTGGATATCAACTTGAACAGAAAGGATATGTTACACCTTTAGTTCTAGGAACACGTAGTAATACAAATTCTCTGATTAACATAAGAGATGCTACACAAACAATGAATGTTTCTGGTGTATCATTTTCATCAAATGGTACATTTAGTTTTGATGGAACAAATGATACTCTATCTCTTCCAACCGCATTAGAACCGTATTTTTATCCAAGTGTTACTGAGGTAACCGTGGAAGTTGTGTTTAAAGCAACAACCGGATCTACGGGAAGTGGCGGTCCATTGTTTGAAAATTATCGGTTTAACTTGTGGTATAATTATACAAATAATGCGGTGGATTGTTATGTACGTACTGGTCCACCGGATTATCCTTCATATGCATTTGCTACTAGTACATCCAGTGGAACATTGAACACCAAAGGTTTATACAATCACGTAGTAATGGTTTATAAAAAAACTGCATCTAACGCTGGACAAATATTGGTTTATGCAAATGGAAGTTTGAGTAATTCTGCGACTGGTTTAAACATGGGAAATTATCCATATGTTAGTGCTACTGTTGGTTCAAGTAGTCACAGCGGTGGTAATGTATATTGGATGAATGGTGAAGTTCCTATTGTTAGAGTGTATAATCGAGAATTGAATTACAGTGAAGTGATAACGAATTTCAACGCATTACGTGGACGTTTTAGTATTTAAATTATATGGCATTTAATCAAAATCCAAGAATTAATACGACTGGTTTGTTTTTTGCATATGATGTTGCAGATACAAAGAATTCGTTTTTGGGAGAACCGACAACAAATTTGATTGGGACGTACAATTCAAACGTTGCAAATTCATACCCATCGTATGGAAATGATTGGGGAACTTATAATACCAATCAATATAACAACAATACATATTTTTCAATAGGCACTATCAGTAGTGTTGCAAGTAATATTGTTACTACATCTGGAAATCATCCTTTGCGTACATATGATGTTGTGACACCACAAACAACAGGTGGCGGTGTTACTGCAGGAACGTTCTACTTTATAAAAAAATTGTCCAACACCACGTTTACTTTACACGCATACAATTCAAGTCAGGATGGATCACAGGGATATTGGAATACGTCAACTGGCTATTATAAAGTACATGATAGTATTGCATCTGACACAAGAATTTCTGTAAATAGTACAAGTTTTCCGACAATGTGGTGGGGTTCGGCACATCTTCCAAATTCTGGACTAGTTAAAGAAATTGTTCCTAATGGTTTTAATTATAAAGGTGTGGTTCATGACTGTATGGTGTTACACTATCATAGACCCGATGGTGTTATTGATGGAATGGCATATGGTGTATTTCCATCATATACAGCAAATACTCAATACACTTTTAGTTGTTATGTAAGATCAAAGAAGCCAGGGGCTTTAATTCACTTTGATTTGTATTTTTCAGGTACCGCATCAAGTCAAGGTCCGTATCAAAGTCCATCTTTAACAAACGAATGGCAAAAATGGACAAAAACATTTACATCAACAGCTACCGGCGGCGTAATATATTTTTATTTTTGGTTAGACAGTGGTGGTCCGTGTGATATTGAAATTGCAGAACTGCAATGTGAACAAAAAGATCACGCAACACAATTCGTTTTGACATCACGAAGTAATACTAACTCCGTTAAAGATTTAACAAATAGGTATACTCCAGACGTTACTAATCTGTCATTTGATTCGTCAGCTAGAACGTTTTTTGACGGAACCAATGATTATTTAAGTACAGGGATTACAGCATTACCAAGTAGTTCTTTGTTAACAATTGATGTGTGGACTAAACCAACTAGCACTTCCCAAACAAAAACATTAGTGTCAAAATGGGGATCAAGTTCACAAAGTAACTTTTGTTTTCTATTATTTTTGAACTGGTTTGCACAAGGCAATTTGTATTTTTTGGTGGGAAACTCTGCGGGAACTAACTATAGTACACATACTATTGCTCATAATTTATCTACATCATCTTACATCAATTATACGATAACTTATAATAATGGAACCGTGAAAATGTATCGTAATGGTCAAATTCAGTTAACAGAAAATAGTGCTAATACCACACTCAGATCAGTTTCTACGGCGGTTACTATAGGTGCAGATTTCGATGGTGGCAATCCTGATACTTTAACACGTTCATATGCGGGGGACATACCTATTGTAAGATTATACAGTAGAGTTTTAACCGAAGCCGAAGTATACAATAACTATCTAGCGTTAAAGGACAGATTCGGACTATAACAACTATTTATTTATACTATGTCATTTGTAACACCGTTTCCAAATAGAAGATGGTTAATCATACCAGCAAGTGTGGTGCCTGATGTTAATTTTTCACAGGTTTTAGATTATGATGCAAATTCATTACGATATAGCATCGATAAAACCAAAACGTTTGTTAAGTATGAAGTGAACATCATTGAACACGACGAAACTTTTACGTATACAAATCCAGAAACGCATGAAGTTCAAACCACAACAATATATGCAGGTACTTATGGTCGTCCGGATATTTATAAACCAGAATATCCAGAGTATACTCATGAAGAAATTCTAAATGTATTGGATACAGATGAATGGAGAATAATTCTACCAGACCAAGTTTAATATGCATTTCGGACCAAGAATAGCTACAGATGGATGTGTTGCTTCAATTGACGGATCAGACAATGGTTCGTTTGAAGTTTTGATTGTTGGTGGTGGAGGCGGCGGAGGCATGGATATGGGAGGTGGTGGAGGTGGTGGTGGTGTATTGTACTTCCCGGCCATGCAACTCAACCCAGGCACGTCTTATACCGTAACTGTGGGTATCGGTGGATATGGTGCTCCCGCAGGAAGTGGTGGTTATAGAACAGATGGCGCTGGACCACAGCCGGGTGGTCATCAATTTACAATTCGTGGAACCAATGGTGGAGATTCATCATTTGCGGGAAGAACCGCACTCGGTGGGGGATATGGAGCAAGTTCTTATTGGGGCTATACACCAGACTATGGATATGGCGGATCTGGTGGTAGTGGAGGAGGAGCATCTGGATACAGCGATGGTACCGGTAACGGTGGTGCTGCTGGTGCAGGCGGACGTGGTGCTGCTGCAACTCAACCTGCATCCACATATGGTGGTTACGGAAATAGAGGCGGTGGTGGAACTGGTCAGTATTATTCTGGCGGTGGAGGAGGAGCTGGTGGTCGTGGTGGAGAAGGAACGGCTGGAGGTGCTCCTGCTGGTGGCAATGGTGTAGAGTGTTCAATTCTAGGAACCAGTTATTTTTGGGGAGGCGGCGGGGGAGGTGCTGCATATTCAACGAATCCCGGTGGAAACGGTGGTATCGGAGGTGGTGGTGGTGGAGCAATTGGAACAACTTCAGGTGGTGTAGGATTAAATAACGGTGCTGCAGGAGGTGGTGGAAGTTGTTGTTCATGGGCACAAACTGCTGGTGGAAATGGTGGAACGAATACAGGCGGCGGAGGTGGTGGTGGATCTCACTACAATGCTACGAACAAAGGCGGTGAAGGTGGATCTGGAATTGTGGTTGTAGCATACAAAGGACCACAACGTGCTACTGGTGGTACAGTTGATACCACATCAAGACCCGGATTTACTCTTCACAAATTTACATCCACTGGAAACAGTACATTCACAACATACGCATCAGATAGTTCACCAAATTTGTATCACTGTACTTTCAACGGAAACG
>Ga0315909_10000180_pt1 | contig 84065 bp, 75 predicted proteins | sample LakEriMetagenome_11_FD_203527 | JGI IMG/M metagenome (GOLD analysis project Ga0315909, IMG submission 203527) | Freshwater fungal communities from buoy surface, Lake Erie, Ohio, United States - Buoy 2 MA125 | ecosystem: Environmental > Aquatic > Freshwater > Lake | place: USA: Lake Erie, Ohio...
GCCAGTCAACCCGCCAGTCAACCCGCCAGTCAACCCGCCAGTCAACCCGCCAGTCAACCCGCCAGTCAACCCGCCAGTCAACCCGCCAGTCAACCCGCCAGTCAACCCGCCAGTCGGCAAGCATTCGGCAAGCGACTGCAACCCAAGCCCGATCGAATGCCTCGCCACGGCCTCCAGGTATTGCCTGCGAAAGCCGAACGTGTTGCTGGGATCGGACTACGGTTTCCACCTTAGCCTGCGTCCATCGGTCGCTTGCCGTCTGGACCGCATCCCGTTGTTACACTGATATGCCATCAACTGCCTTCTTGGTACTGGCTGCTTCGTGGAGTTCTTTTGAGATGATCTCGAGCGACATCCTTCGACTTCTCCTGGTGCTGCTGGCATCGATCTTGAGCCCATCGCTTGGAGCCCAGGAGTCGCCCTCGTCGCGGATTCGAGTCGCTGTCTTTCAGGGGCCCGGGGTCAGCGGCTCGGTCTCGGAACTGATCCGCGATCTCCAGAGGTCTCCCGCACTGGTCGTCGATCGCATTGACGCTGGAGCAATCCGCGCAGGAAAGCTGGAAAGCGACGTCGATGTGGTGGTCTTCCCAGGTGGCTCCGGGGGTGGGCAAGGGGAGGCACTGGCTAGCGAAGGGCGGGAAGAGGTGCGGCGATTTATCGATCGAGGGGGCTGCTATATCGGAGTCTGCGCAGGAGCTTACCTGGCGTCGGCCGACTATCGCTGGTCCCTACATCTCTTGGACGCCAAGGTGGTCGATCGCAAGCATTGGGCACGTGGATTTGGTCCGGTCCGATTGACGTTGCGTCAGGAGGCACAGGAAGCCTTCGCCGTCGACTCGGATCATCCCGAGGTCTACTACCATCAAGGCCCCCTGCTTGCCCCCGCGCAACGAGACGATCTGGAGGACTACCGCGAACTGGCGACTTTCGCGACCGAGGTCCGGAAAGAGAAAGTACCGGGCGGTGTGATGCCGGGGACAACCGCCATGGCAGCTGGCAGGTTCGGCAAGGGGTTCGTTCTGGCGATCAGTCCGCATCTGGAGAAAACTGAAGGGCTCGACGATGTCCTACCGGCGATGGTCCAAACCATCTGGCTGCGTCCCCAACTGCTACTTCCCTGAATTCTCATGGCGCATTCTGATGGCTTGGCAGGATTGCACGCGAAGATCCCCATCGCTTTGCCCGTTGGAGGAGCAGCAATCCGAATCGACGGTCACTGACATGCTCTCAAACGAACGTCGATCTTTCGATCGACGGTTATCTCTACAGCGTCGGCCCCACGGTCCAGGGAATGAACTCATCGTCGCCGTAGCCGAGTTGTTCGCTGAGGGTCTGTCGGCCGCTGGCGATCTCCAGAAGCGAATCGAAGATGCGCCGACCTACCTGCTGAACCGATTCTCCTTCCATGACCGTACCGGCATTGATGTCCATGTCTTCGGGCATCCGGTGAAACGTCTCCGAGTTGCTGCAGACCTTGAGAACTGGAACAGGCTTGAAGCCAAAGCAGCTTCCACGGCCAGTGGTGAACACCACTAGGTTAGCGCCTCCGGCCACCATCCCGGTAACGCTTGCAGGGTCGAAGCCTGGGGAATCCATCACGACCAACCCTTTCGAATCAACCGGTTCGGCGTAGCCGACGACCGATTCGAGCGCAGTGGAACCACATTTGGCGGCAGCCCCAAGCGATTTCTCGACGATGGTCGTCAGTCCACCGGCTTTGTTGCCGGTCGATGGGTTGCAGTCGAGCACCTCGCCGAAGACCCCAACGTACCACTTCCACCAGTCGATCAGCTCCAGTAGTTTTTCTCCGACAGGGCGGGTGCGTGCACGGCGCGTGAGCAGTTGTTCGGCACCGTACAGTTCGGTTGTCTCCGACACAATCGACGTACCGCCGGCAGCGATCAGGAGGTCGGCAGCCACACCGACAGCGGGATTGGCGGTGATGCCGGAGTAGCCATCGGAACCGCCGCACTCGGTACCCAGAATCAATTCACTAGCGGGGATGGTTTCGCGTCGTGCCTGAGCCACCTGTGGAAGGAGTGATCGAACCATTTCAATGCCGCGTTCGATCGTCGCTCGCGTGCCTCCTTCATCCTGGATGGTGATCGCTGGAATGGTGTAGCGATCGGGGCGTACAACCGCCCCGGGATTCGCTTCATCGCGCCGCCCGGGCATTTGTAGCTTGACCAGTTTCTGGTCTTGAATCAGATGCCCCACCGACGTCTGTTCGCACCCCAGCCCGATGAGGACGAATCCACCGATGTTCGGATGCTTGGCCATACCCCCCAGGACGCGATTGAGCATTTGGTGTTTGAGCCCCTCGTACTTCATCGCGCAGCCCCCTTCGTGCCTCAGCGCGATCACCCCGTCGACTCCAGGGAATGCCTGAAGGACTTCAGGCGGGAAGGCAGCGGCGATGCGACGCGCGACCGAAGCGGAGCAATTGACGGTGGAGATAACGGCGATGTAGTTCCGGGTGCCGCAGCGTCCGCCGGGACGGCGATAGCCCTCAAATGTCATCCCGGGGATCGGCTGGGGTGGTGGCGGAATCTCCGTGGCGATCGCCTGGTAATCCACCTGATGCTCGCAGCGGAGGTTGTGGCTGTGAATGTGTTCACCCGGTGCGATTGTCTGGGTTGCCACGCCGATCGGCCATCCGAACTTGAAGACGGGCTGATCGAGCTCGATCGAGCGGATCGCCACTTTGTGGCCGGCCGGAATCCTGCCGCCCAGCGCGATCGGATTGGCTCCTGTCCAGCGAGCCACATGGTCGCGTTCCAGCGTGCAAGTGGCGACCGCGCAATTGTCGGATGGGTGCAGCAAAACCAAGTCGACTGGGTTAGGATGAGTCACGTAGGATCCAACCGATAGGAATGAGAAAGCGATTGCCGCCAACAGGGATCGCGGTCATCAAATTAGATCATAGCTACTCGAGGCATGGGCGAGGAGTCGAAGGATGCAAAAGGTAAAGCTGTTTGTTGGAGTCGATACGGAGGTGATTTCACTGGAGCGGGAGATCAACCGGTGGATCGCTGCCAAGCGACCGCACGTCCTGTCGCTTTCGGGGAACCTTGCACCTCAATCCACCAAGCCGATCGATCGAGCGTTTGGGCAATCGACCATCCTCATGATGGTGCTCTATGAAGAAGCAGAGGAAGAAGGAGCGTGAGGGAGGAGTCGTTGCGAATCCTCTTGCTGGGGGCTCACCCGGACGACGCCGAATTTGCCGCCGGCGGCCTGCTGACCGCTCATCGTCAACAGGGCTCGGTGGTCCGCATGGTTAGTGTCACCGATGGACGGTCTGGGCATCACACCATGGCGAGCGGTGAGCTGGTGGAGAGGCGTCATCGGGAGGCAGCTAGGTCGGCGTCGATGATCGGTGCTGAAGCCAGTGTCTGGGATTTTCCTGATGGATACCTGGAGCCGACGCTGGCGCTTCGGCGAAGGATTCTCGGGGAAGTTCGCATCTTCAAACCTGACCTAGTGCTGACGCACCGTCCCTGGGACTACCATCCGGACCATCGCGCGGTGGGCCTTGCGGTTCAGGATGCCTGCTATCTTTTCACTGTGCCTCTGGTGGAACCGGAGTTTCCAGCGCTGCGGAAAGATCCTGTGGTCGCCTTTCTGGCAGATCCCTTCACGTCTCCCTCACCATTCCGCCCCGACTGGGTGCTCGACACCGGACCATGGATCGACCAAATCGTGGATCTACTGGCGTGCCATGAATCGCAGTTTTTTGAATGGCTCCCTTTCCATGATGGACTATTGGACCAAGTGCCGGACGATCCCGGCCAAAGGCGAGTCTGGTTGAAATCGTGGTACCAGGAAGCTGCAAGGCAGCGACGTGGACATTTCTGGCCGGATGCCTGGGGAGCTCCATCGGGGACTGTGGAGGCGTTCGAAGTCAGCCAGTACGCTGGAAAGGTCTCCGAAAAGGAGTTGGCTAGGCTTTTTCCCATGGCACGACGCGTCTCCTAAAACGCGCTCTTGAAAACGGTGCGCGTCGGTGCCTACACTAGCGGTGCGGGTTGCGTGACGCAGCGCAACGATTCCGACAGCGAGCCGACTTCCGTTCTTGGCTGACCTGGAATCGGCGTCGCAGACTTTATTTGAGAAAGGAGGTGATCGGGTGAGTTCTGACTGTACCGGCCATTGGAGGGATGGTGCGATCTAGGGCGCCGGCGGGCTGCCTGACAGCCGCCATCCCGCTCGTAGGATCTCCTTTCGAAGTCACTACGAGAGAAGTTGATCTGGGAGCCTGCAGGGGATCGCCTTGCAGGCTCCTTTTTTTATTGCGGGACCCCCTTTGATTTTTGATCTTCTTGTTGCTCGAAGCCTTGGGGGCTGTTTGGCTTAAGCATCGGGAGGCGGTTGCCGTGATCCCGCAGTGACTCAGACATACCATTCGATGAAGCGACGGCTACGGGGATCTAGTTGCCGTGTGTCTTCGACACGGAATCTCGCACCGCTGCCGGCGATGATCTGCACGGTGTGATCCGAAAGTCGGCGAATGTTCTCTTCACTGGTCAGCACAAACTGAGTGCGCCCACGATCGGTATCTACCACCCATTCGCATGGCTCCGAGGTACCTGAGACGCTGACGACGCAAACGATCCGCGGCACCCATTGCCGGAGGGCCAGTTCGTCCCGAACCGGATCGGCCGTCTCGGATGGGAGTGCGTCGAGCGATTCGAAGAGGGCCAGCTCTTCCCCGGTGGCGGAGACGATGGAGATCCAGCCATCTGGCTGGCTGACGGGGAAGAGCGGGATCGCCTGCACAGGCTCGAACGAGCGACCTTGGTGATCGATCCAGGACAGCTGGCCGCGCGGTGTGCGGATCACGCGCCCATCTGCAGTTTGGCGCGGAATCGTTTTTGCGGGGCCAACCGAGTCCTTGGGCATGGGGGAGAATCCTTGCGTGGCGTAACGGAAAACTAGTCCTGCGCATCCTGGGGATTGGATGCGTCCGGTTGCAGCGTATGCTGCTCCTGACAAAGTCGTGTGTAGGTGCCCCCCAGTTCGAGAAGTTCCTGGTGAGTCCCCTGCTCGGTGATTCGACCTGCCTCCAAAACGATGATCCTGTTGGCTTTGCGAAGGGTGCTCAGGCGGTGCGCGATGGCGATGGTGGTGCGGCCCTGAGCCAAGTAGTCGAGGGCGCCTTGAATCTCCCGTTCGGTTTGTGTGTCGACCGCCGAGGTTGCTTCGTCGAGAATCAGAATGCGGGGATCGGTCAGGAGGGCTCGAGCGATCGAGATGCGTTGCCGCTCTCCACCCGAAAGGCTTTGTCCTCGCTCTCCGACCATCGAATCGTACCCGTCGGGTAGACGCAGAATGAAGTCGTGTGCTTTGGCCGCCTTAGCCGCTTCGATGATTTCCCTTCGAGATGCCTCGGGACGACCATAGGCGATGTTTTCTGCGATCGTACCGAAGAAGAGGAACGGTTCTTGCAGGACAATCCCGATGTGCGATCGATAGTGGGAGACAGGCATCGACCGGATGTCGATGCCGTCGACGGCGATGGAGCCGGACTGGGGATCGTAGAATCGGCAGACCAGATTGACCAGCGTGCTCTTTCCCGATCCGCTGGGGCCGACCAGCCCGATCATTTCCCCCGCCTGGATCTTTAGATCGATTCCGTGCAGCACTTCCCTTGCGCCATATCGGAAATGCAAATTTCGGATCGCGATGGATCCCTGCAGCCTCTGGGGCCGGATCGGCTTGACAGGTTCTGGGACGCTTGGGACCCGATCGAGGATTTCGAAGATGCGGTGGGTTGAGGCGGCGGCTCGCTGGGTTCCCGCCAGCATCCGGCTCATTGAATCCAGCCTTGCGTAAAGCCTTCCGATGTAGGTGATGAAGACGGTCAGCACCCCAACGGTGATCTGCCCTTTGGCGACCAGCCAAGCACCGAATCCCCAAATGAAAAGGACGCCGATGTCGGTCAGAAGTGCGATCACTGGGACGAAGGCAGCCCAGAGTCGATTGACGCGATTGTTGGCATCCAGGACCTGACGATTCTTGGAAGCAAAGCGTTCGACTTCGCGGTGTTCCTGAGCGAACGCCTTGACGACGCGAATCCCGGGAATCGTATCGGCCAGGACATTGACCATCTCAGCCCATGCCGCGACGCCACGGGCAAAGCCATGGCGAAGTTTCTGGCGGACTCGCTGGATCAGCCAGGCGATGAGCGGGAAGGGGATCAGTGTTGCCAAGGCCAATAAGGGGTGGATCCAGAAGAGCAGCACTGCCGTCAGTCCGATCATCACGACATCGGTGGCGAAGTCGATCAGTTGCATCGAAAGGAAGTCGCAAATTCTCTGCGTGTCATCGCTCACGCGGGCGATCAGATCGCCTGTGCGGCGGCCACCGAAAAACTCCAAAGACAGTTTTTGCAGATGCGAGTAAGTGACATTGCGGAGGTCGGCGCTGATCGTCTCCCCAACCTTGGCCAGCACGTAAGTCTTGGCCCAGGAAAGAAGCCACGCCACGATGGCTGCAAGCAGTAGCCCCACAAGGTAGGAAGGAACTTTCCAGAAGGAAACATCTTTGCCTGCCTGAAAGGGGACCAGCACGTCGTCCAACAGCGGCATCGTCAAATAGGGAGGAATCATCGCTGCTGCGGTACTTGCCAGGGTCAGCAGAAAGCCTGCCAGGATGCTGCCAGCGTGAGGCTTGGCGAATCTCATCAACCGCCATAGAGACTGAGAGGGTGGTGGGGCAGGGCGAGCGGCGCAGCCATCACAGATCGACTGGCCAGCGGCCATCCCTCCACCACACGACGGGCAGACTTCCGTCAAATCCTCTCCAGCATCCTCCGTCTTGCGATCCGTGTTGCCATCGCTGCGCCAAGCTTGCCATGCCGCCACCAATTGCCTGGCATCAGGCCACTGATCAGGCGACAAGTACCAAACCGCCTTCCGTTTGCCCTCGAAAAACAACTCCAGCAAACCGACGCTGCCGCATTCACGAAGCGACAGTTCCTCGATCGCCTCCAAGTCCCATTGCCGCTCGGGCGATCCTGGCGTGAAAGCCAGGGAGGCGGAATCATCCCAGAGGGAATTGGCGATGGGAAAAACCCCAAAAGGTATCGCCCATTCCATCAATCGCTCTGTCGTTAGAAGCAACTGCCGCGACTGGAATCGGAGAGTCGAATCGAGATCGGGAGCGCAGTGAGCAAGGACCGTTTCAGGGGACACCGATGGAGCTTGGCTAGACTGCTCCGCCGGACTGGCATCCCGTTGGCTCGATCGGTCTTGGGGTTTGGAGTCAGGGTCGTTCAACCGAAAAGCTCCGTGCCGAGCCAAAACAAAGAAAAGCCGAGTCCTCCATTTTTATCTCATTTCCCTGTCAATTTGAAATGCTCGCATTATTTTCAATCGGTGCCAGGCACTGTTTCCGCGATTGCTAGCGTTTGATGGGTGCCACCCACCTTTCGCGAAATTTTCCTGGGGTGGGGCGGTGCGGTGCCACTAGGTCTACATGGCGCGTTTGATAGGTGCCACCCACCTTTTGCGAAATTTTCCTGGGGTGGGGCGGTGCGGTGCCACTAAGTCGATATGGCCGGGACGGCCATGCCACCGCGATTGCTAGCGTTTGATAGGTGCCACCCACCTTTCGCGATCGGTGCCAGGCACCGTTTCGGCGATTGCTAGCGTTTGATAGGTGCCACCCACCTTTTGCGAAATTTTCCTGGGGTGGGGCGGTGCGTTGCCACTAAGTCTACATGGCCGGGACGGCCATGCCACGGCGAGAGAAACAATGGCGAGCAGTCCAGTTGAGCTGGGGCAGCCCCCTCCATGAGGTGGTCGCATGGCTTTTCTATTTTCTTCCTTGGGGTGGGGGATATGATGAGACGACTGCACCTGAGCGTGGAGGGATTCGTGTCGCGACGTTGGTCATCGGGAGACGATGGATTTTGGTGATGGTCGTTGTCTCATCGGAGACGAAAGGCGGCTGGAAAGATCGTGGCAGGGGAGCGGATTGTCGAATCGATCGGTCAAGCAAAGTGGCCAGATCGTCCGATAGACGTAGGATACTTCTGGATCAACCGGCTTTCTGTAGAAAAGACGGGGTGATCGCAATCCGGCCGCTTGGGGTTCGATGCTGAGTTCGGATCGTTCGCGGTGTTTCATGTCTCTTCAGGTGCGTCAGGGGTTGAAACGAGATCTCCTATGATCGAATGCTCGCGCGTGCTCAAGTTGCGAGGGCCCAATCTGTGGGCCGCCACACCTCTCCTGGAAGTTTGGCTCGAACCAGACATCGAATCGCTCGATCGCAGCAAGCCTTACGATTTCGAAAAGCGACTGGCATTGTTGGTCGAATGCTTGTCGGTGGAAGGTGGCAGGGAGGTTTCGATCGAGCCATTGAGTGTGGCTAGATGGTTGTTGGACATTGCCGCCACCGCGCAGCGGAAGGCTGGCTATCCTGCTCGGTTCCGGAAGGTGGTGGAACGAGCGACTGCTCCCAAGCTTCGAATTCTTTTGGAGATGCCCGAGGAACCGGCGACCTTGGCCTGCTGGGATTATGCAATGCGAGCCCTTAGCCAAGCGTGGGAGGCTCCGTCGCTGGAAGAGATTCTCCGATGGCGCGAACAGAATACCGAAGCCCTTCTGGAGCATATTTATGACGCTTGCCTTGGGCCCAGTAGCAAAGCGATTCTGCGTGCTGCGGATGCACGCGGAATTCCTTGGCGCAGATTGAGCGAGGGGAGTCTGGTTCAGTTGGGTCAGGGAGTCAAGCAGCGACGCATCTGCACCGCCGAAGCCGACTCCACCAGTGCCATCGCGGAAACCATCGCGCAAGACAAACAGCTAACCCGCACCCTCCTGGCATCGGTCGGAGTTCCCGTCCCGGAGGGTCGTTCGGTAGCGACTCTGGAGGAGGCGCTCGCCGCAGCCGATGAGATTGGCGGACTGGTGGTGGTCAAGCCGCAGTATGGGAACCATGGGCGCGGCGTCACCACGAAGATTCAGGGGAAGGAAGCGGTCACGGCAGCCTACCAAGCAGCTCGAGAGCATGGCGACTGGGTGGTGGTCGAAAGCTATTCCCCAGGGGACGATTACCGCATGCTGGTCGTCGGCAACCGTTTGGTAGCGGCCGCTCGACGCGAACCCGCTCATGTCATCGGTGATGGACGCTCCCCTATCAGCCAACTGGTCGCCGAGGTCAATCGCGATCCACGTCGAAGCAATGGTCATGCGACCAGCCTCAGCCACATTCCGCTTGATGCTGTGTCGATGGCTGTTCTCCAGCAACAGGGCTTTCAAGTCGACTCCATTCCCCCAATGGGAACCAAAGTTCTGATCCGCCGCAATGCCAACCTCAGCACAGGGGGAACGGCTGTCGATGTCACCGACCTGGTCCATCCAGAAGTGGCACGAGCTGCCGTCGATGCGGCTCGAGTCGTCGGCTTGGACATCGCTGGGGTCGACATCATCGCTACCGATATCTCGATCCCGCTGCAAAGTCAGCATGGAGCGGTCGTCGAGGTCAATGCCGGCCCTGGTCTTCGGATGCACCTGGAACCCAGCAGCGGCCAAGAACGTCCAGTCGGAGAGGCGATCATCGATCTGGTATTTCCCAACGGAGCCAACGGACGGATCCCGGTGGTTGCTGTCACGGGAGTCAACGGGAAAACTACCACCACCCGTTTGATTGCTCATCTCATCAGCTTGGATGGCACGCGGGTGGGGATGACCTGCACCGAAGGGATCTACATCGGCGGCCGGCGCATTGAGTCAGGAGATTGCTCGGGGCCACAAAGCGCCCGCTCGGTACTCCTGCATCCCGATGTTCAGGCTGCCGTACTCGAGACGGCTCGTGGCGGAATGCTTCGCGAAGGGATTGCAGTCGATCGATGCGATGTCGGCGTGGTGACCAACGTCGGTCTGGGGGATCACCTGGGGCTTGGCGGCATCGACACCGTCGAGCAGTTGGCAGAGGTCAAGCGGATTGTTGCGCGAACGGTGCATACCCAGGGGCACGTCGTTCTCAATGCCGCCGATCCACTGGTCGTCGCCATGGCTCCCCATTGCGAAGGCAACATCATCTACTTTGGGCTCGATGGCGAACATCCCGTCATCCGGGAACATCGGCTGGCGGGGGGCCGTGCCTGCTACATCAAAGACCAGGCCATCACTCTGGCCGAAGGCGATCTGGAGATCCGTTTGCTGACACTCCAGCGCATCCCACTGACCCACCAAGGTAAAATCCCATTCCAGGTGGAAAATGCCTTGGCCGCCACCGCCGCCTGCTGGTCGCTTGGCATGCCCGCCGAACAGATTCGCTTGGGTCTAGAATCGTTCTCCAGCCATGGCGACAAACTGCCAGGGCGGTTCAATATCCTGGAGATTCAGGGAGCGACCGCCGTCCTCGACTATGGCCACAATGTTTCTAGCTTGGTCGCCATCCTCCAAGCCCTCGACCAGTTCCCACACCAAGATCGCACCGTCGTCTACTCGGCTGCCGGAGATCGTCGCGATGAAGATATGATCGCTCAGGGAAAAATCCTGGGGGATGCCTTCGATCGTGTGATTCTCTACGAAGACACCTTCACCCGAGGCCGAGAAAAGGGAGAAATCATCGACCTGTTCCGACATGGGATCCTGCAGGGGAGCCGCGCCAAACAGATCGACGGTTTCCATAGCTGGGAGGCAGCGATGGATGCCGCCCTAAAAGTCGCCCAGCCTGGTCAACTGCTATTCCTGCAGGCCGATGGCATCGATGCCGCAATGGGCTACGTGCGAAATCGGATTCAGCAATCGAATCATCCCCAGTTTCCTCCCCAAGGATTGGTCCAGCCCCCCAGAAATTCCTGAGTCGCCCGCAGCGAAAAGCCCTAGAGCCAACGGACGCAGTTTGGCGCTTCAGGAATGATTGTGGCTTCGGAGCCTAACCTACTGGTTTTTGTCGTACTGATGCTTTTTAGTTCATGAAATGGTACTCGGACTCGAAAAGACAACGCTGGGACACTGGGGCGTCGAGTACGAGAACGAGCACCGTCCGCCGCGGCGGACTGAGCACGAGAAATCAAAGCAAAGAACCACGCAGTTTGCTAGGGAATTCCCCCTTTTTTCCATTGCCTTGGCGATGGGTGACGGCTACCGTACAATATCGGCTGCGGAAGAGGTCTCCGAGGAGATCGAAAGTCCATCCGGACGCTCCGCATGAAACGTGTTGTTTTTTCCGTTTTGGATTTCGTGAGGAGCCATAGAGATGAAGCGTTGGGCGATCGCATTGGCGATGTTGGCTGTCGGTACTTTTGTCGGCACCTCCGTTGCCTTCGAAGACAAAAACCCATTGGAAGGCGTCATGTGCATGATGATGCCAAACAAGGCCATCAAGGCTGACAAGGCCGTTGACTACAAGGAAGGCAAGGTCTATTTCTGCTGCCCCGGTTGCGTGAAGAAGTTCGGTGAAAGCACCGAGAAGTTTGCGGCCAAGGCCAACCACCAGTTGGTTGCTACCAAGCAGTACAAGCAGGAAGCCTGCCCGTTCTCCGGTGGCAAGCTGAACGCAGACACCGCGATCGAAGTTGGCAAGGTAAAGGTCGCTTTCTGCTGCAACAATTGCAAGGGTAAGGCTGAGAAGATGGAAGGCGACGCTCAGGTCGAAGCCGTCTTCGGCAAGGACGCCTTCGAGAAGGGCAAGTTCACCAAGGTCGTTGCCGAGAAGAAGTAACTCTTTTCGACCTCCAATTCCGACACAGAAACCACCGTCGAATTCGACGGTGGTTTTTTTATTGCCCATCTCATCTCGGGAAACGACGATCGCCGGAAGTTGTGAAGGGGTGATCTGTTGAAAATAAATAGCTACATCCGCAACAGTCCGAAAAGCTGTGAGATCGCGATCCCATCTCCCTCGCAACGATCGCTCCACCCCATCCAACACTTGCCTCTCACCGTTGCACCGTTGTCTGCCATCGCTCGCGAGCCTCATCGTAGAGGCCCATCAGCAAATGCGAGGAGACTTCGTTCAGCGTTTCCGCTTTCGCCGAACCGCTACGTCGATCCGCCAAACGGCTCTGGTAAAGCAGCAATGGAAGCGTTAGGTCAGTAGCACTACCTGCAGTTCCCGCGATGTTGCGCTGCCTCAGGACTTCCAGATCGCGATACTGACGCTGACGTGTCGGCTCGATCATCGTCCCCTCTCCAAAGTCGTTCCAGGTCGCCACCTGAATCAGCCGACGACGACTCCTCAAGGCTCGCTCGAATGTTTCCTGAAATGTTCTACCATCACGTTCATCGATCGATCCATAACTGGCATGGACCCCAGCCTGCTGGTAGATGTCATGAAAGCCAGGGAAGATGCAACCGATCGCCTGCGGATCTCGCTCCAGAGCATCAAGGTACTCTCCCCATACACGAGGAGGGATCTCCATGCCACCCGTCACTGGAGGCCATCCATAGGCATGATCCAGCCCCCGTTCGGCCACCAGATGGGGCAGCCCAAACAGCCTTGGCCGAACCGGTAGTCGATCGGACCACGTTCTCCATAGGTCCGCGGAAAGTTGCTGCGGACCAAAGACCAGCAGCACTGGCCGGCCATCGACACAGACATAGGCGCGGTCCTCCATGCAATTCTCTTCCCACCATCGCAGATCGAGCAATGCCTGTCGCTGAATCTCCTCAGGACCTCCTGATTGAACCTGCCTGAGGCTCTGGTCTTCATAACAGATTGCATAGCGCATCGAGGCTCTGCGAATCGACTCGATCATCCGCTGAGCATTGCGATGAAGTAGAGGATAGTCCAGCGAGCGGGAGGTACCGTACCAGTCGATCACCACGCCATCGATCCCCGCGATCTTCATCAGTTGCAGGTGGTAATCGATCAGCAGAGGATCCCCTGAATCGTAGGGCCCCGCCAATGGCTCGTAGTGGGAAGCAAGATTCCCACCGCTGGCCAGATCGAAATGATCCGGGTCGAAGTGATCCATCGTCCAGTGCCAGCCCCACCCACCCCCTTGCTCCTTGGAGGCATACCAGGGCATGTAATGAACTAGCAGCAGCGGACGCTCAGGAACTCCCGGCTCCTCCTGGCAACCCGCCGCATACCCAAGCCGGCTCGCGGAAGCCATCGGTAACGTGGCACTCAGCCATCGCGCTATCTGTCGTCGGCTCCAGTGTCGAGAGGTTGGGATGAGATGAGTTTCCGACATCCTTGGAGGTACCGGTGCGGTGGTTTTTGTAGAGATTTTCCGACAGTTAGCGGGTGGATCGAAGGAAGAGAGAAACCTTTTAGTTCACTTCAACGATCCGTCCCCATCGGCGGGGTGCCCCAACTGGTGCGCGATCTCGAAGGCGATTTCCATCGCCTGTTCGTAGTTGAGTCGGGGATCGAGTTGCGTTTGGTAGGCGGTCGCCAAATCGTCCTCGGTCAATCCGCCTGATCCTCCGACGCATTCGGTCACATCTTCCCCTGTTAATTCCAGATGGACACCTCCCAAGTGCGATCCTAGCGAACGATGAATCGCAAACGACTGCCGAAGCTCTTCAACGATATCGCCAAAACGTCGGGTCTTTCGACCGGAGTTGGTAGAGATGGTGTTGCCATGCATCGGATCGCAGACCCAAAGGACGGTAATCCCTTCCCGACGGATCGATTCGATCAGGGCAGGAAGTTTCTTTACCACCTGGGTGGCACCCATGCGATGAATGAACGTCAGTCGGCCAGGTTCCTGTTCAGGATTGAGCAGTCTCGCCATCTCTAGAAGCTTTTCCGGTTCCATGCTCCCTCCCACTTTCACGGCGATCGGGTTGCGAATTCCGCGGCAATACTCCAGATGAGCTCCCTGAAGGTCTCTCGTCCGCTCGCCAATCCATGGGAAATGGGTACCGAAGTTGTAGTAGCCGATGCCGCGCACGCTGGGCCTTGTCAATGCGGCTTCGTATCCGAGATGGAGTGCCTCATGGGAGGTATAGAAATCGACTCGACGCAGTTCCGCCACCGGTCCACCGGTGATCGTTTCGATGAGATTCAGTGCATCGCCGAGCGATTTCAGGAGATTGCGATAGCGTGCTTCTTCCTTGGCGGCGTTGACAAAGACCAAATTCCAGTTGTCTGGATGATGGAGGTCGGCAAAGCCACCTTCGCTGAGTCCACGGATGAAGTTCAGCGTCAATGCTGCTCGCTCATAACCCCGCAACAGCAATTGAGGTTCCGCCTTCCGTTCCTCCGCCGAGAAACCATGTTGGTTGATCAAATCGCCTCGGTAGCAGGGCAAGGTCTTTCCAGAAACGGTCTCCGTGTCGCTCGATCGCGGCTTGGCGTACTGTCCCGCGATGCGTCCGACGCGAATGACCCGACGGCGGCCGCCAAAAAGGATCGCCAGACTCATCTGCAGCAGAACCTTCAGTTTGCTGGCGATCGGCTCGGCCTGACAATCCTCGAATCGCTCGGCGCAATCTCCCCCCTGCAGTAGCCACGCTTCTCCTCGCTGCGCCAGCGCCAAGGCGTCTCGAAGGCGATCGACTTCCCAACTGGTCACCAGGGGCGGCATCCGATGAAGTTGCTCGAGAACCTGCGAGATCGCTTGGCTGTCCTGGTAAACGGGTTGTTGGGCCGCCGGATAACTTTTCCACGAGGTAGGGGTCCAAGCGGGCCGCATCCTAATTCCTTCTTGCAAAGCGGGTGGGAGATGGATTGGGGGGAACTACGGGAAAGGGGTTTAGCAATGCATCCGTCGATCAACGCGAATCGAATTTTTCGCGACGGAACTTCAAGTCACGTACTTCCTTCCAGGTCTCATGCTGATGCAGTCGATCCAATATCTCCAGTTTCCTTAAGGATAGTTCCTGAAGGACTGAGCTGTTAGCGACGGCGACCAGCATCACCCCGCGATCGATTTTTCCGGTCCTCGATTCCTTCGCCAGCACAGGTCCGACGATTTCCGACCAGATTGCCTCCAGCGACTGGCTGGTCAGTTGCTGCTGGACGCCGTACCTCCGGAGGACGGCCATGATCGGCGACTTGATTGCATGCGATCGGTTTCGCTGCTTGGCTCGTTTGGCCAGATGCTCCAGGAACAGCTGATCTCCATCGACCGGATCTGATTCATCCATCATCCAATTCCCTACCTGTCGGCGGCCCCTGGTGGAGCCACCAGGAGCCACATCTGCAATCGGCATTCAGCGACGGAGGGCGGGTCCAACTACTTCTTTTCCTGCCCATTCCCCTTTTCCACAGCAGCTTCCGGCTGCGCGTTGGCGAAATCACCTGCAGTCGCCATGACAATCCGTTCCGGACGAATCCATTCTCGCAGCGCCGCATTGACCTCATCGACTGTCAGTGAGGCCAACTTTTGCTCGAACTGCTTCTGGAACATCATATCCCTTTTGGCAAAGAGATTCCCGGCCAGTATCTGAGCTAGGCGAATGTCGTTGCTTCGTGCTACCTGCTGCCCCTGCAGCAATCCCTGCTTGGCATCTTCGAGTTCTTTCTCGGTGATCCCTTCATCCAGCAGTCGCTTGAGCTCTTCCTGAATCGCCTTGAGCAACTTGTCCTTGTTTGCCGGATTGGTGATCGCATACATCGTCAGGTCGCCCCGCTCGTCCACAGGATGCGCAGACAGACCGCTTCCAATTCCGTAGGAGAGACCTTCCTTCTGGCGAACGCGATCCCCCAGGCGGCTGGAGAGTGCTCCTCCACCCAGAATGAAGTTACCCACGGTGAGAGCTGCCAGTTGTGGATGGTCTTCCCGCATCGGCCATTGCTGCCGCGCGTAGAAGACCGAGTTGGCTTTGTCGGGGGTTTCGATCTGAATCATCTGACCTTCGACCGACGTATTGGCCAACGTGGCGAATCGCTGGAAGGGAACTTCCGACGTCCATCCAGCGACGATTTGCTCCACCTGCTCTCTCATTTGTTCCGGATCGAAGTCCCCCACAGCGATCAGTTCGGCGTTAGAGCCATTGATCTGTTGCTGGTAGAGTTGCCGGATGGAATCGGGGGTAACTTGAGCAAGTCCCTCCAAGGCTTCGTCGATCGTCGGGGTGTAGCGAGGATCTCCTTTGGGATACTGGTTCATTGCTCTGGAAACAGCGAGTGGTGCTAGTGCGTCGGGTTCGGATCGCTGCGACTCCAAAGCCGTCTGCTGTTCCTTGATCAGGATTTGCAGTTCTTCAGGTGCAAATCGGGGAGCCCGAAGCATCTCCTGGAGAATCGGCAGCAACTCTGGCAGATACTCCCGCTTGGTGCTCACTCGCAGCGTCATTAGCCCGGGGACTGCCGAGAGCGCGACATTGGCGCGAAGTCGGTCCAGTGCATCTTTCAGCTGCTGGTAGTCCATCGACTGCGTCCCTCGACCCATCCAATCCCCTAGCAGATCGACCTCGGTCGACTTGCCGAACAGCGCCTGCTCGTTGCCAAATCGCAATTGAATCTGAAGATTGACGGAGTTGCCTCGCGTCTTTTTCGGAAGCAGCGAGTACTTGAGGCCAGAGGGGGTGACTCCTTTCTGGGTCCGGCTTTCGATGGCATCGGGGGTAGGATCGAACTCTTCCCCAGCGGTGACATCCTCGCGACCCTGATAATCGGCGAGCATACGGGCGACGTCTGGCCGATCGGGGACCGTTGCCTTCTCGGATTTTTCAGTCGGCAGGAAAAGCCCTACGGTGCGATTGTTGCGCACCAAGTATTTTTGAGCCACTGCCTGCACGGCATCGGGCGTCACGGCTTCCAGGCGGTCGCGATGGAGGAAATAGAGTCGCCAGTCGCCTTGCGCCGCCCATTCGCTCAGTTCGGTCGCCAGCTGCGTGGAATTGCTGCTCTGCAGCTCCCTCGCTTTCAGCAATTCCGTCTTCGCTCGCTCCACCTCCTCAGCCGTCACCGGAAACCGCTCGAACGACTCCAGTGTTTCCAGAAGGGCCACCCGAGCTTCTTCGATCGACTTGTCCTTGGGCACTTCCGCTCCGTAGAACATCAAGCCCGGATCGTGGAGTCCAAAAGAGCCGCCCAGAACGGAAGTCGCTTTCTGGGTGACCACCAACGACTTGTAAAGCCTCCCGCTGGGTTCGGTGGCCAGCAGGGTGGCCAGCACTTCGACCGGAACATATTCGGGATCGGCACCGGCCGGGATGTGATACGCAGCGCCCACATACTGGCTTTCGCCAACACGACGAACCACCGTCGTCCTTTCTCCATCCTGCGGTGGCTCCACCGTGTACGTCCGGTTGATCGCCGCGGGCGGATTCTCCAGAACTCCAAAATACTTCTGCACCAGATCCAGCGTCTCGGAGGGAACAAACTTCCCAGCAATCACCAGCATCACATTGTCGGGACGATAAAACTTACGGTAGAACTCCCGCAGCTTGTCGATTGGAACGCGTTCGATGTCGCTGCGATTGCCGATGGTGGAGTTGCCGTAGTTGTGCCACTGGTAGGCGGCGGAGAACATTCTCTGCTGAAGCACTGACAGCGGAGAGTTTTCCCCCCGCTCAAACTCATTTCGCACCACCGTCATTTCGCTGATCAGATCCTCACCCCGCACGAAGCTGTTGACCAAGCGATCCGCTTCCAGTCGGATTGCAAACTCGAGGTTATCCTTTTCTGCCGCCAGCGTCTCAAAGTAGTTGGTGCGATCCAGCCATGTGGTGCCATTGAATTGAGCTCCCCGGTCCTGCAGTGCTTTGGGAACTTCGGGGTGATTGGGAGTCCCTTTAAAAAGCATGTGCTCCAGCAAGTGAGCCATTCCGGCTTCGCCATAGCCTTCATGTCGGGAACCGACGAAGATGGTCATGTTGACCGTTACCACCGGTTTGCTGTTGTCGGGGAAAAGCAGGACCTGCACCCCATTGTCCAGACGATACTCCGTGATCCCTTCCACAGTGGTGACCAGACGCGGCATAGTTTCCTCGGCTGCTGAACGATGGCAAACTTCGGGGCTCAAAGTCAAAGCGACTGCAGCCAGCAAGTGACAAAAAAACCTCTTCATGAGCCTGTCTCCTGGAGTCAGCGCGCGATCGATCGAGTTGGTTGCAATGGAAATCCCAAAAAGTTCCCATGGCAGTCATGGCTGCCGGAAGGACTCCCCAGCGAGTATTGTATCGAGATTCCCGTTGGCACAAAGGATCCAGAGACATTCCCGACGAAGAGGAAAGAGAGTTTCGATGGAGGATTCGGCAACCTGGGTGATCGTGGCAGCCACCGATCGATTGCAGGAAGGTGAGGCGATCGAGGTGCTGCTGGGGGACGAGGTGGTGGCGATTTGGCGTTTCGGCGGGGAGTTGTTCGCCCTGGATGGCCTTTGCGCGCACCAGGGTGGACCATTGGCCAGGGGAGTGGTGGCGGGCGGTTGCGTCACCTGCCCATGGCATGGGTGGCGCTATCGTTTGGCCGATGGGTGCAATGACGCGACGGGCAAGCCGATGCTTCGCCGCTTCGAGGCACGAGAAGAATTTGGCAACATCCTGCTGCGCTGCCAACCGTAGATCGACCATGCCAAGGCTCCCCGCGCACTAGGCGAGGGGGGATGTCGATCGACGGCCGGCGCTATGCCTCGCCACCTGGAGTCCATCGACTGATCCAAAGGGGCCAGTGTTGGTCGATCTGCTTTTCGAGGTGTTCCAGATCACTGTCGTTTTGAAGGATGTGCGTGGCATGCTCGCGCTTCTGTTCCAGGGAAAGCTGCGACGCCTCACGCTGCTCCCATTCCAAAGCTGTCCACCCTCGCTTGGCCGCCCACGCCATCCTCCGCTCCCTAGGAGTCTCCAGAAACACCACCCAATCGCAGAGCGGTCGCCATCCGGCTTCCAGGAGTAGTGGCGCGTCGAGGAGAACCAGGGGAGGCGATCCACTCTCTTGATTTCGAAGCGCCTCCAGCCGTTCCATCGCCTGGTGCCTGATCCAAGGATGGACGATCTCTTCCAGATGATGACGATTCTTCTTTGCCTGATCGGATGGCCCAAAGACCATCCGCCCCAAGACCGCGCGATCAATCGCCCCCGAACTGTCGAGGATTTGACGACCGAATCGCTCAACCAGGGACTCGCGAATCTCCTGTTGCCGGAGGGCATGGTGGCCCAACTGATCGGCATCGATCCGCTCGGCACCACGCGCCTCCAGCATGCGAGCCACTTCCGACTTGCCGGAAGCGACCCCGCCGATCAATCCCATCACGCGCATCGCCATTCCTCCTCCCGTCGTTCAGGGTCTCCTGGAGCATGGGTCTCCTGGAGCATGGGTCTCCTGGAGCATGGGTCTCCTGGAGCATGGTGAGTCGACCCGAGGCGGATTCTTGACTTGGCAACCCGCCGCCTAGCGAGGGGCTCGCGTGGTCCGCCGCGAAAAGCCGATGACATCGAGCGCCTGGTAGACCTCTTCCAGCGTCTTCTCGCCAAAGTTCGTGATGCTCAAAAGAGTATCGGGTGTGCTGTGCAGCAGATCCCGAACCGTGAAAATACCTTTTTCTTCCAGGCAGTTGGTAGTCCGAACCGACAGGCCGATTTCGGCGGTGCTCAGATCCAGCCGTTCTCGGAGTTGGCGGGCTTTCTCATCAGCAGGGCTTAGAGGGATTCGAGTCATTCGTCTATCCTCCTTGAATCAGGACTCCATCGAAAAGCGATCCATCGCTTCCGCTGCCTGGACCGCGGCCAAAGGCAACCAAGTTGGAAGTATACCTCAGCAGCCATGGTTGCAACCGCCCTCAGGCGTGCAGGAAGAAGAAAAAACTACCGCATGCTAGCATTCAAAGTCTTTTGGGTGCGCTGCTGGTAGATCGCTAGGCCATGCAGAGCGTGGTAGAGACCGCCGCAATCCAGATCGACGGCGGCGGCGGCTTCCAGGTAGTCGCACAATCGATGAGCGGCTCGTTCCACCCACCGCTCGCCAAGCTGCTCTTGCGGCAGTGCGAATGCGAGAAATTCCAGCATGTGTCCGGTGGCGCTGATATTGAGCGATAGGTCGGCCGATCGACCGGGCAGATCGGTGTAGTTGGTCGACAGGGAGCCATCGGAGTTCTGCATTTGGCGGGCTCCTTGAATGGCGGCATCCACTCGCTTTTGCGCTGCTTCCCAGGGACCGGTGATCGCCCCTTGGTGTCGCTTTCGGAAAGCCAGAGCGTGCGTCAATCCCTGCAGTCGATGCGTTCCACCGCAGGCGCTGGTGGCCAGGTCAGCCTTGGCTTCGAAATCGACCAGGGCGTCGTAATTCCATTGCCTGCCATCGCGCGCCATCCACTGCTGCTCGTCAGGGAAATAGTGCATCAAAGCGATCATGGTCCAGGCATATTCCGGGATCGGATTGTCGGGGACATCCCACTGGGCTTGGCGAGCCCAATCGAAAACGGTGAAGGACTGATCTCCTACTTGGACGATGCGGTCTCCCGCGACTCCCGCCTGGGCAAGGATCGCTAGCCATTGATCGACGTGGCCCTGACCGATGTAACTTCCTGGCTCCAACTTCGCTCGCATCCCACGTCGTCCAGTAGGCAGCAGATCCCCTGGGGCCAGTTCCCATCCCTGGAATTGCCCCCCTTCGAAAGCAAATCGGAGCGCTGGCAGGGCACCTTCGGGGGTCTCCAGCGGCAGGTTGTCTCCGTAGGCGATCACGCCATGAAAGATCTGCCATGCGGCATTCAGATTGGATCGAAGCGATCGGTTCTTCAGGTTCTCGGCGAGCACCTTTTCGATACGCTGAGAGAGATTCCGGCTGTTTTCTCCCCTCTCTGGCAAATTTCCTTCGGAACTTCCAGCGATTGCCGCGACCGACGCATCGGTCGAACTGGAGCCAGGGGAATCGGGCATTGTGGGGCTACAGCCGACCAGCCCCACCAGCACTCCTGCGAACTGCCAATGTCTCATGGCAGACCAAAGCGACCGGACTACCCGTTCCCAGATGGCGATTTGCTGGGGAATCCGATGAATCAACTTGCCAGACATGCCATCATCCTTCGCAGAATCGACTCCCCCGATGCAAGAGGATCCACGATAAACCGAAACGGCTGTTTTTCAATCGTGGCCGATGCTGGCAACAGCGAGGACAAAGTCGAGCTTTCGGAAAACCATGGGAAAAAGAGGTCGACACGGAGAGTTGGACTTGGAGTTGCCCGGGGAGAACCGATACGATTGGATGTCGGTCGATGGGACCGCGTGTTGGAAACCAAGTCGATGCTCGGGAGTTGACTCGATGAATCGCGCATGGGGATGGCTTGTGGTGGGGCTTTTGGCCGTTTCGGTCGCCTCTTTTCTTTCTGCGCCCACGAACGCACAGGATGCTCCGGTAGCCAGTCCTCCCAAAGGCCAGCAGACGCTCGACGAAGCCACCGACCTGAAACTGGACGCGGAGACGCCAGACCAACTGGCGCGCGTCATCGAGCTGGGGGAAAAGGCGATCGCCGAGGGGCTGGAAGAAGAGGAGGTGCAGGTCGCCAAGCAGTTGATCGCGGCGGCAAGCCTGCAGCGAGCCGAGCTTTACTACAACCAGATCATCCAATCGCGAGCCCAGAATCCGACGATCCTTCGGCGGCTGCGCGGGAACATTCTGAAGGACCTTCAGCGAGCCATCGAGAATGATTCGACGCTGGCCGAAGCCTATTTGATGCTGGCCAAAGTCGAAGAACCACCCAAGGGCCTGGAGGCGATCAAGAAAGGGATTGAGCTGCTGAAGGACCGGCCGACGGAACTGGCTCAGGCACTACTGGTTCTGGCCGCACTTGCCCCCACACCTGAAGAGAAACTGGAGGCTTTGGATCGAGCGATCGAGGCGGACAGTAGCAATCTGGAAGCTTGGCAGGCACGCATCGGACTGCTGGTGGCGACAGGGAAGTTCGATCTCGCCTATGAAGGGGCCAAGACCTTTCTCGATCAGCAGCCAGACAACCTCTTCGCCATTCAGGCCGCTGTCGCTGCACTCAAGGAATTGGATCGGACCGACGACGCCATCGCCCTGCTGACCGAGAAGATCGAATCGCTCAGCGACCCCAGTCCGCTCTACCGAGTGCGCGCCGAGATGTACATGGAGAAAGAGAAGCCGGATGAGGCGATTGCCGATCTGACCAAAGCAGTGGAAGCCGACCCGCGCGATCTTCAGTCACTTCTGATGCGTGCTCAAGTCCACCTCCAGAAGGATGATTTCGACAAGGCCGAAGAAGATATCGAAGACATTCTGGCGCTCCAGCCCAACTCCCCAGGGGCTCTCTACTTTCGATCGCTGATCGCCGCCAATCAAAAGCGGATGGACGAAGCGATCGACGATCTGCAGAAACTGGTGCGGATGGTACCCGACAACATCCAGTTCCTTTTGCAGTTGGCGTCGTTCTATCAGATGGATGATCGTCCAAACAAAGCGATCGAACTGGCGGATGAGATTCTCAAGGCGGACAAACCCGAATGGAAGGAAGTCGCGCACCGAGTCTATCGCTTGCGGGGGGATGCACGGCTGAGCGTCGGGAAGCATGTCGAAGCAATCGCCGATTTCGAGAAGGCAATTGAATTGGTACCGGCGGAAGAGAAAGAAAGTCGATCGGGCTTGCTGAACAATCTGGCCTGGGTTCTAGCGACCAGCCCTAAAGACGAAATCCGCAACGGAAAACGCTCCGTGGAACTTGGCACCGAGGCTTGTGAGTTGACCGAATTCAAGGAGGCTCACATCCTGTCGACGCTGGCTGCTGGCTACGCGGAGATCGGCAATTTCGAAGAAGCGATCCAATGGTCGACCAAGGCGGTCGAACTGGGCTCCCAGGAGAACGCCGAGCAGCTGGATCAGCTCCGCAAGGAACTGGAAAGCTACCAACAAAACAAACCGTGGCGGGAACAACAGGATGTGCAAGAGAAGAAAGCCCCGATCGTCCCGTCGGCTGATGGTGTCGACACCTGATCGGTTTCGGCTCGACCGCAACGTCCTGCGACCGCTACAATAAGAGCGGACAATCGGCGAGAATTGCAGCTTCCTGACGTGGCAAATCCCTTCGATTTCATCCTGCGACGCGGAACTGATCCCCCTCAGTGGCTCGGAATCGATCGCTCTCAAGGGGATGCCAGATCCACTGGCTCCGTCGTCTCATCGAGCCATTACAATCTCCAGCTCCAAGAAGAAAACCTCCCCATGACGCTTGACCAATACAGCATCTGTCCCTGCGGTTCCGGCAAGAAGGTCAAATTCTGCAAGTGCGCCGAGCATCTTTCCGAGATGGCGAAGATCGACCGCATGGTCGATGGCGATCAAAGCGTTGCGGCTCTCGACAAGATCAATCAGCTGCTGAAACCATTCCCCAACGAAGCGTGGCTTTATGCCTACAAGTGCGAGATTCAGCTGAAGCTGAGGGAACTGGAAGGGCTGGAAGAGACCTCTGCCAAATTCATCCGGCTTCAACCCGACAACCCACTGGCCAAGCTTTTCCGTTCCATGGTGGCTTTGCTTCGTGGAAACATCGAGGAATCGGCGACCCTTCTGGTCCAGTCAATCGCCGACTCCGGCGAGGTCCTACATCCGCTCTACCTGACCGTTCATCTGAACCTGATTCAGGCGATGTCGCGGTTGTCGCTGTCGATGCCGGCGCTGATGCACACCGACATCCTTGCCGGTTGCACTGCGGACAATCCCGATCTGGCTGTCAGGATGCACGAGAACATCCTGACCCAGGAAGAAGTCAGCGTGCTGGTGCGCGAGATGCCGCCATCGATCACCGAACCTCAGGATGCGCCTTGGCTGGAGCGGTTTCGGGAAGCTTATGGCTTGATCTCTAGCTTTCAGATTCAGGCTGCCAAGACCAAGCTGGAATCGATTCAGCGCGAGTACGGATCCGAACCGGAAATCCTTCTTGCTTTGCTCCATTGCCGGCTACTGCTGGCCGACCGCGATGGAGCCGCACGGCTCGCTGGGAAACTTGCCGCTTGCTCGAAGCTTCGCCAGGAATCGCGAGTCTATTTCCAGGCGCTCGAGTACGAGATCGATCCATCGGGTTCGGGCTGCATGATCGAAGATGCTGTCACGGCGTATGAACTGACCAGCGACAGCGACCTCGATACCAAGATGCTCGGCTCCTCCATGCTGTCGCCGATCCAGGACGATGCCATGCGTCAGATGGTGATGCAGGCTGCCAAGGAGGAGATTGCACCCAAGCTGATCTGCAATTACTCGATTCCGATCCTGGAGTCGACTCCCTACGCCGACCTCGATCTACGGCTGGCCAGCGGCTGGGTGGCGCTCTTTGGAAGGCAGACCGATCGGCCGCCCAAGCTTGTCTTCCTGGAATCCTCCGACGGAATCCGCCAGCAAGCAACCCAGCGGGTCCTCGAGGAACTGGGAGTCGATTCCAACTCCCGCCAGGTTCTGACCACCGTGCGATCTCCTCTGTACCTGCAGTACGATCCACCCATCGTCACGAAAAAACAGATCAGTCCAGATCAGCAACCGGCGATGATCCAAGCCTTCCGCGGATTCAAAGAAGACAATTTCCTCGACACCCCGCTCTCCCTACTGGGCGGTCGCTCCCCTCGGCAATGCAAAGACGATCCTGCGATGGCAATCCCATTGCAGGCACTGGTCCTTTATTGGCAAAGTCAGGGAGCCGCCGGTTTTTCTCGAACCCATTTCGAATCCCTGTCGACCAAGCTGGGTCAACCTGTGCTTCGCATGGACAGCCGCGAAGATCTCTTCGATCTGGTCGGTGGTGCCTCCTACTTCTGGACCGACCTCGAAACGATCGATGCCAAGAGCCTAGTGCAGATGATGCAGTCGGCGATGATCCGTCGCGTCCACGGGGTTTTCCCTGAGCTGATTGCCAGAGCGAAGACGATGGAATGGCCGGACGACCTCAAGCCAGTGGCCGAGATGCTGCGACTGAATCTGGAGATCACCACCAACCGGAATCCGGATGAAGTCCTTCCGATGCTCGATCAGCTGATCGCCATCTGCAAGAATTCCGATGAACCGGCTGGAAATCATATCTTGGAGAAGGTGCGTCTCCTAGAAGCCCTGGGCCGGTCCCAGGAAGCGCAGAGCACCTTCCGCCAGGCGATCAAGGATCACCCTCGCGACCCCTACCTGCTGCAATACATCGCCATGATTCAGCAGTACATGCAGTCGCAGGCGACCGCTCAAGGACCGTCGCTCGATAACGCCATCGCCATGCATGGCCGGGCACAGCAGACGGCTCCGGCCAGTGGTGGGCTTTGGACGCCCGGTTCCCCGAAAGCACCCGCTGCTCCCGAGCCTCCGAGGGAGGAAAAGGGAAGCGGTCTTTGGCTACCAGGCCAATAGCATGCTGCTCCTCGGCCGAACCAATTCGGGGAGGTATGCATGAGCGATCCCAGCGACGCCCACTGGATGCGTCAGGCGCTGGAACTGGCACTTCAAGGCGAAGGGCAGGTGGAGCCTAATCCGATGGTGGGCTGCGTCATCGTGCGGGATGGCCGATGCATTGCCCGTGGTTGGCACCAGGCTTTCGGAGGCCCTCATGCGGAAGTCGAAGCGGTCCGGGAGTGCGATCCCCAGCAACTCGACGGCGCCACCTTCTATGTCACTCTGGAACCTTGTGCTCATCACGGCAAAACCCCTCCCTGCGTCGATCTATTGATCGCCAGTAAACCGGCTCGAGTGGTGATCGGCGCGGTGGACCCTTTTCCTGCTGTGCGAGGCAAAGGGATCGAAAGGCTGCGCCAAGCCGGGATCACGGTCGATGTCGGATGCCTTCTGCCCGATGCCAGACGCTTGATCGCTCCTTTTCGCAAACGGATCGAGACAGGGATGCCCTGGGTGATCGCCAAATGGGCAATGACTCTGGATGGCCGCATCGCCAGTCGGACTGGAAGCAGCCAGTGGATTTCGAACCCGGCCAGTCGTGCGCAGGTCCATCAGATGCGTGGCCGTGTTGACGCCATCTTGATCGGCATCGGTACCGCGCTAGCCGACAACCCCTCGCTCACCCCTCGACCCCCGGGACCCCGCACTCCGCGCCGCATCGTGCTGGATCGTTCCCTGCGGCTTCCTCTTGACGGGCAGCTTGCATGCACCGCTCGCCAGGTACCACTGGAAGTCTGGACTTCCCCCAAGGCCGATCCTCAGCGTTACGACAAGCTCAGGCAACTCGGAGTTCAGATCCGCCTGTTCGACCAGGCCCCGGAGTCCCTGGCAGCACTCCTGCGAGCGATCGCCGCCGAAGGAGTCACGAATCTGCTCGTCGAGGGAGGGGGAGCCGTTCTTGGGACCTTCTTCGATCAGCAGTGGGTGGACGAAGTGGCTGTGTTCGTCGCCCCAGGGGTGCTGGGGGGCCGCCAGGCCAAGGAGCCGGTGGGGGGTGAGGGTATCCCCTTAGCCAGCCAGCAACTTCGGTTTGCCGATGGTTCCTGGGACTGTTTCGATGGGGATTTTTGTTATCGAGGTCGCAGGTTCGATCCGCAGGAATCGGGTGGCGATCTCGGGGGCTCCAGCGAAGCGGCAGCAACCGACTCGAAGTCCAAGTCCTGATCGACTCGATGAGGGTGAGCGGGGTGGCGAGCTGGAAAGCGGGAAAATCGCTGCCGCTTTTTGCGGTTGGCCTGCCGATCCAGTAAGACTAGAGGGAAACCACCCGATTGGCTCCATCCGCCCTCCCGGAGTTTCGCGCCATGCTTTCGATCGATTTGGGATCTGGCAGTCTGCTGCGAAGACGGACTCTGCTTCACGTCGGCAGTTCTGCTGCGGCGATTCTGTCCGCCAGTGGGCTCCCTTGGTTGAAGGCCGCTTCGATCTTGGACCCGCAGCGACTGAAAGATCGCAGCGTCATCTTCCTTTTCATGCATGGCGGCCCTTCGCAGTACGAAACCTTCGATCCCAAGATGGAGGCACCTTCGCACATTCGGAGTGCGACGGGAGCGATCGCGACGAAGATTCCAGGAATCTATTTTGGATCGACCTTTCACCAACTGGCGCAGCGCGCCGATCTGTTTTCCACCGTGCGCTCCTTCGTTCCCGGAGATGCCAATCACGATATCAAGCCGATCGTGTCGAGCGCCTCATTCCGCTGCAGTCTAGGATCGATCTACTCTCGCGTCGCAGGGGCCGTCCGTCCGGAAACGGCCATCCCCACCGCAGCGCTGCTCCATCCTCGATCGGTGCAGCCCGAGGCAGGACCGATGATCACCGAGTTCGGGAATCTGGCCTCTTCCGGCGAGCTCGGTGCCCAGTATGCGCCATTTATCCCTGGAGCCGGTGCGGGGCTTCAGGAAGACATGCAACTGCATCTGCCGCTGGAACGGCTGGCCGATCGCCGTTCCCTGCTGGAGCAACTCGATCGGCAGCGGCGGCGCATCGAATCGACCTCCGCAAGCGAAACCGAAACGCTTCGCGCTCAGGCTTTCGACGCCTTGGTCAAGGAGGTATCGCAGGCCTTCGATCTCCGACGCGAATCTGCGGAAACCATCGCTCGGTTCGATACCGGACCGCTGGTGCGCCCCGACCAGATACGAACTCAGTGGAACAACCACAAACACTACGCCGATCACGCTGCCAATCTTGGGAAGTTGCTGCTGCTGGCTAGGCGCCTTTGCGAACAGGGTTGTGGATTCGTCACGGTCACCACCAGTTTCGTCTGGGACATGCACGCCGACGTCAACAACGCCCCCATGCAGGAAGGTATGAGGTACGTCGGCGCCCCATTCGATCATGCTGTCTCGGCACTGATCGATGACCTCCAGGAAAGGGGCCTTTCCGAAAAGATCATGCTGGTTTGTTGTGGCGAGATGGGGCGTACCCCTTCGCTCAATGCTGCCGGGGGTCGCGACCATTGGGGCAACCTGGGCCCCCTGATGATCTACGGAGGTGGAACCCGGGGTGGCCAAGTCATCGGGCAGTCATCGCACGATGGGGGTCAACCTGCATCCGATCCGATTCGGATCCCCGATCTGATGGCGACACTCTACGATCAACTGCTCGACGTCAACGCAGTTCGGCTGGATACCAGTCTCCCCCGCCAGGTCCTCGATCTTCTCGGATCGGGCAAGCCGATTGCAGGGCTCTAGACGCCGATCGTCAATGGTCGGTGCTCTAGATGCAACGACATCGAGATCGTTGCCAAGCTCTTAGCGGCACTCACACCTAAATCGGTCGCCTGAGTTGGCTGGTCGTTGCCTTCACGATCAAGCCGTCTATTGAAAGCCTCAACCGGCCGCTCGGCAATCGCCCAGGGATCTTTGGTGCCAAGCCCTAGGAGGACTGCACCCCTTTGGGGTCCGTGACTTTCCATTACGGATTGATCCAACCTGTTCGACTAATTGCCGGTGGCGGGAACCGTGATCACCTGTTCGACCGGCCGGGGATCGGTCGACAGATAGCCATTGACCACCTGCAGCGACGGATGAGAGAACCGACCTCGGCCCTGCCGTACCTGCTCGTCGGTCAAACAGAGCATGAAGAACTCCAGCGCCAGGCGGTCGTCGGGGGTCATACCCAGTGGCACCATGGCGGGATGTTTGTCGGGGTTCAGCTGACGGTGCATCGGTACGTCGCCACCACGGTTGTAAAAGTCGATCACCTCGGAGAGGGTCATCAGGCGGCCGTTGTGCATGTAGGGACCAGTCAATTCGATGTTCCGCAACCCTGGAGTGCGGAACGAGCCCCAGAATGCCAGTTCGTTGTCATGGAAAAGAGGCTTGCGCAGTCCCCATGGCTCTTCATCGATCGCCAGCGCACGAGCTCGTGAGAGGAAATGATGATCGGAACGTCGACGATTGTCCTCACCCTGGTCGTTCAGCAGGTCATTGCGATGCCAGGACAGATCGAGGGGGGTGGGTGGAGGGGAAGGTGCGAGTCCTTCCAGAGGCGCATCCGGCGTGGGTTCGAAGTCGCGCAAGAAATCAGCGAGATCCTCTTGCTTGGGTCGATAGGCCGATCCGGAGACGCCCTGAGTCGACTGAAGCAATTCCGCGAACGCTTCAAAATAGGTCATCGACATATCCCGCAATCGCTCGTTCCATCGATCTTCCAATGGACGCTCTGACTTCTCCAGCGACTCCAATTTCGGTCCGGTCAAGCGGAGGATATTGATGAAGTCCGCAGGATCCATCTCCTCTAGCTTCTGTAGCAACTGGACTGATTCGGGACTTCCATCCGCCTTTAGATCGCTTTTCATCCGCGCAATCACCTCAGCCAGAAAGTCCTTCTTCAGGTACTTGTAGAGCGCGGTACCGATACCGCGATCGAATCGGGGCGGGCTGACGCCCAGATTGTAAAAACCAAGATCATAGAAGGCATATTCTGGGGTGGCATGAGGAGGTGCCCAAGGGAGCAAAGGTCGGAAGGGAACTTGGCGAGGGGGAATGATCATCTTCTCCACCCAAAGTGGTTCCACCATCGCTTCCGCCAAGTCGATTCGTTGATTTTCCGTATAGAACCTCCGGTCCCCCAGTTTTTCGACGCGCGTCGCTTCGTAGGCTTTGATCCACTGGGCGATCTGGGTGCGATCTCCATCGTCCAGACTTTCGACCGGTACGCGTATGGCAATCAACTTCGCCAGTTTGTCGGGATCCCCGTGGGCATCGTGCCGCAATTGTTCCATCCGATGAGCCAGTTGCCGCGATTCCTTAGCGAGATCGGGATTCCGTTTCGAGATGCGATTGGCGATCATCGCAATGGTCTGCTGAAAGAACTTCTGATCGTGGAATCGAATCGCATCGGTCGGTCCCAGCGGGACCAGCGTGTTGTGAATCATCGATGCAATCGGGAAGAGTCCATCGATCTCCAGCAGCCGTTCCGATGTGGACGAGAAGAGCGGCCCCGAGTGGCATTCGACGCAGCCACGATTGAGGAAGACGCGGAAGCCATGCTGGAAAACGGCGCTGCCGGTCCGGTGTTCGGGACGGGGCGATGCATTGGGTTGGACGATCGCGCGATCCAGATAGATCGGCTCCAGCCTTCCACGTTCTTTTTCCCATCGATCGAGGACGGGTCGAGGGTTGCCCATCATCATCGCATCGAAAGGGCTTTGGTTGGAAACCAGTTCCGACTGATAGATCAGGTTCGCCAATCCCCAAAAGAGCGAAAAATTTGCTTCGAACATCGAACCTTTGGCGTACGGTGGCTTGCGGTTTGCATTGAGCAGCAAATCGACTTTCGCTTCCCGGCCATCGGTACCTGTCCCATCCCACCACTCGCGGCGAAATGCCCGTCGAATCAGATCGCGGTAGGTAGGGCGCTGATTAGGCGACGCGTAGATCCCTAGAACCGGATCGGTGGGATCGATCTGCTGGTAGGCGAGAATCTTTTGGTCGAGCAGTTTGCGAGCTAGGTCGGCGAAGGTGCGGCCCTCGAATGACATTTCCACCTCATTGACCACTGGACCGACCGCTTGCGAGGCGAGCGACGCTTTGAGGATGGCGATGCGGACCGGCTTGATCGTCCCGCTGCGATCCCTGCGGTAAATGATTTCGTCCTTGTCATGATCGCCGAAGATGCTGAATCCGTTGAACGTCGATTCGGCTCGGCCATCGTGGAAAAGCCGATCGGAGAATCCCGAGTTGATCACGGTTGGGCTATTGCGGGTGGTGATCTGGCGAAAAGGAGTTCGATCCGGTTTGTGGTCGCGGAAGAACATCAACCATTCTTCGGTGGGAATCAGCGACTTCTTGACGCCACTTCGCTCCGACTGCCACACCCCTTGCGCCGGTGGAGGTCCATTGAGTCGATCGAAGACGCGTCGCTCGACTCCCTGAGACCCAACGATCATCGACAGTGCGGTTCGTCGTTTTGGTTGGGTCACGCGTGTTGCCGAGACCACCGCATCGTAGGGCTCCTGCTCCATCAGATGCTCAGGATGCAGCCTGTACTTATCCCAGACGACATACGGAATCCGCTGGGTATGGCGATCGCGGGGATCAGCGCCTGCTTGGAAGTGGCACGAGGCGCAGGCGGTACCGACGAAGACTCCCTCGCGCGACCGGCCAAAATCGCTTCCCGCCTGCATCTCCCAAAACATCGCCTTGCCAAGCTGCTCAGCCGCCTCCACATCGGCGATGAATTCCGCAAGATCAGGACGACGCAGCGTCTTTCGGTTTGCAAGGCGACCCGAAGCATCTAGAGCTTCCATCGAAACGACATAGGGATTGATCAACTTGCGTGGATCCCAGTCGTCGATCACCTCCTGGACACGGGCCAGCAGGGCTTGGTCTTCATGGCCCACCAGGTGGATGGCGGCTGGCTTGAGTTCCCGAACCGGCTCTTGTCCCTCCAGAAGTACCCGGTCGGCTGCCAGCAGCAACAGCAACGACAGAGCGATCTCGAAATGACGGCGAACGCATGCAGATGGCATCATCATCGGGATCCTGTCTAAACCTAGCCGGGAATTCCATACCGTTCTTCGAACGACTCTCCGACGATTCGCCGGATCGTCGCCAGCAACTGGCCATACCGAACGGCCGCCGGGAGATTGGCCCAGCGATCGCTACGATCGTTTCCAAAAAGTAGCGTGGCATCATGTTGCGACAAATCCTGATCGACGCGAGGATCCAGATCGAAGAAATCGAGCGATCTTCGGAGTCGATCCATCGCTTGAGGTTGCCCTGTGACGAAGTGCCAGGGGCAGAGGTCGTCGCGAGGAATCCCAGCCCCATAATCTTCGGAATATCTTCGCATCACCGCGACGGTATCGACTTGCGGTTCCAGCGTCATCGACACCAGAGCGATTCGGGATCCAAAAAGCTTGGTCAGATCGCGACGCAGTTTCATCAGCACCGTTCCGGTGGTGGGGCAGCTTCCGCGGCAGGTGGTGTACATGGTGTTGATCAAAACCATTCGATCGGCGACCAAATCATCCCGGAATCGACAGGACTGACCAAACTGGTTGACCACGTCGATGTTCTCAAACCTCGCCGAGTACTTGCGTCGGGGCACCAACCCTTCCGACTGGAGGCCGACCGGAGCCTGCAGGAAATTCCAAGGTGTCATCTTCCGGGGTTCCCAAGTGGGTGTGCGGGATCCAAGGGCATGGCTGGGGGCCCAGCCGACTTCTACGGATTGCGCGGCTTTGGCCGCGGTCGGGAAGGAATCATCAGGTTGCCGACATCCTCGGCATGTTCCGGAGGTACCGGAAGCTGCTCGAAGGGAAGCTCCCCCGTTCGGTTGTTCAGCGTCACGTCATTGCCATGGGTGCGGGCGTTGGGAGCGATGTTGGGATCGAGCAGGTTGTTGGGGGGTAGCGCTTCGGCAACCGGTTCAAAATTGAACATCATCCGCATGTCTTCATGCTCGATGTTGTGACAATGGAAAACGAACGGTCCACGCCAAGTGCGAAAACGCATCCGGATGCGGGCTACCGAATTGGGGCCTAGGGCAATCGTATCGTGCAGACCGGCAAGGTCATTTCCCTGAATCTGATTGGTGACATCGATCAAATTGCCCAAGGGCAGACCTCCCGGCACCACCTCGATCAGCCCGTCGGCGTCGAAGTCCTTTTCGTATCGCACCAGCTGGTGGGCCTCCAGGTGGATATGGATCGGATGCCACCATCCTCCCCCGCCATTGCGCAGCACCCATTCTTCGGTCGTATCGATCGTCGGTGTTGCGTTGTTGATGTTCGGATCATAGAAACGACCGTTGATCTGCCATGCCCCCTTACCACGTTCGAAGATAAACTCGCGAACGACGGTGACCTCGCGGTCGAGAATGCGTTGGTGCGGTTGCAGTGGCGTCCCATGCTCGACTGTTGCATCGCGAGCCACGCGAGGTCCACGGACGATGATCTTCATCAGCCCAATCGGTCGCTTGGATTCCGCTAGTCGGATCTGGCGATCCGGAAGATCCACATCGAAGGGGAGGGGGAGGACGCGAGGATCGCCGGCATCATCCAGTTTCTGCTTGGGTCCTCGACCATCCGCCTGGGGCATGGTATTGACCAGAATAAACTCTTCCTCCTCGCCCGGTCCCAGATCGCGCCCCACCAATTGCTTGAAGTCGACGACGATATCGCCGCGATTCGCCATGGTCAGCACCATGCTGGTGCGTCTCTGCGCTTCAGGCCAAAGCCACGTATCCTTTCCGATTCGGAGAAAAGGCTGCGCTAGATTCTCGTACCGTTCGGCCCGTCCACCAATGACGACAGGATCGTCCTCGCCGGTTCCAGGGTCGTCGATCCCCTCGCGATGCAACCGCCAAAAATCGGACGCTTTCAAAAGCCGCAATCGGAGCACGCGTGCGTTGGAACCATTGAGCAGCCGAAGGCGAATTTTTCGGTTGGGGACAACCTGCTGAGGCCATGCAATGCCATTGACGAACATCGTGTCACCCAGGTATCCGTTGTGGCCGTGACTGTCATAAGCAACTTGGCCCGTCGGAAGATCAACTACTTTGTCCTGGATCACCAATGGGAAATCGAACGGATTGAAGTAGGGCTCCTTGCCGCGACGATAGAAACCAGGAACCTTCGGATCTTCCAGAGTGGGATCTTCCGATCGCCCAAGCAAATCTGGATCCTGGCAGCTTCGCTCGCCCAGTCCCGGCAAGACTCCTCGACGGATCAGATCGAGTTCGTTTTCGCTGAAACAAAGTGCAAAACCTGCTAGTCCCTTGACGACGTTATGAGCGGTCAGGTCCATCGCGTGATCGTGATACCACATCGTCGACTGAGCTTCCCCTTCGTCGGCGAAGTACCCGTCGGGCTGGTCGGGCGCTACATCTGGGTTGCGCCGGAGCGGGACGATGTTCGGGTAGAAATAATCTCGCGACTTCCCCTGAAGCACGTAGAAGGTAGGAAAGCCATCGCTGTGCGATGGGCTATGGCCTCCATGGAGATGCACAGAAGTTTCCGAATCGATCTGGTTGGCAAAGCGAACCACCACCGGTTGGCCGATGCGCATTCGGAACGTTGGGCCGGGAACCATCCCGGAATACCCATAGAGCCTTGCTTCAAAAGCAGCATCCGGCCGCAACTTCCTGAATGTCTCCTGGACTGGAATTTTGTAACACTTGATCGGAAAGTGACCCCAGTTGCGGATCGCTTCTCCTGTCTTTCGGTCGCGCAGCGTTCGGAAATGGGCTTGCTTGTCCGCCCACGCCTCCGCCCCTCGCTTGGTTGGATCCAGCCCATAGGCGGCCCAGTGATTGGGAGTGATCCCCCATTCATCCGCCACGCCGTGGAACACCTCCCCAACGGGGACCGGATCGTCCTTGCCAAACACCCCCGGTTGCCGATCGATTTGTTCGAAGCTACCGACGGCCGTGGGCCGTGGTGTGAGCGGGACTTCAAGAGTCTGAGTGAAGGCCCAGCCTGGAAGTTCGTACTGCTGCTTCTTGTCGAAGGCAGCTTCGACGGGTGCAACTCCCTCTTGCGCTTTTCCTAGTTTGGCCTCGATCACCGCTGCCACAGCGGGTGTGCCGACGACCGCACCCAGCCATTGCCTTCTTCGTATCGTTCGCTTGTTCATCAATCGCGCCCCAATTCCCCAAGTGTAGTTGGCTTGCCCTAAGGTGCAATGGAACAAAAAGCCGGAAAACCCCTGAAAAACCGGGCGATCTCACGGCAAGGGTGCTTTACCAGTCGTGATGAATCCACCTCTTCGTTTGGATCGCAACAACTGCACTCCCTAGGGTTCGAGGCAGCACTCCGCACGTTGACGGATTTGTGCTACTTTCGCCGCTATCAAGGTGAGCGGTCTGAGATGGATGAGGCCAAGACTAGCAGAAATCGGAAGAATGCAGACACTCCCTATGGCTGGCATCAGGAAATCCAGGATGGCACTTCTAGAAAAAACCAAGGACCTGATTGGATCATGATTCTATCCGATTCTTATGTGCGACTGGCATCACTTCCCAGAGATACGTTCCAGGACCTTATCCAGCGTCGGCTCCAAGGCCGCTGCACTGGCTCGCAGCCCCTGGATTTCCTTTGGCCAAAGATCGATCTCCACGCGAGCCTGGGCGCCTTGGCGCCCGACGATGGTTGGGACCGACAAAGCGACCTTGCGAATCCCATAACACTGACCATCCTGAACGGTGCTGACCGGAAGGATTCGTTGCTGGTCCAGCGCCACGGCATGGACGACATCGCGGATGGCGATTCCGACAGCGAAACCGGCACCGCCCTTTTTGGCGATGCACTCGGCACCGCTGGTTTTTGTTCTCTGGAAAATCGCGCTGGCGGTCGACGAATCCCAACCTGGGTAGCGTTCCAGCGGCAGGCTTCCGACTGTAGCGGACGACCAGATCGGCACCATGCTGTCACCATGCTCTCCTAGAATCATCGCCTTGACCTGAGTGGGAGCTGCCCCCAAGTGGTCGCTGATCAGCGAGCAGAATCGGATGGTATCCAACTGGGTTCCCAGCCCCAAAACCTGGGTTGCCGGCAGCCCCAGCCGCAGTGCGGCCACCGATGTCAGGACATCGACCGGGTTGGAAACCACCAGGACGATGGCATCTTTGCGGGGCCCGGCAGCGCGCACCTGATCGAGGATGGAGACAAACAGATCGGTGTTCCTGTTGATCAAATCCAGCCGCGATTCATCCGGCTTGCGACGCAGCCCGGCCGTGATGCAGATCAGATCGCTTTGCGGGATCAGTTCATAGCTACCCGATCGAATCTTCTGATCAGCGACACTGGGAGATCCGTGCATCAAATCGAGCGCATGGCCGGCGGCCAAGTCGGCGTTGACATCCAGTAGATGGATCTCTTTGACCACTCCGCCACACTGCAGCGCGTACGCCGCACAGGAACCGACCAATCCTCCGCCACCGATGATGCTGACCTTCATGGAGCTACCCTCTACCGAAAGAGTGAATTCTGAAATTGTCCTTTTGACCCGACGTTTTATTGCTCGCGAGTCTCTCTTACTTGTTCTGCAACTGCTTGATCACTTCCTCGGTGATCATTTGAATCAGCCGGTCTTGGTCGACACTGGCGCCGCTGGCGGCGGCCTTGAGCACCGGTGCAGCAGCCATCACCGCTGCCTCTACCCGCTGCTCGGCACTGGCACCTACCGCTTGCGGCTGGGCAGCATTGGTTATCGCTGCATTTTTTCCCATGGCCGGTGGAGCCGGAAACGCGCGGCGCTCGACACCCGCATCTTTCCAGCTGGCACGGAAAATGTCGTTGGCGCATATATCGCAGTTCTGGTACTCCGTCGTGTTCCGAGGGTCGCTGAAGCCCCACTTCGCCTTCAAGTCCAGCAGCTCCCTTTCCTTCGTTTCATTGAAGTAACTGACGTTGCCAAGTTGTCTGGCCAGCATCAGAATGCGGCAGTAGGCATCGAGGATTTCCGTCCACCAATACGCCCGCTCGACATCCTCACCGAAGCTGACGGTTCCGTGGTTGGCCAGGATGATGACATTGGTCTTCTGGACGAACGGAAGGATCGTGTCGGCGAATGCCTGGCCGCCTGGGGTCTCGTACTTGGTGATCGGCACGTCCCCCAGAAACACCTCCACTTCCGGAAGCACACACTGCGGGATCGGTTCGCGAGCCACCGCGAAGGCCGTGGCATGGGGTGGGTGGCAATGCACGACGCTCTTGATGTCCAGCCGCTGCCGGTAGATTTCCAGGTGCAGCAGCGCCTCGCTGGATCGCTTCTTGCGCCCTGCAATCTGCTTGCCGGTCATGTCGATGGTGGAGATGTCATCGGGCTTCAAAAAGCCTTTGCTGTGCATGGTGGGGGTGCACAGCACTTCGTTGTCGCTGATGCGCACCGTGATGTTTCCATCATTGGCGGCCGCGAATCCCTTATCGTAAATCCGTCTGCCGATATCGCAGATGTCCTGCTTGATTTTGTGAGCCGAGATCATGTTGGCTGGGTTCCTGTCAAACAATGGTAAAGTCTGAATTCAGTGAGGTTCTTTCGGTTGTTCGCTCCCGAGCAGACAACCGATACGGGTTCATGAGGCACGATCGCCTTCGATCGATCGCAACACTCGCGGATCGATCGAACATTGATCGAGCAGCGCTGCGCAGTAGGCATCGACCGGCTTGATTTCTGGACGAAATGGCTGAGCCGCTTCGGCGCCATCGCTGACGGCCACCAGGGATCCAACATCGGCACCCAGGGGATCCCACACGACAACCATGTCGGCCCCCTCCGAAGTTTTCCCTAGCAACTGCGACCCATGTTCGACCGCCGTTCTCAAGGGCGCTCCTTGAAAGCTTGGGTGGGCTCGGCAGAGCGTCACGGTGCCGGTAATTCGATAAATCTGCATCTCCTGTCAGCTCCTTGTGCTCGGGTGATGGCTCAATCGATTCGCTGCCTTGCGAACCGCCAACAAGGACTGATGGGGCGTCCAACCAAATCCGTCGATCATCAGCAAATTGGCGGGGACTTCCTGCAGCAATCGATCGATCGACATCGGATCGCTGAGGACAGCGGGGCGCAACTGGGTATCGCGAGCCGCCTGCCAGCAGAGAGCGTGAGGATGAGCGGGCCAGAGAATCGCGATCTTCTGATTGCCCTGCAGCAATGCCGCGCGAACCTCGCGAAGCATGGCGTCGTCCCCCGCTTGATCGGCGAGCCGTCGGGCCTGCCTTGGACAGATGCGTTCGGCGACCTGTCGCCACAGCGATGTCGATCCAGCCACCAGCACCGCTGGGTCAACTGACTCGATCGATCGCCCAGAGGCTGCAGCGCGAATCGATTCGATCTGCTTGCTTCGCAGCCAGTCACGCGCGGCAGGAGTCACCACGGCCCTGGGTCCAAATTGAATCTGGAGCTGACCCGCCCAGCGCTGCTCCAACCAGGCCACCGACACCACCGTCTGATCGCAGAGCAAAGTCGATCGATCGGGCGACAAGTTCGGGGTCGATTGAACCGCAGCTGCCGCATCGCCCACAACCGACGCAGCAGGCCGCTCGGCCAGGCGCAGCAGCACCTGGCGGACGACCTGTTCAATCAGTGCTGCATCCGGGTGGTCCATGGGATTTCGGTCTTTGGTGGATTCGTTTAGTGGTTAGGAGGATGAGCCCTATCGCCTTGCGGTGGCTCGACTTTGTCTTTCTTCCAACGGCTCGACTCAAATCGGATCAGCCAACGCCAGCGTGCTCCAGCGGATTGGCGAGTTTTCGACACCATACTGCTCTCGAATGGTCGCTCCATCGCTGGTGAGCACGACTCGCTCACCAGGCCCAGCCCCCAGTTTGTCGACGGCGATCACGGGCAGCCCATCCGGGCGTCGGCCGTCCGCCAACAGCGGTTGAACAATCAGCAGTTTCTGCCGCTCCAGCGATGGATGCTTGACGGTGCTTTGGGCATGTCCCAGAACCAAGCCAACCTGCATCAATGGTCTCCTTGGAAGGAGGGAATACGACTTTTGCCACTCACGAATTTTTGCCGCCAAGGACCCAGAGGTCATCGATCAACGAACAGCGCCGCTCCCGAGTGAAGGTCAGCGGGGAAGTCACCCCTTCCCCCGTCGGTCCGGCGATGGAGAACGACAGATAGCCTTCGCCTCCCAGCCCCAAAGATGCCATGCAGGGGCCATTCTTCACGAACAGCGTCGTGTCCATCTCGCGGGCCATCTTCGTCATGTTGCGGACGTTGCTGGAGTGGATGATGCTGGTGTGCCGGAAACCATGCTCGTACTGCTTGGCAAGGCGGATGGCATGATCGACGTCCGAGCAGCGCACGAACGGGACGAAAGGCATCATCTGCTCCACCGTGACAAAGGGATGGCTCTCCGGAGTCTCCCCGAACAGCAGTTCGGTTTTCGGATCAACCTGCCTTCCGGCGGCGGCAGCCAGCTTGGCAGCATCCTGTCCGAGAAGTTCTTTGGTGGGTGCCCAGTGCTTGTGGTCCCCTTCGCCCACCAGGGCGAGCGCCTTGGAGGAGAGCTTTTCGATTTCCGCCGTGGAAAGCCGCACTGCTCCGGCTCGTTCCATCGCCGCCATCATCGCTTCGAACACCGACTCCACGACAAAAACCTCCTTCTCAGCGATGCAGAGGAGATTGTTGTCGAACGATGCACCTTGGATGATGCAACGGGCGGCGCGATCCAGATCGGCTGTTTCGTCGACGACCACTGGGGGATTGCCTGGCCCGGCCACCACCGCGCGTTTGCCGCTGAGCAGAGCGGCCTTGGCGACCGCAGGCCCACCCGTCACGCAGATCATCGCCACCTTGCGATGAGCAAACAGCTGGTTTGCTGTCTCCAGCGTCGGCGACTCGATGACGCAGATCAAGTTATCGATTCCGATCTCCTTGAAGATCGCTTGGTTGTAACGGCGCACCCCCTCGGCAGCGACCAGTCGGCCGCTGGGATGGGGATTGACCACCACGGTGTTGCCCCCCGCAATCATGCTCACCGCATTGCCGGTGATCGTCGGTAGCGAGTGGGTGACTGGGGTGATCGCTCCGATGACGCCAAACGGCGCGTGCTCGATGACCGCCAAACCATGATCGCCACTGAAGCATTCGGTCCGCAGGAACTCGACCCCAGGGGTGCGTTCCGCAAGGACCTTCAGCTTTTCGATCTTGTGTTCCAGCCGTCCAATTTTCGTCTCGTTCATCTCCATGGTGCCCAGTTCCACGGCGTCCCGTTGGGCGATATGGCGGATGATTTCGATGACCCGCTTGCGATCCTCGATCGATCGGTCTCGCAGCTGCTCAAAGGCAATCCGCGCCGCGCTGACTGCTTCATCGACGCTGGAGAAAATCCCGTGGCGTCCCTGAAACTGATGCAGGCTAGGGGGAGCCGATCCGACCGGCGACCGCGAGGGCTGGGATCGGACTTCCTGAAGGACCTGAGCGACCACCGATCGAATGACATCTTCCGAGATATTCATAGTGCTACCACCATGGGCTGGATGGGAGAAAAAGGATTTCAGGATTTGCGTGCCGACGGCGACGTACGGGAGTAGACTTCCGCCCGCTCCACATGGACCGTATCGACGATCCCGATCACGACGCAATCGATCGGAAGCTTGCTGGTCTCCGGGGTGAACCGTGCACTGCTTCCCTGGGTGATCAGAACCATGTCGCCAATGCCCGATCCAAGCGTATCGACGGCGATGAAGCTACGTCCGGTGGGGGTCAGCGACCGCGCGTCCTTGGGATCGACCCGATAAGGTTCGACGATCAATAACTTGTGCCCCTTCATCGTCTCGACCTTCTGCGTGGCGACGAGGCTTCCAGTGACTTTGGCGACAAACATGCCAGAGGGCTCCTTGACTCAGGTGAGGGCTTCGACAGTCTGCCGCGCGACGATCCGTTCTTCGTTGGTGGGCACGATCCAAAGCTGGATCGAACCGTTTCCATCATCGATGCGGCGTTCCGCATCGCGTCCGGAGGAGGAATTGTGGTTGGCGGCCGCGTCCAGGCGGATGCCGATCGATTCCAGATCGCGACAGACCGCCTCGCGGATGCCGACTCCGTTCTCACCAATCCCTCCCGTAAAGACGATGGCATCGGCACCTCCTAGCAGGAACACCATCCCACCCAGGTGGCGACGGATCTCTGCGACGTAGACTTCAAGCGCCAACCGGGCATCCTGGTTCCCCAGAGCGGCTGCCTGCTCCAGATCCCGGATGTCGCCGCTCAGGCCGCGGCTGAGCCCCAGCAGGCCACCCTGGTTGGCCAGTTGGTCCAGCACCTTTTCCAGGGGCAGACCGGTGTGACGCACCAACAGAGGCAGCGCGAAAGGATCGAAGTCTCCGACGCGATTGTTCTGCGGAAGACCGCTTTGAGGACTCATCCCCATCGTCGTCGCTTGGCTCTTCCCATCCCGCAGGGCACACAAGGAACTGGATCCTCCCAGATGACAGGAGACAACTTTGGCATCTTTCTTGCCGAGGATCGTTTCCATGCGCCATCCGATGTAGCGATGGGATGCACCGTGAAATCCCCACTTGCGAATCGGCAAAGCGTCCCGCCACTGGTGCGGGATGGCGTAGTGCCGATTGGCTTCCGGGATCGTCTGGTGGAAATCGGTCTCTAGCGCAGCCACCAGAGGAATCTCGGGGACTGTCTGAGCCAACTGCCGCATCGCTGCCAAGTAGGGAGGGTTGTGAGCCGGGGCGACAGAGCTGACTTCCTCCATCGCCGCCAGCACCTTTTCGTCGATGCGAAAGACGCCCTGCAACCGACCTCCATGGACCGCCTTGAATCCGATCGCCGAAAGTTCACCGGCATCTTTCAGACAACCCGACACCGGATCGGTCAGTTGGCCTACGCAGGCCCGTACCGCCTCGCCGTGATGCGGGATCGGAAGCTCCATCTCACTTCGCTTCGATCCAATCTCAACAAAACACCGGCTCATCGGCGCCCCGATCCGCTCCACGCCACCCCGCGCCAGCTGGGTTTCGGAAGGCATATCGTAGAGTCGATATTTGAAGCTGGTCGATCCGAGATTCGCAACGAGCACCTTCATGGTGGCCGCATCTCCGTCGTTACTGGTAAGGAAAAGGCTGTGGGAATCGGCCGGCCGTTCCAACGACCAGCCTGGTGCGCCTACTTGAAAAAAGCTTGAGCCAAGCCTTCTGCGGGGCGGGGAAGGATGTGACTGGAGACCAGTTCACCCACCTGCGAAGCAGCCGCAGCGCCTGCCTCCACGGCAGCTCGTACGCTTCCCACGTCTCCGCTGACAATCGTCGTCACATAGGCGCCGCCGATATCGACTCGCTTGACGATCTCGACATTGGCCGCCTTGGCCATCGCGTCAGTTGCTTCGATCAAAGCCAGAAGCCCTTTGGTTTCCACCAGTCCAATTGCATGTTGCATCGCTCAGTAAATCCTGTCTAAAAAAATGGTTTGTCTTGGGATCGGAATCGGTCGAGTCGGGGGGATCCGTGCTGGGTAGAAGCCGGCAGTCGGCGGGAGCTACCTTGCGGATCCGCAGGCTGGGACGACCTGGCCCTGCCGGTTGGAGACACGATCTTTATTTGACCGAGCCAGAGTTGCCGCCCACCTTGAGGACCTTGGCGAGGTCTTCATGCGGACGAGCGATCACCTGGACGCTCACCACTTCGCCGATACGGCCTGCGGCGGCCGCCCCAGCGTCGGTGGCTGCCTTGACGGCCGCGACGTCGCCAGTGACAAACGCCGAAACCAATCCGCTGCCAACCTTATCCCATCCCAGAAACTGCACGTTGGCAGCCTTCATCATCGCATCGGTCGCCTCGACCAGGGCGATAAAGCCCTTCGTCTCGATCATGCCCAATGCTTCCTGGCCCTTCGATATCGCCATCTTCTTGTCGCTCCTGTGAAAAAAAATCCACGTTTCCGTCTTCGCCTCGGACCCCTTCGAGGCAGGTTGGGTGAGCCGAAAGCTACCCGGGGTCAGTGAACTATTTGGAATGGCAGCCACACGCCTTACCCTGTGGCCGCAGCTCGACTTTCGTCGCCTGATCAAGCCCACAGGCGTTGCCCTCGTCGGTATCGATATGGACCTCCAATTTGGCCGCCGCGTCGGCGCGCACCAAAAGGTCCTGAAAAGTGACAGAGCACTGCGGGGACTCCACCAGCAGTTCCATGAAGTCCCCGTTCTGGACTCCATACCACTGCGCTTCCTGATGCGACATATGGACATGCCGCGCCGCTCGAATAACCCCCTCGGTCAGCTCCACCGCACCGGCTGGCCCCACTAGCACGCAGCCAGGTGTTCCTGCGATGTCACCGCTGTGCCGCACCGGGGCATCGATTCCCAGGGAGATCGAGTCGGTGTAGGCGAGTTCCACCTGACTGGCCTTTCGGGTCGGGCCCAGAACACGGACATTGGGAAGCATTCGTCGGCGTGGACCGACGATCATCACCGTCTCCTCTGCCGCATAGAAGCCGTCTTGATAGAGTGACTTTCCGGGAGTCAACTTGCGGCCAGGTCCAAACAGCTTCTCGACATGCTCATCCGTCAAATGCACATGCCTAGCAGAAATGCTGACTAGAAGCTTGGGCACCGCAGTCGAACCGAGACTAGGTGCCTTCGCAGGAGCAACCTGAGACGTCACCGGTGAAGCTACCGACTGCATCGCCAACCGCTCGACAGCCAGACGCACCAATTGCTCCACTCGATCGCGATCGATCGAAGATATCGACGACATAGGGTGAACTCCTCATCTATCCTGGATGCTCATCCAGTTGGCTTGCTGGCGCCGCTCCAACGGGTGGAGATCGCCTGGTGATCGGTTAGGGGGATGGTTCGCAAGGGGTGGCTAGACCTGCTGAGGGTCCACCGCGCCGCGTCAGGTTTGATTCGGTTTTGACAATCGCTGGATCGTCCGCCGACTCGCGAATCGGCTCCTCCGAACGCTCCGGCTCCTCCAGTTCGGCAAGGAAAAGCTGCGTCCCAAGATCCCTTAGACGCTGCTGCCACGGGAGATCCAGTTGGCTGTCGACCACGACAGTATGAATGGCCTCCAGGGGACAAAGCCTGGCCAAGCTGGAGCGACCGAACTTGCTGCTGTCGGTGACGACCATCGTTCGATCGGCACACTGCATCATCGCTCGTTCGGCCTCTACCAGCAGCAAGTTGCTGTTGTAGTAACCGCGCTGGTTGGCTCCTGCAATGCTGATGACCGCCGTCTGAACGTTGACCCCCTCCAGCATCTGCTGGGTGTAAGGGCCCAGAGTGACTCCGGTGCGCGGATGGACATAGCCACCCAGAAACACCAGATCGATCGAATCGCTGGAGGCGAAAAGCTGGGCGACGGGAAGGGAGTTGGTAACCACCTGAAGCGGACGGCCGACCAGCTGCCGCGCCAGTTCGTACGTGGTGCTGCCACCATCCAAAAGCACTGTGTCGTGGTCCTCGATCAACCGACTGGCCGCTGCGGCCACCGCTCGCTTCCAATCCCACCGCGACGTGCGGCGGTGTTCGAACAGCCGCAGCGACGCACTGGGACCGGTGAAGAAAACCCCTCCATGCGTCCGACGAACCGAACCAGACTCCTCCAGGGCATCCAGGTCGCGACGGATCGTCGATTCGCTGACCCCCAGACTCTCCCGCAGCTCGGGTATCGACACAAAACCAGACACCCGGATCTTCTCCAGAAGCCGATCCCGCCGACCTTCTCCACCCCCCAGCCCAGTCACGATTCAATTCTTTCGCATTCCTGACCGTTTTCGGTCAATTGCAGCCAACCCAAAGGACAGATCCCAAGCAGGGCGTTTTAGACTGCCCAAAACCTCCACCCAGTCTGACCATCCTACTCAGCCGACTCCGAATTCCGAACCCCCTTGATATAAAATGCGCAGAATGATGCCGCTTTCCCGTCACTCGCAAGGGATGTGACGAATGGATCGAATTTGCCGGCATGATGACCTCGAGGCGTAGATTCCGTGTCGTCCTGGTGGATCGGCACGGCCAGAATTTGGTTTTGGGGAGAGTCGGTCTGGCGTGGAAGAGAGGGGGCAATCGCAGGTTGGTATGGCGTTTTCCTGGCAATCTCCTATATTTTCGGCAACTCGCTGCGCCGCTGGGGCGCGTTGGGTGCGAGAACCTCCTGGTGGGATCGACAGAAGATGACAACGAGTGATCGGATACGGGAGCTGGAGGCCAACGAACTGGCCAGGCGCGCCACTTCGGCACTGGAACGGACTCGTCCGGCTCTAGGGTGGCTGGGGATCGGCCTGGGCGCCCTAGCGGTGGTAGTCCTTGGCTGGGGTTGGTGGTCGACACAGGTCCAGAAGAAGAGCGCCCAAGCTTGGTCGGACTTCTACTTTGCATCGGGAGATCCCGATCAACTGATCGCCGTTTATGAAGATCACCCCGATTCGATTGCCGCTCATTGGGCTCGTCAAACCGAAGCCGACAGCCAAGTCGCTCGAGGCATGGATTCGGTCTATGTGGACCGCGAGCAAGCGGACACTCTGTTCCGCCGAGCCCGATCGAACTATTCCAGCATTCTCGAAAAGTCGAACGATCCGATGCTGCGAGCCCGTGCGACCCTGGGGATGGCTCAGGCGTTCGAGGGGAGTGGCGAGATCGATAAGGCGATCGCTGAATACAAGAATGTCCTGGCGATGACGCAGGTGCCCGCCGCGATGATGGCCGAGGTGCAACGGCGCATGGATTGGCTGCAAAGCCCAGGCAGCAAGGATTTTTATGCCTGGTATCGAGATTTCCGACCGGCCCCCGCGGCGCCGGTCAACGTGCCTGGCGATCTGAAGAGCCTCCCGGGGCTCCCCGATTTTCAGTTGCCACCGCTCCAGAATTCTCCTGGCTCTGGGACTCCAGGGGCAGCCTTCGACAGTGGCTCACCACCCGCCCAGGGATCAACCGAAGCGGCGCCTGCAGCGGAAGCGACTCCGTCGCCCGGCACGCCGCCCCTGGAGAGTTCCCCTGGAGCGACTTCCAGTGGTGAGCCAACTCTGTCCTCCGACAAACCGAATGGATGATTTTGGACGAACCTGAAGCCCAAACGCAGGATCCCCAGTTCCCCGGCCCCAGGCAGATCCGCCAGTGGGTTGTGGAGCCCGAGCAAGCGGGGCAACGAATCGATCTGTTCCTCGCCCTTCAGTGCGACGGCTACAGCCGTGTCTTCCTTCGGAAAGTTTTGCACGAAGGAAGCGTCTGGCTGGATGGAAAGCCGGTCAAGCCGAGTTTCAAGGTGCAAATCGGGCAGACGGTGAAGATCGATCTTCCTCCACCCCCCGATGACGGTCCAATCCCGGAAGCGATCCCGATCGACATCCTCTATGAAGACGATGCGATGGTGGTCATCAACAAGGTGGCCGGCATGGTGGTCCATCCGGCGAAAGGTCATTGGTCCGGTACGCTCACCAGCGCTCTGGCTCACCACTTTCAATCGCTTAGTGATGTCGGTGGCCCAACCCGACCAGGCATCGTCCACCGCTTGGATCGCGAAACCAGTGGCGTGATCTGTATCGCCAAGACCAATGCCGTCCACCTGAAGCTCGCAGCACAGTTCGAAGCTCGAGAAGTGGAGAAAGAATATTGGGCGATTGCGGTGGGATCGATCGATCGCGACCGCGACTGGATTCGGCAGCCGATTGGCCACCATCCCTACCAGCGCGACAAGATGGCCATTCGAGCCGACCACCCCAGCAGCCGGCCAGCCGAAACGCTCTTCGAGGTCGTCAAGCGGTTTCCGGGGTACTGTTTTTTTCATCTCTTCCCGAAGACCGGCAGGACCCATCAGATTCGAGTCCACCTAGCGTCGATCGGAGCCCCCGTCCTCTGCGATCGACTCTATGCCGGCCACGCGAGAATCACGCGTGGGCAGTTGCTGCGTCGAGCCGCTCGTCGTGAGCCGGCCAGGCCTGGAGACGACGAGGTGCTGTTGGAACGGCAAGCTCTCCACGCCCATCGACTCAGTCTGCGTCACCCAGTCACCGACACCCCGATGACTTGGATCGCCCCTCTCCCAGCCGACATGCAAACAGTGCTCGATACCCTCCAGGAAAGCGACTGAAAAATTCTTTTTCGTCTCGAGATGTTGTGACCAAACTTGTCACATCCCCCCGCTCCAATCTCTTAGCTGATGCGGGGAAGCAGGGTCGAACGACTGCCAGAAAATGCAGTCGCCAGGGAAAGTTTTTCCGGTTTTTGTAAAGTTCGGAAATGCTAGCAAGCAGCCTTCGCGATTGTTTTTTTGGTTGCCGTGAACTTTTACTTGAAACTTCAGTCCAAAGGTGAGGAAAGCGTGACTTTGTGCCATTTGGTATCGATTTTGCATTCCATGACGATGCGAAGGGATGAGGTTAGCGGGTTGGAGGGAACGGGCGGTTAGCAAGGGCAGCAGGTCTTTCCGGGGATGTCGGGAACAGGCATTAGGACAACGTTGGGGAAACCATCAAGGAGGTGCAGGATGTTGGTGCTCAGTCGCAAGGAAGGGGAGCGGATTCAGATTGGTGACCAGATCACGGTGGTCATTTCCAAGATCGCCGGCAATCGGGTATCGATCGGGATCGAAGCTCCGCGTGACCTGAAGGTGGTTCGGGGAGAACTAGAGTGGCACGATGTGCCTTCCACCTTGCCTTTGGAGATGGAAAGCAAGGGAAAGGAAACTACAGCAGCGACTGGGGACCAGTCTGCTAGTCGATCTCCGGGACTCAAGTCCTTCACCGACGCTCGCAGACAAGTCGGTTGATCTGTTCCTGGGAATGGGCAAGTCCACCGATCGGTTGGATGGCATGGGACGAAACTCCTCATCCAACCGATCGTATTGCGAAGATCGGTGCGGTGCTCGAGATTCCCAAGGCCTTCCCTTGGTGTCATGGCAGCGAGATGACTTCGGACATCCAGCGACCGAGGGAAGTGGGAGGGATCCATTTGGCTCAGTGAAGCCAGCGGATAGATCCTGGCGCTGCACGAGTTGCAAGGCGTTGATCGGGATTGGGTCGACGAAGGGCCTCTTGCCGGCCCGATCGACCTGCCTTGGCTCCAGCGGTTCGGCTTGTTTCCATGCCGCTCCGCCGGTAGCGGATAGTCCCCCCTTCTGGAACTCCAATAGACCAGCCTAGCGTCGGTCCATCTCACCGAGGCGGATCGCTCGAAAAGCCGCCAAACCAACTACCCGCACGAGGGGTTTTCGTTTGACCATTTTGCTGGTGGCGATTAGCCTACATACGTTGGAGAGACTGGCCAAGGACAGCCGTTTGTGTCCCTTTCCTTTTCGTTGGGGAATCGTGGAATCGGGTCGGTTGTCAGGCAGGATTCAATGAGAAGATCTTGAGCCACGGGAGTGGCTGGGGGCCACAGCAATTCAGTTATGGACATTCTTCTCTTCTTGCTGAGTTGCATTCTGGCGGCGGTCGCTGTCAGCTTGCTGGCGGTCCCCCCTTCCAAGACATGGGCCTATGGTTTGCTGGTGGTGGGGTTGATGACCCTGGCGCTGGGGTTTATTGGATTTGCGTCACTGGAGCAGCGAAACGGCAACCTGCTGATCCAGAGCTTTTCGCTAAGGACCTTGCGTGGTCGAACCACCCTGGCCAGCTTAGCCTCGGGGCTTGCTTTGGGTGGATGGGCAGGAGTCGCGCTGGCAGTGATTTACCGGCGCGTCGGTTCCTGGGCTGGTTTGCTGTCAGGATTCGCCTTTCTGCTGTTTCTCTCTCCTTTGACCCTTCTGGCTTTGAAGAGCCGTCTATCGAAGTTTCTCCCCGACCCAGGCGCTACGGCCGCCAGTGGTTTCATCCAGCAGGAGGTTGCGAAACCTTGGAAGCTATCCAAGTTGGTTGAAGTTCCGTTGATCCCAACGGCGATCACCTGCGACGACAGCGAGGGATTGTTGGTTTGCGGGTATCGTGGGGGGTACTATCAATCGGCTGGTATTGTTCGGGTCAATCTGGAGTCGAATGGGGGCGCACCCTCGATGGTCCAGATCGCTCGAAATCTGACGCGACCGCACGGGATTGCCGTGGAGGATGGAAAAATCTATGTCTCGCGGAGCGGTCAATATTCGAAAGCGGTCCATGGAAAACTGGACTACGCGATGACCGGTGCTGTAACACGTCTGGAAGACCTGAACGGCGATGGCATCTTCGAGTATCACCACGATTTGATTTCGGACCTTCCCGGCGCTCGAGCCCCTGATGCTCTCCACCAAAATAACGCCGTGGCCTTTGACGATGAGGGAAATCTCTATGTCGCGGTTGGGACTCCCACCGATCACGCTCCGCAGTCCGGCCTCTACGATGGAAGAGTCTTGCGACTAAAACCCGACGCCACGACTCCTGAAGTGTTCTGTGAGGGTTTTCGCAATCCGTATGGCATGGCATTCGTCTCAGGGCTTGGGATGATCTGCACCGACAATGACTCGTCGCTCGATTCAGGCGGAGACAAGGTCTACCTTTTGAAGGAAGGACAAACCTACCCCCACCCTCTAGGGCTGGCTCAAGGGGTTGAGGTCGAAGGATTGACCCCTCCGCTGCTCTCCATCTCCAGCGCGCAAGGGATTGCTTACATGCCGAAAGGGGCGAACACTCCGATCGATGGATGCTTGGTGGTTGCAAGCTATGGCGATCAGGCGATCAACGTGATTCGCTTCCCAGAGGATGGTGTCGGAGTTCCCAAGGTCGAATTCCTTGCGAGGATTCCATCTCCCGTGGCAGTCGCATGCAGCCGTGATGGAAAGGTCTTTGCCTGCAGTTACGAAGATCGTTCGATTTATCAATTGGTTCTTGAGTGATCCGACTGGAATCCGGTGGCCCCGATGAACTCCCTGGCGATTCGATGTGTGATATTGGGGATCTTTCTGAGCGGTGCGGTTGCTGTCTCTGCGATTGCATTTCCACTGAGCACTGCGAGAGTCGACCAAGACCACGGAATAAAACTATTCAACACGCATTGCAAGCAGTGCCATGGAAATAGCTCAGAAGATGGTGAGAAGTTGGGGCCATCCCTTCTACGGATTGGTTCTCAGGCCGCTTCCCGAGTGGAGGGTCAGACTGCGGCGGGCTATCTCTGGGAGTCAATTCTCTATCCGGACAAGCACACAGCCGGGGAAGGCAAGATGCCTGCCATCTTCGGATCGATTCTGAGCGAGAAAGACCTGCACGACTTGGTGGGTTATTTGGGATCCCTAGGAGGCAAACCGGACTATCGCGAAATCCTCTCTTTCCGCAAACCCGAGATGGGAGTCTCCGAGGCAACCGCAGGCAGAAGTGTTGCTTTGGAGGATGTCAAAGAGGGCCGACGACTCTTCTACCAGAAGTTTGAATGTTCCAAATGCCATTTTGTGGGTGAGCCGTATCCTGGAAGTGACTTCCTGGCCCCCTCTTTGGCGGCAGTCGGACTATTCCCCCGCGAATACTTGATCCAATCGATTCGCAACCCCAGCCAGGAAATCCACAAATCCTACCGGACCGCTCAAGTGCTCACCTCGGATGGTCAGTTAGTCACTGGGCGGATTTTGAAGAAAAACGATCAGGGGGTAACCCTTCTTTCAACGGACAGCCAAGGCTACCTCATCCCTTCGAAATTCCAGTTGGAAGAGCTGGAGGAAGTCAGCCCAGGCGAGAAAATTCGTTACAGTCCGGTCTCTTCGATGGCACCCTGGAGTGTGGAGCAGATGACGGATGAGGAACTGGAGAAAATTCTTTCCTTCCTTTCGGTGCTCAGGGGGTAAGATGGATCTCTGGATCTGATGCTTCGATGGGGGAGAAGTGACTCCCGGCGACGGGAAGATCTCACATGGCTCTGTTCCAGTCCGCGTGAGGCTCTTCCAACTTTCCTTGGTTCTTGATTGCAGGTGCTGTCTGTGATTGGATTTTCCTTCGTCTATGGGTACATTACGACGGCGATGTTGGGCTCCCTTCTGCGGCCCTGGATTGGAATCGTAGCGATTTATGGACTGACCACTCTGAACATCGAATGGAATTGGCGTTGGGTGGTTGAACGCCAAGCCGGCTTTCAGTCCAAAGTGACGATGTGCATGCTTGCGGGGGTGGTGCTTTCAGCGTTTCCAGGCCAGAGGTTACGCGGTCTTCCGCTGATTGCCTGCCTTAGTTTGCTCGGCTTTCTAGGGCTCTCCTATCTCAGTGCCACCCAGACGATCGATCCCTACAAAACCGAATTCTATATGCACTTCATCTGGAGAATCGTCTTCATCGCTCTCGTCGCAGTGCGACTGTTGGACACTCCGCAGAAAGTGAATTGGATGATGTGGACCGTCGCGTTGGGCTTGGGCTACAACGCGTATGGTATCAACCGTGAGTACTTCGAAATAGGTTTCTGCCGTTATGTCTATCACACGGAATGGGCTTGGCTGGGAAGCAATCAGTGGTCGATGCTTTTCGTCTGCTCAGCCGCGATCTCTTTCAGCTTGGTGTTTTTCTCCAAACGGCTTTGGCAGAAGGCTCTGGCTGGTATTCTGCTGCTCCTCTCAGCGCACGCGGTGATGCTCCTGGAATCGCGAGGCAGCATGCTTGGACTGATCGGCATGTGGTTGCTGGCGATCATTTTCATGCCAAAGAACAAAAACACCATCGGCATGATGACCCTGGCATTGACTGCGGTTAGTCTTCTTGCCGGTCCCAGCGTGATCCAAGAATTTAGCTCGATTTTCAATGAAGGTGAAAACCTCGACTCGTCCGCTTCCAGCCGAATGGACCTTTGGAGGGCGGGTTGGCTCATCTCGATGGATTACCCGCTACTGGGTGTAGGCCCATATGCAGGGCAGCGTTTGGTACCGATGTATCTGCCCTATGAAATCGATCGAACCTACAAAGGCCTGCATAATCTGTTTTTCGAAATCTCGACTGGCTCGGGGTTACCCGCCGCCATTCTTTTCGTTCTTTTTTCCCTGCTTCCCTGGATCTCTTCGCTCGCCATCCTCCTTCGGCGTGCCCGATTCAAGAGTCTCCCCCCGGAACTGAAGGCAGCCTTCTTTTCCGCCTTGATCGGACTATTTGGTTTCTGGATCTGCAACATGTTCTCCTCAGGATCGCTGGTGGAAGGCTCCTACGTTTTGGCGGTGATCGCCAATTCTGCATCGCTCATCTACTCAAGGGAGTATCGAAAAGCAGCAATCGAATCGACCACCACTAGTTTCGCCGACTCTAGCCGCATCCCCTACCGAAACGAGGAGTACTACCGGCGCCCGGGAGCAAGGCAATCCGGTTCCACCGTGCTTCGATAGAGCAGCAATCCCAAGGGGATCTCCGAGGAGTCAGCGGTTGATGCTGAAGTTGCTCGGCCGACGCGAAGTGATCGATTGCCTGCACCCAGGCATCTAGCCCACCGGATGTCGCGCGACGAAAGAAAGTGCTCGATGAAATCCCGTACTGACGGCTCTCTTCCCTTCTTATCCGATCCATCCAACGATGTCCTCTTTAGAACCCAACGAGAAAGCGCGAGGTATGTTCCAACATCTGAATCTTTCCTCTTACAACACCGACAAGATCGGTAACCGATACTTGGATTGGTACGACCGGGAACTCAACAACCTTGGTCGCGCCAGCAAGGTACTGGAACTGGGAGTCAAAAACGGTGGCTCGGTTCTGCTATGGCGCGACGTTTTCCCCGACGGTGAAATCGTCGGAATCGACAAGAACCTGGGCAATCTCGACCCAGGCGTTCAAGGGGTCTCGAGACTGCATCTGTACGAAGGGTCACAAGCGGACGAGAAATTCCTCACGGAAGTCTCGCAGAAACATGCACCCCAGGGATTTGATCTGATCGTCGATGATGCCTCGCATGTCGGTTGGCTTTCTCGCGCCAGTTTCGATATCCTATTCGACCGCTTCCTTCGCAAGGGTGGCATCTATGTGGTCGAGGATTGGACGACGGGTTACTGGAGTGATTGGTCAGATGGGTGCACCTATCGACCGCGCGGTCCGCTGAGGAACGCTGGCTGGAATCTCCTGAAATCGCTCCGGATATGCAAGTCGCCCCCAGTCGATCAGGCTCTGAGCGGGTTGGTTGGGTTTGTGAAGTCGCTGGTGGATGAGCAGGGGGCGGCCGACCTGACGCGGCAACTTCATAACCGACCCCATGGCAGAAAATCCCGGTTTGCGAGGATGGTCTTCTATGACTCGGTTCTCTTCATCCACAAACGAACCGACTGACCGAAGGATCGGGAATCCATTTTAGGACAACCCGAAGAGACCGTTCGGTATTGATTTACGATCGCAGGTGGATGCATCCTCACGATTGCCTCCACTCAGGTCGCCAGATGACTGGGTCGCCAGATGACTGGGTCGCCAGATGACTGGGTCGCCAGATGACTGGGTCGCCAGATGACTGGGTCGCCAGATGACTGGGTCGCCAGATGACTGGGTCGCCGTGTTTCTTCAGCGCACGATCAACTGGGTCAGAAAGTAGTGAGTCCACCTTGGACTTCCTGCGTCGTCGATGAAGTTGTACTGAGGCGCATAGCCAACCCGGGCCATCGTCTTACCAACTCGCATCAGCCTAGCGACCTGGAATCCCACCGGCAGTGAGACCCATCGGTCCTGGCGCCAGTCGTAGGTCTCCTGGAGATCACCCAGAGCCAGCGACCATTTTGGATTGATCACATAGGCCAGCACCGGTTGCAGGGACGAGACCTCGGTGTCACTACTGAAGAGATTCTGATTGAACATCCCGAAGGTCCATTTGCCCTTCTGAGCTACCGCCCCGACTGCTGGGCCGATCTGAAAGGGATCCCGACCGGTATTGCCCGGCAGGAAATTCATGACCGGTCCGACCCCGAATCGGCCCCATGGTCTAGGAAAGACAATCAGATCGAAGAGGGAGACTGGATCGAGCCCTTGTCCCTGGGGCCCATCGACTCGCCAGGGAGTTGTCATGCGGAGGATGTGATTCATGCCAAATGCTTGGAAGGGAATCACCTGCTGGAAGGTGAAGGTATTCTGTTTGTCCTTCAGTCCCCAGAACTCTGAGGTGAATCGATCTTGAAAATTCAAGGTGGTGACGGCGGCAGTTGGATCGACCAGTTTCGCTGCCAAGTCCCCCTTTCCCTGCCCCCCTCCAGCATCGCCAGCCGAATTGCCCATACCATCGGGCATCGCCCTGGCACCTGACACCCCCCCCAAAGCTGCCTCCCCTAGCGATGGCTCCGCCAGCGTCGGTTCGATCCCCTGCGCCTCCAGCCAGCGCGATTGCTCTTGGACCGAAGGAGCGGCGAGATCTGCCGGTTCCTTCAGCCCATCGCCAAGGACCCAGGTTTCGCTGGAGTCGGGATCCGAAAAGGCGATCGAATCCCAAACCGACGGCTGGACATGCCCGGGATGGGCCCATTGGGCGTCAGCGATCGAAGCCAGGCACGCCAGACAACCGCCAGCCAGCAGCATAGAAAATCTCATCACAAGGCCCCTCCGTGCCACTCCCCTTCTGCCATGAAAGGCCCGGGGAATTCCATTCGCGAAACCACTCCATCCTTGGGGGTTCCCTCGATCAAACGAATCGGAATGGAGGGTGTTACCCGATCAAAGGCATTTTCTCGATTGCCCTTGGGTGCCGCAGCCAGGGTTCCGAAGGAGCGGTCAGTGACGGTTGTAAGGAGCCGGACTAGCGGGTTCGGGTTTCCATCGGCTGGGTGAAATTCGTTTGGTATCAGGGTAGGGGGGGGCCTGTTCAGGGAATGCGACGCCGACGCTGTCGCAAGCGATCCAGAATACCGCCGACAGGAGTCGTTGGCGGACTTTCTTCCTCCAGCTGGCCAGGATCCCCGGAACTCTGTTCCGCAGCGCGTCGGGCTGCCTCGCGTCGCGCCCGCGCCTGACGGACCCATTCGATCGTTGCAGCGATCGCCTGATCGGCATCTCCGGCAGCGACCCCCTCCAGCACCTGCATCACTTCGGCAGTCACCGGCGCCTCGGATTGGACCTGGGAGCCAATCTTGCCCAGCAACTGGCCTGCCTGCTTGCGCAGTGATGCCGGATCGATTTCCGGTTGATCCAGAGTGCCACGCACTTCCAGAACCAATTCGGGAAAGCCCAGCTCCTTGACCGAATCACGCCTTGCCAGCCATTCGACAGGAACAGGCATCCCCACCTGCATCGATAGCGAACGATCGGCGATTCCCACCTGTCCTCTGGAAGACCACTGAAACCGCTTTTCCAGATCGGGAAGACCTACCCGCAGTCCTTCGTGCTCCACCTTCCCATCGGCAAATCGAATCGCGATATCCGAGTCTTCGACGAATGTCAGTTGCCTAGGGATCTCCTTCTGAAACTGGCGGCCAGCCAGTTCGATTGCCTGAAGCACCAGTGGATCGCTGGGACCGCTGGTCACCTGGTGCAGCTGCAAAGATGCCGTCCCCTGCGACCTTTCAGGATGATCCAGCGGAATGGTGATCTGGTCGATCGAGAAGGAGCAATCTCCAGCGATCCAGGTCGATCGCGCCAGCCATGGTACGACGCGATCCAGTCCCAGCTGAAGTAGCTCGGGAGTGATTTCCACATGATCGAGAATCTTCGTTGGTTCGAGCGTCAACACCGGTGGTCCTTCAGCCGACTTCCAAGTTCCCCGAAGGTCGAAAGGAGGTACGATCAGAAGCGGCTCCTTTTGCTCAGCACGCGAAATCTGTGCTTGCATCTGTTCGATGGAAATCGCCACATCGACTCGTGGCGTCTTCCTCGCGCCCGACTCCTGCTGGCCATCGATCCTAGGATCTCCGGAGATCGCCGCCAACAGTTCCTGAAGGTTTGTCCCGCCCCGAAGAAATTCCACTTCGACAGCCGGTCGTACGATGGTGATTTCCCCTAGCTTTCTGCCCCCCAGCAGAAATCCGATCAAGCCGCGTTGGGTGCGCACTTGCTCGACATGAAGGACTCGAGGTTGGCCCAGCGGTGCGATGGTGACTCCATGAAGCGACATCGGCCCCAGCCACGATAGCTCCACGCGGTCGCTGGTCAGCTGGTACTCCCCCTTGGCCAGCCGATCCAAGAGAGGCTGAATCAGCCAGTTTCCGCTGAACCAACGCGGGACCAGCGCAGCCGCAATAGCGATCAGCAGTCCCAGGATACTCAACCATTTCCAACGGGAACCCCCTGCGGCTTTCGCCACACTTCCGTCACGACGCTCCAATCGATCGCTGGTCATTCCTGGTTGTCTCCTTGGTTCGCACGATACTTCATGCGATCTGGGCTGCAATCTGCTGGACGGTGGTGTAGTCGGGGATGGCGGTGGAAGCCCCCAGAGCCGTCACACAGCAGGCTCCGGTTGCTGAAGCGATTCGAGCGGCCTGAGGCAGTGTTTCGCCGCGACGCAATCCAGCGATCAACCCCGCATAATACGAATCTCCAGCACCGGTCGTATCGACCACCGGCCCAGGAGGTCGCGCCGAGGAGACCTCAAGCCACTGGCCCGACGCCGGACTCAGGATCGATCCTCGTTCCCCCAGCTTGATCCCCAGCATTCCCGGCGCCCCCAGGCTGCGATAGAGCGAGATGATCTCCCGAGGATCTTCCAGTCCAGTCTGATGCCTCGCTTCGCTCAAACTGGGAATGTAGAAGTCCAGGTGTGGCAGCAACTGGACCAGCGGCTCCATCGATCCACCACTGCCGGCTGCATCGAGCGCGGTCGCACAGCCCCGCTCGCGCAGCCCCACCAGCAGCTCCACCAGATCGTCTTCCAAGTTGGGGATCAGCGAGTAATATCCCAGCAGAAAAAGATGGGCCTGCTCGGCCATTTCCAAACGCTCGCGATAGAAGTCGATCGCGATCTGCTTGGGGGCGCCCTGGCAATGCAGAAAAGAACGCTGGCCATCGGGTGCGATCAGGGCGACCGTGGCGCTGGAGGGAACGCCGCTGCGAATCGCCACATGACGGGTATCGATCCCCTCCTTCCCCAGCCGCGACAGAATCATCTCACCCCAGACGTCCTCTCCCACCGCAGTCCAGGCCGCCACGCGAAGCCCCAGCCTAGCCATCGCGATACCTGCATTCGCTACAATACCACCGGTCGTCAGCTGCAGCGGCTCTACGCGGACCAGTTGCTCCCGCCCAATCGCCCTCTCCAGTTCGACCGGACGCACCAAGACGTCGATCGTACAGGAACCACTGACGATGCAGTCCCACGTCTTTGGCTGCTTCCAGTTTGGTTGTTCCCAGAGCCATGCCATCGGTTTCGTTTGTTCCCCAGTGAGTTCCCAACGTGACGCGACCTACCCACTCGCCCCATAAATCGCTCGATCAAAAACTGCAGGCCATCGCCAGCGACCCATCGAATCGATCTTTCATCTTAGCGGACGCCAAAGACCCGGACATGGGTCTTGGGATCGCTGCCCCCGGACCCCGTTGGCCAGCTCAGCCCAGCCAGTCGACATGGCGGTCGATGCCGGAGTTCTTGGAAATCATCCGGCAGATCGTCCGTCAGGGCTTGGTCGATCTGATGCTGATGAGCCCCAGTGTCAACGAAAAGCTGGCGATCGATGAGCAGCTTTTTGAAGGAAGCGCCGTCACCCCGGCCGCTCGCGCCAACGACACCACCGATATCTGGTGTGGGAACAGCGGCAGCTACACTCAGCAACCCTCGCTTGCCTTTCGCACCACCTCGATCGATCACATCCAGTATGGACGCACTCTGCAGCATCCTTGCGAGGCCACTCCAGCAACCAACCTGGGACTCTATTCGATCACCTTCAATAACGATGCCGCCAAAGACCGCGAAGCGCTGATCGAGTACCGACGCTTCCGCGAGGAAGCCGAGGCGAAGGGCTTTCGCCACTTCCTGGAAGTCTTCGCCCCCAATGCACTGGAAGGTCGACCGCTGGCCGATGTCGGCCGCTACGTGAATGACTCCATCGTCCGAACTCTGGCAGGCGTCACGCGCGCAGGACGACCGGTCTTTTTGAAAATCCCCTACTTCGGACCGGCCGCCATGGAGGAACTGGCCGCTTACGATCCCTCGCTGGTCATCGGTATCCTTGGAGGATCGTCAGGTACCACGCGAGATGCCTTTCAAATGCTGCATGACGCTCGTCGCCATGGAGCCAGGGCGGCGCTCTTCGGTCGCAAAATCAACCACGCCGAAGATCAATTGGCTTTCATCGAACAACTGCGGCTTCTGGCCGACGGTCAGATCGATCCCATCGATGCCGTCCGGCGCTATCACGACCACCTCCAAAAACATCGAATTCCTCCCAAGCGGTCTCTGGAAGAAGACCTGCAGGCAACCTCGCGGTGATTGGCTTACCCCACCCGTCAACACAACACCCTGGCACTTCATCGGCTGCGAAATGTAGCTCCCACGATCCTTCTCTCCCAAGCCATCTGCGAACGGGCAGTGGCCAGGACAAAGAGGTCAGCAAGTGTCGGACACCTCCATGGGAGATCCCCCTATGAGTCGCTCTGGCCACCTGCAACTGGTCGGTCTCTTCCTTGTCATGATGCTGCTCGCCGGAAACGCAGGACCGCTCGCAGCGCAAGTCGACCCACAGGAAAAGGCGACTCCAGCTCCTTCGCGCCCTAACCTGATCTGGATTGTCGCCGATGATCTTGGGTATGGGGAACTGGGCTCCTATGGACAGAAGACCATCGCAACGCCTCGGCTGGATCAGATGGCCTCCGAGGGAATGCGATGGACTCGTTTTTACTCTGGGGCCACGGTGTGTGCCCCCTCCAGAAGCGTTCTGATGACGGGCCTGCACCATGGCCATACACCGGTCCGCGGCAACGCGGGGAAAGACAATGCCCAGGCGCAGGCCCTTCCCGATGGGACGCTCACGATCGCAAGGGCGATGCAGAAGGCGGGATACCGCACCGCGCTCGTCGGCAAATGGGGACTGGGCGATATCGGACCTGCCCAGTCGGGATTGCCCAATCGCCAGGGCTTTGACTTTTTCTACGGGTTCCTCAATCAACGCCATGCTCACAATCACTACCCCAGTTTTTTGTGGCGCAATGATCGTAGGGAACCGCTCTCAAACGACTTGGTGGAACTAGGAGGGGACGGAGCAGGCTACGCCACACAGCCGCAGCAGTATGCCGACGACCTCTTCCTCGAGGAATCGATCCGATGGATCGATGATCGCAACGCACAGCCCTTCTTTCTGATGCTCTCGCTGGTCAGCCCACACGCCAACAACGAGCGCAGGACCAAGCTGGGGGATGGAACGGAAGTCCCTAGTTTAGGCCCCTACCAGGACGCTCCCTGGCCAGCACAGGATCGGGGCCACGCCGCAATGATCGGTCATATGGACATGCTGGTCGGCAAGCTACTGGATCACCTGCGCCAAGAGCAACTTCACCGACACACCCTGGTGCTATTCACCAGCGACAACGGCCCACATCAGGAAAGTGGGCACGATCCCAAAAGGTTTCAGCCATCAGGCCCACTCCGAGGCTTCAAACGAAGCCTGACCGATGGAGGCATCCGCGTGCCGATGATCGCATGGTGGCCGGGTAGCGTCCCTGCCAATTCCGTTTCCAACCATGTCGCCTACCAGGGGGATCTCTTCGCAACCGCCCTGGAGCTGGCGGAGCGGAAGTCGCCACCGCCCCCCGATTCCATCAGCTTGGCAGGAGTTCTACGCGGCAACGGTGCAACCGAGAAGCATGAGTTCCTCTATTGGGAGTTCCATGAACAAGGATTTCGCCAAGCCGCACTCTACCAGGAGCGATGGAAGGGAATCCGTCGTGGTGGGCCCGACAAGCCGATCGTGCTTTACGATCTGCTCAACGATCCATCCGAATCGAACGATGTCGCACCCGATCATCCGCAGATCGTCGATTCGATCGATCGCTATCTGGGGAACGCTAGATCCGACTCGGTCCACTGGCCAGCGCGATGGTGACGATGCGATCGTGACGATGCGAAGCAGGAAAAGCCGATCAGCGAAACGTTCCGACGGGAGGCGTCGCGCCGGGAGCTGTGGTTGGGGGAGGCAGCGGAAGCGCAGTCCCTCTGGCCGGAAGAGTCTTTTCGGCCGACACTTTTCGGAGGATCTGGAGAGCCACGCGAAACTCGGGCTGCTGAGCCAGGGGTGCGAATTCCGGATGTGTCTCCACCCGTTCGTACTTGGCCAGCACCTCATGCAATGCATCTTCTGGAATCTGATCGGGTGAAGTCCATTCGGCCGGGATCGCCAAGTAGTTCTGCCACGCTGCGTCGACTTTAATCTGAAGCGACTGAACGGATGACTGCAGCTCCAACAGCGAGGGATCGGGTGTACCGACCGGCCCGGCGGGAGCTGCCACCATGCGGTCGCCCGGTATCGCCGGAACGCTGGCCGCCTCGATCGCCTTGATCAGAGTCTGCGTCGAGGTGGGGATGGCCCCCGGTCCACCTTGCCCGGTCTGATAGTAGCGCTGCGTTGCCGCCACATCAGGCTGAATGCTCGCGCCGCTCAGCGACACTCCAGCAAAAAGGCCTTTGGATCGCGAGTACGTGTAGACCTCGGCTTGTAGGGAGGTATCGGTCGCAGCGCTGGTGTAGCGTCCCAGAGGACCGGCGGCCGCTGACGCATCGGCACCCAGCGTCAGTTTCCCAGCGCGGATCCGATCGAGCGCCTTGGCGGTCTTGAAGACCAGCACGAGGTCGATCGCCTGGACCCCCGCCTGCCACCCGACGCTGCCACCACCCATCCGAACAAATTCTGGAGCACGCCAATTTCGCTGCTCATCCCGCGTCAGCAAAACGCCTCGTCCACCCGCCACACCCACCACGAAGGCGCCGCGGATGTAATGAGGGATGATCGCCACCCCTTCCGCTTCTCGCAAAAGATTCTCTGGAATGCGGGTCGACGTGCCGCTGGCTAACTCCTGCACCACTAGCGCCGCTTCCACCACCACCCCCTGCTCGCTAGCCGTCGGACCCTGAAGAATGGGGGCCAGGGGCGTCTGGGCCACCACCGGTTGGATGCCACCGAGCACCAACATCGATGCCCAAAGCGTCGATCCACACAACCATCTTGCGCCCGACCAAATGGAATGATGCGACATGGTGGGAGTCCTTTCCCGAGGGGTTTTCTGCCAACTGCCTGGGGAGTTTAGCAGACGATCGAAGTTCCACCAACATCGATCCGATTGCTGGCAAAAAGCTCAGTCTTCCATCAACTTGCGATCGAACCAGTGGGGGTGCTTGTCAGCCAGTCGATGCAGGATCGCCGCGACCCTCTGCCGCTCGGGCGGCCGAAACCGATGGAACGGTTCGGCGAGGAAGTCATCGCAAATCCCCATCAAGCTGGCAGCGCATTTGGTCCCTTTGATGAAGCGGGAGGCGTACTTCCCGATGGCGTAGATCTCTTGGAGATCTTGAATCGCTCCCTGCACCGCAGGCAACTGCTCCTTCTGGCCGCTTTGAAACAGCTGGTAGAGTGATTGAAACAGTCGCGGAACAAGATTCGCACCCCCCGCCACGCCACCATCTCCGCCAAGCTCCATCGACTGCAGCGTCATCGCTTCCGGCCCCATCAGAACCGACCAATCGGGGCGTGCCGCATCGCGCACGGCAATCGCTTTCCGAAAATAGTCGAGATCTCCGCTGGAATCTTTCAGCCCAACGATCTTGGGGGATTGAGCCAACCGCTTGAGACTCTCTGGTTCGAACCACACCTTGGTCAGCGAGGGCATGTTGTAGAGCATCAGTGGCAGTGGCAATTCGGCCACCAATCGCTCCACATAGTCGATCAGTTCGGTCTGCCCGCACGGAAAATAGTAGGGCGTCGAAAGGACCACCGCCGCAGCCCCTCGGTCCGCCGCATGGCGAGCCAAATGCAACGACTCCACGATTGACGTGTCGGTGATCCCAACCAGAAAGGGGAGGCGCGTGGCGATCCTTCGAGCGGACTGGTCGATCAGGTCGCGCCGAAGCCGATAGCTGAGGCTAGGTGCCTCGCCGGTCGTCCCCAGCAGAAAAATACCATGCACTCCCCCCTCGATCAGATGCTCGATCAACCGATCCAGTCCTTCTTGGTCGAGCGAATCGCGATCCTTCAAGGGAGAGATCATCGGCGGAATCACACCGCGGAATCGACGTTCCATCATGCTGTCGCAATCTTTCGCAAAAAAAGCCCGAGCGAACCAAGCTAAATACCTGAGTCATCCAGCTGGTCCAATAGCCGATCGAGCGCCGCCTCGTCCTCATCATTCAACTCGTCCGACCCGTGCGAATCCGACATCGGCAAGGGGGCGGAAGCAACCTGCGGCAGCGTCTTGGAATCGGTGGCACCGGGAGCCGATATTCTAACTTCCTTTAGAATGTTTCCAGCGAGCGGACGGATGGGCATCGATACGATAGCGGTGTTCCAGGAGGTGCACAACGATCGCAGCGCCTCCACCAACGGCTCGGGCGACCAGTCGAGCAAAGAAAACAGATGGATCCGACGCGGATTGGTCGCAGGCACTTGCGCCTCGCGAACCATGGAGACTGGTGGATGATCCGGTAGGCGGCTGAGCAGTTCACCGGGGATCGTTAGACGATCGAGATGCCGAGCCACTTCCTGGGGAGCCAGCCAAGACACCAAGGCGCAGCTTCCGATGATCCCCTGCAAACAAAGCTGATCGGTCCCACCCGGCTCAATCCCCTCCAACGCCTGCACCATCGACAAATCGATCCCCTTGGCCATCAACAGCGGTTCCATCAACCGCTCCTCAACCTTCGACTCCGGGCCGGAGGTGCGGGTGTGCTGCGCAATCAGAACGGGAAGACGGGTGGCCATGTTGCAATTCAAACCAATCGTAAAGCGTAAAAAACATCTCGCGCACGTTGCCCCCCCAACGCCTCTTCAACTCGGCATAACGGGGCGATGCGATCCATCGATCGGCCAGTTCGGGATCCTCCCGCAGCAACCAGCGGACCAGCCGATCGGCGTGCTGCAGATTCTGGCGGGTATCCCACAGGATGGGAAGGCCGCGAATCGGATGATGCGAGGAGGCAAGCAGCATGCAGTCTCGGACCGCAGCTCGCCGCAAGACACGCCATCGCTCCCAGCTTCGCAAACGCTCCCAACCATCCACCACCACCAGACGCTGCCGATCCCAGTCACATCCAGCCGCAAGAAACCGCCGCCGCGATGATGGACCGTCGATCGTCCACCATTGTAATCGAACCGTCTGGTCCATCGCATGCGAAAGCACCCCTCCCATCCGCTCCATCGTCCCCAACGGATGACCAACAGACTCCTCCTTCGCTGGCGGTTGCACTAGCGCGTGCAGAAGGGAGCTCTTGCCGCTGCCATGAGGACCAATCACCGAAGCACGCCGATGCGTTACCAACTGTCTAGCGAGAGACTCCAGAGTCTGTGGCGGGGTCAACCAGTAGGGAATGACCCCCGGCGCAATGAACCGCGTAGAAAAAGGATTCGAGCTGGGCGCCTGAGTGGAGTTCATGGCCACCTAAATCCTGCGGCGGGACGATGCCACCTAGCGACGATCATTCCTCGCGCGTCAACGCACCCAGATAGAACGGTTCTTGAGCGGCCCACTGCTGGCCATCGGTGAAGAAAGCTCGCACCCGAACACACCATCGGATCTTGAGAATGGTTCCTTCGTAAGTCCATGGGGAGGCAGGCAATTGGAGCGACCGGCGCTGGGGTTGGCGCCAGTCCATCTCCTGCAACGAAGGGGGGGTGATCCGCTGAAACCAATGCACCCCCAAATCCTCGCCACCTTTCCCCTCGGTGTACCAGACCACCGAAATCTCCAGCGCCGCCAGCTCCGATAGGACTGGTCGCCCAAGACAAACATCAAACTCGATCTGATCGAGCGGTTCGTAGCGCGGCTGCAAACCGGCCAGACGAATCATGATGTCGCTGGAGCCGGAGGTCGGTAACCGGCTGGAAAGACCACCACGGGGAACTTTCGGCAAAACGAGGGCCACCGGTTCGCTTCTCCTTGCACCACTAAACTCCAACGCACCGCGTTATGCTCGCTCTGAAACGAATGCATCACGTCGGTCGGCATCTGGAATGGGAAGTCGAGTTCAAGCGGACTTCCGTAGTCGATTCGACACCTTCCATGCTCCCCGATGGGCATCTGAAAAATCACCTGCCGCTCCAGACGCACGTCGGTTCCCTGATGATAAGTCGCCTCCTCCTCACAGACCAGAGCGATCTCCAGTTTTCTAAGAGCTAGCCTTCCAAACTGAGCGACGGCTAGGCGATAACGGTGACCGGGGATCAGCGGTAACTGATCGATCTCCAGAGTGGTTCGGCCAATCCCGGAGGCGCGCCGGAAAAGCCGAAAAAACCAACGGCTGGTGAAGAAGGCGACCAACAGAAACAGGGGCAGCACCGCCACCAACCCCCACTCCGGTTTGGAGCGGAAGCTACTGAGGGCCACGGCCGTCAGCACCGCGGTCAGCAGATTCCAGGAAAGACTGAAGAGACTGCTCAATAGCAGCGGCCCCAGGTCGCCTGGGTTGCCAGGTAGTCGATACTTCAGCCGCACCCCCGGACTGTCGGTGTACGGCTGCAGTGCTGGGATCCCAGGAGGATGCTCGGCCGGCCTTCCATTCCATCGGTCCCCCAGTTTTTTGGCGCGGTGCGTCAGCGTCTCCCGATGCTCGACGCTCATCGCCACCTTCAGCACGCGATAGAGGAACCCAGTGCCCCCGATGATGACCATCGATAAGGACGCCAGCACCATCACCCAAAAACCAAACCCGACCCGAAACGCGCTGGTCTCCGGGGAAAACAGCTGCCAGGCGACCACCACTCCCAGGATCAACGTGCCCACCAGGCAAACCAATCCATAGAAAGCCGCCTCGCCGACAGTTCCCACGAACCACCAGCCAGCCATGCGCTGATTCTGTTTTTTTCCCCACAGCCGGATCCAGGACTTCATCCTTGGTGTTCCTCTACTACCTCCCTGGACCCTGAAACAGCATCCCAGTCTGCCTCCACTGCTCGACTCTCCACGGCACCAGCAACCCGAAAAACCTTGGTCATCCCCACCCTCTGGGCATCGATCGATGACTCGATCAAAAACAACCGATGGTTCAGCGAAACCGTTCCGAGGCTGACTCGTTCTTCACGGACTAGCTCTTCGACACACCGACAATCGACCGGTTGTCGTCGACGACAATTCCCGATTCGCCCGGCGACCCATAAAAATCTTCCCGGCCAATGCTACTTCCAGGTTGTACCATCGCCGACCCGCGACTCCCAGACCTTCTCCCAACTCCCTGGGATCGATCCGGTTGCGATGGGCTGGTTGAAATTTCCCGGGTGATCGATTGCAATGGACCCCTGATCCCGAGGTCTCGGGAACTGCCTCTCCGTTTTTTTGAAAGGGTCCTCTGGAATGCCGCATGTCCAGTTGTTGTCGATGCTGGTGCTGACCGTTCTGGGGACGCTTCTGGCATCGTTCCAGGTCCAAGCCGAGGAATCAGCACCGAAGAAAATCGTCTTAGTGGCGGGCCGACCTTCCCACCCACCCAGAATGCATGAGTTCAACGCCGGAGTTCAACTGCTCGCCCAATGCCTCGAAAAAGTTCCCTCCGTTCAGCCTGTCGTGGTGCTCAACGGCTGGCCTAAGGACGAATCGGTCTTCGAAAACGCTTCAGCGATCGTCTTCTACATGGATGGGGGAGCGGGCCATGAGGTGGTGCAGGAGGGGGATCGGAGGATGAAGATGGTCGACGCATGGGTCGATGCGGGAGTCGGCATCGGCTGCATGCACTACGGTGTCGAAGTCGTTTCCGAACAGGCCGGCAAGCCATTCAAAAAATGGATCGGCGGGCATTATGAACATATGTTTTCCTGCAACCCGATCTGGGAGCCTCGATTCGAGGCATTCCCCGATCACCCAATCTCCCGAGGGGTCCAGCCCTTCTCGGTTCAGGACGAATGGTATTTCAATATGCGGTTTCTAGGCGGCATTCCGGGCGGCAAGTCGGAGACGATCGAAGGGACGGTCTTCACGCCGATCCTGGTGGCCGGCCCTTCCGACGATGTCCGCGATGGCCCCTACGTCTACCCCAAAGGTCCTTATCCCCACATCGAAGCCAGCAAGGGGAGGGCCGAGGCGATGATGTGGGCCGTCGAGCGGCCAGAAGGTGGCCGTGGATTCGGCTTTACCGGTGGCCACTTCCATGACAACTGGGGCAATGATCCTTTCCGCAAAGTCGTGCTCAACGCCTTGCTGTGGATCGCCAAGGCAGAAGTCCCCAGCGACGGTGTCGACTCCAAGGTCTCCCCCGACCAACTGAACGCCAACCTCGACCCCAAGGGTCGCTGATCGGTCCCAGGAGCCGGCAACAACCCGTTGCGATCGATTCCCCCGGACACAGCGTCTTCCGATCACAAATCGGAAGGCGTTGTGGAACCGTCGATCGGCCGCAGCGTTTCGCGAAATGCCTTCGCCTGAGCGACGTAATGGGCTGCACTATGCCGCAGCCTCTGCCGCTCCTCGGCAGTCAAAGTGCGGTGCACCCGAGCCGGCGTTCCCAGGATCAAGACCCCATCGGGATACGATTTGCCTTCCGGCACCAGGGAGCCCGCCCCCACCAGCGACTCAGAACCAATCGTCGCTCCATTGAGCACCGTGGCATGCATTCCAATCAGCGAACCATCGCCAATCGTACAGCCATGCAGCATCGCTAGATGACCGATCGTGCACTCGTCGCCAAGGATCAACGGGAACCCATGATCGGTATGGAGCACAGCGTTTTCCTGGATGTTGCAGCGGGCCCCCAATCGAATCGGCTCAATATCCCCTCGCAACACCGCGCCAAACCAAATGCTGCACTCCGACCCTGCCTCGACCCCTCCGATCACCTGGGCGCTGGGAGCCACCCAGCAATCCGCCGCCAGAAGTGGCTGGCGATCCTTCCAGCGATAAAGCGTCATCAAGCACCTCCTGGCACCTTGCGAACTCGGGGAGGACTACCGCCGATCGGCTTTCGGCAATCGACTCGATCCAAGACGACATTCTAGATTCTCTCCACGGCTCCATGGCGCCATCGATCGTCCAACGTCCGAAATCCAACGGCATCCCCAGCGGACGATCGGCCGCGCTACCTCCATGGATAGCGGCCCCAGGGTCCCCAATCGACCGACGGCCAGATCGCGTCGGGCGAATCTACTTGCGCGCCAGCAGCAGTTGTTCAGCAAGATCGGTCACTAGCCACTCCTCGGCGATCCTACCATCCTCGATTTCCGAAATGACCTGATCGCTCCAGCGCACCACCTTCTGGCTGGGAGGGAATCCCCGGAAGGGCCCGGTCTGCTTCCCCCGCCACGATCTCAGCCAGGCGATGCGACTTGGCGACTGAACCAAGATCTCGATCTTCACCTCGATCTCCGAGAACGCCCGACGATAAGTCCCTACCATCCGCCGGACGATTTGCTGACCACCCGAAAAATCCTTCCCAGCAACATGGGCGATGTAGCCAGGAGTGAAAAACTCGGGGATGGCATCCAGATCTCCCTCCACGATCACCTGCCGATTGGCCGCCTCGATGATCTGACTCTTCGTACGTCTCATCAAAGCACCTCCCCTTGCGTTAGATCCAACCTTCCCCTGTCTCATCCTACCCCGCGACTCCCCATCCCTGTGCACTGGGATGGAAAAAAGGTGTCAGGTACCTTTTTTATCTTAAAGGCCCTCCCCGCTCGTTCCTCGCGACCCTCCCAAGGGGAGGGTGAGATCCATCGCGAGCCTTGCATCCCAAGGGGCGAGTGAGTCGGCGTGCCTTTCTTATTTGGGCCGCGTGAGGCGGCTTGCCACTCTGCCTCGGGGAGGTTGAGGGTGATCGTTCGAAGAGACGGGAAGCCTATGAGAGGCGCCATCGAGGCGCAAAAAAAACGCCGCAGGCAATCTGCCCGCAGCGTCGATCGGTTTTCATTGGGGATGGATCGGAGGTCGGTCAGACACCTCGATCCATCCGCGTGGGCTATTGCCCACCGCCAATGTTGTTGCGCAGCTTCTCTTCGATCCCTCGAAGATTCCACGACCCTGGACGCTGGCTGGGAGGAAACTCCTCCATCGTCTTGAGGAACTGAGCGGCCATGCCCTGAATCGGGATCACAATGAAGGCTCGGTCGATGTACCAATCCTCATAGGTGTTCGACCCCAATTTGGCCTTCTCAAACGGATCGCGACGCAGGTTGTACAGATCCGGGGCTCGCAGTTCAACGAACGGTTCCTTCCAGATCTGCAGTCGTTCGGCGCGGTTCTCCATGAAGACCACCTTCCAGTCCTGGTACCTAGCGGCCATCACCTGACCTTCGTCGGCCACATACCAGAATTCCTTCCGAGGGCAGTCTTCGGTCTTGCCACCGAAGTATTCGAGCATGTTGTGGCCATCGATGTAATTGCGGTACTTGCGTCCGTTCAGTTCGACGCCAGCCTTCAGCTTTTCCTTCATGTCAGGAACACCGGCGACGGCAGCCAGGGTGGGCAGCCAGTCTTCATGGGAGACGATGCCGTTGAGCGTTGTGTTGGCAGGGAACCGACCGGGCCATCGCACGAAGCATGGCACGCGGAAGGCGCCTTCCCAGTTGCTGTTCTTCTCGCCATGGAATGGCGTGGTACCCGCATCGGGCCAGGTGTTGTAGTGGGGACCGTTGTCGGTCGAGTAGATCACCAGGGTGTCATCGGCCAGCTTCAGTTCATCCAGCAGCCCCAGCAATTCTCCGACGTGCCGGTCGTGCTCGACCATCCCGTCGCTGTATTCGTCTTGCCCAGAGATCCCGCGATTTTCTTCCTTGACGTGGGTGCGGAAGTGCATCCGCGTTGCATTCCACCAGCAGAAGAAGGGCTTTCCTTCCGCCTGATTTCGCTTGATGAAGTCCTTGGCCATCGCCAGGGTCTCTTCATCGACCGTTTCCATCCGCTTCTTGGTCAGCGGCCCAGTGTCCTTGATTGTCTGGCCACCCTTGCCATCGGCCTTGCAATGGAGCACACCGCGCGGCCCGAATCGCTTACGGAATTCCGGATTCTTGGGGTAGTCAAGATTCTCCGGCTCTTCTTCGGCGTTCAGGTGATACAGATTTCCGAAGAACTCATCGAACCCATGCATCGTCGGAAGATGCTCATCGCGGTCCCCCTGGTGGTTCTTTCCGAACTGTCCGGTGGTGTAGCCTTGCGACTTGAGGACGGTGGCGATTGTCACGTCGGACTTCTGCCACCCCTGCTCGGCCCCAGGCATACCCACCTTGGTCATCCCGGTGCGAACCGGGACGTTGCCCCCCAGAAACGCCGCGCGACCTGCGGTGCAGCTTTGCTGGCCGTAGTAGTCGGTAAAGCCGAGTCCTTCGCGGGCGATGCGGTCGATGTTGGGGGTGCGATACCCCATCATGCCGCGGTTGTTGTGGCTGATGTTCCAGGTGCCGATATCGTCACCCCAGATGACAACGATGTTGGGATTCTTCTGCTGAGCCATCGCGGAGGCTGGCAGCAACGCCAACAAGGCGCAGGCCAATAGCCCCAGGTAACCCATCGCGGCGGCCCTCAGCCGCTGCTCTGATACGATTCGCATTCCTTTTTCCTTTCAAAAAACAAGCCTCGCCAATTCGGTACGATCACCATCCTGTTGGCTGGACCGAACGGCGCATTGATTCACCCTACCAAACGACGCCAGTTTGGGCCGGGAATCGGACCAGACCTCGCAATGGACCACCGGTTCGATCGATTCATTCCAAGACCTGCATCTCGAGCAATCGTACCACAACGAAGGGCAACCCTCGTGTGGTCGTCCCATCGATGCAGCATCCTTCTTTGCACCGGTTACTGGCAGTCGAAGAGAATGAAGCCAGAGAGTATGAACTCTTCGCACATTTTAAAGGAATTGACCGGCTGGGCCCTCCCGATTGCCCTTTGGGGCAAAACCAGCCGCACCCTCTCTTCGGTCGGTCAGGATGCGCCGGTCACTGCAGTAGCCATTGGCTCCAGCAGGCTGCCCACCCGCACCAGGTCAGCCAGGGTTTCGACTTCCATTTTCTCCATCACCTGGGCTCGATGGGCTTTGACGGTCCGTTCAGCGATTCCAAGAGCGACGGCGATCTGTTTGTTCAATTTCCCTTGGATCACCAGCGAAAAAATCGCCCTCTCCCGCTCGGTCAGCGACTCGAACCGACTCCGGATCTGGTCGATTCGCTGCTGGCTGGAATCGTTCAATCGCTGGGTGTGAAGCGCCTGGCCGATCGCTTCCAGAAGGGCTTGGCGTTCAACCGGTTTGGTGAGGAAGTCGATCGCCCCTGACTTGATCGCCCGGACGCTCATCGGGATATCCCCATGACCGGTCAGGAAGATGATCGGCAACCGGCTCCCCTGTCGCGTCAACGCGGCCTGCAGTTCCAGGCCGCTAGGCCCTGGCATCCGGACATCCAGCACCAGGCAGCCAGGTGCAGCAGGGAGCGGGTGCATCAGGAACTCGCCAGCGCTGGAGTAGCTGGCCACTTCGAAACCGGCTGCGGTGAGTAGACGTCCCAAGGCGACGCGCAACGAGTCATCGTCGTCGATCAGGTGGATTACGGCGGGTGTTTCATTCATCGCAGCAGCTCCTCGGGAATATCACTCCCTGAGGATACCGATTGAGGCGCCAATGGCAAACTGAAATAGAAAATAGCTCCTCCCTCCGCCGCGGCTTCCATCCAGATCCGGCCGCCATGTTCTTCGATCAGCGATCTGGAAATCGCCAGCCCCATTCCCATTCCTTCCCGCTTGGTTGAAAAAAATCGGTCGAACAATTTGTTTCGCACCGCTTCCGGAACTCCGGGCCCGTTGTCCTGAACGGAGACGATCACTTGGTTGTCCTGCAGGAAGCTGGAGATGCGAAGTCGTTTCGGTCCCTCCTGCTCGGCCATCGCTTCCATCGCGTTGACCATCAGGTTGAGCAACACCTGTTGGAGGTGGACGCGATCGGCCAGCACCACGGCGTCGACAGACTTTAGGTTGGATACCGATGGATCGATCGCCATCTCCACCCCCCGTCGCTCGGCCTCCCCACGCAGGATCGCAACAACGTCGGAGATCACCAGCCGCATGCCGATCGGCTGCCGTTCCACCTCCCCCTGCCGCAACAGCGCGCGCAGCCTGCGAATCACCTCGCCGGCGCGCAAGTCATCCTTTCGAATATCGGCCAGGATGCGCCGTACTTCGTCGAGCGATGGGGAGGGATCCTCCAGCAGCAGCTCGGCCGCCTCCGCATTGCTGAGGATCGCCCCCAGCGGTTGGTTGATTTCATGGGCGATCGAAGCGGTCAGTTCGCTGAGCACGGCAAGCCGGGATGCATGGACCAGTTCGCGCCGAGCTTCCTCGGCCTGTTGCTTCTCCGTGTTGTCGATCACCGCCACCAGGGCCAACAGTCCGCCTCCCGATTCGATGGGAGTCAGGCTGATCTCCATCGGGAATTCAGAGCCTTGTTTCTTCAGACCCGTCAGCGACCATTCGAATCCCAAACGTCGCAGGGCGGTAGCGGAGAAGAAGTCCTCCAGTTTCTTTTGTTGCGATGCATGGAACCGCGAGGGGAGCAGCAAAGTCACTGGCTGTCCGATCAACTCTTCTTCCCGGTATCCAAATAGCTTCCCCGTCTGGTGATTGGCCAGCTCAATTCTGCCGCGAGCATCGACCATCAACATCGCGCTAGGGGTCGATTCCACCACCAAGCGGAATCGTTCTTCGGTCCGCCGCCGCTGGTCCATTTCCTGCAGCAACAGCCCATAGGCCTCCCGCCGTTCCCGCACCCCAACGGCCATGACCAGCAGAGGCAGCGAGAGCGCCAGGAGGAACAGCTGCAACTGGAGCACATGGTCGTCGGGAACCCCTTGCACAAAAGGCCCCAGTCCCTGAATCGCACTGCCAGTCGACAGGTAGGCGATTCCCAGGAGCGCCCAACTGACCCCCGCCACCTCGAACCGCAAAGCGGCCCAGACCAGAAGAGGAATCGGCGCATAGACGAAGGCGGCAAATTGATTGGGGACGGCTGGCTTGGTGAAAACCCAGCCTGCCGTCGCCATCAAACAGAGCGCCAGCAACGTTCCCTCCATCACACGCATCCACGGGGCGTCCCGCCACTGCCGCCAGCCCCCCGTCAGCAGCGAGGTGAACGCAGGGGTAGCGATCAACATCCCCAACGCCACACAAAGGATCGATCGGATGGCGATTGGCAAGACATCAGGCTTCCGCTGTGACAGTCGCACCAGATCACCAGGAAGCGATGTGGCAAGAGGAACTACCACCCCTGCCGCCACGATAAAAACCAACATCCAGGGGACCGTCGCGAACGGGATCGCACTGCACCATCGGCGCACACCCCACACCGTCGCCGCGACTGTCGCGAAATGGAATGGGACGATCAGGAGAGCCTGGGAGCCCGGAATCTGCGGATCGCCGTGATAGGCAGCGACGGCGCCCAGGCACAGCCCGACAAAGACGTTCCACCAATGGCGCAGAGGCCAGATCAGCAGGGCGCTGAAGGTCAGCGCTCCAGGCACCCAGACCGTTGTTCTCTGGTAGGGGGGAAAACGCAGGAGAAAGGTCAGTCGCTGGATAAGAAAAAAAGCAATCGCGAAAAGCAGGATCCGTCCCAGATGTCCCCAGAATTTCCCAACCAACTTGGTCGGCTGGTTAGGTAGCTCTTTTTCCCTAGGATCACTGGATGCCATCCCACCACGTTTCCTAAGAATCGTCCTTGTTGCGTGCATTTTCTGATGCAACAAGGACGAAGGACTTCACCACCCTCCCGGGACCTGCTCCGACATCATAACCACCACCCCCTGGCTCTCCAAACCAAGATATCGTTTTCCGTGTCTGTCCCGACTCCACACAAAATCGCTCCCGGTTGCAGCTTTCGCATGCCCCCTTTAGCCTGAGAGTCCCAGTGGCCTGCTTTGGATGGCGTGCCATGAGAAAGTTCCGTTGGTCCCAAAGTCCGGGGCGGGGGGGTGCAACTTGATCGATCGGCGCCCGATAGAAAGCAACCTTCCGCGATGGTCTGGCATCACCAGCGCGTCGACCGGCCGTGCGACCGATTCACCTGCGTTGCCAGCGCCGCTGGAACAGGCGATCGGTCGCATCCTGCAGCAACTCGCCGATCAGCAGAATGAGGAAGGTTTCTGGACCGGGGAGCTGGCTGCATCTGCCCTATCGACGGCAACCGCCATCAGCGCTCTTTGCCTTTCTCTGCGCAGCGAAGAACAACGACCTTCAGGACTGCCGCGGGAGGCGATGTCCCAGTGGATCGAACGGGGCGCTGCATGGCTTAGGCAGACGCAACGCGAAGATGGCGGTTTCGGAGACACCGATCGATCGGTCAGCAACATCGCCACCACGCTGCTGGCCATTGCAGCATTTCGACTGATCCAGCAAACTCGATCCAGCAACATCCTCCCAGGTGATCCCAACGAAGATCTCGCTCGGACCGACCGCGCCTGGAATTACGTCCAGCAGCAGGGAGGCTGGGATGCGCTGCGAGCTCGCTATGGCAAAGACAAGACCTTCGTCGTCCCCATCCTCACCAACTGCGCTTTGGCAGGACTGGTCGATTGGAAAAGGGTACCCAGCCTTCCCTTTGAAGCCGCAGCGTTGCCGCAATCGTTCTATCGCTTTGTTCGGATGCCCGTGGTCAGCTATGCCATCCCGGCTCTGGTGGCGATCGGTCAAGTGAAGTTCCATCGCAGCCCCCCAGCCTTCTGGCCCCTTCGTTCCCTGCGGCGACTTTGCCGTAACCCGACGCTGGCGGTGCTGCGGCGCATGCAGCCAGCAAGCGGTGGTTACCTGGAAGCGGTACCGCTCACCAGTTTCGTGCTGATGAGCTTGGCGGAGATGGGGCTGCACCAGCACCCAGTGGCTGTCGATGCGGTCCGTTTTCTGGGGGATTCGATCCGCCCCGATGGCAGCTGGCCAATCGATACGAATCTGGCCACTTGGGTAACCTCCCTGGCGATTCGCGGCGCGGCCGGATGCCAACGCGTCGGGGACGATGGATCGCACCAGCCTCTGATCGGTACCAAGTCGATCGACTGGTTGCTCAGCTGCCAGCATCTCCAGAAACATCCTTTCACCGGGGCTCAGCCAGGTGGTTGGGGATGGACCAACCTCAGTGGCGCTGTCCCGGATGCCGATGACACCCCTGCCGCACTACTCGCACTCCACGCTTGGTGGCATGCCGAAGGGAACGGCTCGACAACGCCTCCCCAGGCGATGCAGCAAGCGGTCGCGCAGGGACTGCATTGGCTGCTGAAACTCCAGAACCGCGACGGGGGTTGGCCTACCTTCTGCCGCGGTTGGGGAACCCTGCCATTTGACCGCAGTGGAAGCGACCTGACCGCTCACGCACTCCGCGCCTTGCTGACTTGGTATCCAAAAGGCAGCCAGCCTTCCCCGATGCCGCACGGGATGCCAAAGCCACATCGCTTGCAACAGGCCATCCAGCGAGGGGTGCAGTTCCTCCTGCAGCAACAGCAATCCGACGGCTCCTGGCTGCCCTTGTGGTTTGGCAACCAGTCCGATCCTCGAGAAGAAAACCGAATCTACGGCACAGGCAAGGTGCTGCTTGCCCTCCACGCACTCCAAAGGGAACCTCAGGATTGGCACAGGCAGGCCAACCTCCCCGTTCGGCTGACGCTGGCGATCGAGCGGGGCTGCGGCTTTCTGTTATCTATCCAAAACGCTGACGGTGGATGGGGAAGTGCGGAAGGCACCGCCTATGGCGGATGGCTCACCAGTCGCCACGCCATGCCGCTCGGAGGCGCCGAGTGCGAAAAATCAAACCCGCCGAGTTCCGTCGAGGAAACAGCCGTTGCCCTGGAAGCCTTGGTCGAACGAGATAGCCAGGGACTCGCTCAAGAAGCTATACTGAAAGCGGGCGAGTTTCTGTGCCTTGCGGTCTCCCAGGGGTGGCTGGAGCAAAGCAGTCCCATCGGCTTCTATTTCGCGAAGTTATGGTACTACGAAAAGCTCTACCCGCACGTTTTTTCGCTCCCTGCGCTTCGGGCCCTGGCGGCTCTCCCTTCCTCCAACAGACAGGACACCTTCCCGATCGCCTAAGATTTGGTGTGGCCCGGGAAGACTTGCCAAAGGAATTGCCGTCGGATCACTTTCGAATCCAGTTGTTGCAGCGATAGGACGCTTGAGCGAACCCATGCAGAACGACGACGGCGACATCGCCATTGCATCCAATTCAGCGAACACTGGCTCGCTGGCCGATCCTTCCGGCAACCGGGACGGAGCTACCGATGGCTCCAAGAGATCGGCTCGCCGCAAGACCAGCCATCTCAAACTGGTACCCGAGACGCGGGAACTGCGCGAGCAGATCAAAGCACGCTGCGACGAGGTAGCGGCTAGGATGGATCGTTCCCACGCCCTGACCAAGGATCAGATGGAGCAGGTGGCGCGGCGGTTATTGGAGGAAATGGGGCTGGGTGAAGGGTATGTCGGTTGGACGATGGTGCTGCTCAGTAGTGCGTTCTTCCACGATCAGGTCGCCGCGACCGATCCCTCTCGACGGCTTTTCTTGCTGCCCCACTGCTTGAAGCACGCCGAAGGGTGTCCTGCAGACTATGACGAATTCGGGATGAACTGCAAGAAGTGCGGCGCCTGCTCAATCGCCGACTTTCGCTCCATCGCCGAACAAATGGGCTACAAAGTCTTGGTCGCCGAGGGATCTCCTGTGGTGCTCAAGATCATCGTTAGCGGCTACGTCGATGCCATCGTCGGAGTGGCCTGCTTGAACGTGCTCGAAAAAGCGATCGACAAAATTCTGCTGGCCGGTATCCCTTGCATGGCCGTGCCGCTGCTTTCCAGCGATTGCCGGAACACCAGCGTCGACGAAGACTGGGTGCTGGACATGGTGCAGGTGCAGCAGGCGAAAGCCTCCACCCAGACCCGTTCGTACGTCCATTTGATGCGAGCAGCCAGCGGCATGTTCGAATCCCCTCGGATCGATGAACTGGTGCTCCGACAACGCCCCGCCTCCGCTGCGGAAGCCGACTCTGACCCCATCGCATTCACCGAGCGGGTGGCGATCGAGTTTCTGGCCAAGGGTGGAAAGTATTCCAGACCCTTCATCACCCTGGCCGCCTACGATGCACTCACCGGCGGCAACGCCACCATGGCCGATGGGGCCCGCACGGTGGAAGCCTTCCCGGATGCGATCTATCGCGCCGCGATGAGCATCGAGATCTTCCACAAAGCCAGCCTCGTCCACGACGACATCGAGGACGACGATGCGTTCCGGTACGGCGAAGCGACCATGCATCGCCGACTGGGGGTTCCGACCGCCGTCAATGTTGGGGATTATCTGGTGGGCCTGGGATACCGGATGGTCAGCCGCGAGCGGCAGGCACTGGGGGCCGATGTCTCTGCCGACATTCTCGAAATCTTGTCTCATGCCCACATGAGGCTCTCGGAAGGGCAGGGAGCTGAACTCTTCTGGCGGGATGGAACTCAAAAGCAGATCGCACCACTGGACGCACTGAAAATCTATGCCCTCAAAACCGCTCCTGCCTTTGAAGCGGCCTTGCTGACCGGCATCCGCCTTTCGGGACAATCGATCCCAACGGAGCCGGTGCGGCAGTTCGCTCGGAACCTCGGGGTTGCATTTCAGATCCTGAACGACCTTGGGGATTGGCAAGGGGATCAGCACAATAAGATGCAAGCGGCCGCAGATCTCCTGGGTGGTCGTCCAACCATCCTCCTGGCACTCGCCATGCAAGGGCTTCCTCCCGATGAGGTCGCTCTCTTGCAGCAGGTCGTCGCCAAGGATTGCACGTTGCCCGATCGCGAACGAATCGATACGGCAAGGCGACTGTTCCAGCAGGCGCAGGTCTTCCAGCAAGCACGATTGCTGGTCGAAAAACACCAGCAGCGAGCCCTTCAGGCGGCCCAGCAGATTCCGTCGGAGTTGCTGCAACGACTAATGCACTACCTTGTCGACACGGTCCTGGAATCCCCCCACCCCGAACCTCCGCCTGTGGTACCATTGGTGGCTACGGTTCCCCTGGGAATGGTTTCCAAAAGTCCTTCGTAGTCGTCCGGAAAGAACGCCGAGTGAACGTCGATCGCCATGAGGAACCTCTCAGGTCCCTTTTTTACAAAGATCCCGAATCGCTCGCTCGCCTCGATTGCGTCGCCTCCACCGACCTGCCTGAACCCTTCCGGCAACTGCTTGACCATCATGCCCACATGACGGTCACCGTCGAACAGTTCCACGGTGGCCCAGTTTCGGTGCAGGTGCTGCAGCAGCGTTTCGAAGGGGAGCGATACCTGCGAGAGATTGTTCTGAGAACGACAGCGGAATCCCCTAAAGTTGTCCTCTACGGGATTGTCGATCTGAACCTTGCAGTTCTGGATCCTCAAGTGCGGAGCGAGATTCTGGCAGGAGAGACCCCTCTGGGCCGGATCCTGATCGCTCGTCAGGTCATGCGGAAAGTGACGCTCGAACGCCTCTATCGAGTCACCCCAGGCCCGCAACTGCACCGGCTGATGGAGGGATGCCACGGTCCCCTCTTCGGACGTTCGGCAAGGATCGATCTGAATGGCCACCCCGCTTTGAAATTGCTGGAGATCGTCGGCATCTAAGCCTTTGCGAGAAAGACGCTGGGCTCGAATTGCTGCATTGCCTCCGAAGAAGAGACACGGGCGGGGCAGCCGTGCCAGAAAGTCCACGCCGCATACTGGGCGTGCTGGCCAATCGTCCTAGCGGCAAAGGCGCTAGCCGCCGGTTCTTTCCAACGTGATACCTCGTACCAACAGCAAACCAAAGAACCCGGCCGCTAGCGCGGTCCGGCTACTATGGATGGCGATGAATGAGGACTAGACTCTCTCACGAAGTCCGAGCCGAATACTGGGCGTGCTGGCCAATCGTCCTAGCGGCAAGGCGCTAGCCGCCGGTTCTTTCCAGCGTGATACCTGGTACCAACAGCAAACCAAAGAACCCGGCCGCTAGCGCGGTCCGGCTACTATGGATGGCGATGAATGAGGACTAGACTCTCTCACGAAGTCCGAGCCGAATACTGGGCGTGCTGGCCAATCGTCCTAGCGGCAAAGGCGCTAGCCGCCGGTTCTTTCCAACGTGATACCTGGTACCAACAGCAAACCAAAGAACCCGGCCGCTAGCGCGGTCCGGCTACTATGGATGGCGATGACTCGCTATGGTGAGGTGACCAATCGATCTCACCCTCCCCTTGGGAGGGTCGCGAGGAACGAGCGGGGAGGGCGACAAGCTACCGAGTGTCAGCCCTCCAGGCCTTGAACCTCATTTGCCTCTCTTGGATCACCACCCACAGGAGGCCCAGACGGACCAAGAAAAAGGACCCTGGCCTCCATTCGCTGGAGACCGCAGACTTTCTTTGGGGTCCAGAGTCGGCTCCTGACGATAAAAGAAATGGAGGAATCGGCTTGGAGCCCCACTTGGCTCCCCGGCGCGGCCAGGGAATGCTGCGAATGTCGATGGCTCCAGGCAATAGGAGCCACTTCGATGCTGCGATTCCACCGCTTCGCCTGGTTGGCATTGGTTTCCGCTGTATTCTCCCCATCCCTTCAGGCGCAGACCTATCGCGGCCAGGGAGTGGGCATGGGGGGATTGGCGGGCGCGGTGATCGGTGGAGTCATCGGACACCAGAACGACGAGCTTGCCGAAGGGGCGCTCATCGGCGGTGCCGTGGGCGCGATCGCCGGTGGCGTGATCGGCCATCAGAAGGACCAGCAAGCAGCTCGCCAACGCTACTATCGACAGCAAGCCTACGCCAATACGTACCGCAATGGATATGCCGTCCCAGCCTCCGTCGGAGTCACCACGGCCGATGTGCTGCATCTGACTCGCAATCGCGTGCCTGACAACCTCATCATCCAGCACCTCTACAGCCAGGGGGTGCAACGCCGCATCCAGGTGCAGGAAATCATCCAGCTCCACCAGTTGGGGGTCAGCGAGCCTGTGATTTCGGCGATGCAGCACGCTCCGCTCGCCTCCCAGGTCGTTCATCAGGTTCCCGCAGGCACCACCACCACCATCGTGACTGCTCCGCCCACCTATCCTGGAACCTCCTACCCGGCAGCAACCTACCCTGGTGGCTCGGTCATGGTCCGCGAAACCCTCATGACGCCTCCACCACTTCCCGCCACCAATGCGTTACCCCCGCGGCGCGGTTTCTGAACTGGAAGCGCGTGGCCAACGGCGATCGCAAGATCACAGCGGTGCGGGCAGGTCGCGGCGGGAAAACAGAAACAGGGCAATCCCCCAGCAGGCAACTCCCAAGCCGATCAGCGCGGCGGAGAATCCCAGCGGCCCTAGCGAATAGATGCCTGCGTTTTCCACCCAACCGTACCACCAGTCGCCGACTCGCTGGGGTTCCTGAGCCGCCACCTGAACCATCCAGTCGGGCTGATAGGCTGCCAGGAAAGTCCCATGCACCAGCGGCTTGAAGGCCGGCGTCGACTTGGAGAGCAGAAACAGCAAGAACTGCGCGACGTAGACGGCTAGGACCAAACCGATCGTACGCCATCGATACTGATCCCAACTGCTCATCAGTACGCTCAACCCCCACACCGCCAACCCCAGAGCAAAAAGATTCAGGCTGGGGGTGATGTAGAGCGACGGGGAGACAAATTGGCTCAGCGGCACATGGACCGTTTTGGCTTCCGACCAGAAATTCGGGATCGAAATGGGCATGCCAGGAATCGGAACCCATCGCTGCGAACTGATCGGAACCTGATTGGTTTCGATTCCGATCGCCAATCCGCACCAAGCGATCAGCACCAGACATGCCAGCCCCAGAACGCTGACCATGGCGTGAGCGACCATCACCTGGGTGCGACTGACCGGCTGGGCAAGCAGCATCTCCATGGTGCCTCGGCCCAACTCTCCGCTGACCACATCGGACCCCCGTGCAATGCTCCAAACCAACACGCAAAGAAGCAAGATAGGCTCGTCGAAGGTCAGCCCAACCACCCCTTCGTAGGTGAGGAATTGTTCGAGCGGCACTGGGGCAAATTTTTCCAAGCTGCGGATCTGATCGAGCAGCGGTGCAAAGCCAGCCAGTTCGAACTGGCTGATCGTCCAGATGCGCACCCAAGGAAACAACAGCAGCACCAAGGCGCAAGCACCCCACAGCAGGGACGACTCAATCGCGTATTTCTTGATCAGCTGTCGGAACATGCGTGGTAGATCTCGTAGATGCTGCGTAATCCAACCGGTTCCAGTCGCATTTCCTTCCAGCCGGTCTGCTGCAGCCAGCTGAGATGATCCTCCAGCGATCCGGACAAATCGATCGTCCAGTGTTCCCCTTGCCGATCGACCAATTTCGCGCCATCGGGAAAATTAGCAACCGCCTCAGAGAGCCGATCGGCGGGCGGCCTAGCCCGCATGCGATGGACTGCCTTGAGCGTCGCCAGATCGACTTGGTGGACCACCTGTCCAGCGCGGAGAATCGCCGCCTGCTGGCAGACTTCTTCGATTTCGCTGAGCACATGGGAGCAAAGGATCAGCGTTCTTCCTTGCCGATGTTCTTCCTGAATCATCTTCAGGATTTCATGACGGACCGTCGGATCAAGATTCGCCGTCGGCTCATCCAAAATCACCAAAGGTGCCGAACAACTGATGACCGCTGCCAGGGCTAGCTTCTGTCGCATCCCTGTCGACATGAACGCAACGCGCCTCTTCAAGTCTAGGCCCAGCCGATCTGACAACGATCGGGCGCGCGTCAAGCTACCCCCAGGGTGCATCCTCGCAAAGAACTCCAGGCACTCCGCACCACGAAAAGCCCGAAAGAGCTTTGCTTCGGCAGGCAGGTAGGCGACTTGCCGCCGCACGCGAACGCTCTCCAGTTGGCAATCCCAGCCAAAGATCTGGGCGCTTCCCGAGGTGGGCTTCAGATATCCCAGCAGCGTCCGCATCAGCGTCGTCTTGCCGGCACCGTTGGGTCCAAGAAGCCCTAAGACTTCTCCTTGCGGCACCTGAAGGCAACACCCATCCAGCGCTCGCAAGGACCCGTACTGTTTGGTGAGTTGGTCGACCGAGACAACCACTTGGCCCATGCTTGCCTCAGACACCCGAGCACCAAAAAAATCGTCAGGGAAGGGGTCGACCTAGAAGCGGTTAGGCGTCTCCGTCGATCGGAGGCAACCCGGATTCCGATCGATCCGTGCAGCAATAGAATAGCAGAACGGCTAGCGGCCCGTTTCAGAATTCAAGCAGCCAAGTGATCGCAAGGAAGCGATCACTCAACCGTGGCGGAAGCGGAAGTATCGCGAGCCACCTAAAACTTGGCTCAGGTCGTGGCGACTCGAACCATGGGAACGCTGACCATGTTCAACAATCTGCCTCGCGCCGAGGACTCGCGTATCTTTGGATCGGTCGGGGAAGTCTGCGAGCCACTCTCTGCGGCGGCTTACGAAACGGAGGCGTCGGTGTTGGTGATCGGCTCCCGATCCATCCAAGACTGATCTCCCGAATGCCAGAAGACGATGTCCCGGTCATCAGGTTTCCAGGTGAAGAACCCCAGTTGTTCGTCGATCACGGTGGGGAAATCGACGACGCCCACGTCGGCGCTGCGAAGCAGCACACCCAGTTTCTCCAGTTCTTCAACGTAAAGTTCGAACCGGCGAGCTTCTTCCTGTAGGTCCTGCCGCAGATCTTCCAGCTCGGCCAAATGCATCGAGGATTGCCTCCCCTCATGCCGCCGAATCATTCGGTGCAGGTGCAACCGTCGCTCGGCCAGTTCCCGACACGCCAGTTGAATGTCGGCAACGATCAACCGCAGCAACGGAAGCATCGACCGAGCCTGATCCAGGGTGAAAAGCGTTTTGTGGGAATCGAGTACCGGCACCATGAATGGCACCTCCTTCCACTCCAACCAGCTGAAACCACCCCTGGAAAAATCGCAGAAGCCGGATGCATCGGCGTGCCGCGTAGGCCGATCGATGAGCCAACCAGATCCCGTTTCCGCCATTTTCCTCGATTTGGGACGATGGGCAACGCCAAAAACCTTCCCCGGGGGGAACCCCTGCAAAACGCCTCGGTTGGCGACGCAGGAAACCCCTGAAAAATCGATTCGCGAAGAGACCGGCGCGTTCCTCCGGAATCGGGAATTTTCTTTTTTGCCACCACCGATTCTGCGATGCCAACGCTGCGCAGCGGCAATTCGCCGGGCTCACGCTGCCCGAAGGCTTCCTGCAGCCATTGTTCCGCTCAGAAATTCCTCAGCCGCTCGATCCACCCATTCGGATCGAACGGTTTCTTGATGGTCTTGCTGCGCAGCCGCTAGGGACCACTCGGCCAGCCGAGCGATGGTGCGGGGATGACCTGCCGCAAGCTGATGAATCCTTTCGATCGCGGCCACTTCAAACCAGTTCCCATTGGCCCCACAGGTCGCAGCAGCCCAGTCAAAGTAGTCCGCTGTCTGTATCAGACTCCAGGGTTTCAATCGCACCTGCAACAGGCATCGATCCGCCAGTTGCCAACTGTCTTCCTGAAGGAAAGAGGGACCGCTAGCCAGCCAGCCAATCCACCTTCCGGGTAGATGCGCCCAACGCTGCAGTTCCTCGCGCACCTCAAATCGCGCTCGATCGACATCGTCCAGCAAGAAAACGACCGGCGTCCCGTGAGGCGGCGCCGCAGTGACAAGGTCTTCTAGAATTCGCCAGGGTCCTTCGAGATCCTGAGCATCGAGATTCGATAAGTGACTGCCTAGCCCGCACTGAGCGACCAAGCGACTAGCCAGTTGACCGACGCGCATCCCAGCCAGCGAGCAACAAGCGACTTTCCAGGGCCGGCCACCCACGAAGCGACGGACCGCCCAGCCAACTCGGCGGAACAAGACCGACTTCCCGATCCCGGAATCGCCCGCCAGCCACCCCAGACCTGAACCTCGCTCGATCAAAAAGCTGATCCGCGCCAGCGACTCGTCCACCGACCCGCCACCGTAGACAAATGGTTCGACTCCACCTCGGACGAAAGGAGTCCCAACTGGCCACGTCAGCTTTGGATTCATCAGGCTCATCGGATACCAGCCTCCCCCGGTGCACCACCAAGCGAAGCCCCTGGTGTTCGGCTCTTCAAGGGAAAGCCTGCACGATGCGCGCCAACCTCCCCTATAGAAAAACTTTCGGCACTTCCACGATCGCAAGCCCACTAAAACCGACCGGAGAGCGAACCCGCCAGGGAGCGATGCATGCTAGCATTGAATAGATGGATTCCACATGTCTGGATGAAGCACAGCAGACCGATTGAGCCCTGAAGGCGATCGATGGCAGGACGACCCTGTCGCTTTCCAATGGGCGGGGCTCTGCGGATCGACTGAACTGGCGGATCGACAAACCGCCAGGACATGAGGTTGCAACGCTGCCATCGAAGGAGATCAGCTCGATGAATCGCAAACCGTCGTCGGATGAACCATCTTCGGATCGCGGCGGCCAGCCCGCTGCCCACGACGCCTCTCAGGCTGGCTCTCAGGCCAGCTGGCTAGCGCCGCGCTTGCGCCTCAAGCAGTGCGAAGAATTTTGCCGGCGGATCGGTATTGGGCTGCGATCGGGTGTCGATCTGATGCGATTGCTGGAGATGGAGCGAAAGTTGGGTGGTGGAAAGACGCAGGATGGCATCCAGGGGGTCTACGATCAATTGCGATCGGGAGACACCTTGTCGGGAGCGATGGCGGCTCAGGGAACCCTTTTTCCCCCTCTCCTGATCCAGATGGTCGCTGCTGGTGAGTCGGGTGGCAGCCTCGACCGCGTCTTTCTCTACATGGCCGACCACTACCGCGATACGCGACAGGCACGCAACAACTTCATCCAGCAGATGACCTGGCCCGCGATTCAGTTGCTCCTGGGACTCCTGGTGGTTACCGGGGTCATTCTCCTGCAGGGATTCCTCGGACCAGCCAACCCTCAGGAAGGGATGCAGTTCGATGCCTCGGGCCTGGGCCTTCGTGGTGTCTCGGGAGCCTTGACATTCTGGGGCTACATCCTGGCCGTGGCCGCAGTGGTGGGATTGATCGTTTGGGGTATCTGGAAGAACTGGTTTGGATGCCAGGAAAAGTTGATGCCCTGGGTGCGAAAGATCCCGGTGATCGGCACCGTCTTCACCACCCTGGCGATGGCGCGCATGTCGATGACCATGTCCCTGCTGCTCAACGCAGGCGTTGACGCGCGGCGCGTCGCCAAGGAGTCGTTTGCCAGCACCGGCAATTCCTACTATCAACGCGGGTCGGCCAACGCCTACAAGGAAATCGCTCGAGGCCAATCCTTCGCTCAGGCCATGCGAGCCGCCGAAACGATTCCCAAGGAGTTCATCGATAGTCTGGAGGTGGGGGAGCTAAGCGGTACGGAAACCGATTCTCTGGAACGCTTGGCATCGGACTATCAAGAGCGATCCAAGGCGGCGATGCAGGCACTCGCCTCCACCGCCAGTTACACGCTGTGGGTTCTGATCGGAATGTTCCTCGCCTTCATGATCATTCGCATGGCGATGCAGTACATCAACCTGCTCAATGAAGCGGTCCGCATTTGATCCCTTGATCGGGCCATCTGGGATTCCTGTGAGTCGCGATCGCTTCACGGTAGCCTTTTGGAACCAATCATCGAAGGTCTCCGGAGCAGTTGGACTCTCGCGAAGATGCGAAGCAAGAAAAGATGGGATCGCGAGAACCATTTCCATCATTTTTGATTCTCTGTGCCTCTGTGAGATCCATTCTTTCAAGGAAGTGCGTTGGTCTCTCGCGAAGACGCGAAGGACGCGAAGCAAGAAAAGATGAGATCGCGAGAACCATTTCCAAATTTCTGATTCTCTGTGCCTCTGTGCCTCTGTGAGATCCATTCTTTCAAGGAAGTGCGTTGGTCTCTCGCGAAGACGCGAAGGACGCGAAGCAAGAAAAGATGAGATCGCGAGAACCATTTCCAAATTTCTGATTCTCTGTGCCTCTGTGCCTCTGTGAGATCCATTCTTTCAAGGAAGTGCGTTGGTCTCTCGCGAAG
>Ga0315909_10000181_pt1 | contig 84001 bp, 70 predicted proteins | sample LakEriMetagenome_11_FD_203527 | JGI IMG/M metagenome (GOLD analysis project Ga0315909, IMG submission 203527) | Freshwater fungal communities from buoy surface, Lake Erie, Ohio, United States - Buoy 2 MA125 | ecosystem: Environmental > Aquatic > Freshwater > Lake | place: USA: Lake Erie, Ohio...
TTTAGTTACTTGCTCGATTGAACAAGGAATCAAAGAAAATTCTATTCCTGATTTGAAAAAAATCAAGTTGTTAGCCAAATTGAGAACGAAATAACATCTTTCAATTTTCATTTAGTACCTTTGTTCTTCATTAATTAAGAACATGGAATTCATTTCTCAAGAATTGGATGATTACGTATGTGATCACACAGATATCGAATCAGATTTACTCAAAGAATTAAATCGAGAAACAAACGTTAAAGTTTTAAATCCTAGAATGTTGAGTGGACATTACCAAGGGAGAGTTTTAAGTATGCTTTCAAAAATGATTCAACCAAATCGAATTCTTGAATTAGGAACGTATACTGGTTATTCGGCACTTTGTTTAGCAGAAGGATTAACAGAAAACGGCCGTTTAATCACAGTAGATGTCAATCCTGAATTAGAAGAAATGGTCGATAAATACATTCAAAAATCGCCTTTCAAAAATCAAATTCAACAAATTATCGGAAATGGAATGGACGTGATTCCAACCTTAAACGAAGAATTTGACATTGTATTTATCGATGCAGATAAACGAAATTACGCTGCTTATTATGATCTAGTTTTTGACAAAGTACGAAAAGGTGGCTATATCATTTCGGATAATGTACTTTGGTCTGGAAAAGTTGTAAATGAATATGAAAAATCAGATCTTGACACAAAAATCCTAAAAGATTTTAACGCTCAATTACATAATGACCCAAGAGTTGAAAATGTATTGTTACCAATTCGAGACGGTTTAATGATTGTGCGAAAAAAATAATTAAAATGCTTTACACGCTTTATTGATAAACCAATCATCCTTTTTTGTCATCTTTGGCGTTATTGGATGAATGATTAAATCCGGAATTTTTATCAATTGCGAATTTTCTACTCGTTCGAGTTGAGAATAAAAAGTATTTGGATTAACCGTCATTTTGAAATTAGTATATGGCAATTTCACATGTAAAGTACCTGCATTTCCACAATAAAAACTTCCTCCTGCAGTTTCACCAACAATTTTAGCATTCGCTAAAGTTTTTAAATGACAAGCTAACATTGAAGCTGCAGAAAAGGATCCTTGATCTGTAATTACGATTATTTTTCCTTTGAAAATAAATTCCTCTTCCATTTTAGCGGTTTTAATTTGACCTTCGAAATCAGAGAATTTACGTTTATACTTTTTATGCTTTCTACTTAGTGTTTTGTAATTTCTAAAATCTTCATTCAATTTAGAAATATGTTGATTCTGAAATCGTTTAAAAGGTTTATTTACTTGATATTTTCCTAAATACACATCCGAACCTAAAATATAGCGCAAGAATGAAAATTGCATTTGTCCACCGTTATTTCCTCGAACATCAACAATTAATTTTTCAATTTTTTTCTTTTTAATCTCTTCAAACGATTTTTCAAGAAACTTCTCATATTTTTTACCTCTACATTCTGCAAAAGACACAAATTTGAAACAAGCGTATTTGTTTTTAATAATTGAAAATTTGCCAATGTCTTTTTGATTTTTCTTTTGTAAATCGATGTACTCTTTTAAACGTTTATTAATCGTTTTCACAGGTGGAATTCCAGTTTTGAAATACATTCTAGAAGTATCCTTTTTTTCAGAGTAAATGACCTCAACTGAATCTTTTCCTTGTGTTGCAATATTCCTGTAAAATTCAAATAATTGTGCTGCTTGAAAATATTTAAAATCAACTCCATTTTCATCAGAAGAAATATACTCTCCTATCTTTTCCATCATTTCAGGAACCGTTAAATGATCAATTGCAATGATTTCAGAATTCTTCGGAATAGACTTTATCAGTTCCTTAGGAATACCAAGATTTACTATTTTTTCATCTTCTTTCACTATTTCATTGACAAACAGCTTTTTTCCCACTAAAACATAATCAAAAGGCAGAGATTTTCGCTGATATACCCATTCTCGAAAAGCATTTTTTGAAGGAAATAATTGCGTATGACCGGATTGTAATTTTGAAATAGTAGAACTAAATAATTTGAATAATTCCAAGTAGGTTTTCTTCGTTGATAACTGCTGATTTAATGAGTTAAAATAATAGTTTAATGAATCTGAGGAAGTATTTAAATCAATTATTCCCTCTTTCGATTTTAAAATATTAATTAAAATTTCCCCATCCTCTTTTTGTTGCCCGATTCGATTACTTGCTGAAAAAGAAAAAGTTATTAATACAGTTAGAAAAAATATATACTTAATTTTTAAAGTCATTATGTGGTAATTAGTTGGTCGCAGCTATTTAATCAGCGCAGTTACAAGGTAAATCAAAGATAAAATGCACCCATGGCATGCGTTCTTTAATTCCTTCTTGAAAATTTTTACCGTGCGTAATTCCTCTTGCATCTACTTTTTTTAGTGATTTCAATTCATCAAAAGCTGGAGGAAAAGACATGATTGGTGTTGCCCAAACATCTAAATATTCTAAATTTTTCAATTGAGCAATTTGAACAGGAAACGCACTAAAATCATTACGATTTATGATTAAAGAATCTAAATTTTTTAACGCACAAATTTGTAATGGAAATAAATCAAAATTGTTTTTCTCTAAGTTTAATACCTCCAGCTTACTAAGATTCGAAAAATTAGAAGGAAGTGATGTCAGCTTGTGTTTACTTAAATCCAAGTATCTTAAATTCGTGTAATTAATTAAATCTGCCGGTATTGAATCGAATTTAGTTTTAGCAAAAGTGATTCCATAAACAGTATCTTTTCCTAATTTCTGAGCACTCTCCCAACTATAAATCTTATAACTTTCTTGAGCAGAAAGGTTATTAATTACGAACAGCAATAATAGAACGGCAATATTCTTCATCATCTTTTAGTTGTTGAATTAATTTATCTAAGGACTCAAATTTTTGTTCTTCTCTCACTTTTGAAATAAATTCAATTTTTATCTCTTGACCATAAATTTCTTTATCAAAATCAAATATGTTTACTTCTATTGTTCTTGCTAAATTTGCATCAATTGTTGGTCGAACTCCAATATTTAACATACCGAAAAACAAACTCCCCTCAACAGTAACCACTACAAAATACACGCCATTTCCTGGAATTAATTTATCTTGAAATTCCACATGGATATTAGCTGTCGGAAATCCAATTTTTCTACCTAACTGTTGTCCTTTTACAACCGTTCCTGCCAATCCATACGAATCATTCAAATACGAATTAGCCGTTTTTATATCTCCATCTAAAATTGCGTGTCGAATTTTCGTTGAACTGATATTTACTTCATCAATTTCTTCTGCAGATATCTCAATGACTTCAAATCCAAATTCAATCGAAACTGATTTTAAAAAGTCAATGTTTCCTTCTCGATTATTACCAAATTGATGATCGTAACCGATTACAATCTTCTTTACTCCTATTTTATCAACCAAAATCTCTTTGACAAATTGATATGCAGATAAATTAGAAAACTCTTTTGTAAACGGAAATAATATTAAATTATCTAATTGATATTCAGAAAGTTTTAAATTCTTTTCTTTTTGATCTTGAATTAATTTTATACCATGAGAATCTGGAAATAAAACCATTTTCGGATGAACTTTAAAAGTAAACAAAACTGTTTCACCATTAATTTTATCCGCTTCTTCTCTTAATTTTTTTAATATTTTTTGATGACCTAGGTGAACGCCGTCAAACGATCCAATTGTAATCACTGGATTTGTTATATGACCTAGTTCTTCTAAACTATTAAAAATCTTCATTAATCTTTTATTTGTTGGAGTTTCCAATTACTACAAATGTAGGAAATTTAAGCTTTAAGAGATGAAATAGCACTTAAAATAAATATTCACTCGAATCGAACTTCTGATTTTAGTTTGATTCTTTTTTTGGAAATGGGATGTTCGAATTCTAAACTTTCAGCATGTAAATGCAATCTTGATGAAGATGAGCCATACAATTCATCACCAACTATTGGAGCATTCAAACCTAAATGATGCGCAGAATGAACACGCAATTGATGTGTCCGGCCTGTAATTGGATAAAAATAGATGAGCGTCTTGTTTTCTTTTTGCTCTATCACTTCAAATTTTGTTGTAGCCTTTTTACCATGCTCAAAACAAACCAATTGTCTTGGGCGATCTTCAATGTCAGGTCGGATTGGTAAATCAATAATTCCTTCGTTTTGTTCGATTTTACCATTCAACAATGCGACGTACCTTTTTTGAATTGTTCTTTTTATAAATTGACTTTGCAAATCATGATAAATGGCTAATGTTTTTGCGACTAACAACAAACCAGAAGTTGCCATATCCAAACGATGAACAATCAATGGACCATCAGCTAAAGGATAATTGGCTTTTATGATGTCGTAAACAGATTTTAACTTTGATTTACCTGGAACTGACAGAAAATTCGCTGGTTTGTTCACAACAAGCAAAAAATCATCTTCATAGACAATTTCTAATTCAGTAACTTCATTTTTAGGATTCAACAATGGATTTTCTTCCATTTCGATTCCTTCCAACATAAAATTCAAAATCGGTTCACATTTGCTTTTACAAGCTGGATAATAATTTTCATGGAATCTAACTTCTGATTTAGGAGAAGCGCCCCACCAAAACTCAGCCATAGAAATAGGCTTCAAATTATTTTGAAAAGCAAATTGCAACAATTTAGGCGCTGCACAATCTCCAGCTCCTGAAGGAGGAATTCCATCAGTTTTATTTGAAAATAGTTCTATTAAATCTTTATAAGTGTTTTTTGAATTCAGAATTCTATATTCTTGAAACAATTTTTCTTGTAATTCAGCTGAAAGAATTCTTCTTTGATTTTTTAAAGTTGAAATTTGTTCTTGATATTCATCTAGTTTAACTTTTAAATCGGAAAGTTTCTTTTTCCATTGATTCGACAATTCTTTCAATTGGTATCTCTCTCGCTGACTTTCTTTAATCAACTGTTCTTCATCAAAAGAACTGGAAGATCTCAATTCCTCTCTTCTTTTTTTAGAGGCTTTTAGTTGTAATTTAAAATTCGATATTTCTTGTTCTGAATGTGCTGATTCTGTTTGATAATAAGCTGTTAGATTTGTTAATTCTTCTGAATTTTCTAATTCTATAATTTGTTTCGTCAATTGATTTAATGCTTGCTCACCTTTGTGATAAAAACAATTTTCATCTAAAATATCATAAATTGGAGGAACGAAAAAAGAAAGTATATTTTGACCAAATAATCTCCCAGAAAAAGCTGACAAATAACCAATTTCATTGTTTTCATTTTCTACAACTAAAACTCCAAACATTTTACCGCCATTTTCTGACCAGAATTCATTATTCCAATCAAGTTGTTCTAATAAATAGGATTGAAGTTCTTTAGCAGCTTGTATACTTAATTCGTCGGGTGAATAGTAAAAAGGAAAAGTGAATTTTTCAGGTCTAGTAACAGTAGAAACATCATCTTCGAATTTTCGAAAATAGTTTGTGTTTGATACTTTTCTTTTTCCTTTGTACATTGATTTAATAATGACGATTTTAATCTTCCTCCCTTGAGGGAGGATAGAGGAGGGTGACTAACTACAATCTCAATTTGAATATATTATTCAGATGAAACTAATAATATCACCCCTCTTAATCTCCCCTCAAAGGGAGAAACTTTATTATTATTAATTATATATTTTGCTTCAAAAAAAAAGACTGTCCAAAACTGAACAGCCTTTAAAAATTAAATTCTTATTTCTTACAATCCTAATAAAACTGCGTGAGGATCTTTCGCTCCAAACAACATTCTTTCTGGATTTTCTAACATTTCTTTTACTTTCACTAAGAATCCAACAGATTCTTTACCATCAATGATTCTGTGATCGTATGATAACGCTAAATACATAATTGGACGAATCTCCACTTTTCCATTAATTGCAACTGGACGCTCAACGATGTTGTGCATTCCTAAAATTGCAGATTGTGGAGGATTAATAATTGGAGTAGACAACATAGAACCAAATACACCACCATTAGTGATTGTAAATGTTCCACCTGTCATTTCATCTGGAGTAATTTTACCATCTCTTGCTTTAATCGCTAATCTTTTGATTTCTTTTTCGATTTCAGCTAAAGACATTTGTTCAGCATTACGAACAACTGGTACCATTAATCCTTTTGGAGAAGAAACTGCTACTCCTATGTCTGCATAGTTATGGTAAACGATTTCGTTTCCATCAATCATTCCATTTACTGCAGGGAAAATATTTAATGCTTCTGTTACTGCTTTAGTAAAGAAAGACATAAATCCTAAATTCACATCATGGTGTTTCGCGAAAGCATCTTTGTATTTTGATCTTAAATCCATGATTGGTTTCATGTCAACCTCATTGAAAGTAGTCAACATTGCTGTATCGTTTTTCACTGAAACTAAACGCTCAGCAATTTTACGACGCATCATTGACATTTTTTCACGACTTTGCTCACGTGTACCACCCCAACCTTGAACAGCATCAGCAGAGAAACCTCCACTCAACGCAGCTAGTACGTCTTGTTTTGTGATTCTTCCATCTCTACCTGAAGCTTGAACTTTATTTGCAGGAACTCCATTTTCAGCCATGATTTTCGCAGCAGCTACAGAAGGTGTTCCTGAAGCGTAATTTGCTTTTTCATTAACTGGATTTGGACTTGGTGCTGCTGCAGCTACAGGAGCTTTTTCAACAACTGGCGCTGCTTTTTCTTCCACTTTTGCCGCCACAGGAGCACTTCCTGCAGGACGTTCAGCTGAAGTATCAATCAAACAAACTACTGCTCCTACTTTTACAGCGTCACCTTCAGCAGCTTTTAATGTGATAATACCACTTTCTTCTGCTGGTAATTCTAATGTTGCTTTATCAGAATCAACCTCTGCAATTGCTTGGTCTTTTTCTACATAATCACCATCTGACACTAACCATTGAGCAATTTCTACTTCTGAAATAGACTCACCTGGACTTGGAACTTTCATTTCTAATACTGACATAGTATTTATTTTTTAAGTTTTTAATCTTTTTTAAAGTCAAAATGACTTTCAATTTGTCATCCCCCTTAATCCCCCTCCAAAGGGGGAAAAGAAGGTATTATGCTTTAACTGAAGCGTATTTGAATAAATTATCAAATAATTGCTTCAAACGTTTTTTATGTAATTGAGATGAACCTTCAGCTGCTGCTGCTGCTGCGTTACGTGTAATTCCAACAAAAGGAATGTGTCTTAAGTTCATTGCAATGTGCGTCCATGCTCCCATATTTGCTGGTTCTTCTTGCGCCCAGATAATAGTTGATGCATTTTTATATTTCGCTATAACTGCTTCTATTTGAGTTTGAGGAATTGGATATAATTGTTCAACACGAACAAATGCCATATTCTCCACACCTAATTCAGCCGCTTTGATTTTCATTTCGTAATAGAATTTACCTGAACAGAAAACTACTGTATCAATATTTTCTACTTTCGCTGCTTTGTCATCAATTACTTCTTGGAAAGAACCCGTTGCCATTTCATCCAAAGTTGAAACTGCATCAGGATGTCTTAGTAACATTTTTGGAGAGAAAACAACCAATGGTTTTCTGAAATCTCTTACCAATTGTCTTCTCAACAAGTGGAAGTGATTTGCAGGAGTTGAAGTATTCACAACTTGAATATTCTCATCAGCACATTGAATTAAGAAACGTTCCATTCGTGCACTTGAATGTTCAGCTCCTTGACCTTCGTAACCGTGAGGTAATAACATTACTAAACCACTTTGAGTTGACCATTTGTCTTCTCCAGCTGTAATGAACTGATCCACCATTGTTTGAGCACCATTGAAGAAATCTCCAAATTGTGCTTCCCAAATTGTTAATCCTTTTGGAGTAGCTAATGAATAACCATATTCAAACCCTAATACACCATATTCAGATAACAATGAATTGTATACTGAGAATGTTCCTTGTTCTTCTTTTAATAAATTCAACGTGATGATTTCTTCCTCAGTATCTTCTGTTTTTACAACAGCGTGACGGTGAGAGAAAGTTCCACGTTCAACATCTTGACCAGATAAACGAACAGATCTTCCTTCATCTAATAATGTTGCATAAGCTAACATTTCAGCTGATCCCCAATCTAATTTATCTTCTTTGATAGCATTCAAACGATCTTCAAAGATTTTAGAAATCTTACGGAAGTATTTTTTCCCTTCTGGAAGCGTCGCTAATTTTGTACCAAGCTCTAATAATTTCGCTTTATTTACACCAGTTTCAGGTGATTTTTCGAAATCTACAGCTGAACCGTATCTAAATCCTTCCCAAGTTGAACTTAAGAAATCATAAACAATCGCTTTTTCATTTTGACGAGAAATTTCATACTCCGCATCTAAATGAGCATTGTAATCTTCCTCTAATTTTACTGCAACTTCTTTAGAAATAACGTTCTCAGTAATTAATTGGTCAAAATAGATATCTTTTGGATTTGGGTGTTTTGCAATCAAATTGTATAAACTTGGTTGCGTGAATTTTGGCTCATCTCCTTCATTATGACCGAATTTACGGTAACATAATAAATCGATAAAAATATCTCTATTGAATTCTTGACGGTATTCCATCGCGATTTCAATTGCTTGTGTTACAGCTTCAACATCATCACCATTCACATGGAAAACTGGACATAATGTAGTTTTTGCTACATCTGTACAATAAGTTGATGAACGAGCATCTAAATAGTTTGTTGTAAATCCAACTTGGTTGTTTACCACAATGTGAATTGTACCACCTGCTCTAAAACTATCTAATTGAGCCATTTGAATTACTTCGTACACAATTCCTTGACCAGCAACAGCAGCATCTCCGTGAATCATCACTGGACAAACTTTATCTTCCGATTTGTAAGTTTGATCAATTTTAGCTCTTGCAATTCCTTGAACAACTGGATCTACAGCCTCTAAGTGAGATGGATTTGGTGCTAAAGTTAAACCTACAGTTTTACCATTAGCTAAAGTAACTTGAGAAGTATATCCTTGGTGATATTTAACGTCACCATCAAATACGTGATCTGCATCAAATTCTTTTCCTTCAAACTCAGAGAAAATATCTTTCGGTCTTTTTTGAAAAATATTTGTCAATGTATTTAAACGACCACGGTGAGCCATTCCCATTACAAAATATTCAACTCCTAACTCTGAACCTTTATTTACCAATGTATCCAAAGCTGGAATCAACGCTTCTCCACCTTCAATAGAGAATCGTTTTTGCCCTACGAATTTACGTCCTAAATAAGATTCGAAATTCGTTGCTTGATTTAATTTTTTATAGATTTCCAATTTACGATTTGCATCATATTTTGGACGATTTTTTAATTCAATTTTATTTTTAATCCATTCTAATCTTTCTGGTTCACGCATGTAAACGAACTCGATACCGATAGATTGACAATAAGTTTCTTCTAAGTGATTGATGATATCCTGTAACGTTGCCGCTCCAATACCGATTTCAGTACCTGCTTGAAAAACTGTTGTTAAATCTGCAGCTTCTAAACCAAAATTTTCAATCGCCAATGTAGGAGAATATTGTCTACGCTCACGAACTGGATTTGTTTTAGTAAACAAGTGTCCTCTAGATCTGTATCCAGTGATTAAGTTTAAAACTTTAAATTCTTTTTGAAAGTTCTCAGGAATATCTCCTCCATCTTCATAATTTGTACGGGCAAAATCGAAGCCTTCGAAGAATTTTTTCCAACCAATATCCACGCTTTCGGGATCTTGTTGGTATGATTTGTACAAATGATCTATCGCTGATACATCTGCATTTCCTACGTATGTTACTTTATCCATATCTTTTGTGCACACTAATGGGGGGCAAAGTTATGTAATAATATGCTTATATTAAGGTAAAATGAAGTTTTTTTTTGAGTTTTAGACAAATACCGTTTGATGATAGATTAAATGACAAAAGTCTTTAAGATAAAAGACTTTCAGAAGTTAGAAATTAGACAAATAATCAAAATAATTTTAATTTTTAACAGATTAATCGTTCAATATGATTATCTCCAAAAGCATAAGGTATATAAGCCAATGATGGAATTTCTTTTGTAATGATTATTGGTGTCTTTTTCCCAATAGAAATTGTACCATGAGTTGCAGATAATCCCATTGCATATGCAGCGTTTATAGTTAAAGCATTTAAAGCTTCCTCTGGAGTTAAACGCATTTTTACACATGCTAATGAAAATACAAATTGTAGATTTCCACTTGGTGTTGTTCCTGGATTAAAATCACTTGCTAACGCAACTGGCAAATCATTTTCAATTAATTTTCTAGCATTTCCATAAGGAATATTGATAAAATGAGAACAACTTGGTAATAAAGTCGGCATTGTTTTCGAACCTTTTAATGCTTCTATATCATCATCTCCAATTTCTTCTAAATGATCCACTGAAAGCGCATTCAATTCAACGGCTTTACGGATTCCACCCATAATCGAAAATTGATTCACATGCACTTTTGGGATTAACCCATATTTTGCACCAGCTTCAAAAATTTCAGTCATTTCTTCAACTGAAAAATAATTTCGTTCGCAAAAAGCATCAATGTAATCGGCTAATTTTTCTTCTGCTATTTTTGGCAACATCTCATTGATAATCAAATCGATGTATCCTCTATGATTTTCTTTATATTCTTTTGGAAAAGCATGTGCCCCTAAAAATGTTGCTTTAATTTCAATTCCACATGTTTCTTTTAAACGTTTGATTACTCGCAACATTTTGATTTCTGCTTCAACAGATAAACCATATCCTGATTTAATCTCCAATGCACCTGTTCCGTATGATTTCAATAATTCAACGCGTTTTTTTGCTTGTTCAAACAATTCATCTTCTGACATATTCGCTAAACGACCTGCTGAATTTAAAATTCCACCTCCTTTAGCGGCGATTTCTTCATAAGTTAAACCATGAATTTTATCAATAAATTCTTCTTCGCGACTTTTAGCAAAAACAGTATGCGTATGTGCATCACAAAATGCTGGCATAACAAATTTGCCGTCCGCATCAATCACTTCTAAATCTCTCCAGTCAAGAATTCCGCCCCAATCTCCCATCGAACCATAATCAATAATCTCTCCGTTATCTATCGCTAGATAAGCATTTTCGATAATTGGTAACGATTTCATTTCTTCTCCTTTTAAAAAAGAAGGGAAATTTTCTCCAGCTTGAACTAAGCCTTTGATATTTTTGATGATAATTCTTGAATTCATACTACAATTTTAAAAAAAAACCTTGATTAATTTGAATAAAATAACCTTTATTTCGTTTTTTCAATTTAGAACTAAAGAATAAAATCATTAGATTTGTATTTGACTGTGAACTATTTATGTTTCAATAAATTTATACATGAAAATTAATTTATTTATCCTCTCTCTTTTTAGCCTTCTAATATCATCAACATTTTTAGTTGCTTGTAAAAAGAAAAAAGAAACCCCAACAGAAGAAGTAACTCCAACCCCAACACCAGAACCCCCATATATTAAAGTTTTCACTGCTGATATAGATGGCACAGCATTTACAAGTACAACAACTGGTGGAGTGAAAAACATGGATTACCTCATCATTTCTGGAAAAACAAATTCAACAACAATCCAAATTTGCACTTCCGCTTTAAATAACCCGGGAACTTATCCTTTGGTTACATCTTTATCATTATTAATTGACAGTAACGTAAGTTATCTAGGTCAATCTGGATCAATCACTATTTTAACCCACGATAAGACAAAACGTCAAATAACTGGAACATTCACACTAACTGCTATGAGTAGCACTAATGTTAGCAAAGCAATAACCAACGGAACTTTCGCAACAACCTATTGAATTTTTAAAAAAACACTAAAAAAACACCAAACATATTTGAAGTTTAAATTAAATACTTAACTTTGCACTCGCTTATCTAGTCGAGGTAAGTTTAAAACAAGCCCAGGTGGCGGAATTGGTAGACGCGCTGGATTCAAAATCCAGTTCCATTGGAGTGCGGGTTCGATTCCCGCCCTGGGTACAAAACAGAATGGGATGCAGAATGAAAATGACGCTTCCCATTTTGTTTTTCATCATTCTGATTCTCTTTCTCTCTCTTTTATTTCATTATTTTTATTTGAGTTTCTCTTTGAAACAGAATGACAATAACGCTTCCCATTTTGTTTTTCTGTATTTTACTTCTCTATCTCACTCTTTCTTTAATTTCATCTCGCTTTTTCTTCAAAAAAAATCATTCCCCATTTCGTATTTTCATAATATTAACTAACTTAAATAGACTTAATTTTTAAAATACATCTAAATTATGTTCGAATTCCAAAAACTAGAAGTCTACAAAAAAGCAAAATCATTTCATTTACAATGTGGTGAAATTCTGAAACAAAACAAGGTCGATCGAACCACAAAAGATCAACTAATCCGAGCTTCTTTTAGTATTCCATTAAATATTGCGGAAGGTTCAGGACGCTTTTCAAAGCCCGATCGAAGAAACTTTTTTGTAATTTCTAGAGGGTCTGTTTTTGAATGTGTTTCTATTCTGGATATTCTTCATGACGCCAAAACAATTGATACTGAAATATTTGAGTCTTTGCTATTAAATGCAGACGAACTATCACGAATCCTTTATGCTATGATCAAAAATCTTTCGAATTAGTTTCACTCATTTCTAATCATTTTCTTTCTCATTCTGGATTAATTGGACCATTCCATGAACCTGTGTACTTACAAAAACAGAATAAACCTGCATCAATCAGGATAAAAATCATGTAACTTTGAAGTGATTATTAGAACTATATAAAACATGAAATTCATTTTACTACTATCTTTTCAAATGATATACTTTTTTGTTTAGCTCAAGAAAGAGAAAATCATTTACAACTTCCCTCTCAAAATCTCCTCAACTACTGCCGGATCCAACAAAGTAGAAGTATCTCCCAAATTTGATGTCTCACCTTCAGCTATTTTACGCAATATTCTTCGCATAATTTTACCACTTCTCGTTTTTGGTAGACCTGATACGAATTGAATTTTATCGGGCTTTGCTATTGCTCCAATGATTCTAGTAATTGTTTGGAGAATATCTTTTCTCGTTAACTCTTCACTCTCATGATGAACCCCATCTAAAATCACATAGGCATATATTCCTTGTCCTTTCAAATCGTGAGGGTAACCTACAATTGCACTTTCAATGACTCCTGTATGCATATTGATGGCATTTTCTAATTCAGCAGTTCCAATTCGGTGACCGCTTACATTTAGTACATCATCCACACGACCTGTAATTCGATACATTCCTTCTTCGTCTCTTAAACAACCATCACCTGTGAAATAGTTGTTTTCATAAGTAGAAAAATAAGTTTGTTTGCAACGCTCATGATCTCCATAAGTTGTTCTAATCATTCCAGGCCAAGGAAAAGTAATGCATAAATTACCTGAAACACCGTTTCCTTCGATGATATTGCCTTGTTCATCTCTAAGTGCTAATTGCACACCAGGCATCGGTAATGTAGCATACGTTGGTTTTGAAGGTGTCACATTCGCCATATTTGAAATCATTGCAGCTCCTGTTTCTGTTTGCCACCAAGTATCAACGATTGGACATTTTTCCTTTCCTATATTTTTGTTGTACCAGTGCCAAGCTTCTTCATTAATTGGCTCTCCAACAGTCCCTAAAACTTCTAATGAACTTAAATTTTTGTCTTTCAAAATATCTGTTCCGAAAGCCATTAAACTTCTAATAGCAGTTGGAGCAGTATATAAAATATTCACTTTAAATTTATCGACAATATCCCAAAATCTTCCTGCATCAGGATATGTTGGGACACCTTCAAACATCAATGATGTAGCGCCTGCACTTAATGGACCGTATATTATATACGAATGTCCAGTAATCCATCCGATATCTGCTGTACAGAAATGAACTTGACCTGGTCGATATTGAAAAACATTTACAAAGGTATAATTGGCCCAAATCATATAACCAGCAGTTGAATGAACAACTCCTTTCGGTTTTCCAGTTGAACCAGAAGTATATAAAATAAAAAGAGGATCTTCAGAATCCATTGATTCCGCAGGACAAAAAGGATTTCCCTGTGCTTCCACTTTTTCAACCTCATCTTCCCACCAAATATCACGGTCTTTGATCATACTAATCGGAACACGCGTTCTAGTATAAACAATCACTTTTTTAACCGTATGATTTCCGATTAAGGCATCATCCACAACACTTTTTAGTGGAATATCTTTTGCTCCTCTAAAAGCCCCATCAGCTGTGATTATAAATTCAGCTTTTGCATCATCCAAACGATCTGCGATAGCTTGAGCTGAAAAACCTCCAAATATGATCGAATGAATTGCTCCTATACGAGCACAAGCCAATGTAGCGATTGCCAATTCAGGTATCATGCCCATGTAAATACAAACGCGATCACCTTTTTGAACTCCGTTGTTTTTTAGTACATTGGCAAATTGCATCACTTTGAAATGCAATTCATTATATGTTAACGTTCTACTTTCTTCTGTTGGATTATTTGCTTCCCATATAATTGCAGGAACATCTCCAGATAATTCTAAATGTCGATCTAAACAATTTTCGGTAATGTTGAGTTTTCCTCCTTTGAACCATTCAATTTTAGGTTCAGTGAAATTCCATTCTAATACTTTATCCCATTTCTTTTTCCACGCAAAATTATCAGCTATTTCACCCCAAAAAACTTCTGGTTGATCAACGCTTTTTTTATAAGATGCTTTGTAATCTTCGAAAGATTTAATTTGATATGGAAAACTCATAAAATGACATTTAGTTTATTACTACTAAAGTACATTTTATAGTTTAAGTTTTAAAGAAATTAACTAAAATATAATAGCACTATTCTGCCAAAAATGGGACTAAATCTTTAATCTTGAAAGAAGCTGATGCTGCATTAACTGCAAAACATGAACTATTTAATCCATAGATAACTTCAAAAGAAATTTCAGAATTATCACTAATCATAAATCGCATATCTTTTAACTTAAAACCAGGATATACAAAATGACGCGGGAAACAATTACGATTTGCTTCGAATAAATAAGCGAAATCTTCTTTTAACCGCTCGTTGATTTTAATTTCTAATTGGTTTAAAGAATCGGACTTAAATAATTCAAGCATTTCAATCGGAACTAATGAATCTTTTTCTGTTTTGAAAATTTCAGTTTTCCAAGAATAACGACCTCTATAATCTGCGGTTCCAGTTTCAATAATTTTGTACTTTCTCCAATTACAAGTATTTATTAATAAAGGTTCCTCACCTGTATTTCTTGGCATTAATTCTTCTTTACAAACAACATTAAATAAGTTTAGGTAATTGATTGAATCTTGTAGTTTTTTTAAATTTATTTGTAATTCATCCAATGAACATTCAGATTTTGACTGTAAATTCAAAATTTCAGCATTCATTGATTTTAAATCTGAATTTTGTTTAGTAATAACTTCATTGGCTAAACTTAAACTACCACTCAAAGAAGTATTTACACTTTTTACACTGTCTAATTGATGATTAAGTCTTTCGATTTGTTTTTTCTTAGTATTTGGAAATAATTCATCATATTTCTCTTTAATTATATTTTGAGAGTAAATCAAATTAATACAAAAACAAAAAAATAAAATTAAACCTGCTTTCATTAGACTTATTTAAATAAACGAACTTTCACCAAAGATAAGGTTACGAATTAGAAAATAGGATGAAATTCTTAAAAAAAACTTTTATTTCAAAAAAAACTCCCTTGCCGTCAGACAAGAGAGTTGAAAAATTAGTTTTTATTTGTTTTAATTAAAAAACAATCACTTTTTCGTACTTCAGTTTTTTATCATTTGTAATAGTCAAGAAATATTCTCCATTACCATATTTAGTTATGTCAAAATCTTTCGTATAAGTACCATTAAATTTCTCCATTCTTTCTTCAAAAATAATTTGACCTAAAGCATTGTGCAATCTAACAGTATATTTCATAATTTCAGTTGAAGTAAAAACTAAAGAAAACACTCCATTGCTAGGATTCGGATAAACAACAAAATGTGTTCCTGAATTTGTAACCTCATCAATACCTACAGTATTTACTGTTGTCACTGATGAAGCTGATGAAGTACAACCACTTGATGAAACTTGAACGGTATAATTTCCATTTTGAGTAGCTGTATAAGTTTGACTAGTAGCCCCATTGATTATTAATCCATTCAAATACCATTGATTACCAGTTGATGAACTTGATGTTAGAACCAATCCATTTTGTGAAATTGTTGGTGTAGAAGGAATTGGATTTACGGTCATCGTGATTGAATTTGAATAAACAGTAGATGATGTTCCACATGTTGAAGTATAATCACAAGTCACCACATCACCAGAAGCAAGGTTAGAATTTGAATAACTCATCGTACTTGTCCCTACTGGATTTCCATTTAATTTCCATTGATAACTTTGAGCACTACCAGAATTTTGAATGGATACTAAAAATGTAACATTTGACCCAACACAAGTTGGATTAGAACCAGAATTTATAGCAATTGAAGCACTTGGTGCAGCATTGTAACTAATTGTGATTGCATTTGAAGTATCTGGACTATCAAGAACACCTGGTAAATTTGAAGTCATTATACAAGTTACAATTTCTCCTGCATTTAATGTATTAGAAGTGAAAGTCGCATTTGTTTGTCCACTTACATCTACTCCATTAATTTGCCATTGATATCCTGGTGTCGTTCCTCCGTTTGTTGGATTAGCAGTAAATGTAACACTCTGGCCAGGACAAATACTATTGTTCACATCATTCGAAGCAATACTAACAACTGCACTTACAGTTGTAGGAAGTTGAAATGAAAATACACGCGTTGTTGTTCCTGAATTTGCAGTGTACTCACCAGTATGCCAAAAAGTAACACCATCTGGATCTAATGATAATTGAGAATAATCTCCATATCTATTTCCTGAAGTTTCAGACTTTGTACCTGCTATAGCTACAGATTCGGTAAATGTCATAGTTCCTAATGGATCTGTTGCCAAACGACCAGTATAACATAAACTCGGATAAGTTGTAGCTCCTGATTTACAATATGCTAAACCAATACTTCCATTGTCATCCATGGCAATAGAACCAATCCATCTTGTCTCGCTATCAGGTGTATAAGTGCCTTCTTGATACAAACTCCAAACATTTGTATTTTGATCTTGACGTAATTCCACCCATCTTATACTTCTTTGAGAATTACTAATTTTTACTCCCCAATTTAAAAGTAATGTATTGTAGCCTGTCCATTTTCTCCATTGAGCTCTATAAGTAGGAACACCACCAATACCATCTAATTTAGCACTTGTTCCAGGCTGAGTAACATCATCCCAATTTGAATTATAAGATGCATCAAAAGCAGCTGTTGAAACTGTTGGTTGAGCAGTAATTGTTGCACTAGGAGTTGCTCCCCATGTTACAGACATATTCCAAATTTTAACACCATCAACTTGACCTCCACCCCATGCATTTTCTGAATAAGCAAAGAAAGGACAAGGAGTTCCAACCGTTGGAAGACCTCCATCTGCATCAGCTGAAAGTGGGCAATAAAAACCACTGTTGTTTCCCGCATTAAATGTTGCTGTTACCGATCTTGCAGAAGGATTACCTATTAACATTTGATCTCTTTCAAAACAGTACATTCTAGCACCCTGATTTGAAGTCATATAATAACCATCTGCCCAAATAGAAAATTTTAAATAATCAGGAAATTGTGCAGAATTAAACATGTAAGTATAAAAAGAACCTGTTGGATCACTTGAAGTTGAAATGGCAATGTAAATTTTAGCTGGAGAACCAAATTGAGCTATAAACCATCTATCAGCATATCTATCATATAAAACGATTGGATCACCTTCACTAGAAATATCAGGATTCCATAAAGTTCCTAAATCTACTGTCAATAAATTGTTTCCATTCGTTTTATTAAAAACTTTGAATGGAGATGCATTGATACATTGAACATAATGATTTGGTCCAGCTGCACCAGAAGGATCAGAAGGTCTATAAGGAGAAGTTAAACCTGGCCAATTCTTTAGAGGAGCTTTATTTAAATTACCTCTTTTTCCCATTTCAGTTTGTCTAACTGAAGGGTCATCTCCATATTCAGTTCCATCTTCTGGAGAAAAAACAAATTTTTGTGCTATTCGATGTTCTCTATCTTCCGATTCTTTCTTATGTTCCTCATCCTTATAAACATAAGGTTTTTCTTTAGCAATTTCAGATAAAGGTTTAGTAATGTGGAAATCTGTACAAGTTAGAACAGTAGAGGAGTTTGATTGGGAATACGCATTGATACCAAATAATATTCCTAGGAGAAATAATGCTGTTACTTTCATAGTTTATTTATAGTTTATTCTACAATGTTAATGATTTTTCTATTAATAAGAAAAAGTAATTAACTCTTTATTTTAAAGACGTTTAAAAAGAGGAAATGGTTAGCTTAAATTAGATTAAAATAAAAAACCTATTTTTGTTTAAGTATAATTTATAATTATTAATGAACTCTATCGCAAGTAATTTTCTTGAAAATTGCATTTTGTATCCTAATAAAAATGCACTGTTTATTGATAATAAATTCTATACGTATAGTGAAATTAGACAGCTGACTTTTGAGATCTATCTAACTATTAAAAAACAAAAAGTCATCCACAAAAAAATTGGTATCTATTCAAACGACGATGTTTTAACTTACTGTTCAATCTTGGCAATCTCGCTCTATGGTGCTGCGTTTGTTCCATTGAATCAAAAATTTCCTGTAGAAAAAAACAAAAACATCATTCAGAACGCTGATTTAAAACTTATTTTGTTTTCAGAAAATATAAATTTAGACAAAACTTATTCTGACTATAATTTTTTAAAAGTTCAACATCCTACAAATGAAATTGAATCTAAAGAAATCAAATTTGAACAAATAATTCAACAACCAATTTCATATATAATTTACACCTCAGGATCCACAGGACAACCTAAAGGTGTAGCTATTTCAAATGAAAATATTCAAAGTTTTTTTAATTTTTTCAAAGCGGAAAAAGTACAATTTGATTTCAATGAGAATGATCGTTTTATTCAGGTCTTTGAGTTAACATTTGATGTTTCAATTTTAGCATTTTTTATACCATTGAATTACGGAGCTTGCTGCTATGTATTACCTCAAAAAGGAATAAAATTTATTGAGATTGTAAAAATGATGAATGAACACGAAATCACAGTTGCACCTTTAGTTCCTACAATTCTTCAATACTTAGAAAAATACATCGACCAAATAGATTTTCCAAAATTGAGATACAGCATATTTTGTGGTGATAAATTAATGAATCGAATTGCTGAAAAATGGCATTCTAAAACAAAAAATGCACATCTTTATAATTGTTATGGTCCAACCGAAACTACAATTATTTGTACCTATTACTTGTGGAAACCAAGCATTCAGCAACTCGATCTCTATAATGATATTGTTTCTTTTGGTAAAAATTTCAATGATGTAAAATCATTAATCGTTGATGATAACAATCGAATTGTTACTGATGAAGGAGAATTATGTTTTCATGGAAAACAGATTATCACCAATTATTTAAACAATACGAATACAGATAAATTCTTTACGCATGAAGGTTTAATCTATTATAAAACTGGAGACAAAGTAAGATTAAATGAGTTAGGAAATTATTTATTTCTCGGAAGAACAGATAATCAACTAAAAATCAATGGATATCGAGTTGAACTTGTTGAAATAGAAGAAACTATTAGGATTCTCACAAATTCGAAATTTACGTTAGTTCCACTAAAGGAAGAAAATGAATTAACACAATTACTTTTGTTTGTTGAAGGGAATGATGAAAATTCAAAAGAATTTAAGCAGAATTTAAAGGAAAAGCTTCCTGCGTATATGATTCCAAATGAAATAATTTATATTGAAAATTTACCATTAAATTTGAATAATAAATATGATTTTGATGAATTAAAATCTTACTATTACAAAGAATTTCAAGCAAAAAATTAATATCTCAATTTTTTATCTCAATTTTACATAAACAAGATTGATATGCGTGATAATATCCTTAAAGATTTAGAAACTGTTTTCAAACATTTTTTTAAAAATGACTTAATCATTCTAAAGAACGAAACTGTTGCTGATGACATCGAATATTGGGATTCATTAACGCACATTGAATTAATTAATACAATAGAAAAACAGTTTAATATCACATTCACTTTTAATGAAGTATTATCATTTGAAACTGTTGGTGAAATGGTAAATTGCATTCAAAATCATTTACAAGGATAAAATGCCTTTCAATTCAATCGAATATATTGCTTTCTTAATGCTCATCGTGGCGATAAGTTTTCTATTGAAAAAAAAACAAAAAAGTTATTTATTAATCATTGCAAGTTGTCTTTTTATTGGTTTATATCATCTAGAAGCTCTTTTCTTTTTATTCATATCAGTTTGCTTAACCTATTTTTTATATCGTAAAATTGAAAATTGCAAACAAGAATTACACAGAAAAACCTACTATAGGATTGGAATTCTATTCAATATCATTTTCTTATTATCATTGAAATTTATTGAAAAAAAATCATTCGAAACTTTCAAAACAGAATCTATCCTTCTTTTCATAGGTATTTCATTCTATAGTTTACAAAATATTGCTTTCCTTACAGATACATATTTCAAAAGGCTGAAATTCACAACAACATTTTTAGAGTTTAGTTTGTACGCCGTATTTTTTCCAAAAATTGTTGCTGGACCAATTGAATTCCCTAAAGAATTTATCCCTCAAATTCAAAGTTTGAGTGATAGAAAACAGCTGTTAATTGAAGGCTCACAAAGAATTTTACTTGGTTTAGTAAAAAAAATAGTAATTGCTGATCGATTAGCTGAATTAGTCCATTACAATTTTGATTTAGAAACCTCTAGTTATGGAATTACGAATATATTTGTCGCTGCAATTTTCACTTTTCAACTCTATTTTGATTTTTCTGGATATACCGATATTGCAATTGGTTCGTCTAAAATGTTAGGAATTGATTTAAAAGAAAACTTTCAATTTCCACTTAGTTCAAAATCTATTACAGAATTTTGGCGTAAATGGCATATTTCTCTGACTTCTTGGTTAACCAATTATGTCTTCTACCCTATCTCATTTCGAATTCGGAAGTGGAACAAAACAGGTGTAATTTTAGCAATTACAATCACATTTTTAATTTCAGGTATATGGCATGGATTCGCCTCAACGTTTATACTATATGCTTTACTTCACGCTCTCTATTTAATCATCGAATTAATCACTCAAAATAAACGGGAGAAATTTAAACAACTACTCCCAAATACAATTCACACTATCGTAAGTACTCTAATCACTTTTAATTTGGTGAGTTTAAGTTTGATCTGCTTTCGAAGTGAATCACTTAATAAAGCGATATTTATTCTAAAATCAATTTTTGATTACAAGCAATTTTCTCCACTAAATTGGGAGAGAGATTTCTTTGCAAAATTAGCAACAGGAGGTGAATTAGATAGCTTATTCAACTTTTATGTAACTTCAATTCTATTATTATTCATGCTCCTTTTGGAGAAAAAAATTAGAACTATTATTCAGAAAAATAATTTCAATTGGTTTTACCTTACTATTTGCATCTTGGTAATTTTTATGTTTGGAGTATTTAAAAGTCGTGATCAATTTATTTATAGTCAATTCTAAATGAAAAATTTAAAAAAAATAGTGTTTTCATTAGGCTTAGTAATCTGCTTGCTTTTCATGTTGGAAAAAACGTATGATTTTTTTATTTTTCAGAATAAGAATATTAAAACCAATTTCATCTCCAGTGAAAAAGTAAATGCTGAAATATTATTTGAAGGTTCATGTATTCCTTATCAAACAATTTCTCCAAATATTATTCAAAATGCAACAGGGTTAAAAACCTATAATTTAGCATCAAACCATTCTGATTTAGCTGAAAATTATCTAAATCTCTATTTGTACTTAAAAAATAATCCAGCTCCAAAAATTATATTTCTATTTACTGGACCAGAAACATTTGATGAAAATTACAATGGATTTAATAGCTATCGTTACTCTTGTTTTGTCGATGATAAAAAAGTAAATCAAGTCATTCAAGATTTAGACCCAAATTATCACAAATATCTTTGGTTTCCATTTATGAAATATGCTTATTACAATTCTAATATCAGCTTCCCAATCCTTCAAGGCGTAAAACATTATTGGAATAATAAACACTTACCTTATTTATTAGATGGCTACGATTCTCCTTTTAAAATAATTAAAGAATTCAAACCAAGATATAAGGATCTTTATAGAAATCAACAAGGATTTAAATGGTCATTAAAACGCGAAAAATATTTATCTAAAATCATTAAACTTTGTCAAAATTCTAAAATTCAACTAGTACTATTTGACCCTCCATCGCTATTATTGAATTTTAAAAAACATCAAAATAATCGACTTTCAATTCGGAAAAAAATTGAAAAAATTGCTTTTAAAAATAATATCCCTTTTTGGTCATATGACACATTAAACATTTGTCATGAAAAAGAAAAATTTATTTCAAACTATCATTTAGTAGAAACTGAAAGTATTAAATTCAATAAAACATTAGCACAATCCATTAAAAGAAAAATAAAATATGGCTTTAATTAAAGGATGTAGAGGTTTTGAACCTCAATTTGGAGAAGATTGTTATTTAGCTGAAAATGCAACAGTAGTAGGTGATGTAATCATGGGTGATCAATGTTCGGTTTGGTTTAACACAGTCGTAAGAGGTGATGTTAATTCAATTCGAATTGGAAATAAAGTGAATATCCAAGATGGAGCTGTTTTGCATTGTACGTATGAAAAAACAAAAGTTACACTGGGAAATAACGTTTCAATTGGTCATAATGCCTTGGTTCATGGTTGCACGGTTGAAGACAATGTACTAATTGGAATGGGAGCAATTGTTATGGATAATTGTTACATAGAATCAAATTGTATTATCGCTGCTGGCGCTGTTTTATTAGAAGGAACTCGTGTTGAAAGTGGTTCTGTTTACGCAGGAATTCCTGCAAAAAAAGTAAAAACACTGACAAAAGAATTATTTGAAGGAGAAGTTCAACGCATTGCTAATAATTATGTGATGTATTCAAGTTGGTTCAAGTAATTACAAATTTTGATTTTTTTAAAACTAATATTATGCATGATATTCAATCAAAAGCTGATATTGAATTATTCGTCAATACGTTTTATGATAAGGTATTGAAAAATGAATTATTAGCACCTTTTTTTCAGCGTTTGAATTTTGAAAAACATTTACCTAAAATGGTTTTCTTTTGGTCGTTTGTTTTATTAGATGAACCTGGTTATACAACAAATGTAACTGATAAACATATGAATATGCCTTTGAAAAAAGAACATTTCGATATTTGGTTAAACTTGTTCAATACAACTCTAGATGAATTATTCAAAGGAGATAAAGTAGAATTGGCTAAACAACGAGCTGCAGTGATTGGTTGGACGATTGGTAATAAATTGGAGTCAAAAAGTTAAAACTGAGGTAGAAGACAAATGTTCTATTTAAGCTATTCACTTCTATCTATTAACTAGTGTCTAATGACTATTTACTAATGACAAATGACTCCCTGAATTGACTATTTTTTTTAACTTTGTAACATCATGGTAAAAATCAGAGATATTGAATTAGGAGAGTTTCCACTTTTGCTGGCTCCAATGGAAGATGTAAGCGATCCACCGTTTCGTGCTTTATGTAAAAAACATGGAGCGGATTTGATGTATACTGAATTTATTTCTTCTGAAGGTTTAATTCGCGATGCCGCTAAAAGCGTTCAAAAATTAGATATATACGAATACGAAAGACCTGTTGGTATTCAGATATTTGGATATGATATTGAAAGCATGAAGGAATCTGCTCGAATAATAGAGCGAACAAATCCTGATATTATTGATATTAACTATGGTTGCCCAGTAAAAAAAGTTACTTGTAAAGGAGCTGGAGCTGGAATGCTACAAGATATTCCTAAGTTAATTAAAATGACTGAGGAAATCATTAAAGTGACTAATTTACCTGTCACTGTAAAAACACGATTAGGTTGGGACGATAAAACTAAATTCGTTGTTGATACAGCTGAAAGATTGCAAGATGTTGGTGTTGAGGCGATTTCAATTCATGGCAGAACACGTCAACAACTCTATAAAGGTGATGCTGATTGGACCTTAATCGGAGAAGTGAAAAATAATTCAAGAATGAATATTCCTATTTTTGGTAATGGTGATATTGACACACCTGAAAAAGCACTAGAATACCGAAATAAATATGGAGTAGATGGCATCATGATTGGTCGTGCTAGTATTGGTTACCCTTGGATTTTCAATGAAGTGAAACATTTCATGAATACGGGTGAATATTTATCAAAACCAGGGATTAAAGAACGAGTTCAAATTACTAGAGATCATTTATTAATGAGTGTAGAATGGAAAGGTCCTAAATTAGGCGTTGCTGAAATGAAACGTCATTACACGAATTATTTCAAAGGAATTGCTCATTTCAAAGAACACAAACAGAAATTAGTAACTACTTTTGATTTAAATGAAATACTAGATACACTGAAATATGTGGAAGAAAATGCTGATTCATTTGAATTAGTTTAGAAATATTAAACATAAAAAAATCCGGATTTAAAATCCGGATTTTTTTATGTTTATCTTTTTTAATCATTCAATTTCAAAATCGCCATAAACGCATCTTGAGGAATTTCTACACGTCCAACTTGACGCATTCTTTTCTTTCCTTCTTTTTGTTTTTCTAATAATTTACGTTTACGAGAAATATCACCACCATAACATTTTGCGGTAACGTCTTTACGTAATGCTTTAATTGTTTCACGAGCAATGATTTTTGCTCCAATTGCAGCTTGAACTGGAATCTCAAATTGTTGTCTTGGAATCAATTCTTTCAATTTCAAACACAATTTCTTTCCTAAATTAAATGCATTACTTCTATGAACCAATGCCGATAATGCATCCACTTGTTCTGCATTTAATAATAAATCCATTTTTACTAAATCAGACTCTTTGTATCCAACAGGATGGTAATCAAATGAAGCATAACCTCTAGAAACAGATTTTAAACGATCATAAAAATCGAATACAATCTCTGCTAAAGGCATTTCAAACGTTAGTTCAACTCTGTCTTGCGTTAAATAAACTTGATTTCTTAACTCACCACGTTTCTCAATACACAAGGTCATAATTGCACCTACATATTCAGATTTTGTAATTACCTGTGCTTTAATATATGGCTCTTCAATCCTATCCATTCCTGAAGGATCAGGCAATTCAGAAGGATTGTTAACAATCAAACGAACATCAGGATTTTTCTTCATGTATGCATAGTACGAAACGTTAGGAACAGTTGTAATAACTGTCATGTTAAACTCACGCTCTAAACGTTCTTGGATAATCTCCATGTGTAACATTCCTAAGAATCCACAACGGAAACCAAATCCTAATGCAGCAGATGATTCAGGTTCAAATACCAAAGAAGAATCATTTAACTGTAATTTCTCCATTGAATATCTCAACTCTTCATAATCTTCCGTATCAACTGGATAAATACCAGCAAAAACCATTGGTTTCACATCTTCGAAACCTTTAATAGATTCTTGACAAGGATTATCAAATAAAGTAATCGTATCCCCTACTTTTACTTCGTTTGCTTGTTTAATTCCTGAAATAATGTAACCAACATCTCCCGCTTTAATCTCATTTCTAGGATGTAAAGAAGGATTGATTTTTAATACCCCAATCTCATCAGCATTGTAATCTCTTCCTGTATTGAAAAATTTAATTTTATCTCCTTTTTTCAAAACACCGTTTCTTACTCTGAAATATGCTATAATCCCTCTGAAAGGATTAAATACAGAATCAAAAATCATCGCTTGTAAAGGTGCGCTTTCATCCCCTTTTGGAGCAGGAACTCTATTGATAATAGCATCTAAAATTTTATCTACCCCAAAACCAGTTTTACCTGAAGCTTGGATAATATCTTCCATTTTACAACCTAACAACTCAATAATTTGATCAGAAACTTCCTCAGGCATCGCCCCAGGTAAATCCATTTTATTCAAAATTGGAATAATTTCTAAATCATGTTCAATCGCTAAATAAAGGTTTGATATCGTTTGCGCTTCAATTCCTTGAGATGCATCTACAATCAATAAAGCTCCTTCACATGCAGCAATCGAACGAGAAACTTCATAAGAGAAATCTACGTGTCCTGGAGTATCAATTAAATTTAAAATATAATCTTGTCCTTCATGTTTGTAATTCATTTGAATTGCATGACTTTTAATAGTGATACCTCGTTCACGTTCTAAGTCCATATCATCCAACGCTTGGTTTTGCATTTCTCTGTCAGAAATAGTACCAGTTGTTTGTAATAAACGGTCAGCCAATGTACTCTTACCGTGGTCAATATGTGCAATTATACAGAAATTACGTATGTTCTTCATAATATTAAAAAAACAGATTTGTTCGCTTAAATTTAAAGCGACCACAAAATTAAAGGAAATAATCGAGATTCTTAGTTTTAAGTAGGTGTTTCTTTTGAAAATACAAGTATTTAAAATCAAAAAAGAGAGAAACTGGCATTTCTCTCTTCTTTCTTACCTAAAACTACTACTTATGAAAAAACTAACTCTATGCTTTTTAAATTCTAAACCTCTTTTAAGGTTTATATCTATAGAACGCACAACTATCTAAAAAATTACAGCCAATTTAATTTTTTAACATTTTTTTAGGAATTAACAAAGTGAATTTTGATTACAACTCAATAGGTTGTAAATTTGAATTGTAAATAATAAACGACTAAAAATGAAAGTTTTCTCCAAAATTCTCTTGACAACACTTATCCTAACATCACTTTTTTCATGTGAAAAGGAACAAGGTAAGATTCCTTCAATTAAATTCAAATCTGGAAGTGGCTACACTTCTGAAAGCAATGATATCGTTGCAAATTCTTTATTTAAAATAGGAATAGATGCTTATAAAGCTGAAACTAGAGATTATTTAAGTAAAATAACTGTTACAAAAAGTATAAACGATGATGAAGCGGTTGAAATCTTTTCTAAAAATTTATCAAAAAGTGAAAGAGATACATACTCTTATGAGTATTCAGCTGTAGCAGGTTCAGATTCTGATGAAACAGAAAAATACACATTTAAATTGACGAGTAAAAATGGCTTAACGAACGAAGTATATTTAACGCTTACTGTTCAATAATTTGATTAAAACAAATTTGATTAAAACAAATTTGATTAAAACAAATTTGATTAAAACAAAAAAGAGTTGAACAAACTGAACAACTCTTTTTTATCTTACATATTCTTAAAGCTTTCAGAGAAAAAGACTCTATCTCTATTCACTTGAGCTTCTAACTGAACTTTAAAGTCTTCTCGATCTTCTTTAGAAATACAATTGCTTGGAAATGTTAATTGTAAATCATCTTTGTAATCAAAATAAATAGAATCTGAATGCAAAGTAACTTCTCTTAATCCTGAGAAATATAAAACTTTCACTTCACGATCTGCAATAACCAAGGCTTGTTTTGTAATCCCAATTCGATAAATGTTTTTTAATTGACCAAACAGTAAAAACAAAACAGAATCAATTGATCCAAAAACCAAAGCTGAAGCAATCAACCATGTTTCATAACAAGTTTTATACAAAGCTAAAGCCATAAAGGTCATCAACATTGCTTCCAAACCTAAGTAAACAAAAACACGTTTTTTTCGATCTTTACTAACGGGTACATTCCACTTAAAACGATTAACAGCACTTACCATTTTAGCACCCATCCATCTTTTTACGGTTCTTCTGACAATGATGACAAAATAAAGAATACCCAAAATCATAAATACTTCTATCTTGAAAGGCATTTGTTGACCTGTCGTTTTGAAAAATTCAATCGGCATATCAAAGCCAACATAAATTGAAAGCAACATTGTTGGAAAACTCAACAACAATAGAAGTATATTAATGAATTTATTCATTCGGTATCATCTTAATTTTACGAATCATTTCGTCAATTTTGCGTTTTGAAAATTCGATTTTTTTCTCAACCTCTTTTTTCAAATCGTTTGCTCCTTTAGAGTTAGCAAAGAAACCTAAATTGTTTTCATATTGAATAACATCTTGTTTCAATGTGTCAATTTGTTTTCTCAAATCAGCTTTCTCTCTATCCAATAATTTACTAGCGTTTGGACTCGATTTTAATGTTTCAATTTTAGATTGGAAAAGCACTTTTTCTTTCTCTTCACCTTCTAATTTTAACGACTTATAATGAGCATCAATTGCTGTTTTGAAATCAGTATAAATACCATCTTTCTCTTTCATTGGAACATGTCCAATTTCATTAAAAGTATTCGTGAATTCTTTTAAATCTGCTAAAGCTTGTTGTTTATCCTCAGCGATAACATAGCTTTGAATTTTAGAAATCAACTCGCGTTTTGCAACAAGATTTGTTTCGTTTAATTTATCTTGTTCATCGTAGAAACCTTGTTTCGCATTGAAGAACGCATCACAAGCACTTCTAAAATCTTTCCATAAACGTTGTTCATTTTTTTGACCAGCGTTTCCTAGATTTTTCCATTTTTTCTGTAAAGCAACTAATTGCTCAGATGTTTTTTTCCAATCTGTAGATTCTTTTAATTGATTCGCTTGTGCTATAATTTGCTCTTTTTGGGTAACAATAGCATCAAAACCACTTCTTAATTCATCAAAAAACGCTTTCTTTCTAGCGAAAAATGAATCACATTCTGTTCTAAACAATTGCCAAACTTCTTCGTTCTCTTTTTTAGGACCAAAACCAATTTGTTTCCAGTATTCTTGAATACTTAGTAACTCTTGTGTTTTTTCGTCCCAATCTTTTATCGTTTTTACATCTGCAATAGTTGAATTTAACTCAACCGCTTTTGAAAGTAAAATTTGTTTTTTCTCGATATTATCAGCTTGAACAGCTCTTTTATCTTCGTAAAACTTATTGATTCTTTCATAAACTGAACGAACAACTTCTAAGTAACTTTCTTTAATTGCTTCCCAACGATCTTTGTTTACAGGACCAATTTCATCCCATTCATTTTGATACGTTTTAATCAATCCTTCAATGTCACGTAGCGATTCGTTCGAAGCTAAATCCTTGATTTTTTGAATAACCTCTAATTTAACTTGCTCATTTCTATGAAAATCGTGTTCTTTTAATTCACGGTAAATTTTCATATTGTAAAAGAAATCTTCTAATAATTTAGAATATTCAGCTTGAACTTCGGCTCTTTTTTCTCTTTCGATTTCACCGATTAATTTCCAAGCTTCGTGTATTTCTTTATAAGCATTAAAAGCTGCTCCAATATGTTCTTCGTTTGCAATTAAATCTTTCAAACGTGCAATTAAAGAACGTTTTTGCTTTAAATTTTCAGATTGAATGGCTTTTTTAGAATCCAACGCTAAAGACCACGCACTTTTAAATTCTTTGTAAACTTCGTAAAATTCATTTCGAATCGGATCATCTTCTCTTTCGAATTCAACATTTTCACCGTTTTCTTTTGCTTCTAAAACCGCTACTTGTTTTTTACGTTCGTCTTCTAAAACGAAATCATCGAATCGAGTTCTTAATTCATTTACGTCTCTACCAATTGAAAGTTTATCTTCATTAGCAACTAATGCTTTCAATTCATCTAAAAATGTTTGTTTTTCCATCACGCAGATTATATTTAGGTGTTACCCTACAGTTTGTACCATTTCAAAATTTGTTAAAGACACGAATTCTTCGATTCTATCTTCAACTTCTTGTTTTGTTATATTTAATAATTTCTCTGTTCCAAATTTCTCAACACAGAAAGAAGCCAATGCTGAACCAGCAATAATTGCTCTTTTCATATTATCGAAAGAAATATCATTTGTGCTTGCTAAATATCCGATGAATCCACCTGCAAAAGTATCTCCTGCTCCAGTTGGATCGAAAACTTCTTCTAACGGTAAAGCTGGTGCATAGAATACTTTCTCTTCATTGAACAATAAAGCTCCATGCTCTCCTTTTTTGATAATCAAATATTTAGGACCCATTGCTCTAATAACTTTAGAAGCTTTTTTCAATGAATATTCTCCAGATAATTGACGTGCTTCTTCATCATTGATAATCAACACATCCACCATACTGATTGTTTTTTTCAAATCATCCATTGCTATGTCCATCCAGAAATTCATTGTATCCATAGCGATTAACTTTGGACGCTCTGTTAATCTTTCGATTACTGAACTTTGAACTTGTGGACTTAAATTTCCTAATAATAAAAATTCAACTCCTTGGTAGCTTGCTGGAATAATTGGATCAAAATGCTCCAAAACATTCAATTCTGTTACTAACGTATCACGAGAATTCATGTCGTTGTGGTAACGACCAGACCAGAAAAATGTTTTCTCACCTTGTTTAATTTGAAGACCATCCAAATCAACACCTTTAGATGCTAATGTGTCTAACATTTCTTTCGGAAAATCTTCTCCTACAACAGAAACTAATTTTTGATCTTTTTCATAAAAAGATGCTGATAATGCTATATATGTTCCTGCTCCACCAATGATTTTATCGGTTTTTCCGAATGGTGTTTCAATCGCGTCGAATGCGACACTTCCAACTGTAAGTAAACTCATGTACTATTTTTCTTTATAAAGTGGTGCAAATTTACTGAAAAATACTGTAAAATCAATAGATTAGAAGAAAAAGATCGTTAGCAAATTTAGGGCGAATATGTCGGGGCGAATTGCAATTCGCCCCAACTATCGCCCCGACAATTTATCTCACATTTTCACGTTAATAAATTTAGAGACACCGTAATTATTAAGCAACATTTCAATTTAACTTTACAAGTTAACACAGCATTAAATTCAATTCTCAAATGGAATCAGAAAAGGTTAAAAAATCGATCTCAAAAAGAATCCTAAAATGTGGAATGTGGTTTTTCGGAATTATTCTGAGTATCATGTTGTTGATTTCTGCTGGACTTTATTATTTCAAAGATGAAATTTGCGGAGTTGTTATCACTGAAGTCAATCAATATTTAAAAGCTAAAGTCACGGTTGAGAAAGTCGACTTGGCTTTTTGGGGTTCGTTTCCAAATCTTTCGGTTGATTTCAACAAGGTATTTATTCAAGATTCTTATGAAAAATCAACGAATAAAGATACGCTACTCTATTCTGATCGTATTCGTCTCAAATTTAATCCAATGGATATTTGGGAAGAAAAATACGATGTCAAAAAAATTGAAGTTTCACCTGGTACTGTTAAATTAAAAATCAACGAAAAAGGGGAATCTAATTATGACATTCTAAAAGAAACGAAAGATACAACTGCTTCAAAATTTGATTTAAATCTAAAAGAAGTTCTTTTTAAGGACATTCGTTTTTCCTATAAAAATAAAGCAACCGCTCAAACGTATATTTCCGACATTACGGAGCTTTCGCTGAATGGTGCTTTCAATGAAAAACAATTTGATTTGGCGAGTAAAATCGACATGCAAATTAACCAAATCAAAAGTGGAAATGTGCCATTGATTTCAAACAAACGATCACATTTCAATATTAAATTATCTGTCAATCAAGAAAATGGAACTGTAGAAATTCCAACGTGTACAATTTTTATTGCGAATTTACCTTTTGAATTTGCAGGTAAAATCACACCAAATGATTTGAAATTTAAATTGAAAGCAAATGAATTGGAATTGAAAGATTTCGCAAATAATTTTAAGCATTCATCAATTGAAAACATCGATAAATTTGGAGGTTCGGGAACAGTGAATTTTGATGTGGACATGAATGGAAAAGTCGACACGGAAGAACCGCTAGAAGTTGTTTGTGATTTCGGAATTCAAAACGGGGCTTTAGTTGATCCAATCAAAAAATTAAAAATTAGCAATATTTCGCTGAAAGGAAAATATTCAAACATCGGAGGAAAAGCCAAAGAGTTTTTAAAATTATCGCGCGTTTCTTTTAATACGCCTGGAGGACCATTCTCTGGAAATGCTTTACTAACAAATTTCGATGCGCCGATTATCGATGGAAATGCAAGAGGTAACATCAATCTAAAAGTTGCGAATAGTTTATTTTCATTTCCAGGAGTTGAAAATATTGGTGGAAACATTCAATTAAATAGCCAATTTATCATTCAAGCATTGACGCAAGCAGATCAATCTTTAAAATACGATTTACAAACATGTGAAGGTGATATTGAATTGGACAATGTTGAACTTCAACTAAAAGACGACAAGCGAAACTTCAGAAATGTCAACGGGAACATTTATTTGCGAGATGATGAAGCAGGAATTGATAACGTTTCTTTGAAAGTTGGAAATTCTGACTTGAAAATTGATGGTGTTTTCAATCAAATCGTTGGTTTCTTAAGAAAAGAAGATAAAATCATTGCCAATTTGGATATCCAAAGTCGCTTTTTGAATGTTCAAGATTTGAGCTCTGAAACAAAACAAGAACAAATTTCAGATGGTAGAAACTGGATTTTACCTTCGAATGTTGACGGGAAAGTTTCTGTAAATATCAATGAATTAAAATACGAAAAACACATCTTTAAAGAATTGGTGAGTAATATTCAAATCAGCGATAAAATGATTTACTTTCCTGAATTGAGTGTGAAAAATGCCAATGCTTTTATTAGAGGAGCTTTAACAATTGAAGAAAGAACTCCGGAAGTCTTTACGATCTCTACAAAAGCAACATCTGACAATGTAGAAATGAAACCATTATTCAAAGAATGGGACAACTTTCACCAAGATGTAATTACAGAAAATAATATATTCGGAAAAATTAGAGTTCTGCTTGAATTTGAAGCTCCATTTGATTTAAGAGGTGGAATTATTGAGAAAGAAATAAAATCGAAAGTACAATTGAGAATCTCTGAAGGTCGTTTGAAAAATGTAATGGCTTTCAAATCGATTACTGAAAGTATGAAAGGTTCTTCTGCGAAATTCATCTTGAATAAAAACAACATCAATGAGTTTGAGAAAAAATTATTGGACTTAAAGTTTGAGAATTTTGAAAACACATTCATTATCCGAAATGGTCGTTTAGAAATTCCTTCGATGGTTATTGAATCAAATGCGTTGGATGTAAAATTAGAAGGAACACATGATTTCAATAATAACATCGATTACCGTTTTGCCTTCCGTTTCCGTGAGTTAAAACAACAAAAATCAGATGAAGAATTTGGAGAAGTTGTTGATGACGGAACGGGTGTGAAATTGTTCGTACGTATGTTCGGAAACATGGACAATCCAACCGTTCAATGGGATGAATCAGCAAAAAAACAACAAGCAAAAGAGAACCGCGAAGCTGCTAAACAAGATGCAAAATCGATCTTAAAATCGGAATTTGGCTTATTTAAAAACGACACAACTGTAAAAAACTTCAAGGCAATTGAAAAACCAAAAGAAGAATTAAAAATCGAATTCGGACCAGAAAAACCGGAAACTCAGAAACAAAAAGAGCCGAAAAAAGATTCCAAAATCAACAAGACACTTAATAAGTGGAAACAAGAGGCTGGGAAAGAGAAGAAAGAGGAGTTTGATGATTTTAATTAGTGGAATTTTTACTTCCCCCTTCGAAGGGGGACAAAGGGGGATGACAGCTGTGAACCCAATTCTGTATTGCTTTAATTCTTAATTGAAGATTGTTTTTATCACCTCCCCTAACCCCTCCTCTAGGAGGGAAACTTAAACTTTCTAAACAATAATATACTTAAAAGAATCACCAATATTCTCAATCACATCAGAAATCAACATACTTTCATGACTTTGAGAATCTTGCGTTAAATCAGCAGCTAATCCATGAAAAAAAACAGCTAATTGTGCAGCTTCAATCGGAAGATAACCTTGCGCTAAAAAGGACAGAATCATTCCTGTTAAAGCATCACCTGAACCACCTTTTGACAACCCTGAATTTCCATTCGTGTTCACGATTACTTCTTCTTTAGAAATAATATGCGTTTGACTTCCTTTTAAGACTATGATGACATTTAATTCCTTTGCTTTTTTCTTAGCAATTGCAATTCTTTCTTCGGTGTTTTCACATTGACCAAATAATCGATCAAATTCTTTTGGATGAGGCGATAAGATTGTATTTTCATTCAATTGATGAAGGAAATCGGTATGTTCAGCTATGATATTAAGTCCATCTGCATCAATCACAGTTGGTCGGTTTTTTGAACTCAAAACATGCTTCAACCATTCTATTGAAAGTTGACTTGTTCCTATTCCTGGTCCGATGGCTAATGCGTTATAATTAATCGGTTCTATTTTAGAATCTTCACGAAACGAAAGCATAGCTTCTGGAATTCCAACTTGAACAATCAATCTTTCATCTTTCGGAACATTTACTGTTAAAAGCCCAATTCCAGATCGTAAACAAGCTTTTGCTGAAATAATTGCAGCACCTATTTTGCCAATTTCTCCTGCAATTAATAATCCATGTCCAAAATTCCCTTTATGACTATCTGCTTTTCTAACTTTCAGAATTCCCTGAATGATTTCTTTTGTTAATGCTTTCATTTGTTGAATATATATACTAAAGATAATTAAAATTCATAAACAAAAAAGGCTTGAGTCATTTCTAACCCAAGCCTTTCTTTCACACTAATTATTTCTTAAAAATTATACGATAAACCAAAAACAAATGGATGAATTTCGTCAGTCATTTTGGTGTCAAAAACAGGTAGTAAACTATACGAAGCAAAAACTCCCCAATTTTCGTACCCCAAACGAACAGCTGCATCTAATTTAAATGGATTTAATGCATAAGTACCTTTGTTTATTAATTCAAACTCCTTCCCTGAACCAACTTCTTTTCCGATCTGTTTTGTTCTAGAAGTCATTCGAACACCACCAACAACACCTGCCGCTAAATAAAAATTCTTGTCATCATCAGCACTTGAACAGAATTCTAATAATAAAGGAACTTGAAAATAAGCTGCTCTCAATTTATTTTTTGAATAATTCACCATTGTATCAGAAACAGCAAACAAACTATCCTTAGTTGACTGTAAGATGTAATTATTTTTAAATCCAATTTGAGTAAATCCAAATCCTAAACCTGTAGTTATTCCTACGTAATTTTTGTAAATGCTAAATTTATGTTCTAATAAATTTAAATTAAAATTAATTGATTTCGCTGGATCGTTTTGCCAATAATCATGTCCTCCGAAATTAGTTGTATTTTGATTGTTCAATAACATATTGAATCCTAAATCTAAACCCGCCCAATGTGCTTCATTTTCATTCTGCTCTTCTTCTGATGGGCTTGCGTCCAAGGTATCAATTGTTTCCTCTGAATCTTCTGTAGCCGAACTTTCATTTTCATGATTTACAAAAATGATTTCTGTTTTACCAATATTCATTCTTGTAGTATCAGGCTCAGTTGATTTTTCATTTTCTTGACCATGACTCAATAACCACGCAAAGAAAAATATAGGTATTAATAGTATCTTTTTCATTTTCTTTATTTTTAAACTATTTAAATTTTTGAATTCGAAATGCTCATTTAATGGTAAGACAAACAACTATAGAAAAAGTTACAATTGAATCAAAAAAAAATCCCTCAGAAATTCTGAAGGATTTTAACATATTGTTTTTCAATTTTTTAATTACAAAACTCTTCGTAAGCTTCTTGTAAATTTTCTGCAATCATTTGAGCGGTTCCACCTTCAATATGATGTCTTTCTAAGAAATGAACCAATTTCCCATCTTTAAATAATGCGATAGAAGGAGAAGATGGAGGGTATGGTAAGAAATATTTTCTAGCTTGAGCAACTGCTTCACCATCAACACCTGCAAAAACAGTTGTTAAGTTTGAAGGTTTTTTATCACCTGCTAAAGATAATTTTACACCTGGACGCATATTTCCTGCAGCACATCCACAAACAGAATTTACAACCACTAATAAAGTTCCTTTAGAATCTTTAATAGAATTGTCTACTTCTTCTGGTGTAACTAATTGTTGAAATCCTGCATTTACAAGATCTTCTTTCATTGGTCTTACTAACTCTGGAGGATACATATTTTTTGAATTTAAAATTTTTGATTATAAATTTTGGATTTTAGTATTGAAAACCTTAATCCTTTTGCAAAATTAATAATAATTCAGATTAAATTCTACTTATTTAGAATGATTATAAAAAGAAAATAATGTCGGGTTGGCTGAGCGAAGTCAAAGGTTATTGAGCGGAGTCGAAATAACCATTTATCCAACAAAAACTCTTACTCATACATTTCAATAGTTGATTTACCATTTTTTAACAATAACTTTGAAATTGATTCGTTTAATTTGAATCGGATTTAACATCTAACTATTAAATACGAAAATTAATAATGACCAAAAAACTATTTTTTTTACTACTATTCCCATTTACATTTTTGACAAATTCGTTTGGTCAAAATTTATTAAGTGGTGTGGTATCTGATGAAAAAAATATGCCTATACCTTTTGCTCAAATTTATTCTAAAAACAATTCTGAATTAAGAACGGTTGCGGATGTGAATGGATATTATGAAATGCGCCTTTTTATTGGAGAGTATTTTCTAGTTTTTTCTGCAGTTGGTTACGATGATCGAGAGTCTTATATTTCAATCAATAACTCTGATATTAAAAAAGACATGCAATTGTTTCCAACAAAAATTCAAAGTTTGGATGATGTTGATATTGTTGCTAAAAAAACAAATCCAGGACGAGAAATCATGCTGAAAGTTGTTGCCAAACGAGACAGTATCAACCCATGGAATTACCCTCACTCTTGTGATGTATATATTAAAGCAACAGAGAAAATTGATTATAAAGTCAACGAGAAAAAAGCAAAAAAGGAAGAAAAGAAAGCCGCAGAAAAAAAAGAAGAATTAAATACAACTGATCCAATTGAAGTAAATGCTGATCCTTTTGAGGAAAAGAAAAAAGCAGAAAACACACTTCTAAATGGAATGAATTTAATTGAAGTTCAATTGACTCGAAATTATGCTCCTGTTAATCAAGTAAAAGAAATACGAAACGCATACGAAGCTAGAGGAAATACGCAAGATCTTTATTATACTACAACCGTAAAATCTAACTTCAATTTCTTTGAAAATTTATTACATCTAAATGATTTACATCAATCACCTGTTAGTTCCCCTATTTCTGGACCAGGTATTCTTTCTTATAAATACAGATTGGTTGAACAATATGTAGAAAATGGACGAAAAATTCATAAAATAAAAATCATACCTCGAAGTACAGCAACAACGACATTAGAGGGTTATATTTGGGTAATTGATTCTGTTTGGTTGGTTCAAAAATTGGAATTGACCATGGCGAAAGGAAATTTATTAATCTACGATTACTTTAAAATTCAACAAGAATTTGATACACCTGGAGATTCATTATGTGTTTTAAATACACAAACGTTAACGTATGGAATTAAAAATAAGAATAAAATTTCTCAATTAAATACAGCAGCATCCTTCACGAATTACAATTTTAAACCGAAGTTCTCATCAAAATTTTTCAATAATGAACTTTCTGTAACCGAAGATGAAGCGTATGAAAAAGATACTGCTTTCTGGAATAAGACTAGAAACATCACCTTAACCGATGAAGAAAAACGTTACATCATTGTAAAAGATAGTATTTACGATTATCAAAACCGTAAAGAATACCTCGATTCGATAGACAGTATATTTAATAAAATAACCCCATTAAAAATTCTTTGGTTTGGAGTCGACCATCGAAACAGAGATAAAAAAACACAATGGACAATCAATTCAATTGCAGGATTAATTCGCCCGATTTACATCGCTGGACCTAGAGTAAGTCCTGGTTTTTATTACTTTAAAAAATGGAAAGATCAACGAAGCATCGATTTATATACGGAGGCATCGTATGGATTCTTGAATAAAGATATTAAAGGTTCGATATATGCATCGCATCTTTATTCCCCTTTCCATTTTGGAAGTTTTGGAGTCAATTTTTCAAATGATTTCGGTGTAATTGTCGGTTATGATGCGGTGACACAGGTTTACAAACGAAATAATTTTATTGAGAAATCAGAATTAACTCTTTTTCATTCACGTGAACTAATCAATGGTTTGTATTTAACAACAAATGCCTTTTATTCAGAAAGAAGAAATATCGATGGTTACAAATTTGTTACTGCCTTTGATAATGTACTTCCTAACAATGAGCCATCAAATTTTGCTACATATCAAGCACTTTTAGGGGAAATCAATATACGATACACACCTGGACAGAAATACATGAAAGAAAGTAAACGAAAAGTTGTATTAGGTTCTAAATGGCCAACATTTTATGTAAATTACGAAAGAGGGATTCCTAAACTATTCGGAAGTGATGTCGATCATGAATATGGATTAATCGGTATGACTCAAAATTTCAAAATAGGAACTTTAGGTACTACTAGTTATCATTTTAAAACAGGTAAATTTTTAAGTTCAAAAGCATTATATGAAGCAGATTATAAATACAACCGTCGGAGTGACCCTTTTATCTTCTCTAATCCATTGTATTCGTTTCAGGCATTATCAAAATCATTACCATCAAAGAAAATATTCTATGAATTACATTTCATCCATCATGATAATAGTGCTATCATTAATAAAATCCCATTCATGAAAAAAACTAGAATTGGATTGGTTTTTGGAGGTGGTGCATTGTATGTACAAGAATTGAATTGGCAGCATTATGAGATTTTAGCTGGTTTAGAAAGAAACTTTAGATTATCAAGACAAATACTTCGATTAGGAATTTATGGTGTTGCAGCAGATGGAAACAATATCAATCCAACAACAGCTTGGAAAGTTTCATTTTCATTAATTAATACCAGAACAATGAAATGGAATTTTTAACAATGGACAATGAACAATTATAAATTTTCAAAGTAACTAACGAATTGATAATCGTTATTTTTGATGAATAAGTAATTTTCACGATCAAAAATAAGTATATGAACAAAATTCTTTTTCTTGTCACACTTTGTATTGGATGTCTAAATCCACTTTTAGCTCAACGAGATTTAACTCCAACAAAAAGAAAGCAAGCTTTTGGTGCTAGAGATTTTAGAGAGTTAAAAAATCATGGCTTTCAAGTGTCAATTGGACCAACTTATATGCTGACAAAGAAAACAAATCCTACATTTCAATCGGACACATCGATTCGTCCATACAATTATTCATTTGACCCAAAAGGATTAGTTGGTTTTTTTGCAGAAATCGGAATGGCACACTACCCAGATAAAGTACTTTCCGATGTAAAATTAAAATTATTTGGTCATCGTATCATTAGTTATTATGATTGGGGACTTGGTTTTAAATATTTTGGTGGAACAGAAAAAACAACGATTCAATATTTCAACAATGCGGGACAAATAATGAATACTGAAACAGGAGAAGGTCGTTTTTACAATGGATATGCATATGGCCGATTTACATTACATCATAATTTTTATATCAATAAACAATTTTTCATTGACAATGGAATTGGAGTAAATTTCGATTACAGAGTCATGGATGGTAACAGAGGTTATAAAGATGCAGTTTTGTCATCTACTCAATATTTTCACAAAGCTTTTGTATCTCAATTACACTATGATTTAGGTTTTGGGATACGATTAAAAAGAGGAAGTTATTTAATTCCTGGTGTTCAACTTCCAATCTTAGGATTTTATGAATATGACAAAGCAAATCCTCGTTTAAAATGGTATTCTTCACAGTATCGACCTATTTTATTCAAAATCAAATACATTTGGTTATTGGAAAAGAAAAAATCTAAAAATGGATGTGGAAAAGGTTCAGAAGAAGACAAAAAGGCAAATGATCAATACATGCAAGGAAATTAAGAATTTATAGAATTATCATGAAAAAAATATATCATTTAAGCAATTGCAATACGTGTCAAAAAATAATTAAAGAAATAAATCCTTCTGCGGATACGATTCTTCAAGATATAAAAGTTGAAAATATTGATGGTAATACGTTAGATTGGTTAAAAGAAAAGGTTGGTTCTTATGAAGCTTTATTCTCCAAAAGAGCAATCAAATACCGTTCGTTGGGTTTAAATGAAATGAAATTAACCGAAGATGACTATCGCAACTATTTATTAGAAGAATACACATTTTTGAAACGTCCATTTATGATTAATGGTGAAAATGTTTTTATTGGAAATGCAAAAAAAGAAGTTGAAGCTGCTGTTAAATCATTTAACGATTAATGAGCAAAACACTTAGAGCTCACATTGCACTATTTTTAGTGAATACTTTTTATGGTGCAAGTCATATATTAGCAAAAGGTGTAATGCCTATTTATTTAACGCCAAATGTTTTTATATTATTTAGGGCAATAGGTGCAACATTTCTATTTTGGATTATAAAATTATTTTTTGTCCACGAGAAAATTGAAAAAAAAGATTATTTCCGTTTAGTTGCTTGTGGACTGTTTGGCGTAACTATAAATCAACTCTTCTTTTTTCACGGATTAAATTTATCATCCTCAATCAATTCTGGAATTATAATGACAATCAATCCAATATTGGTCGTTATTTTATCCTTTTTTATATTGAAAGAAAAAATCACACTTCAAAAAGTAATCGGTATAGGACTTGGTGCTACAGGCGCAATACTTTTAACACTAGCTGGAGGAACAAGTAAAGGAGATTCTATCTTAGGTGATTTCTTTTTATTTATTAATGCTGCAAGTTATGCGGTTTATTTAGTAATCGCAAAACCATTAATGCAGAAATATAAACCACTTACAGTAATCACTTATACATTTACATTTGGTGCAATATTTATTCTTTGCTTCCCTCCAACACTACCAGAACTTTTTTCAACAGATTTTTCGATATTAACAACTTCGATAATCGTTAAAATCATTTACGTTATAATAGGCGTTACATTTCTTACTTACTTATTGACAATGTATGGATTAAAGCAATTAAGTCCTGCGATTTCTAGCTCTTACATTTATTTACAACCAGTATTAGTAATGCTTTTTGCAGTATTATTTAGTGCTATTGGAATCTCTGAAGATTATACAAACACTATTAATTTTAATAAAATAATTTATATGCTTATGATATTTCTTGGTGTTTACATAATATCAAGAAAAAGAAAACTATAGCAAAAAATAAAAAAATTATTAATTCTAAATTTTTAACATTACATTTGTTAAAAATTACTAATTAAAATAAATACAATATGAAAAAACAACTACTTTCTTTGGGAGCCGTGATTTTGACTGTAGCGTCTTTAAACGCTCAATCATTTGTCAAAAATCCAAGCTTTAGATCAAATAGATCGGAAGTTAAAAAAACAAATGCAGCTACTAAACAAATTGCAGGTTCACTTGTTTGTAATACGCAATATGTTGCTGGAACAACAATGGATCTTAACTTCACTTTAACACTTACAAACGCGGATGGTGAGTATTGTGATTTATTTTCACTTACATTTCCAGCAGGAATTACACCTAATACAAGTGTAAACAATTCTGATCCATTCGTGTCACCTGCAATTTCATCTTTTGCTACAGGAACACAATTAAATGCAATTTCTGGTCAAACGATTTCATGGGGGACTGATGATGATGCTAATGAATATGGAGGAATTGATAATGCAACTCATACTTTTACCGTTAATGTAACTATTGCTCCAGGAACTACTGGAAATAAAGTTGCAACATTTATTGCTGATGGTGACAGTTTTGTAACAGGAACTGCTACAGCTGGAGATTTAAATGGGTCTGCGACTATTTACCCTGTAGGTGCAACAACATATGATGTAAAAGGATATCTTGTATTTACTGCAAATATGAATGCAATTAATAACTGTGGTATGTCTGTTGATACAATAGTAGGAGCATTTATTAACTCTTCAAATGCAGCGATTTCTAATGTACCTGTTAAGTATTCTATCAATGGTGGAACACCTGTTTCTTCAACTATTGCTGGACCAGTTGCAATTGGAGATACTGCTTACGTTTTATTTGGAACTCAAGAAAATTTCTCTGCTCAAGGTATTTATAGCTTAAAAGCATGGGCTGATTATGCTGGTGATATTAGTCAAGCAAATGATACTGCTAAATTGAATGTTATAAATTCGTTACCAATTAATTTTGCAACTACTGAATATTCTAATGGTATCGAGTCTGCTTATGATTATGAAAGTATTAAATCTGATTGGATCGGAGATGGAGTTGGTTTTGGTTATTCAACTACTACAAAACATTCTGGTGCACAAGCATTATTTTACACAGTAAACACAGGTATGGGTGCTCCAGCAGGAACTTATGAAACGTTTGCTATTTTACCATGTATGGATGTAGTTTCTGGTAGAACTTACAGAATTTCTTACTGGAGAAAATCGAATAATTCTCCTGCTGCTAATGGACAAACAGGTGTATTTGTTGGTACTACTCAAGATGCTGCTGCAATGACAACTGTAGTAAAAGCATACTCTGCAATTACTCCTAACCCTTCAACTGATCCTTGGCAACAAGATTCAGTAGACTATGTTGCTACTGCTACTGGAACTGTTTATTTCGCTATTGGTGCAAAAGGTACAGTTGCGACAGGTAATCAAATTAACGTAAGATTAGATGATATCAAAATCAAAAGATTAAGTGCTGCTGGAATTGATGAAAACTCAATTTTCGCTTCAGTTTATCCAAACCCAGCTAATGATGTTTTAAATTTTGACATCAATGGTAACGCTACTTCAGTTTCAATTATCGGTTTAGATGGTAAAGTTTACTCTACTACTTCTTTCAATGGTAATTCAACTTCAGTTAATGTTGCTTCTTTAGCTTCAGGTATTTATGTTTATGAAATCGTTGCTGAAAACGGTTCTGTAACAAGAAGTACTTTCGTTAAAAAATAATTTTAACATACTTTATAGAAAGAGGCTACTCGTTGAGTAGCCTCTTTTTTTGCATTATATTTCATAGCTATTTCTATATTTGTAATATGAGTCAATCGTTTGGAAAAGAATACAAACTTTGTAGAAGAAAATTAATTGATGGAGTGTTTAAAACCGGAAAAGTTGTAAAACAGTACCCATTTGTGGTTCATTTTTTGGAAGTAGATGAAAAGTTAGACGCTCCGTTTCAAATTACAATTTCAGCTCCGAAAAGAAATTTTAGAAAAGCACATGATCGCAACAGAATAAAACGATTAATGCGTGAAACGATTCGATTTAACAAAATGATTTTAGAAGATAAAATTTCAAAAAGTCAAAAAAACATTATTATGTTTATGGTATACACTTCAAAAGAAGAAATACCGTTTACAACATTGATGAAGAAAAACGAACTTTTGTTTGAGCAAATTACAAAACACATTGAATAATATGAAAAACAACACAATACAATTCAAGAAATTAACACAATTTTTCTTTGTTCTATTACTATCATTTCAATCATTTGGTCAGTCCAATCATTTTGAAATGGTTAAAAACATGGAGTTAATGGATCAAATCTATGAACACCTTGAAAAATATTATGTGGATGAACCTCAAGTTGGCCATCTTTCAAAAATTAGTATTGATGCAATGTTAAAGGAATTAGATCCTTACACCGTATATTACCATGAATCAAATATGGAAGATTACAGAATGATGACAACTGGTCAATATGGTGGTATCGGTTCATTAATCCGAAAAATAGGAGATTATATATACATAGCTGAACCATACGAAGGAAATCCTGCTGAAAAAGCAGGTTTTGTTGCAGGTGATAAAATCTTATCTATTGATGGAAAAAATATGGTTGGAAAAAACTCTGACGATGTTTCTAGTTCACTAAAAGGACCTAAAGGAACAACAATCAAAGTTGAAATCGAACGTGAAGGAGAAGGAAAAAAAATAATTTCTGTTACTCGTGACGAAATAAAATTGGCAGACGTCCCTTATTCAGGAATGCTGAACGATCATATTGGATACATCAAATTAAATAGCTTTACACAAACAGCTTCTCAAGAAGTTAAAACAGCTTTCACAGAATTGAAATCAAAAGGTATGACTGAATTAGTTTTTGATTTAAGAGGAAATGGTGGAGGATTACTAATTGAAGCTGTTAGAATCGTTAATATGTTTGTCAAAAAAGATCAAGTTGTTGTTACTACTAAAGGTAAAGTAACTGATGAAAACAGAACCTATTTGACACAAGAAGCACCGATGGATTTAGAAATACCCTTAACAGTATTAATAGACGATGGATCTGCATCGGCAAGTGAGATTGTTTCTGGAAGTTTACAAGATTTAGATAGAGCTGTAATCATAGGTCAAACTTCTTATGGAAAAGGATTGGTTCAAAGAACATATGATTTAAAATATGGTTCTAAAATGAAATTAACGATTGCTAAATATTACACTCCTTCAGGAAGATGCGTTCAACGTCTAGAGTATTACGATAAAGGAGATGACGAAAAACCAAAAGAAATTGCTGATTCTTTATTGAAAATATTCAAAACTACGAATGGTCGTGATGTAATCGATGGAAGAGGTATTGAGCCAGATCTAAAAATTGAACAAAAAGATTTTAGTCGTTTAACGAGTATGGTTTATGGTAATAATTTAGTATTCAACTATGCAACAAAATATCACTCAACACATTCAAAAATAGCACCCGCTGGGGAGTTTAAGTTAACGGATGAAGAATTCAATGACTTTAAAAACTTTGTAATAAAAGATACGTTTACGTATTCAACAGCTTCCGAAGAACGTTTAGAAAAAATGAAAGAAATCGCTATCAAAGAAGGTTACTTCGAAGATTCAAAATCAGAATATGAAGCATTGTTAAAAAAAGTGACTCCTTCAAAAGAAAGAGATTTAGATAAATTCAAGGAAGAAATAAAAATGCTCTTAGAAAATGAAATTATTTCGCGTTACTACTACCAAAAAGGAAGGGCAATTGATGCATTTAGAAATGACCTTTTTGTCAACAAAGCGAAAGAAATTCTAGAAAACAAAAAAGAATACAATACTATTCTTAAAAAATAAGCGTTATTATTTCTAAATAGTCTTTTAGACGAATTTTATCTGCTTATGTTTAAAAATTTGAATCGTCAAGATATTCATTTGTTTTTTCATTTATTTGGTTTTTCACTCGTTGCGATTGGAATGTCATTTAGTAAAGTACTCATGTCATTGGGAACGATGATGGTACTTTTAAATATCCTCATAGAGGCGGACTTTAAATCCTATTGGGAAAATCTAAAATCAAATTCAGTCATTAAATGGTTAGTCATCTATTTTTTAATGCATTTGATTGGTTTTTTATGGTCTACTAATTATCAATATGCAATTGGTGATATTCGAACAAAATCAACAATACTTATTTTACCTTTAGTTCTTGTATCAAAACCAATTACTCAACAACGATTAAAACTTCTATTAACTCTTCTAATTACAAGTGTTACAGCGAGTTCACTGATAAACTTCCTTAATTACAATCACATAATAGGTAATCGTTCATATCTTGATATTAGAGAGATGTCCTTATTTGGCTCTCATATTCGATTCTCCATATTAATTGTGCTTTCCATTTCAATTATATTTCATTATCTCAAAAGCAATACTTCTAAAAAAATAAATTTAGTACTGATTAGTATTGTATGCTGGTTGTTATTTTACACTTTTTATAGCCAAGTTTTTACAGGAATAATTTCATTACTAACAGCTATTCTTGTTTATACCTTTATTCAACTTTATCGAAAAAACAAAATGATTTTAATAGGCATTTGTTCAATTTTAATCCTAAGCATTTATTTTATTTTCAATTTCTTAAAACCTGAAACCAATTCTCAAATTGATTTCAAAAAACTACCTAAAATTACAGTTGAAGGCAATATTTATAAAAATGATTATACATTAAGAGGAACTGCTGAAAACGGACCCATTTCACTTAGCATATGTGATAAAGAACTTGAACGAGAATGGAATAAAAAATCTACTATACCCTATTATGGTAGAGATTCTTTGAATCAACGAATTCGAACAACAATCATTCGCTATATCTCTTCAAAGAATTTAAGCAAAGATGGCGAAGGGATTAATCAGTTGACATCCAACGATATTCAATCCATCGAGAATGGAATTGCAAATATCAATGAAAATAAAACAGGTATAATTGGTCGTTTATATGGATTAAAGTATCAACTTCAAAATAACGAAGATCCAAATGGCCATTCACTATTACAACGTATAGAATTTTGGAGAGCTGCCATTAAAATTGTAAAAAACAATTGGCTAATCGGAGTTGGAACGGGTGATGTACAAATTGCATTCAATAAAGAATACAGCTTAAATCACACTAAATTAAAACCTGAAAACAGATTACGTGCTCACAATTATTATCTAACGAATATTATCACGTTCGGAATTATTGGTCTTTTAATTTTTTGTGTATTTATAATAGTATTTATTCAATTCCAACTGAAAAACAAAAATACTTTAGGCCTTCTATTTATCTCTGTTTTTTGTGTTACAGCATTAATCGAAGATACAATTGAAACACAATTAGGCGCCACAATTTTTTCCTTTTTTATTGCGATTTATAGCATGAGAAAACAAGAAATTAACGCTTAGGTTCAGAAAAATCTGGATTACCTATTAAATAATAATCGGTTAACGTTTTCAAAAAAGCAATCAAATCTAATTTTTCTTGAGATGTGAAATGAAATCCATCACCTAACGTTGGATCAACAGTTGCAGATTGTTGAATACCATCGGAATAAAAATCAACTACTTGAGTTAAAGTAAAAAATCGTCCATCATGCATATAAGGATAAGTAAACTCAATATTTCGAAGTGATGGTACTTTAAATTTTCCTTTATCATTTGGATCTTGCGTTATCAACTCTCTACCTATATCAACAATTGTTGATTCAACACCGCTATTTCTAAAAGAGAAATCTGTCAACAAAGGTTCTTTATGACAATGAGCACAATTATCTCTAAACAATTGTAAACCTCTAGTTTCTTTATCTGTAAAAGTTGTTGTTCCTGTTAAGTATTGATCATACTTAGTATTGGAAGAAATTAACATTGATGTAAATTGAGCCAAAGCCTGTAAAAACTTTTGATCTGTTATTTCATCAATACCGTATGCTGATTTAAATTTTTCTTTATAAAAACTACTCGCATTCAACTTAGATACAACATTCGACATCGTTTCATTCATTTCCAATGGATTGGTTAATGGAGCGAGTGGCTGTACTTCAAGATGATTTACTCCTCCATCCCACATAAAATTTGGATACCATGCTAAATTTGACAATGCTGGTGCATTTCGATGACCTAAAACACCTCCAACCCCTTTGCTAAATTTCACATTATGATCTGCAAACGCATGAGCTTGAGCGTGACAACTTGAACACGACACCGTTTGATCAGAAGATAACAATGTATCATAAAACAAATATCGTCCTAATTCAAAACGCAACCTAGTTTGTTCATTGTTTACAAACTGATAATCAGGTGAAGGAAAATGTGAAGGCGATTCAAAACCCCATCGATCACTTTCGCTATATACTTTAACTTCCACTGTTTTCTTTTTGCAACTTAAAACAAAAAAAACAATAAATAAATAGAGAACAAATGGTTTCATAATACATTCAAATTAGATAAAAAATGGCTCTTTATTATTAAAGAGCCATTTAAAAATTTATTCAACAATATGATCCAATGTAATTGAATTATTAGTAAAGAATCCATCTGCCATTGTTTTAGCATCTGTTCCTGGCATGTGAACTGTATTTAACACACTTACACTTGGAGCTGAATGCCATAACCAACCTGGATTAACTTGAAGAAAAGCGCTAGAAATATGATTCTTAGTAACCGTTAAATTATTACCCGCAAATTGAACATACTTTTCAGTTACAATATTATTCACACCAGAAAACCCACCTAAATGAAAAGCAAAACTTCCTGAAGTAGAATTAATTGAAGTTCCTTCTGCTTTTAACATAATATATCCTGAATTCCAACTCCAAAACATTCCATTAGAAGTTGCTAAAGCACCAGCTTGGGCACCAGAAACATTTCTTATAGAATCTACACCCATTGTGAAATAAACATCAGTATAATCACCAACTGGAACATCGTTTAATGTAATAGCTAATGAACTAACTTCTGATAAATCAATTAAATGATAACTTTCTGTTTGAGTAAACCAGGTTCCATCTGCTTTTTTCAATTTCACATTTGAAATGTAATACTTTAGTTTTGTAAAATTCAAAGTATCATGTTTCATGGGATGAATTAAATCAATCCCTAAAACAAAATCAGTTTCATTACTGAAACCCCATTTATGAGATAAGTCGATTGTAACAGTACCTTTTTCAACAACTGTTGGAGTTGGTGAAGGTGTTTCAGGATCCTCTGTTTTATCTTTATTACAAGAAGTCATTACTGAAACTAATACAACCGCTACCGCAATAAATTTTAAAATAATTATTTTCATTTTTATATATAATATCTATTAATCAACTTGAAATTCAAGATGACATTAATCATTTAACTAATTCATTATCATATAGAAATACCCTAATGATAATTTAAAATTTGAATAATAATTCAACCCTTGAAAAACCTAGTTCAAGAATATTGAATCACCTAGAAATTTGAGGTTAATAACCTCATTAAACGAATTGATATTTTGGGGGATGAAAACAATCGTTAACACTTTTGAATGCGTAGTTGTTAACTATGAAAAATTGTGATTGTTTATTTGAGTAAAAATCTACTTTTGAAAAAGATGGTTCTTCAATAGATTGATGAATTAAATTGATTTCAACATCTTTTTTAAATTTTGGCAAACTGCTTTTTGAAGAATCATCTTGATTATCCTGAGCCTTTAACTGTTTTGCTAAATGACATTTACCATTACACTTTAATTTTGGCTTCGCCTTGTTCTCACAGAACTTTTTGGTGATTTCAGTTTGGTTATATTTCCAATAAGAAATAGTTATAAATCCTTGCAAAGACTGCAAACATATAACGAATGTAAATCCTATTAAAAATATATACCTCATATTATGTTACAAAGCTAATGATAAATTTTATTGAAATTCATGATGCTTATCAACTTTAAGTTTAAAAAAAAATCTCATCGAGATATCAATGAGATTTTTTTTGCTGTTAACCGAAAATAATACAAGAATACCCCTACTCTTGTAAAGAAGTTAAATATTTTTTTGTTTCAAAAAACTGAAACTTATTGACTTATTTTTTGCATATTTGTTTGAGACGATTCTCAAATGCATTAGTGTTTTTAACACATTGCAAAACTAAGTGAAAAGGACAAGTTCAAGAAATAATTGTTTTTTATAATTACGATGTCCAAATTCATTAAAATGGAAATAAACAGTTGATTAACAGTATTTATAACAATATTTAAAGGTATTAAATTACAATGTCCACAACAACAACAGATAATTTAATTAAACTAATTCAATCGTTATCCAAAGCTGAAAAGAGAAGCTTTAAATTATATGCGAATAGAAATTCTTCAACTCCAGAAGAATTAAAATTCTTACAATTATTTGATTTTATTGATAAAACTTCAAATTATTCGGATGAAGCTGCACTTCTAAAATTGACTGAAATTAAAAAGTCCCAATTATCGAATATCAAAGCACACTTATACAAGCAAATATTAACTAGCCTTCGTTTACAATATACAAATCACCATATTGAAATAGAAATCCGAGAATTAATTGATTTCTCAACAGTTTTATATCAAAAAGCATTTTATCACCAAGCTTTAAAAATGCTCGATAAGGCAAAGCTTTTGGCTCAAAAAGCCAATTCTATAATTCTTTGTTTGGAAATAGTCGAATTTGAAAAAGTCATTGAATCGCAATATATTACACGTTCAATTGTAACACGTTCAGATGAATTAACGCTTGAAAGCACACAATTACAAAGTCATGTTGAATCTTCAGTCGATTATTCAAACTTAGCTTTACAGTTGTATGCACTTTATTTGAAGGTTGGATTTTCGAGGGATGAAAAAGATTATTTATTTACGAAAGAGTTTTTCTATTCACGTTTAAAACCTTATCGAATTGATGAAATGAAATTCGAAGAGAAAATGCATTTGTATAATGCATTTGTTTGGTTTTATTACATGAATCAAGATTTTTTAATGTGTTATAAATACGCACGACTTTGGGTTGATTTATTCGAGGAATATCCTGAAATGAAGGATTCTAAACGAGAAATGTATCTCAAAGGAACCCATAATTTATTAAATGCATTATTCAATTTAAGAAGTTATAAGCGTTTTTCAGAAGAGTTGAAAAAGCTTGAAAGTTATCCTTTTTCCAATCGGGAACCTGAAAATGAAGTGATTCTTCATAATTTATATCTTCACTCAAATCTTATTAATAAACATTACCTAGAAGGAACATTCACAGAAGGTTTAAAAATTGTACCTGAAATCATTAATTACATTGAAAAATATGAGGATCAATTAGATAGTCATCGTATAATGGTTTTTTATTACAAAATTGCCTGTCTCTACTTTGGTAGTGGTGATAATAAAAAGTCAATTTGGTATTTAAATAAAGTCATTCAGTTTAAGGAAGAAACATTAAGAGAAGACATTCAATCCTTTGCTCGAATTTTGAATTTGATTGCACATTTTGAACTTGGAAATGATGATTTGGTCGAGTATCAAATCAAAAGTGTTTACCGTTTTTTAATTAAAATGGGCGATTTACATGGAGTTCAGAAAGAGATTCTTAATTTTGTACGTTCTCTTCCGATTTCAAGCAACTCAGAATTAATTCGTGCTTTTAAAATCTTACATCACAAATTAGTAAAGCTTTCTTTACAACCATTTGAAAAAAGACCATTCTTATATTTGGACATTATTTCCTGGTTGGAGTGTAAAATAGAAAATAAGACCGTTCAAGAAATTGTTCAATCAAAGTTTAAAAGAGAAATAGAAACAGGAAATAAACTGTATTTTCCTAATGATATTTAGGACAGCATTTGTTGAGCGCTTTCTTTTATTTTATCGCAAATAGCATCCATTGGTAAATCATTATCGTCCACTCCAAATGGATCTTCAATTTCTTCTGCTAACACTTCCATACTAACTAATACATAAAATACGTAAGTTGCAATAAAAGCAGAAGCATAACCAAAGATGGTAACAAATGCTAAGGGTAATGTTGTTACATAAATGAATATGAATTTTTTTATAAATAAACTATATGAAAATGGAATGGGTGTATTTTTAATTCGTTCACAAGCCCCAACACAATCCATGAAATTATTTAAATTTCTATCAATTATCAAAAAATCATTTTCTGTTATTTTTCCAGTATTCTTTAATTCAATTAATCGAGCATACATCATCTGTGTGATAGCCAAAGGAATGTGTTTTTGACTTACTAAATAAATCTGTTCTTCTTGATTCAAATCTAATTCTTCAAATTTCACTCCTCTTCTTAAATGTTCTTTAGAACTATATGCAAAATTTGGAATCATTCGTTTGAAAAATTCTTTATCATCAATCGCAACTAATAAACTTGATAATTTAGAACTTAGATTTCTAGAATCATTAATCATTTCACCCCATTTTCTTCTTCCTTCCCACCATCGATCGTAAGCTGTATTTGTTCTAAAAACAAGCAAAAGCGAAATCACAAAACCGATCAACGAAAAAACTGTTTTTAACTCACCTAAAATCGTCTTTTCTGGATAGTAATGAAGAACAACAAATGTTATAAATAGAGTGAAAAAACAGATATAAATCATTTCTTTCCAAAGCATTCGAAGTGTATCGCTTTTATGTAAAGCAAATATCAAATGAAGCCAGCTTTTAGGATTGTAATTTATCATTTGAATAAGGATTTAATTTATTTCATCTAACATTTTTAACATATCATCGAATTGAAAATCTGCTAATGCTAATTTAGGTTCTGGTGAATGAGTTTTCTCAGGGATACAAACGACTTTCATGCGTGCTGCTTTACCTGATATTATTCCATTTAACGAATCTTCTATCACCAAACACTTTGTTGGTTGAACCTTTAAAAAGGTTGATACAGTCAAATAAACAGCTGGATGCGGTTTACCATAATCTTCATTTTCTGCAGAATGTGTATAATCAAAAAAATGTCGAATATCTAATACATCCAAAACTGTATTGATTAAAACGGAATAAGAAGAAGTTGCCAAACCAATTTTCAAACCATTCGCTTTCAAAAATGTAAGCATTTCGATGACACCTGTTAATGGAGAACCATTTTCAGTGATTAATTCAATCATACGAAGAACGATGTTACGTTCTACTTCATCTTTTGAAACTACTTCCCATGGAGAATGCTGATACCAATAAGAAATGACTTCATCAATTCTAAGACCAACAGTTTTTTGAAAATCTTTTCGAGTTAAATTACAACCTACTGATTTAAAAACATCTTCCATAGCAATTTTCCATAATGGTTCCGAATCAATTAGAACTCCATCCATATCAAATATGACTGCTTCAAAATCTTGAATTGATAATTTCATTTCTTGGGAATTTTAACACGGTATAAATTACCACCACCTAAAACTTTATGTCGTTCATCAGCGATGTAAATTTGTCCGATAGTATTAACTGCAATAGCTTCTTTTTGAGAGATTTTGCCTAAACCAATTTGCTGTAAAAATTCTAGCTTTTTATGTTTAAATGAGAAAATAATTAATCGATCATAAGTCAATAAGTAACATTTATCGTTTTTAATTTCAGCACCAGTTACAGCATCTTTCCACCAACCACCTTTTCCCAAGACATATTCAAATTGTTTCTCTGCTTTGTAGACGCCAGATTTTGATGGAATCGAATAACAAAAGGTTTTCCCATCGAAAGGTTCTGCTCTGCATTTCGTAAACAAATAAAGCGAATCTTTATAAAATGCTATTCCTTCACAATCAAAATGAAGATCCTTTTCTTCTGGTGGAAATGCTATTTGTTCAGGATAATTGAATGCTATTTTTTCTGCTTTTACAGTTTCTTTTTCGAGTATATTTTTAGAATTAACTTTATAAACGCATAAATCCTTACGCGTATTATTATTGTTGCCAATATCAGCTATATAAATATGTCCTTTTTGATCTACAGTGATATCTTCCCAATCTTTGTTTTCAGCATTTTCAATTACTACAGTATGAATTTTATTTCCTAAAAGATCTAAAAAATAAATTTCTGCATCATTACCACTATCATTATGTGCTATTAAAACGGTATCGTTTAAAAATGCAAGTCCAGAAATTTCTTTTAATTTATTTGGTAATTCTGCGACCGTTTTTTTTTGAGAAAAAGTTAAAAATGAAAATAAAAAGACAATTAATAATAATGAAATTCTAATCATATAGATGACTTAAAGTACAATAACTTTTACCACTTCGATTTTACGATCACTAACTTGGTCTATAATTAAAGTGTATTTCTCAAGAGTTACCTCATCCCCAGACTCAGGAATCGATTCTGTTGTATTTATAATCAATCCACCTAGTGTTTCGTATTCATCTGAATCTGGTAGACTTAAATTGTAGGCTTCATTAATGTAATCGATATCTAATCTTGCTGAAAAAATAAATTCTGAATCAGATATTTTTTGTTCAAGTAAATCTTCTTTATCGTGTTCATCCACAATATCACCAAAAATTTCTTCAATTACGTCTTCTAACGTGATAACTCCTGATGTTCCTCCATATTCATCAACTACTACAGCAATGTTTCCTGATTGTTTTGAAAAAAGCTCCATTAACTCCTTTGCAGGCATTACTTCAGGAACAAAAGAAATTGGCAATAAGATTTGTTTAATTGATTGTGGTTTTTTAAACATCTCAAAAGAGTGAACATAACCAATAATATTGTCAACACTATCTCTATAAACCAGAATTTTTGATAAACCTTTATTAATAAATAATTGCTGTAAATTTTCAATCTCTTCTTCCACTTCGATAGCTACAATTTCCATTCGTGGAACCATGCAATCACGTGTTTTTAAATTTGAAAAATCCAAAGCATTTTGAAGAATTTGCATTTCATTTCCGAATTCTTGTTCTTCTTTAATACGTTCATTAATATCCTGAACGTAATGCTCTAAATCTACTTTAGAAAATACTTTTTGAGAATTGTCATCCCCTTCAGATTTTACTAATTTTAAAAATCCATTGCTCAAAAAAACGATTAATTGTGTAGGAAGATATAAAATCCAATACAATGAAATCATTATTATTGAAGTAAATTTTAAATAACCATTAGGATTAATTTGAACCAATGCTTTTGGTAAAAATTCAGCTGTACTTAGAACTAATAAAGTAGATAAGGTAGTTTGAATAATTAAGATTACTCCTTCACTTGTTATACCCCAACTTTCAATTATTGGATTTAATAATGCCGCTGCAGAAATTCCAAACACAACCAATGAAACATTGTTACCTAATAATAAAGTAGCAATAAAATGTGATTCGTTTTTATAGAAAACTCCTAGAATTCGGCCGTTCAATGTCCCCTTCGTTCGGTCCATTTCAACTTTTAATCGATTTGAAGCGATAAAAGCGATTTCCATTCCAGAGAAAAACGCAGAAAAAACTAGCGTTGCGATTATTATAATCAGTTCGGATTCCATTTTTTTCTAATACGAGTAAATCTAATACAATTTTCTGAATTAGATTACATCAAAACCTATATCTTTTCTGAAATAAGCGTTTTCAAATTCGATTTTTTCTGCTGAACTGTAAGATTTTGCCAAAGCAAACTCAATGTTTTTACCATATGAAGTAATTGTCAAAACACGACCTCCAGCAGAAATCACTGCAGGACCATCTGACTTAGTACCTGCGTGAAAAACAAGACTATCTGTAACAGCATTTAATCCGAAAATTTGTTTCCCTTTTTCAAATTCTTCTGGATAACCACCCGAAACCATCATGACTGTACAAGCACTTCTTTCATCGAATTGAACATCCCTTTCAGACAACGTTTGAGAAGCAACGCCTTCAAATAAATCTAATAAATCTGATTTCAAACGAGGAATTACAACTTCAGTTTCAGGATCACCCATTCTACAATTGTATTCAATTACATATGGTTCTCCTTTAACATTGATTAAACCAAAGAAAACGAATCCTTTATAAACGATTCCGTCTGCTTTAAATCCTTTTATTGTAGGAATAATAATTTGATTTTTAACTTTTTCTTTGAAAGTTGCATCAGCAAAAGGAACTGGAGAAACAGCTCCCATTCCACCTGTGTTCAATCCTTTATCACCTTCTCCAATTCTTTTGTAATCTTTCGCTTCAGGTAAAATCTTGTATGATTCACCATCTGTAATTACAAACATTGAAAGTTCAATTCCTTTTAAAAATTGTTCAATAACAACTCTTGAACTAGCATCACCAAATTTGGCATCAGCTAACATACTTTTCAATTCAGCTTTAGCTTCTTTTAAAGTATTCAAAATCAATACTCCTTTTCCAGCTGCTAAACCATCAGCTTTCAAAACGTACGGAGGTTTCATCGTTTCTAAAAACGCATAACCTTCATTTAAAGTATCTTTTGTAAATGTGGCATATTTTGCTGTAGGAATGTTATGTTTAAACATAAATTTCTTTGCAAAATCTTTACTTCCCTCTAATTGAGCTGCATGTTGATTAGGTCCAATTACTGGAACATTTTTTAATTCCGCATCAGCAGAGAAAAAATCACTAATTCCTTTTACCAATAAATCTTCAGGACCAACTACAACCATATTGATTCCGTGATCAAGCACAAATGTTTTAACTGCATTAAAATCATTTGTATCAATGTCGACATTTGTACCATGATTGCGTGTACCAGCATTTCCTGGTGCAATATACAATTCATCTAACATTGAACTTTGAGCAATTTTCCATGCAAAAGCGTGCTCTCTACCACCAGATCCAAGAAGTAATACCTTCATTTTTATTTTTTTATTTCCTTTAAAAGGAAAATTAATTTAACAATATTTCAATAATGATTCAAAAATAGCTTTCCCATCTTCATTCGCTAACAAGTGATCTGCAGCTCTTTCAGGATGAGGCATCATTCCAAATACATTTTTATTTTTGTTTGAAATCCCAGCGATATTCAACAATGATCCATTTGGATTGAATTCATCTGCTAGTTTTCCATCTTCAGAACAATAGTTGAAAATAACTTGTTCATTGTCTAAAATGCTTTTCAAAGAATCTTCTGAAGCATAAAATCTACCTTCACCATGTGCGATTGGAATTTTATATGCTTTTTCTAATTCTAAACCTTTTGTTATTGCTGAAGCTTTTGAAGCTGGCTTGATATGAACATTTTTACAAATGAATTTTTGTTGATTGTTATGTAATAATGCTCCTTCTAACAGACCAGATTCAGTTAAAATTTGAAAACCATTACAAATTCCCATAACGTAACCACCTTTATTGGCATGCTTTATCACTTCACCCATGATTGGAGAAAGTTTCGCAATAGCACCAGATCTTAAATAATCACCATACGAAAAACCACCTGGAAGCACTACAAAATCAACACCTTTCAAGTCAGTATCTTTGTGCCATAATTGCTCAACTTTTTGACCTAAAATGTCTTGTAATACATAAACCATGTCTTCATCACAGTTTGAACCAGGAAAAGTAACTACTCCAAATTTCATATTTATTTATTTTTATATATGCTTTACATAAACATATATCATTAAACTTCAATTCTTTAAACCTTGAACTACAACCCTATTTATTCTAACAAAGTTATATTTCCATAGTTTTACTGCAAAATTAGTCAATTATCCGAAAGAGAATCGTTGATTTTACAAGAAAAATTTAACAAAAGAATAAATCAAGGTACTATAAAAAAGCCCATTTGCAACGTGAAACAACGTTTTATGGGTAAATGAGAATGTTAATAAAAAAGATAATGGGATCATCAATAAGTTAAAACGCTCTATTTGGTTGAAATAAAAATAATCCATCAAGCCTAAAGCAATTGAAGTAAAGATTAACCACCAAAGAATTTGCACTAACTTTTTCAAACGAATAGAACTTTTCTTGATGTTTGCCTGAATACTAATTACACTTAAGAAAAAAGAAAAAAGAAAAATCCCCGATGAAACTAAAAAATCAAATTGATGCCTATTATAATTCTCATGAACTTCTAATAATTGAAAGTTGATTTTTGCCTTTGTAAACAACAAATATAGTCCTGCATAAATCATTGGTATTCCAAATCCTAATAAAGCCAATACCAATTCTCGCACTACAACAGGTCTAATTGTCCAAATCATGAATATTACTATTGGCATAATAAACAATAATGGAGGATGAAACGTTGCTGCAACTCCTATTAAAAAAGCAGAATTAAAAACCAGTTTTCTACCTTCTTCATTTTGTCTCAATTTAAATAATTGGAAAAGTGTAGTAATTATACAACTATGAGCAACCAATAAACCATCGATTTCATAAAATGAATGGTAAAAACTCATTAATATGATATATAGTAAAGAAGGCATAAAACTATTTCTTCCAAAAAATTCATTCCAGTTAAAAATAGCATTGATACCGACAGCATTAAAAAGAATAAAAAAGCTAGCAATAATTTGGCTTGTTAATATTGAAAAAGGCATTTTCTGAGTACCCCAAAAACCAAAATTTGAAACTGTTGAATAAGTGAAATAGCTAGAAGAAATATTCAACATTACATATATTGCAATAACAAAAGGCAATAAAAACAATACAACCGAACGATTCCCTAAGAATAACTTAATCATGAAACAAAGTTACATTATTTCTTTTTACAAATTATTGATTAATTCAAGAATTAAAGACATATAAGTGTTGAAAAATAGAATTTTAATTAGTGTCTATTGCTTAATTTAAATTTTATAAACAAAAACTAATCATAGTGGAAAACTTCTATATTGTCATTTCTAATTTTAGTTTATATTTGCCACCATTAAAAATGCTTTTTCAAAATATTAAAAATATAAACAAATGTCACAAGAAAAAACACGTTACTCAGATTCAGAACTACAAGAGTTTAAAGAATTAATTCAACGTAAATTACATGAAGCTAATGAAGATTACGAATTACTTCGTGCTTCTTTATCAAACAGCGATAATCATGGTACAGATGATACTGGTCGTACATTTAACATGATGGAAGATGGTTCACAAACATTATCACGTGAAGAAGTTGCTCAACTAAGTGCTCGTCAAGAAAAATTTGTTCAAAGTTTACAACACGCATTGACTCGTATAGAGAATAAAACGTACGGTTTATGTAGAGTTACCGGAAAATTAATCCCAAAAGAGAGATTAATGTTAGTACCTCATGCAACTATGAGTATCGAAGCTAAAAACATTCAAAAAGATTAATGTGAATTCAGCATTGAAGAAAAATATATTTATTGTGGGGGCTATCATTGCCCTCATTTTATTTTTAGACCAAGCAATTAAAATATATATCAAAAGTCATTTTTCACCTGGAGAAGAATCTCCAATTGCCGGCGAATGGTTTAAATTGATTTATATTGAAAATCAAGGTATGGCTTTTGGAACAACTTTTGGTTCTCAAGCTTGGCATAAATTAGCCTTAAGTATATTTAGAATCATTGCGATTATTGGAATAGGATATTATTGGTTACAACAAGCGAAAAAAGGTGTTAAACGTGAATTCTTAATTGCTGTTGGACTTATATTAGCTGGAGCTGCAGGAAATCTAATTGACTCGATGTTCTATGATTTTGTTTTTAAATACGATCCTTGTATGCCTTTTAATCATTTAGAAGGTTCAGGAATTAAGAGCGATTGTGGAATTTTCGGACAAGTTGAAACACGTCATACTGGTTTTCTATTTGCAAATGTAGTAGACATGTTCAAATTTGAAGCTCATTGGCCTCAATGGATTCCAGGTATTGGTGGAAATGAAGTTTTTCCGGCGATATGGAACTTAGCTGATTTCGCAATTACCTCTGGAATTGTTTTGATTTTTATTAGACAACGTGCTTACTTTCCAAAAGTTAAAACAATTAACGCTGAAGAAAAAAGTGATTCAAACTCTTCAGAAATAGTAAGTTCAAATGAATCTGAAGAAACAAAATTAGATGAATCAGCTGAATAATGTTAAATGTTAATACACTTCCAAAACAGAAGTCGTTGACCCATTAAAAACTACAGATTCTCCTTTTTGCTTACCCTTTAATAATTCTCCTATTGGAGATTGTAATGCCAAACAAAACACATTTTCATTATTAACACTAATCATTCCTAATCCAGATGAAAAATAAAACCACCCTTTATTTGAAAGGATTAAACTTCCTATTTCAATTTTATGATGCATTTTAGACGAATCAATCCTATCTAAAACAGCACGTTGATTAAGGAAAACTTGTAACTGCTTAGAAAGCTTTTCTTGTTCTAATTGAGCCATTGAAGTTGCGGTTTCATGCTTGTCACCAGCTGAACTTTTTGAATATTCCGAAGTAGAATTACAAATATCATCCAATACTATTTTTAATCCATCTATTTTAGATTGAAGAAAATGTACTGCAGCTTCTTGAACGTCTTTTTTATTCATTTAGATTATTAAATCATTGAATCAATCAAATGCTTATAAGTCTTTAAAACATGTTCTTTTGAAAATAACTTAGCATGATTTCGAATAACTGTAGAATTGAATTTCCCTTTATTATTCATCATTTTATACATTCCTTTTGCTAAACTTTCTGGATTTCCAATTTCAACTTGATATCCCAATTCAGGTTTTAGATCTTTTCCAATACCAACAGGTGTAGTTATAACAGGTAATCCACATGCCCATGCTTCAGCTAACACAATAGAAAAAGTTTCATATTTTGAAAACAATATAAATGCATCCGAATTTTGGTAAAATGGCACTAATTCATTCCATGCCAAAGGACCTTTAAAGGTAACATATTCAGTAATTTTTTTCGAGTACAAATATGTTTCCCATTTAGAATATGGCTCATCACTGATAATCGTCAAATGAAAATTTGTTTGACCTCCATTAACAAGAACCTTACATGCATCTAAAATTCCTTTAGGATCTTTTACAGCTTCATCTAACGTAGAAACATGAATGAATTGAGTTTGTTTATCAATGCTATTCAAATTTTTTTCGACTTTAGGTAAATATAACTTTAAATCAATAAAATTTGAAATTATTGCAATATCAAAATCTGGGAAATCATTTTTTAAGTCATTTTTTAATAATTCTGAAACAACAGCTAAGTGATCAATTTTACGCTTAATTAAAAATAAAATCAATTTTTCGTATATAGATCTATCTTCTCGTTTTTCTTTTCTAAAATAAGAGGCATGCTCTAGTAATAATAAAGGTCTTTTATATTTTCGCTTTGCCAAAAGAAATTGTAAGCCTTTTGTGAAGATGACATTTGCATGAATTATATCTACTTCCTGAACCTTATTTGCAGCTTTATTAAAAGCCATTATTTGATAAAGTAATTTTTGTAAAAACGACTTTCCTTTTGGATGATAAACAATGATTTCTCTTAAATTCCCAATATTTGAATCAACTATTTCAAATTCAGAAATCGATTCGTCTGCAATGGTATAAATGACAGAAACTTGGTATTTTGTAGCTATTAATTGAGCAAAACGTTGAATGAAATTTCCTAAAAATGGACTTATCCTCGATGGATACCAAGAACTTAAAAGTAATATGTGTTTTTTAGCTTTACTCAACGTTTACGGTTTTCTCAAAAATAACGAAAGTTTTGAGAAACACAAGAATTACAGAAAATTCTTAAACTATGCTAATATCTCTTCGTAAATTTCTTTTACTTTCTCGATTGCAAAATCAATTTCATCTTTCGTTGTATACCTTGAAAATGAAAATCGAACATTTGGACGAGTTGTATCAGCTTTAATTCCTTCTAAAACATGTGAACCTTTTGCTGCGCCTGATGTACAGGCACTACCTCCTGAACATGCTACACCTTTCAAATCAAGCGTAAACAATAACATTCCACCTCTTTCAGATGATGGAAAACTTACGTTTAAGACCGTATATAAACTTTTTGAAGGTTCAATTTCTCCATGAAAATCAACTTTAGATAAGGATGACTTTAATGTTTCAATCATGTATGTTTTAATAGATTGAACATGTGATTGATGTTCTTCTAAATCTACATAAGCCAACTCCATCGCTTTAGCTAAACCTACAATTCCATGAACATTTTCAGTACCACCTCTTAAGCCTCTTTCTTGAGAACCACCATGAATTAATGATTCTACTTTTGCTTTTTTGTTGACATATAAAAACCCAACTCCTTTAGGACCATGAAATTTATGTGCTGCACAAGTTAAGAAATCAATATCTAAATCTTGTAAATCAAAGGCATAATGACCCATCGTTTGGACAGTATCAGAATGAAAAAGAGCGTTGTATTTACGGCACATCTCACTCACTCTTTTCAGTGGTAATATTGTACCAATTTCATTATTGGCATGCATTAATGAAACCAACGTTTTATCTTCTGTAATTAATACATTTTCAAGTTCTTTTAAATCAACATTACCCTTTTCATCCAATTTTACAAAACTCACTCTAATTCCATGAGATTTAATAAGTGCTTCAACTGTATGTCCAACAGCATGATGTTCAATTTCAGATGTAACTATATGTTTAACACCCATTAAATTAACAGCTGAATAAATGGCCATATTATCGGCTTCTGTTCCTCCTGAAGTAAATATTATTTCAGAAGATTGACAGTTTAATAATTTAGAAATAGTCCTACGTGCAGTTTCAATTACACCTTTTGCTTGTCTACCAAAAGAATGAGAAGAAGATGGATTTCCAAAATCATTTTTTAATACTGGAATCATTGCTTCTATTACTTCGGGAGCTACAGGTGTTGTAGCAGCATTATCTAAATAAACTCTCATAAAAAAAATTTTGTCAAAGATAGGGAAAAGAAGGTTTATTTGAAAAAATAGTATCTAAATGGTAAAACTCTAAATTAAATCACTTTTACAAATTTCCGGAAACGCATCGATCAATGGACGATTTACTATATCAAAACACAATTTCAACAATTCTTTATCTGTTAAAAGTCCTATTTCAGCAACGGATACAAATTCATGAATATGAACCTTTGAAACACCAGGTCTAGCACCACCAAACCAACTTCCAGGATCGGTAAATAACAGATGATTATTTGTGAATGTTATCGGAACAATAGGTACACTCAATGCTTTCGCTAATTTGAAAGCGCCGTCTTTAAAAGGCATCATCCTTGGTAAATTCTCATCAGCAATTCCACCTTCCGGAAAAATCATTAAACTCCAACCTTCTTTCACCATTTTCTTTGCCTGAATAAAAGACATTGCTGCTTTACGTTTATCGGTTCTAAAAACAGGAATATGCAATTTTCTGAAATATGTTCCCAAAATAGGATAGCTCAACAATTCACTTTTACCTAAAAAAACAAAAGGATGTTGAGGCATTATCGTACACATCAAAAAAATATCAAGATAAGAGGCATGATTTGCAACAATTACATAAGGTCCATCAGGCAACGGAGACTTTTTAACTTTATAAACATGGTAAAAACAAAAAATTCGAATCAACCAACTCCAAAGTATAGATAATTTAAAACTTACTTTTTTCCAACTTGGAACGGCAAGTACAATTAAAAAAAAAGGATATAATATTATCCCTGTCAAGAAAAACACAATCCCAACATAAATTTTCCAACTATTTCCTCCTATGAATTTCCAATACTTCACTTATCAAATATACAAAAATCAAATTCAACTCAACAACTCTCATCTTTTTTGCTAAAATTATGAGTAAATTAGCCAAAAAATAAGAATCAAATGGCACGTATTCTAACAGGTGTTCAAAGTACTGGAACACCGCATTTAGGAAATTTATTAGGCGCAATTATTCCAGCAATTGAGATGGCAAATAATCCTGCTAATGAATCGTTTATGTTTATTGCAGATATGCACTCTTTAACTCAAATTAAAGATGGAGATGAATTGAGAACTAATACCTATTCTACAGCTGCAACATGGTTGGCATTTGGAATTAATCCTGAAAAAACAGTATTTTACAGACAAAGTGATATTCCTGAAGTTACTGAATTAATGTGGCACTTATTATGCTTTTTCCCTTACCAAAGATTGACATTAGCTCATGGTTTCAAAGACAAAAGCGATCGTTTAGCGGATGTAAATGCTGGATTATTTAGCTACCCAATATTAATGGCCGCAGATATACTTTTATATGATGCTGAAATCGTGCCTGTTGGTAAAGATCAGTTACAACATTTAGAAATGACAAGAGATGTTGCAGCACGTTTTAATCATAAAATGGGAGAAACTTTCGTTTTACCTCAAGACAAAATTCAAGAAGATACAATGTTGATTCCTGGAACTGATGGTGAAAAAATGAGCAAATCCAGAGGGAATTTTATAAATATATTTTTACCTGAAAAAGAATTGAAGAAACAAGTCATGTCAATAGTTTCTGATAGTAAAGAACTGGAAGAACCTAAAGATCCTGAAACTTGTCATATCTTCGCAATTTATAAATTATTAGCTTCAGAAGCAGAAATTGAAGTAATGAAAACCAATTATATTGCTGGTGGATATGGTTATGGCCATGCTAAAATTGCTCTTTATGATTTAATTTTAACAAAATTCAAAAGTGAACGTGAATTATATAATTCATTAATGGCTGACACAACAAAAATTGATGAAGCATTAGCATTAGGTGCTACAAAAGCTAAAAAAGTAGCAAGAAAAGTTTTAGATCGTGTTAGAGAAAAAATAGGATTTAATTAATTTATAAAAGATAGTAGTTTTAAAATTAGGTTTTCTTAATTTTGAATACTAAATTCAAAAGTTGAAAATTTAAAAAATACAATTTAAAAAATGCGAACAAAACTAATTTTTGTCTATTCACTGTTAACTGTTTTACTAATATCTTGTTCAGGATCAAATTCTGAAAAAATGAAAGTGGCAGTAGGAGGTAAACAATATGGAGGTGAATTAAAATTCATGTCCTCTGAAAAAATTGCTTCCTTATTCCCTATAGAATCTATCGATGTATTTTCTCAAAGAGTTTTAGGTCAAATGTATGAGCCTTTATTCAAAATTGATTTAACAAGTTTAAAAGCAACTCCTTTAATAGCTGAATCTTTTGAAATGAATGGAAATGCTTCTGTTTATACTATTAAAATTCGAAAAGGAGTGAAATTTCATGAAGATGATTGTTTCAGCGATGGCTCAAGAGAATTAACAGCAGAAGATGTTAAATTTTCATTGGATCTAGCATGCTCGGGATTACACTCCAATCAAGTAAGTTACTTATTAACGAATTATATTAAAGGTGCTAAATCTTTTATGGAAGCTACTAAAAATGGAATTAACGGAAAAAGTGTTTCTGGAATTAAAGTTGTAGATGCTAATACTGTTAAGATTGAATTGAACCAACCTTTTATAGGTTTAGAGAAAATTTTATCTCACACAGGATTAAGCATTGTTCCAAAAGAAGCTTTTGAGAAATATGGAGAAGAAATTAGCAAACACCCTGTTGGAACTGGACCTTTTATGTTAGAAATCGCAAATGACCAACAAATTATTCTAAATAGAAATCCAAATTATTGGAGAAAAGACAATTTTGGAAATCAATTACCATTCTTAGATAAAATCAGTTTAACTTATTCTAAAAATAAGAGAAGTGAATTGATGGCTTTTAGAAAGAAAGCGATTGATGTTGTAATGGAAATACCTGTTGAAGAAATTGAAAACATTTTAGGATCACTTCAAGATGCTCAAAAAGGTTTAAATGTGAAACATAAAATTGAGAACGAATCTAGCATGAGTATGGCATATATTGCCTTTGCTTGTCAAAGTAAAGAGTTTAAAGATGAAAATGTTCGTAAAGCATTTAATTTAGCAGTAGACAGACAAGAAATTGTAAATACAAACTTGGAAGGTGAAGGTTACCCTGCTTTAAATGGGTTTGTTCCACCAATGGATATCTACCCAAACAATAAAGTAACTGGTCACTCTTACAATGTTGAATTAGCAAAAGAATTATTAGCAAAAGCAGGATATCCTAATGGTAAAAATTTTCCAGCTCTTTCTATTTATGTAAATACAAAAGAAGGTTCAAAATCACATAGAATGGTTCAAGGTGTTGTAAGTGCATTAAATAAAAATTTAAATCTTCACTTAAAAATTAAACTTTGTACAATTAAAGAAAGAGATAAAGCAATTGCATCTGGACAAGCTAAGATTTGGAGAGGTGGTTGGATTGCTGATTATCCAGATCCTGAAACATTCTTATCTATCTTCTATGGTGGAAACATTCATGGTGCTGATTATTTATTAAATGGTTTCCAATTCAAAAATCAAGAATACGATAAATTATACGAACAAGCTTTAAGAGAAGTAAATCCTCAAAAAAGAAATGAGTTAATGGTGAAATGTGATCAATTAATCATTGATAGATGTCCAGTAATGCCAATTTTAACGGGAGACTTTATTTTGATGGTAAATGCTAGAATTAGAGATTTTAAAACAAACTCTATGGAGGCAATTGATTTCTCAAAAGTATATATAAAAGAACCTAGAGATTAATTCTCAAATATTTCAAAAAAAGGCTATCAAAACTGATAGCCTTTTTTTATGCGTATAAAATATCATAGATAATTGGCAACGATGTTAAATTACCAAATTGTGGAATATGAATTTGATAGTACTGAATCATTGCATCAAGCGCTTTCTTACGATCCAATTTTGTGAATGCATTTGATTTTAAATCATTTTCAAAAAGACAGTAAATTAATTTAGCTGTTTCTCCTTCATAATAAATATCTCCAGTAGGTCGAAGTAAAGAAAACTCTCCATCAATCACATTGAAATAAATAGCGTCTACTGAAGTCGACATATTTGGTGATACTCCTAAATGTTTTGAGAACTCAGTCAAAAAGAAAACTGGTAAGTGAGCTAATTCCTCTTCTTCATTCAAATGAAGAATAAATTTCTCTAAAAAGTAGTACAATTCCTCATCTTGTTCCTCGTGTTTTAAGCATTTATTTAAAACATCTGCAATAAAAAAAGAAATGATTGATTTTATAGGATGAAAAGATAATTCCAATAATTGATTTTTAGCATCAATATTCGTTAATTTACCTAATTCACTATCTGGCCTTTTATAATAAGTAATCTCAGCTACAAGTAAAGGGAAAACAGGAATTTTCTTTTTTTTAACTCCTTGAAAAATAAATTTTTGTATCCCTTTTTCTAAGGTATAGAATGTAATAATATAACTACTATCGCCGTATGAAATTCGATTAATTAATATACCTTTATCTGTCTGTTTCATTTTGAAACTACCTGTAAAAATTCATTTGATCAATGTATTTCAGAACAGGTTCAGTTAATAAATAACGAACATCTTTACCTTCCTTAATTGATTGTCTTATAAAACTTGCAGATATCTTCATTAACGGAGCATCATTGCAAATAATCATATTTTTATGACCCGAAAATGAATTAGAAGAAACATTTTCTACAATACTTAATTCTTGTTCCTCCTGAATGGTTAATACGCGAGGGTAAATGTAAAATGTATAGTTATTCAATAAAAACTCATGGTTATACCATTTATGTAAGGTACGTAAATTGTCTTCTCCCATGATTAAAGAAAACGTATGACTAGGATGTTTTTCTTTCAGATATGCTAAAGTGGTAGCAGTATAACTTGGCTTGGATAAATGAAACTCAATATCGCTTGCTTTCAATTTAGGATTGTCTTCTATTGCCTCTTGAACAATAGCTAATCGATGATAATCAGCCAATAACGTGGACTTTTCTTTTAAAGGATTTTGAGGAGAAACAACTAACCACACTTGATCCAAGTCAGTGTTTTCGGCCATGTAATTAGCTATCACTAAATGACCAACGTGAATTGGATTAAACGTACCAAAATACAATCCTATTTTCATGCTTATTTAGTAATAAAAGCTTTAACCAAGTTTTCTGATTCAATGAAAGCTTTTTCCAAATTATCATTTACTAATATTTGATCAAAATCTTCAGCATGGCTAAGTTCTGTTATTGCTTTTGACATTCTCTGTTGAATTTTCTCTTCCGTCTCAGTACTTCTATTACGTAATCTTTTCTCTAGTTCGTCATAACTTGGAGGTTGAACAAAGATTGCTAAAGCATTTTCACCAAAAATTCTTTTCAAATTTAATCCACCAATAACATCAACGTCAAAAATAACCGTATTTCCATTTTCCCAAATACGCTCGATTTCAGACTTTAAAGTTCCGTAGTAGTTATTTGTATAAACCTCTTCCCACTCGACAAACGATAAATCCGATATGTGCTTTTTAAAACCTTCTAAACCTAAAAAATAATAATCTTTCCCATCCAATTCATTCGGTCTAGGATCACGACTACATGCTGAAATAGAAAATTCTAATCCAAGATTCCTTTTCAACAAATGATGAACAATCGTTGTCTTACCAGCCCCTGAAGGAGCTGAAAAAATAACACATTTTCCAATTTTCGAAAAAGTCATTTTATAACGTATTTAATATTTGTTCTTTAATTTTTTCTAAATTATCTTTCATGTCAACCACCAATTTTTGCATTTCTCCGTGGTTACTTTTACTACCTAAAGTATTTATTTCTCTACCTATTTCTTGAGAAATAAATCCTAGTTTCTTACCTGCTGAAGGTAATTTCATCGTAGTTAAAAAATAATCTAAATGATTCATTAAACGCATTTTCTCTTCTGACACATCTAATTTCTCAATGTAAAAAATCATTTCTTGTTCCAAGCGATTGTCATCGTAAGTTGAATTAGCAATTTCTTCTAAACTCTTACGCATACGTTCTTTAATGACAGTAACTCTTTCATTTTCGTATTTAGGAACTTCCAACAATAATCTTCTAATATCTTCGATACGCTCAGTAAATTCTTTTTCAAGTGCTTCACCTTCTTGTCTTCTAAAAACATTTAAGTGATCCGTAGCCTCTTTCAATAAATTAATCAACCAGTTTTTCTCCTCTTCAGAAAGTTCATCTTTTTCATTGATGAAAATATCCGGCATTCTTAAGATTAAAGCTAAATAATCTTCCGTTTTTTCACCAACAGAATCATTAAATGCTTTTAAATCTTTGTAATATGCTTTTGCCAAATCTTGATTGATAGCATAAGATTTAGTTTCACCTGTACTATCTAAAGAAACTGTTAAATCAACTTTCCCTCTATCTAATTCATGTCCAATTACTTTTCTTAATTCAGACTCTAATTCTTTATAAATCGGAGCAACTCTAACATTTAAATCAAGTGATTTACTGTTTAAAGATCGAACTTCAATAGAGATTTTTTTTGTGTTATACGTTCCAGTTGCCTTTCCGTATCCCGTCATTGATTTTAACATGTTCTAATTTTTTATCAAAAGTACAAAATTGAATTAAGTTCCTATATACTATTTAGTGTAAACATTCTATTTCGAAAGTATCTTAAATCAATTTCTTAAAAGTTTAAAAAAATAAAAAAGCATGTAAGATATCTTACATGCTTCAATAACTATAATATTAAATTATGCTAAAGTAGGTAAATTCACTGCTTCAACTGATTTAATTTCTGGAGCAATTTTTTTAACGGCTTCTTCTAAACCTGCTTTCAAAGTCATTAAACTCATTGAACAATCGCTACAAGCACCTAATAATCTGACTTTAACAACACCTTCGTCTGTCAATTCAACAAATTCCATGTCGCCACCATCTGCTTCCAAAAAAGGTCGCAATTCAGTGATTGCTTCATTTACTTTTTGAATTAATTCTTCTTTATTGAACGACATTTTCTTGAGTTTTAGTTGAATTTTTAATTTTAGCAATTTTTAGTTCGTCAACGAATGTTTTAGCTAAATCTTGAAAAGCAATTGAAGTAGGTGTATTCTCTTGAAAAACTGCTGGCTTACCAACATCTCCTGCTTCTCTAACACTTTGAACTAAAGGAATATGACCTAAAAATGGAACATTCATTCCTTCTGCTAAATTTTTAGCTCCGTCTCTACCGAACAAATAATATTTATTTTCAGGTAATTCAGCTGGTGTAAACCAAGCCATATTTTCAACAACTCCAACAATTGGAACGTTAATACCTTCCATTTTGAACATGTTAATCCCTTTACGAGCATCTGCTAACGCTACTTCTTGAGGTGTACTCACAATCACAACACCATCTAAAGGAACCGTTTGAACCAAAGATAAATGAATATCACCTGTTCCTGGAGGTAAATCTATCAATAAGAAATCTAGCTCTCCCCAATAAGCATCAGTAACCATTTGAGTTAAAGCTTTGGCTGCCATTGGACCTCTCCAAACAACTGCATTGTCTTGCTCAGTGAAAAACCCGATCGATAATATTTTAATTCCGTAACTCATTACAGGATTAATCAATGGTTTTCCATCTACATCTAACATCGATGGTCTTTCTCCTACAACATCAAACATCGTTGGCATCGAAGGACCATAAATATCAGCATCAATAATACCAACTTTATAACCTGCTTTCGCTAATCCTCCAGCTAAATTTGCAGTAACTGTTGACTTACCAACTCCACCTTTACCTGATGCTACAGCAACTATGTTTTTTACTTCTGGTAATATTTTTCTCTGAACTTTACGCTCTTCAGCAGAAATCCCTTTGATAGCAGAAACGATTTCTATTCCGTTACCAAATTTCTGTTTTAAATTAAATTCAATAGCTTCTTGCATTCTTTTACGAGCATGAAGCGCTGGATTTGAAACATTGACAGTTAACTCTACTCGATTGTCCTTTACAACCAAGTGTTCAACAAGATTCAAGGTTACAAGATCTTTTTTTAAATCAGGTTCGATAATCGTTCCTAATACTTCTAAAATATTTTCTTTATTGAATTCCATCTAATGAAAATTTACATTACAAAAATACGGAATTTTGTCGTTAAATAAAATCTTTCTAAATAAGCTTTTCATTTCTCATTTAATGTTCTTCAAAATATTAATCTAACTGGCATTTCATTTGCTTAGTTGAATTTTATACATTTGCAAAGAATTCAGTGTTGAGTTATATAATTCTAAAGGAAAAAACATGAAAAATCTATCATCAATTATTGCCATTTTAATTATGAATTTTGCTTTTTCTCAAAATGGAAAAGTAGAAATAATTAAAGATTCTCGTGTTGATGAATTAGTAAAGCAACAAAGCGCAATTGTTCCTCCTGCTACCGTACCGCAAATTACAGGATATAGAATTCAATTATTTTTCGATACGGACAAAAAATTGGTGGAAGATGCTCGTTCTAAATTTACAAGTATGTATCCAAAAGTTGAAACGTATATTATTTACAATGCGCCCAATTATTTTTTAAAAGTTGGAAACTTCAGAACACATTTAGAAGCAGAAAAAATCAAAGCTACAATTGATAGAGACTTTCAAACAAATTTCATCGTTAAAGAGTTAATTTACCTGCCTCGTATAGATTAAATTTCTAATAATCCACCACTGTTATCTTCAATTTCAAAAATACCATCCTTTGAACCAATTGCGTTAATAATTAATGGATGATCATTGAGCATATTCATACGGTAAACTTGCTTGATTCCATTCACATAATTAAAATCAACTTGATTGAAATGGTGTCTATAAGAAGATGAAGGTAGTTGATCTTTAGCAACTTTTGGAGAAACAAATGGGCCAAATTTAGAACCTGGAATAAATAAAAATTCATCATACAAATTTACCTCAAAATCAATCGTTTCATTTGGAAAAACCATCTTTGAAAAGAGAGAACCTCCTAAATTATTATCAATAATAAAAAGCAAAACATCGAATTCAGATTCATTTGTAAAACGAATTTTTTGTTCTTTATTTGATTTTATAAGCTTCTTAACATTAGGATAAAAAATAGCTTTTTGCTTTTGGATAGAATAACTTTTATAAGGAACTATTTGACCTCTATCCACCAACGCTGCGTCTAAAATTAAGTCAGTATATAACTTACTCATTTTTTCGTTTTTGAACTTATGTTCACTGTATAATGAAGCTGATTCACCAAAAAAAGAATCTTGATCTACTTCAATATTATCATTTTGACTTGCTTCAATCGATTTTAAAATAGAATCGATTTCTTTTCGTTCTGCAACTGTAAATTGTTCGTATGCCGAATGCTCTGAAACTATTCTATGCTTTTTTGATTCAAATGGTTTGAAGTATAAAATCGAAATCGAAATAATTGCAAAAATGATTATTCCAATAAACGCTAATCTTTTATTCTTTGTTTGATTTGAAGATTTAGCCGATTCGAAATTATTTTTTACATGAATTTTACCTTTTGACAATTCATTGGATAATTGTTCAATTTTATCAAAATGCTCTTTATTTAAATCGATATTTTTTAATTGATTTAAAATCCAATTTGCGAATCGAACAGTGCATCCTTTAAAATGGATAACACTTAAAAGTTGATCAACATACTGAATTTTAATTGCATAATTTGAACGTGATAATTGATTTAAAATCGAAACTATTTCTGAAGAACAAATGGGTGTAATCTTTTTCACCAATTCGTCTTCTATTGAATTGTTTTTTAGCTCATCTGAGATTGAACTAAGAAGAACTTTAATTAATGAAACAAATTCAATCTCAACTTTTGATCGAAATTGATCATTCAATAAACACAAAAAACTTGAATTTAATTCAGCTCGTTTAATGTCTGAAATAGAAGTGTTCGATAAAATTTCGTCAGATACAAATGGTGAAATAAAATCTCTAAACTCATATGAGAATCCATGATTTAAATGCTGAAATATATCTTTAAATAATTTATTGGGATGTTTTAATGTTAGAAATTCACTCAAAGATTTATTTGTCTCAACCCATGAAAAAAACAATTGACTTTTGGGATGATTTAACAATTTCAATATTTCTTTCCAATTGCCTGTAGAAATCATCTCATTATTAAACCTTATGTTTTCTAGGTTTTTTTGATTAAATATTGCGATATAATCAATATTTTTATCAAATTCATTAATTCCTAAAAGTTCACGTAAGATTGATAATGGTATAAATTTCATAAATGAAAAACGGTTAATGTTTCACTTTAATACTCTTCTTATTGTGGTTTCGACTTTTAAAAATCGCATTATGTAAATTGGTATATACCAACGACAATTCTAAAGAGTTACTACCATTTGCTCGCCTTAACTGTGAAGTTGTAAAATCGAATGAAAGCATGAATTTTAAACTTTGCATATCTAACATAAATGCCGGAATAATTGCATCTTTATAACGATAATTCAATCCAAATCCAACATGAGCTTCACCATAAAAGCCAGTTTGCTTTGTTCCTTCTTGTAAACGATAACGAAACATTGTACTAACCATTGTTTCTTTATGGCTTCCTTGAATAAATTGAAAAACGCCTGCATCGATAGACCATTTTGAATCTAAGATATCTTTAATAATAGAACCATGAAAAACATATTTTCTCTTTAATCGATCAGTTGTTCCTTGAATATATCTTAATTTAGGTTGATTAAGATGATAACCCGATAAACCTAATTGAATTTTGGATTCGTTATTTCTTGAAAATGATGATTTACCGGCATCGTAGATATAATAAATACCCGATGCTACTTCTGCGTAAGCAAAACTATTTAATGAATTGACTTCACCTGATGCCAAAGAAGGATCAAAATCAGTTCCATTCCATTGATTTTCAAAAGTTAATTTTGAAATATCTCCGCGTTTACTTCCAAAACCACCTTGAATACCAATTGAAATTTGATGTCCTGGAGCCATTGGGAGAATTCCGCTCAACGTTAATGAACCATTGCGCGTTCCAAATTTACTATCTCCGCCCATATCATTGTAAAATTGAATTCCAAAACCGATATGACTAGCTGGTTTTCTCAAATTTTTATATAAATTACCATCAAATGAAAAATTAGTGGTAGTAAATTTTGAATTAGAACCCATCCATTGATTTCGTTGATTCAGACTAATCCTTTCCCAACCATCAAAAGCTCCAGCACAACCAGGGTTAATTAACAATGGCGACTGTGAGGTCTGCGAGAAATGAAAATCCTGGGTCATTCCTTGAAAAACCAACAAAACAAAAAATATGTATAATCTAAATTTCATTTAACGAATGACAGTTATATTACCAGATTTGTTTTCTTGTTTTCCATCAAAATAAAAAACATCTAATACATACGGATATGCACCAGCGCTGACCAATTGACCTTTATGAGTTCCGTCCCATACAAATTTAAAGTCTGTCGTCTGAAGAATTTTATTTCCCCATCGATCGTAAATATAAAATGTAAAATATTGAACGTCTGGACCAACAATGGCTCTTAACACATCATTTTTCCCATCATTGTTTGGTGAAAATCCAGTAGGAATATTAACTCCATGAATCACTTTACATTCTGGAGTTGAATTGAATGGATCACAATGATCGGTAGGATTAGAAGTTCCTTGAGGAATTGATGGAGTTGATGGATTATCAACGCCTGAGATTTCCTCACCATCTGTTAAACCATCATCATCACTATCTGGATTTGAAGGATTAGTACCATTTACAATTTCATTTTGATTCGTTACACCATCATTATCTGGATCACAAGTTGGACCAGTAGTAAAAGGATCACATGGATTATATGGATTAGAAGTTGAAGAAGGTACTAAAGGTGTTATAGGATCATCTATACCTGTTGTCTCTTCATCATCGGTCAATCCATCATTATCTATATCTCCATCATCAATAACAAAAAATGCTGTTATTGTTTGATTTTGAGTAATGTTAATTGAATTAGTATCTTCCATATCACCATTTAACATCGGCCCTGTTACATATCCCCAATGATCAAAAACATAACCTATATTTGCATTTGCTTTTAATAAAGTTGGTATTCCACCATAATACTGAGCTGACCATGGATAATAAGGTGCAAAATCTGAATTTATTTTAATTGTACCTGAATTTGGCGGCGACACATTAAATTGAACATTAAAAGGACCTGTTAGTGTATAACAATCAACCATTCCTGTTTGAATAGCAGTACATCTAGTATTAATGAAATTTTTCAAAGCTTGAACATTCGATTGCCATTCAGCATAGGTTCCACCCCAACGATTTATTTGACCCTGCATTTCGGGCTGAATTTCATTGATCATACTATCTAATAATGTAATCATGTAATCACACTTTAAATAGGTATTCATTAAATCAGCGTATCTGGTAATATAATATTGTCTTACAGTTGGATTTTCATCTATCAATTTCTGTAAAATAACTGTATGGCCTTGTCCTCCAGGATCTGGAAGTGCTTCAACATTACATGGATCAGCTGTGGCAGTATTATTCGGTATACCAGTGTAATTAATATAATGACCAAAAGTAGCATCCATATCCCACAAGACATATCGCCATTTTTTCTTATCTCCTAAAGGATCCATTCCTCTCCACCAAGCTGTATTCCAGTTTAACCAGTCTTGAGTAACAACATAGGAATTAAAAACAAAATAATCTACAAGTGAATGCCAACTTAATAAACTATCAACATAATTAAAGTTTGCAGCTACACCCATATTGTTTGTCTGGACAAAACTGACCAAATTATCCCATGCAGGAATACCATTTGGAGCACCATATTCTTCCCAAGTACTACCCCAAGTTTTTAAATATTGAAGATTGTATTTATCTTGATCAAAATAATAATTTGTAAAATCCGCATCGTCGGCTTTTTCTCTTATTTCATAAACTCCCCAATATTGACCATTAACATATAAAACACATGGTCTCCAAGTTCGCTCATCAAGTTTTAATCCAGCTCTTATTGATAAAGTATGAACAAAAGCATCACGAATATATGCTCCACCTGTTTCAAAAGGATAATTATCATTAGCTGCCGGTTTCAAAATCAACTTTTGAAATTCATCTCTTGTCTTTTCTTGAAATATCTGGTGATTAATTGCATCATTATAACCAAATTGATCACGCATGATGAAATCAAATCCTTTTTGAGGATAGGCCCATGAGTCATTCCCATGTTTATTAAAATCTCCTTCACCTTCATCGATAAACGATTTATCTTGCTCAAATAATTCAAATGCTCCAATTGGAGTTGCGTTAAAATCTCCATCAACTATTAATTCTGTGATACCATCACTACAAATTGAAACAACTGGTATTGTATGATTTACGTTTATAAAATATGTATTCGTTTCTGTAAAACTAGGTTGATTTACACTAAAAGCTACGGCTCTTAATACAGTCGTAGTTGAAATTGTTAAAGGTCCTGAATAGATAGTTGAAAAATTTGTCACATCACTTCCATTCAAGGTATATCTAATCGTTGCAGTAGGATCTGAACAAGTTATTGAAACTGTTTGTGAAGAGTTATAAAAACCTGGAGCAACAGACATTATTGGCTTCGGTGTATAAAAATTAATACCGCCACTGTTAGAAGCATTTGGTGTAGGATTCAAAAATAATTTCCAAGTAGAAGCACCATTTGATTGCCTTCCAACAGAATGATTTGATTTTGTTAAATGAATGATTTTCAAAGAATCTACAACAGTTGAACCATCCGGATTCGTTAATATAATCCAATCGCCCTTCGTCTGAGACAAGGTAAAACTTGGGTGTATTTCTGACCCATTTACTAAACCTCTACCAGAAAAATGAATTAACTTATAACTATTTGCTGGAATCGAACCGCTTGGAATTTGCCATTTAGTGAGATTAGTAGATTTATCAGATAAATAAAAACCGGTTAAATTGAATGCCGTACCTCCTTGATTGTATAACTCAACCCAATCTTCATTTTCGCCATAAGAATCAGTTATAGTAGAAATATTAGAGCAAGAATATTCATTAATAAAAACTTGAGCGAAACTCTTTATACTCGAACTGAAGATTAGAATTATTATTAGGAGTAGTATTTTCATTTGTTTACTTTGACCAATATTAACTATTATTTTTTTAAAATGTTCTATTTTACAATCAATTATTAATACATTTAAAATGAAAAAAGGTTGCTTTTAAGTAAAAAATAAAATAATTAAGCCTTTTTTCTACATATTTGCATCAATCAAATTCATATTATGAAAAATCCTATTTACATTATTTTCTTTTCAATATTTGCGATCGTTTCATGCAGTAAAGTTGAAGGACCAGGTGGTACGTCAAGAATAAAAGGCAAGCTAAAAATAGAAAATTTCAATTCTCAAGGAACAGTATTAGAAGGAACTTACGCTGGAGCTGATTTAGATGTTTACATTATGTATGGAGATAAAGATTCAACTGCTGATGATGATGTTAAATCAAGTGTTGATGGATCATTTGAATTTAATTTTCTTGAAAATGGAAAATACACAATTTACATTTATGAAGATTTACTTCCTGCAGTAGCTGGAGCTAGCACTAAAAAAGCCGTTATTTATTCAACAGAAATTACCAAAAGAAAATCTGAGATTGATCTAGGTGAAATTATTATTAAAAAGAAATGAAAAGTTATATCATTTTCTTTTTCTTTTTGATTTCATTAAAATCTTTTAGTCAAATGACAAGAGAAGTATGGACAGGTATTGGTGCTAAAACAAAACTATCTCCAAAATCAGAATTAGCAATCGATATTAATACAAGATCCTATTCCTATTTCTTTCAGTTATTCTATCCAGAAATTACTTATAAATATAAATTAAACAAATGGATAAAACCTTCCATTGACTATCGTCTATTAGATCAACGAAATAAATACGGTAGCTTTTCTCTATCAAATCGATTAAATTTTAATGTTGAATTTGAAAAAACCATTCAAAAAAAAATTGGTATTGGTTTTAGAATTCGATATCAATCCACTTTCACACGTATTATTGATGTAAATAATTATGATGCAGATTTCAGTACCGTTATTCGATTAAAACCTTCTTTAACTTTCACTCCTAAGAAAAGTAAAATGAGTTATAATTCGGCGGTTGAATTCTTTTACAATCCTCAAAACGTTCAACTAGGTCGTCAATTTGTGAAATATCGTGCTTCTTTTGGAATAGATATAAATCTTAAAGGCCCAAACATCATCAATCTAAAATACTTGTATGGTCAAAACATTAATAGTGATAAAAATAAATCACAACACGTACTATCGATTGGATATACATTTGAATGGAAGAAAAAATCAGGGAAAGAAGAAATTTAAATAAAAAGCCAACCATTTGAAAATTAATACGTCTAAGTAATATGTTGACTCAATAACGATTGTTCAGCTTTGGTTTAAGTTTTATCTTGCAGATTCCTGAAAAGAGTTCAAAATCTCTTACATAAAACAATTTCACGACTGTTTTATAGAGCTCTTTTCAGGTTTTTTATTTTTCAAATTTACTAGAGCAAAAAAAATGCTGAATAAATCCAGCATTTCTCTATTAGTTATTTCTAAAATCTTAATAAGCTCTTTCGTTTTTACCTTCAACCCAATTCATGAAAGCTTTGTTCACTACTTTGTTTCCACCAGGTGTAGGATAATTTCCTGTGAAATACCAATCACCAAGATTATCTGGACATGAAACATGAAGATTTTCAACAGTTTGATAGATAATTTCAACTTTAGCGTTTATGTTTTTAGGAGTTAACAATTCAGAAATTTTAGCCGAAATTTGTTCAGGCGTAAATGCATCATAAATTTCTTTAACATAGTTCTGAATTTGTTCTTTTGGTAAATGAACTTGCTCCTTACATTTATTGTAAACATCTTGAATCACTTGTTCTTTTCCATTGTCCTTTAATAATTGAATAGCTGCTTCAAACGCAATGAAATCACCCATTTTAGCCATGTCAATACCATAACAATCTGGATAACGAATCTGAGGTGCTGAAGAAACCACCACTATTTTCTTCGGTTCTAAACGGTCTAATATTCTTAAGATACTTTGCTTTAAAGTTGTACCTCTAACAATACTATCATCAATTACAACTAAATTATCCTTTCCACTATTAACACTTCCGTATGTAATATCGTAAACATGCGCTACTAAATCATCACGAGAATCATCTTGAGTAATGAATGTTCTTAATTTCGCATCTTTAATAGCAATCTTCTCTATACGAGCTCTTTGATAAATAATTTTCTGTAATTCTTCAGCTGAAGGATTAGCCCCTAAATCTAAAATTGCTTTGAATTTTTTATCATTTAAATGATCTTCCAAACCTTTGATTAAACCATAGAATGAAACTTCAGCAGTATTTGGTATAAATGAGAAAACAGAATTATCTAAATCAAAATTGATTGACTCTAAAACTTGAGGAACTACAGCTGCTCCAAGTTTTTTTCGTTCATCATAAATTTCAATATCATTTCCTCTTGAGAAATAGATTCTCTCAAAAGAACACGCTTTTTTCTCTAATGGTTCATTGATTAATTTTTCAGAAACTGATCCATCTTTTTTGATAATCAGCGCATGTCCAGGTTGAATTTCTTTAATGCTTTCTGCTTTCAAATTGAATGCTGTTTGGATAACAGGTCTTTCCGAAGCAACAACACACACCTCATCATTCTCAAACCAATAAGCTGGTCGAATTCCAGCTGGATCTCTCATAACAAAAGCATCACCATGACCAAATAATCCAGCCATTGCATAGCCTCCATCCCATACATCAGATGCTCTTTTTAATATTTTTTCAATATTTAAATTCTGAGCAATGTAATCGTAAATTTCTTTTTTAGGAAGACCTTTTTCTTTTAATTCATTATATATTGAATCATTTTCTAAATCTAAGAAATGACCTATTTTTTCTAATACTGTAACTGTATCTGATTTTTCTTTTGGATGCTGACCAATTTCAACCAATACATCAAACAGTTCATCAACATTCGTTAAATTGAAATTCCCAGCAACTACCAAATTACGAGTAATCCAGTTATTTTGTCTTAGAAAAGGATGACAACTTTCAATTGAATTTCTTCCAAAAGTTCCATATCTTAAATGTCCTAAGAACAATTCACCTGTAAAACCAGCATTCTTTTTTAAGTAATCAACATCTTTCAATAACGCCGGATTTTCTTCTTCAATTTGATGAAAACGTTCGTTAATATGATCAAAAATATCTTGAATTGGTTTGCTATCAATTGATCTTTGGCGAGAAATGTATCTTTCTCCTGGTTGCATATCGAATTTGATATTCGCAACTCCTGCACCATCTTGACCACGATTGTGCTGTTTTTCCATTAATAAATGGAGTTTTTGCAATCCGTAAAACGCTGTACCGTATTTATCTACATAAAATTGTAAAGGTTTTTTTAATCTTAAAAGTGCTATTCCACACTCGTGTTGTATTGCGTCGCTCATTACTTTTTTGATGAAATGTTGTGCAAATTTAGTGTTTTAAATTAAACCATTTAGCTAAAAAATCGTTATAGTTTTTAAACTTTTTAAAAAGCAACTTTTCTTTAAAAAAAGCGTTTAATAAAAAAAGCGTAAATAGCTCATTTAAAATGATTTTAAATATATTTTGTACATTTGAAATATGCGTTTAATTCTTGGACTTGCTATTATATTAATTACTTTTTCTGCTAAATCTCAGCAGGAAGGTATTTGGTTGCATCCAAACGAAGGCCAGTGGGACAAAGAAATATTATATAAAATCGATCTAACGATGGGTGAAATGTATTTGACGAAAGACGGTTTTACCTATGCGCTTAATAATTTCAATGAGAAAAAATCCCACGATCATGATTCAAAAAGTTTAAAAGAAGATGAAAGTATTAATTTTCAAATCATCAAATCCGTTTTTTTAGGTTCAAATTGGAAAGGTGAAAAAAACAATTCTAATCCATCAAGCTTCTATCGAAATTATTTCCAAGGAAACGACCCTTCAAAATGGAAATCGAAGCTTTATAGTTTCAGTTCAGTAGAGTTAAAAAACTATTATAACAATATTGATTTATTAATTGAGGGTACAAGTTCAAATTTGAAATATAGTTTTAAAATTGCTCCACAAATGAATCCCGCTGTTATTCAATACAAAATTGAAGGCTCTGACAAATATTATATTTCTGAAAATGGAGATTTACACATCAAAAACCGCTTTGGTGAAATCATTGAACAAAAACCAATCGCTTGGAACATTATCAATGGAGAAAAGAAATTTGTGGATGTAAAATTCAAATTGAAAAATGGAATAATATCATTCGATTTCCCAGAAAACTATAATAAAAACTACACTTTAATAATTGATCCTTTATTAACATTTTCCACTTTTACAGGTGCGACAATGGATAATTGGGGAATGACAGCAACACCAGATTTAAATGGTAATTTATATGCTGGAGGAATTGTTTTTACTGGGCCAGGAAGTTATCCAACCACAACAGGGGCTTTTGATATTTCCTATAATGGAGGAACAAGTTTCAATTATACGTTAAATGGCAGTACATATTTAACTCCTGGTTTTGATGTGGCCATATCAAAATTCAATAGCAATGGAACCAACTTACTTTTCTCAACTTACTTAGGTGGTTTAGGTAACGAAGCTCCTCATAGCTTAGTTACAGACGCGAATGGTGATTTGTATGTTTTAGGTGTTACGAGTTCTTCTAATTTCCCTGTTCTTCCAACTGCTTTTGATAATTCATTTAATGGAGGACCTTACATTGCAGAAAATGAATTGGGATATAATTCAGGAGCAGATCTTTATGTAACTCATTTTAATTCAACTGGCACTTCAATTGTTGGCGCTACATTCATTGGGGGAACAGGTACAGATGGTATTAACGTTGGTGTATTAAATTATAACTATGGTGATCCTTTTAGAGGTGAAATAATTGTAGACAATGCCGGATTTGTGTATATCTCTAGTACAACTCAATCTGTTGATTTCCCAACAGTAAATGCTGCTCAAAATTCATTACAAGGCACACAAGACGCTATTTTGCTAAAAATAAATACCGCATTAACAAATATTTCATGGTCAACTTATTTTGGAGGTTCTGGAAATGAAACAGGAAATTCTGTTCAAATTTCAACCAATGGAAAAGTTTTTATTGCTGGTGGTTCTAATTCAAATACATTACCATTCAATACAGGAGAAGATTTAAGTTTTAATGGTGGTATTTCTGATGGATATGTCACCAAATTTAATGCGGGAACTGGAATTATTGAAGCAGGAACATTTATGGGAATAAATGAATATGATCAAGCCTATTTTGTTCAATTAGATTTAAATAATGATGTGTACATCTATGGTCAAACAGAAAGTAATTGGCCTATCACTCCTGGTTTATATGGAACTCCAAATTCAGGACAATTTATTCGAAAATACAATAGCAATTTAACTTCTACTATTTGGACGACGATGATAGGAGCAGGTTCTGGACATGTTGAAATATCACCCACTGCATTTTTAGTTTCTAATTGTTTTGATATTTACATTACTGGATGGGGAGGTGAAATCAATACCAACTTCAGTAATCAGGCTCATAATAGCACAACAAATGGTTTTCAAGTGACTTCTGATGCTTTTCAACCAACTACCAATGGAAACAATTTTTATATAGCACTTTTAGGATCAAATGCTTCTTCACTAAAATATGCAACTTTTATGGGGGGAGTGAACTCCAGTTATAATCATGTAGATGGTGGGACAAGTCGTTTTGACAAGAACGGAAATATATATCATGCTGTTTGTGCTGCTTGTGGCGCTCAACTTCAAGGCTTTACAACTACACCAGGTGTATATTCCCCAACTAACAACAGTACAAACTGTAACCTTGCAGCATTTAAATTTGAGTTAAATACTATTGAGCCCATTGTAAGTGCACCTCAAACATATATATGTATTCCGCAACCAGTATTATTCATTAATAATAGTCAAAATGGGAACGCTTATTTTTGGGATTTTGGAGATGGCACTACATCTACTGAAGAAAGTCCTTCTCATTTATATGCTACAGCCGGTAGTTACAATGTTACTCTAATCGCATCCGATACATCTGGCTGTTCGTCCGCGGATTCAGTTACATTTCAAGTTGATATTGGTGATTTTGCTGGAGGAGCAGTTCAACCCGTTGCTCCTGTATGTAAAGGAACTTCTTATCAATTAGAAGCCTATGGTGGAACAAATTATTTATGGAGTCCTTCAACTAATTTAGATGATGCAACAAGTCCTACACCAATAGCTACAATTGATGAAACAACTTTGTTTACAGTTATTGTTTCAGATAGTTGTGGAGCAGATACAATTCAAGTTTTATTACAAGTTTATGCTACTAATACAACGATCATAGAGGACACCTCTTTATGCATTGGAAACTCAATTCAGTTGTATAGCTCAGGTGGGATTAGTTATCAATGGGCTCCATCGATTAGTTTGAGTAATTCTATGATCAATAATCCAATCGCTTTTCCAGTTACAACAACTAATTACATTGTGACAATTACAAGTCCAGAAAATTGCATTTATTATGATTCAGTTTTAGTATCTGTTTATTTTAATCCTCCTATGCCTGTAATGCCAGACACCATTGTATACTGCCTTGGTGAAAGTAAATTGGTGGTTGTCGAGGGAGCAACTTCATATAATTGGTTTCCATCAACGTTTATTAACACAGTTTATGGTGATTCGGTAATTATTAATAATCCAAACGAAGGTTATTATTTTTGTGATTTTACAAATTCATGTGGCACTAAAAGAGATAGTCTTTATGTGAAAATTCCAAGGCCAATTGTAAATGCTGGAAATGACACCACTATATGTTATGGTGATTCTGTAAAATTATGGGCAAATGGAACAAACACTTATTATTGGTTTCCCTCTAACACTTTAAATAATCCTTTTGAGGATACAACTTATGCTCATCCTATTAAGAATACAACATATTATGTTATTGGTTCGGATCAATATGGTTGTTCTGATACAGCTAAGGTTCAAATCAATACATTTCCTGAAATTATTTTAGACATTAGTTCAGAAGTCCAATTAAACATAGGAGAAGTCGCTCAACTAATAGCATTAAGCAATGTAGAAGGACAATTTTATTGGTCGCCTCCAAATTTTTTATCGTGTACAACTTGTTCCAATCCGATCGCTAATCCCGATGAGAACTACACCTATACAGTGACATTTATTGATGAAAATAATTGCAAAATTTCTGAAAATGTGAATCTATTCTATGAGGGAATTATTTATGTTCCAAATACCTTTACACCTGATGGAACAACATTTAATGAAGAGTTTAAAGCTTCTGGAATTAACATCCAAGAGTTTGAAATGAACATTTATAATCGATGGGGAGAAATCATTTTCACAACTTATTCATTAAATGATTCGTGGAATGGAAAATACAGAAATGAGGATTGTCCAATCGGAACTTATACGTGGAAAATTCAATATACAGATATCATTAACAATCGTAAAGAATTGGTAGGGCATATTAATATTGTTAAATAAAATCAATACTTCCTTAATTATTTGTCTCTTACAGCTCTTATTCTTAATTTTGAGCTTAGTAAATAATTACAGTTTAATTTCTTTAAAATTAAAATCATGAATACGATTACAGTAAGCGAATTAAAATCATTAATAGACAACAACGAAGATTTTCAATTGATCGATGTGAGAGAGGAATATGAATATGAAAATGCTAATATCAATGCCTTACACATTCCATTAGGTGAAATTCCAGTTAGACATGAAGAAATTTTAAAAGACAAAAAAGTTATCGTTCATTGCCGTTCTGGAGTTAGAAGTGCAAATGCCATCGCTTTTTTAGAACAAAGTTACGGATATA